>JRYL01002784.1_pt1 | contig 27283 bp, 25 predicted proteins | sample 235391 | NCBI WGS metagenome assembly JRYL01 (sample SAMN03074223, study PRJNA261481) | activated sludge metagenome | biome: Wastewater Treatment Plant; feature: Wastewater; material: Activated sludge; isolation source: activated biomass of a wastewater treatment plant treating wastewater from... ...
GGCGCCGGCGCCCCTCTGGGCGAGATCGGCTCAGCCCAGTACTTCCAGGCCCTGGCTGCGCGCGCCGAGCCCGACGTGCGCATGAACCCGCTGCTGCTCAAGCCCGAGGCCGACACGCGCAGCCAGGTGGTGCTGATGGGGCAGGTCAGCCGCGAGCTGACCGACCTGCCCTGGCGCGGCCGCAGCGAGCGCGTGTGGCCGCACATCGCCGCCGCGCTGGATGCGCTGATCGCCGAAAACGATGTGGTGGTGATCGAAGGCGCCGGCTCGCCGGCCGAGATCAACCTGATGGCCAGCGACGTGGTGAACCTGCGCGTGGCGCGGCATGCCAACGCGCGCTGCCTGCTCGTGACTGACATCGACCGCGGCGGCGCCTTCGCGCACCTGTACGGCACCTGGGCGCTGCTGCCCGAGGATGATCGCGCGCGCATCGCCGGCTTCGTGCTGAACAAGTTCAGGGGTGACGCGGCGCTGCTGGCACCGGCGCCCGAGCAGTTGGAGGAGTTGACCGGCGTGCCCACCGTCGCCGTGGTGCCGATGCGTTTCGGGCACGGTTTGCCGGAGGAAGATGGCGTGTTCGATGACCGGGCCTGGCATGCTCCCTCCCCCAGTGGGGGAGGGTTGGGCTGGGGGCCGGCAGCGCCACCCATGGGCGCCGCTGGCCCCTCACCCCAACCCTCACCCCAAAGGGGCGAGGGAGTAGGCCCCGCGCGTTTGGGCGGCGACATGGACTTGCTCCCTCTCCCGCCGGCGGGAGAGGGCGGGGGTGAGGGCGCCCCCTCCCCCGCTGGGGGAGGGTTGGGGTGGGGGCAGACCGCGCCAGCCATCGGCGCCGCCGGCCCCTCACCCCAGCCCTCACCCCAAAGGGGCGAGGGAGCCAGCCCGGCGCGCGTGCCTGGCTCCGTGGATTTCCTCCCTCTCCCGCTGGCGGGAGAGGGCCGGGGTGAGGGTGCCCCGCCCATCACCCACATCGCCATCGTCGCCCCGCCGCGCCTCAGCAACCTCGACGAGTTCCAGCCGCTGAAGAACGTGCCCGGCCTGCGCGTGAGCTGGGCGCGCACGCCCGCCGCGCTGCACGGCGCCGACACCCTCATCCTGCCCGGCAGCAAGGCCACCGCGGCCGATCTGGCATGGCTGCGCGCGCAGGGGCTGGATGCCGCCATCGCCGCCCATGCCGCGGCGGGCGGGCGCGTGCTGGGCGTCTGCGGCGGCCTGCAGATGCTGGGCGAGGCGTTGATCGACGTGCACGGCGTTGAAAGCCAGGGCAACGCCCCCGGCCTGGGCCTGCTGCCGCTGGTCACCAGCTTCGAGCCGCAGAAAACCGTGCGTCGGACCACGACGCGCTTTGGTGAACTGGCGGGCGCTTGGGGGGCGCTGTCGGGCGTGCCCGTGAGCGGCTACGAAATCCACAGCGGCCAGACCGCCCAGCACCCGGCCATGGCGGCCAAGGGCGACGTGGCGCGCGAAGTCATCCCCGGCCTGGCCTGGCAGAACGCCGCCGGCAACGTGATGGGCTGCTACCTGCACGGCCTGTTCGAGGACGCGGCGGTGCTGCGCGCGCTGTTCGGTGCGCGGGCGCCGTCGCTCGATGACGTGTTCGACCGCCTGGTCGATACGCTGGCGCAGGCCTGCGCCCCCGGCGTGCTCGACGCGCTGATCGCGCCCTGAAATTTCCTGTCATTCCCAAAGAAGCGATGTCCCTGAATCTCCCCCCTGTGCCCGACCTGCACGACCCCGCGCTCGCCGCCGCCCTGCGCCACAAGATCGACCGCAAGACCGTGCCCCACGGCGCCCTGGGCCGGCTGGCGGCCCTGGCCGAGCGGCTGGGCGCGATCCTGGGCACGACCGAGCCGCGCCTCGACAAGCCACAGCTGGTGGTGTTCGCCGCCGACCACGGCATCGCGGCGCGCGGCGTGTCGGCCTACCCGAGCGACGTGACGGGGCAGATGGTGGGCAACTTTGTGGCCGGCGGCGCGGCGGTGAGCGTGCTGGCGCGCCAGCACGGCATCGCGCAGACGGTGGTCGATTGCGGCGTGCGGCGCGACTTCGACGCCGCGCCGGGCCTGCACACCGCCAAGATTGCGCCCGGCACGGCGGATTGCTCCGTCGGCCCGGCGATGAGCGCCGCGCAATGCGGGCAGGCCCTGGCCAACGGCATCGAACTGGTGAAGGGGCTGCCCGGCAATGCGCTGCTGCTGGGCGAGATGGGCATCGGCAACACCAGCCCCGCGGCGCTGCTGACGGCGCGGCTGGGCGGCATCGACGTGGCCGAGGTGACGGGCGCCGGCACGGGGCTCGACGCGGCCGGCATCGCGCGCAAGACCGCGGTGCTGCGCGAGGCGCTGGCCGCCAACGCGGGCGCCACCGCGCCGCTGGCCGTGCTGGCCGCGCTGGGCGGCTTCGAGATCGCCACCATGGTGGGCAGCGTGTTGCAGGCCGCGAGCGAGCGGCGCGTGGTGGTGGTCGATGGCTTCATCGCCAGTGCCGCCGTGCTGGTGGCATCGAAGATCGCGCCGCACGTGCTGCAGCGCTGCGTGTTCGCGCACCGCAGCGACGAGCGCGGCCACGCGCGCCTGCTGCAATTGCTGGGGGCCGAGCCGCTGATCGACATGGGTCTGCGCGTGGGCGAGGGCAGCGGCGCGGCACTGGCCTGGCCGCTGCTGGTGAGCGCGTGCGCGATCCTGAACGAAATGGCCACCTTCGAGTCGGCCGGTGTGTCGGACAAGGCCTGAGCGCGGCTACCATGCACGCGCCCGCCCCGGGCATGGAATGAGCCTGATGAAAAGAACGCTGAAACGAATCGGCCTCGGCCTGCTGCTGGTGGTGATCCTCGCCACCGCGGGCGTGTGGTTCAGCCTGGACAAGGAAACGCGCGGCCTGCTCGCCACCGTGCCCACCAACCGCGACCTGCTGTTCTGGAGCGTGCCGCAGCGCGATGCGGCCTTCCGCGCGCTGGACCGCATCCCGCTGCTGGCCAAGTGGCACACCATCGTGCCCGGCGCCAGCCCGCGGCCCTTGCCGCCCGGCCCGCCGCTGAAGCTGCCGCTGGACGTTGACGCCTACATGGCCGGCCAGCGCAGCGCGGCGCTGCTGATCGTGCAGGGCGGCCAGCTGCGGCTGGAGCGCTACGGCCTGGGCTTCGACGGCGACGGCCGCTGGACCAGCTTCTCGGTCGCCAAGTCGTTTACTTCCACCCTGGTCGGCGCGGCGCTGCGCGATGGCGCCATCAAAAGCATGGACGACAAGGTCAGTGCCTACGTGCCGGAGCTGAAGGGCTCGGCCTACGACGACGTGAGCGTGGCCCAGCTGCTCAGCATGACCTCGGGCGTGCAGTGGAACGAGGACTACGGCGACCCCCACTCCGACGTAGCCCGCTTCAACAACCACCAGCCCGAACCCGGCGCCGACGCGCTGCTGAGCTACCTGCGCCGCCTGCCACGCGCCGCGCCGCCCGGCACGCGCTGGAACTACAGCACCGGCGAGACCAATCTGATCGGCATCCTGGTCAGCCAGGCCACGGGCAAGCCGCTGGCGCAATACCTGCAGGAAAAGATCTGGCAACCCGCCGGCATGGCCGCGCCCGCCACCTGGCTGCTGAGCAAGACCGGCCGCGAGATCAGCGGCTGCTGCATTCAGGCGGCGCCGCGCGACTACGCGCGCTTTGGCCAGTTCATCCTGGAAGGCGCGCGGGTGAGCGGCGAGCCAGCCGCCGGGTCGCTCCCAGGGCCGGGTGCGGCTCCCTTGGGGGGCAGCACAGCAGGCGCCGCCGCGGAGCGTGGGGGCCTTCACTCGATCGTGCCCGAGGGCTGGCTCGAACAGGCCACGTACAAGCAGGCCGACATCGGCGTGCCCGGGCGCGGCTATGGCTACCAATGGTGGACGTATGACGACGGCAGCTTCAGCGCGCGCGGCATCTTCGGGCAGGGCATCTTCATCGATCCGAAGCGGCAACTGGTGATCGTCTCCAACGCCAACTGGGCCGGTGGCGCGCGCGACGCCACCGCCATGGCCGCGCGCGAGGCCTTCTACCGCGCGGTGCAGCAGGCGATCGATCAGGAAGCGGCAGGGCGCTGAAACGCGCCGTGTCCGAGCTGTCCAGCCCATGACCGCACTGCGTCACTTCCTGCTCGCCCTGCAGTTTTTCACCCGCATTCCGGTCACCGGGCGGCTGGCCGCGTGGGTGGGCTACAGCCCGGCCATGTTGCACGCCAGCAGCGCTCACTTTCCGGGCGTGGGCTGGGTGGTGGGCGGCGTGGCGGCGCTGGTGATGGCGGGCGCGCTGGCCTGGCTGCCGGCGGGGCCGCTGGGCGCGCTGGTGGCGGCCGTGCTGGCGACCATCGCCACGGTGTGGATCACCGGCGCCTTCCATGAGGACGGCCTGGCCGACACCGCCGACGGCCTGGGCGGCGGGCTGACCCGCGAGCGGGCGCTGGAGATCATGAAGGACTCGCGCATCGGCAGCTACGGCACCGTGGCGCTGCTGCTGGCCCTGGTGCTGAAGGTGGCGCTGCTGGCGCTGATCGCCCAGCGCGGCGCCTGGCCGGCGGCGGCGGCGCTGCTGGCCGCCCATGCGCTGTCGCGGCTGGCGCCGCTGGTGGTGATGCGTTCGCTGCCCTACGTGAGCGACGCCGCCCACGCCAAGGCCAAGCCCATCGCCGAGGCGGTGACGGGGCGCGGCTTCGGCATCGGGTGTTTGTGGTCGATTCCGGCGCTGGCGCTCATCTGGCAAGCGCAGGGTGCTCTTGGTCTGATAGCGTCGCTGCTGCTGTGGGCGGCGGCGCTGGTGTTCATGCTGCGGCTGCTGCGGCGGCGCCTGCAGGGCTTCACCGGCGACACGCTGGGGGCCACGCAGCAGGTGTGTGAACTGGCGCTGTACCTGGGCTTCGCGCTGGCATGGCCGTGATGCGCCAGGCCACGCTCTGGCTTGCGCGCCATGCGCCGGTGCTGGCCGAAAGTGGGCTGTGCTACGGCGCCACCGACTTGCGGGCCGACGACATCGAGACGCGCGCAGCGGCCGAGGCCCTGGCGGCGCGGCTGCCGCGAGGGCTCACCGTGCTGACCTCGCCGCTACAGCGTTGTGAGCGCCTCGCGCTGGCTCTGCAAGGGCTGCGGCCCGATCTGGTGCTGCAAACCGATGCCCGGCTGCGCGAGATGGACTTCGGCAGCTGGGAGGGCCGCCGCTGGGCCGACATTCCGCGTGCCGAGTTCGACCGCTGGCTGGCCGGGTTTGCCGACACGCCACCGGCTGCGGGCGCCGAAACCGTGCGGGCGCTGATGGAGCGCGTCGGCGCCGCGTGGGACGACTGGCGTGCCAGCGGGGCCGATGCCCTGTGGGTCACCCACGCCGGCGTGATGCGTGCGGCGCTGCTGCTGTCGCGCGGCGTGCGGGTGCCGGGCAGCGCGGCGGGCTGGCCGGCCGATGCGCTGCCGTTCGGCGAGCTGATGGTTTTGCGCCCGGCGGCGGAATAGGGCTGCTTGGGCGCGCGGGCAGCGCGGGTGTCGTCGACGCGCTGCTCATCGCGGGCAAGCCCGCTCCCGACGGGTCAGGGTTGCATCGAAAGACAGTGGCATTGATGGGGGAGTATATGATTTCAGCGCCCATATCATCGGCGCCATAGGCATGGTGTATGGGGAGTATGTGGTGGAGCCGCTTTCGCAGGAGCGGCCTGGGCCGCGATGCGGCGCGTTCCCTCTGACCTGCTCCATCGCCGGCATCAACTCGTCAACAAGCTTGCGCACCTCAGCGCGCAGCGCTAGCATCACTGGATGCAATCACAGTATTCTCTGTTCGCCGACGAGGCCGTGCAACTGGTGCACGACGCCGAAGGCGGCATCCGCTACCACCCGGCCTGCGTGCCCGAAGAGGTGGTGGCCGGCTGGTTTGCCGCATTGCTGCCGCTGGTGCCCTGGCGCAGCGAGCGGCGGCCGATGTACGACCGCATCGTCGATGTGCCGCGCCTGATGGCCAGCGTGGCCCTGAACGACCCCGAGCGCCCCGCCTGCATCGACGCCGCGCTGGCCGCCGTGCAGGCCGTGGCGCCGGCGCCCTACACCCGCGCCGGGCTCAACCTGTACCGCGACGGGCGCGACAGCGTGGCCATGCACAACGACCGCATCCACGACCTGGCGCCAGGCCAGCCCATCGCCATCCTGTCGCTGGGCGCGGCGCGCGACATGCTGATCAAGCCCAAGCGCGGGGGCAGTGCGCAGCGGGTGCGGCTGGCGCCGGGCAGCGTGCTGGTGATGAGCCACGCGGCGCAGCGCACGCACGACCACGGCATTCCCAAATGCAGCGCGCCGCTGGGGCCGCGCATCAGCCTGGCGTTCAGGGTGCGGGGGGGTCGGGGTGCCGGCGTTCCACCGGCGGGCGGCTGAGTCAGGCGGTCGCCGTGCGGCTCTGTTCCAGCAGGCCGACCGCCGCCATCACCAGCGCGCGCACCTGCGCCCGGTCGCGCGCATCCAGCTGCAGCAGCGGTACGCGGCTGTGGGCGGGCACGTGGGGCGGGGGGATCAGGCAGTCGTCGTAGATGCTCAGGGGCCGGTCGCCGCGCAACGGCCCCGCCGGCGGTGCCCCCGCGCCGCCAGAGCGTGACATTCACACGCCACGCGCCGAATCGTCCAGCCCGCGCAGGCTGGCTTCCACGGCGGCGGCGGTGGCCAGCGGCTTTTCCATGGGGAACAGGTGCGAGCCGTCCAGCATCATCACGCGGCCTTGCGTGAGCTCGGCGATCGAATCCAGCCCGCCCGCCTGCTTCATCTCGACCGAGGCCAGGCCGCCGACGAAGGCCACCGGGCATTGCAGCGGGTGTTCGCGCAGGAGCGCGCCGATCTGGTGCGGCAGCGTGTCGTAGATGGCGGATTCGACCTCGCGGTCGAAGGCCAGGCGCCAGGTGCCATCGGCGTCGAAGGTGCCGTGGTCGACGTAATCGTGCAGCACCTGTTCGTGCCAGGCGGCAAACATCTTCTTGCCGCGGAAGTGCTCGAACACGGCCTCGCGGCTTTCCCACTGGTCGCGCCGGCGGCGGCTGACCTGGCTGGGCGAGAGGCGCTTCATCAGCGGCGTGCGCTTGACCACGCCCATGGCGCCGGCGCGCCAGCCGGCGATGAGGGGCGAATCCAGCATCAGCACGCCGCGCGCCAGCGTGGGGTGGCGCGCCGCGCACATCAGGCTCAGGATGCCGCCCAGCGAATGGCCCACCAGCCACAGCGGCTGGCCGCCCGCTTCCTGCTGGCGCTGGGCGGCGAAGTCGGCCAGCTGGCGCACCAGGTGCGGCCAGCTGTCGGTGACGGGATAGGCGGGGTCGTGGCCGTATTTCTCGATGGCGCTGACCTGGTAGCCGCGCGCGCGCAGGCTGTCGAGCATGACGCGGTAGGTGCTGGCCGGAAAGCTGTTGCCGTGAGAGAAGACGATGGCGGACATGAACGAGACACTGCAAGGCGAAAGGTCGAACCCTGGATTACACCGCATCGGCCGGGGCGCTGGCTGCGGCCATGTTTCAATGCCGTCTTTCTTTCCACCCCGCCATGCCACGTCGCCCGCCCTTCGCACCCCCGCGCCCGCAACCGCGCTGGAGCGCGCTGCCCGTGGGCCACTGGCGCTGGTGGTATGCGGTGGTGGGCGTGGCGCTGTCGCTGGGGCTGCTGTTCGCGCTGGTGCTGCTGGGCTGGGTGGGCGTGTGGGGGCAGGTGGCGCAGTTCCTGATGTTCATCGCGGTGGCGCTGGCGGTGCCGTGGGCCATCGGCCGGCGCGCCCTGGCGGCAGACTGGGGCTGGGTGCCGGCGCGGCCGTGGCGCACGGCGGTGGTGGTGGCGGTGCTCGCGGTGGTCACCTTCGCCGTGGTCGAGGCCATCGAGGCCGTCGACCCCGCCGCCGCGCAGGCCTCGGCCACCGTGATGCGCAGCTTCGGCCTGGGGCACGACACGGTGTTCGACCTGGCGCTGGTGCTGTGCATCGTGGCCCTGGCACCGCTGGGCGAGGAGCTGCTGTTCCGCGGCCTCATCTACCGCAGCCTGCGCGATGGCCTGGCGCGGCATGGGCCGCTGGGCTGGGGCGTGGCCGTGGGCGCGGCGGTGTCGGCCGGGCTGTTTGCCTGGGCGCACGGCGGCGAGGGGCAGGCCCAGCAACTGTGGCAACTGGTGGGCGTGGGCCTGGTGCTGGTGCTGGCGTACGAGCTTACGGGCTCGATCAGCGCGCCGATCCTGCTGCACAGCCTGAACAACACGCTGGCGCTGGCCACGGGCCTGGCGCGCTACCCCGATGTGCGCCTGGCACAGCCCTGGATCGAGGCCCTGGCCTGGGCCGGGCCGCTGCTCACCTTGCTATCAATACTGTTGCTGGCAGCGCTTTACCGGCGGGCGCTGCGGTCCGATTTGGCCTGAATTTCAGATCACCCGCTCGTCGGCCTGGGTGATCTTCTTCAGCGGCGGGTGGCGCGTCGAGCACACCTTGAGCGGCACGTCGGTCGCTTCGCCGTTCCATTGCGGGCCCTCGATGCTGTCGAACACCTGGCGCAGGCGCTGGCCCCAGCTCTTGTGCAGCATCTCGAAGTAGGGGTTCTCCTGGTCGATGCAGACCACGCGGTCGCTGGCCAGCGCACCCGCTTCGTACACCACCAGGTCGAGCGGCAGGCCGACCGACAGGTTGGACATCATGGTCGAATCCATCGACACCAGCGCGCACTTGGTGGCTTCGTCCAGCGGCATCTCGGGCTCGACCACGCGGTCGAGCACGGGCTTGCCGTATTTCGATTCGCCGATCTGGAAGAACGGCGTCTCGGTGGTGGCCTCGATGAAGTTGCCGGCCGAATACACCAGGAACAGGCGCATGCCTTCGCCCGCGATCTGCCCGCCCAGGATCAGCGACACGTTGAATTCGAGCCCCGCCTGCCGCAGCGCCGCGCCGTCGCGCTGGTTGATGTGGCGCACCGCCGCGCCCAGCACCTGGGCGGCGTCGAACATGCTGCGGGCGTTCCAGATCGTGATCGGGTCGCCGCTCTCCGGGTCTCGCACGGATTCGGTCTGCAGGATCTCGCGCACCGACTGCGAGATCGACAAATTGCCCGCCGACAGCATGACCATGAAGCGGTCGCCGGCGCGTTCGTAGATCAGCATCTTGCGGAAGGTGCTGATGGCGTCGACACCCGCATTGGTGCGCGAATCCGACAGGAACACCATGCCTGCGTTGACTTTGATGGCGCAGCAGTAGGTCATTTTGCTATGGAGTATGTAGCTGCTTGCGCCTGTCAGGCCTTGGCTGCAAGCGATTTGAGCTGGTAAAGCGCGTCCAGGGCGTCGCGCGGGCTCAGGGCATCGGGATCGATGCGGGCCAGGGCGGATTCTACGGCGCTGGGCTCGGCCGGCGCGGCGGCGGGCGGGGGCGCGAACAGATCGACCTGTGCCTCGCTGGCGCTGGCGCCTTGCTCCAGCGCGCTCAGCACATGCCGCGCATGGTTGACCACCGGCGCCGGCACGCCGGCCAGTCGCGCCACCTGGATGCCGTAGCTGCGGCTGGCCGGGCCGGGCTGCAGCTCGTGCAGGAACACGATGTCGTGACCGCTTTCGGCGGCGGCCACGTGCACGTTGACGGCCGCGTGGTGCGTGCCCGGAAACTCGGTCAGCTCGAAATAGTGCGTGGCGAACAGCGTGAAGCACTGCAGCCTGTCGTGCAGCTGCGCCGCGATGCCGCTGGCCAGCGCCAGCCCGTCGAAGGTGCTGGTGCCGCGGCCGATCTCGTCCATCAGCACCAGCGATTCGCGCGTGGCCGTGTGCAGGATCTGCGCCGCCTCGGTCATCTCGAGCATGAAGGTGGACTGCGCGTTGGCCAGGTCGTCAGCCGCGCCGATGCGGGTGTGGATGGCGTCGACGGGGCCGAGGCGGCAGCTTTGCGCCGGCACGTACGAGCCCATCGACGCCAGCAGCACGATCAGCGCCACCTGCCGCATGTAGGTGCTCTTGCCACCCATGTTGGGGCCGGTGATGACCTGCATGCGGGTCTTGGGGCCGAGCACCGTGTCGTTGGCGATGAAGGGCGTGCCGCTGGTCTCGGCCAGGCGCGCTTCGACCACCGGGTGGCGGCCGGCGCGGATCTCGATGCAGGGTTCGCGCACGAACTGCGGCGCGCACCAGTTCAGCGTGAGCGAGCGCTCGGCCAGCGCGCTCAGCGCATCCAGCGCCGCGATGGCGCGGGCAAAGCGGGTGAGCTGCGGCACGTGCGGCTGCAGTTCGGCCAGCAGGTGCTCGTACAGCCATTTCTCGCGCGCCAGGGCGCGCTCCTGCGCGCTCAGGGCCTTGTCCTCGAAGGCTTTCAGCTCGGGCGTGATGAAGCGCTCGGCGTTCTTCAGCGTCTGGCGGCGGCGGTAGTCGTCGGGCACCTTGCTGGCCTGGCCTTGCGTGACCTCGATGTAGAAGCCGTGCACCTTGTTGAACTGCACGCGCAGGTTATGGATGCCGGTGCGCTGGCGCTCGCGCGCTTCCAGGTCGATCAGGAAGGCGTCGCAGTTTTCCGAGATGGCGCGCAGTTCGTCCAGTTCGGCGTCCAGCCCCGGCGCGATCACGCCACCGTCGCGGATCAGCGCCGCGGGTTCGTCGAGCAGCGCGGTGCGCAGCAGATCGAGCGCTTCGGCGGGCGGTGCCAGGTCGGCGGAAATTTGAGCCAAAAGTGGCTCTGGCGCCCGTCCCACCAGCGCCAGAAGCTCATGTTTTTGTAGTGCGTGGCGCAGCGCCACCAACTCGCGCGGGCGCACCTGCAACAAGGCCAGGCGGGCGCTGATGCGCTCCACGTCGCTGGTGCCCTTGAGCTGCGCGCGCAGCTTCTGCCACAAGCCGTCCTCGCGCAGCGCACCGACGGCCTCTTGCCGCGCGCTGGCCTGCGCCCGGTCGCGCGCGGGCGCCAGCAGCCAGCTTTTCAGCAGGCGGCTGCCCATGCCGGTCATGCAGGTGTCGAGCAGCGAGAACACGGTGGGTGCGTCCTCGCCGCGCAGCGTCTGTACCAGTTCCAGGTTGCGGCGCGTGGTGGCGGGCAGGTCGATCAGCTCGCCCGGCCGCTCGACCATCACGCCGCGCACGTGCGTCAGCGCGCGGCCCTGGGTGTGTTCGGCGTAGGCCAGCAGCGCGGCGGCGGCGGCGTGGGCGTGGGGCAGGTCTTCGGCGTTCCAGGCGGCCAGGCTGGCGGTCTGCAACTGCTCCAGCAGCTTGCGGCGGCCCAGGGCGGCGTCGAACTGGAACTCGGGCCGGTGGGTGAGGGCGGGTGCGCGGCCCGCGGCGGGGCGCACGTCCTTCAGGCGCTGCTCGAAGGCGGGCGTGGCGTCCTGGGGCAGCAGCAGCTCGCTGGGCGCCACGCGTTCCAGCCAGCCGGGCAGCTCGTCGGCCGTGCATTCGGCCAGGTGCACCTGGCCCTGCGTCACCGCCAGCCAGGCCAGTCCGCAGCGGCTGCGTGGCCCCGCGTGCACGGCCAGCAGGATCGATTCGCTCTTGTCGCTCAGCAGCTCGCTGTCGGTCAGCGTGCCGGGCGTGACCACGCGCACCACCTTGCGCTCCACCGGGCCTTTGCTGGTGGCCACGTCGCCCACCTGCTCGCAGATGGCGACCGATTCGCCGAGCTTGATCAGGCGCGCCAGATAGCCTTCGACCGAATGGAAGGGCACGCCCGCCATCGGAATCGGCTGCCCAGCCGACTGGCCGCGCGTGGTGAGCGTGATGTCGAGCAGCGCCGCGGCTCGTTCGGCGTCGGCGTAGAACATCTCGTAGAAGTCACCCATGCGGTAGAACAGCAGGGTGTCAGGGAAGTCGGCCTTCAGGCGCAGATACTGCGCCATCATCGGCGTGTGGGCGGCGCCGGCGCTGGGGGCTTGTGCGGCGGGGGTGGGTTCTGGCGGTACGGCTCTGCTCATGTCACGGCCCGGCCGGGTGGGGCCGGCGCTGATGTGGCCGGCCCACCGGCGTGGGTTTTTCGCGGCATCTTACGCTGCGCGCCAGCGGTGGCGCCACGCGGCGGCAACGGCTGGCGCGCGCGCCAAAGCCGCCCGGTTTGAAATCGGGACAAGTGCCCCTATATGTGGGGACATGAGTCACGAAATCAAAGGAAACATCACCCTCCCCGAATGGCCGAACTACGACGGCGAATCGATTTGCATGCAGGACGCGAGCTACCACACGCCGTGCTGGCGCCACTGGCTGAACCGCCAGAAGGTTTCGGGCATGCCCGACCTGACCTGGGACGAACTGCATGGCCTGTGGACCGAGACCTTCGGCGCCGTCGAGACGGCCGCGCCCAAGAACACCAGCGTGGCCGAGATCGAACGCCTGCTGCAGAAGCCCCCGCGCCAGCCAGCCCATGGCCGTGCGCACGGCAGAGGCGGCGCCCGCCTGACGCTGCCCAGCACGCCCTTCTTGGGCAGCTTCTACACCCAGGGCAAGCCATCGTGACCATGGCTTGAGGCAGGAAGGGCTCGATCCGTGAGCAAGGCCTTCACCCGCGAGACCGATGGCGGCGACGATGATGACGACATCGCGCTGCCGCCGCTGCCTGTGGGCGGCAAGAACTACATCACGCCGCAGGGCTATGCGCGCCTGCGCGGCGAATTGCTGACGCTGATCGACGACGAGCGGCCGAAGGTGGTGGAGACCGTGCACTGGGCGGCCAAGAACGGCGACCGCAGCGAGAACGGCGACTACCTGTACGGCAAGAAGCGCCTGCGCGAGATCGACCGCCGCATCCGCTTTCTGACCAAGCGGCTGGAAGTGGCCGAGGTGACCGACCCGAGCGTGCACCATGGCGGCGAGCAGGTGTTCTTCGGCGCGCGCGTGACCTATGCCGATGACGACGGCGCCGAGCGCAGCGTCACCATCAAGGGCATCGACGAGGTGGACAACCGCCAGGGCGAGGTGAGCTGGATCAGCCCCATCGCCCGCACCCTGCTGCGCGCGCGCGTGGGCGACGTGCTGCAGCTGCCGACGCCCGCGGGCGTGAAGGAGATCGAGGTGCTGGCGGTGGCGTACCCGGCGCCGGCCGGGCCGGCGTAGCGACGCAGGCTGCAGGCTGCGTGGGAATTCTCTCCGCCGAACATCTCATGGGGAGTATAGGCTTGTTGCGCCCGTCACACGGGCGCTAGCGGCCAGGTAGTTGGGGAGTATGAGCGCAATCAACCCGCCGCCGGCATGATGCGCGAGGCGCGCAGCACCGACTGCGTGCGCCGCAACTGGCGCAGCACGGTGTCGAGGTGCTCGCGGTCGCGCACGGTGATGACGAAACGCAGGTCCAGCGCGTCCTGCGCGGCCTCGTCGGTCATGCCCATGTGCACGATGTCGGCCTCGGCCGCGGCCATGGCGGCGGCCACGCGGGCCAGCACGCCCTTGCCGTTGACCACGGTGACCACCACGCCCACCTCGAACGCGCGCACCGGCTCGTCGGCCCACGACACGGTGATGAAGCGCTCGGCGTCCTTGTTCTGCAGCCGGCGCGCCACCGCGCAGTCGTCGGTGTGCACCACCAGGCCTTCGCCACGGCCCAGGTAACCCACCACGCCGTCGCCAGGGATGGGGCGGCAGCAGGTGGCGTACTTCATGGAGACGTTCTCGGCGCCGTCCAGGATCACGGCGCCCTGCGACAGGTTCTCGTGCGCGGTGTAGCGCGCGTGGGTCAGCATCAGCGCATCGGGGCGCACGCCGCTGGCCGCCAGCATGGTGACCAGGCGCTTGGCCACCATGTTGGCGCTGCGCTTGCCCAAGCCGATGTCGGTCATCATTTCTTCGCGCGTGCGGTTGCCGGTAAAGCGCAGCAGCTTGTCCCACAGGGGCTCGTCGGTTTCCTCGTGGCCGGGTGGTTGGCCCACGCCTTCGGCGCGCAGCGCCTGCGCCAGCAGCTTCTCGCCCAGTTCGCGCGACTCGTTCTGCGCCAGCCCCTTCAGGTGGCTGCGGATGCGCGAGCGCGCGCGGCCGGTGCGCACGAAGCCCAGCCACGCCGGGTTGGGGGTGGAGACGGGCGCGGTGATGATCTCGATCACGTCGCCGTTGTGCAGCTCGGTGCGCAGCGGCACCTGCTCGCCATTGACCTTGGCGGCCACGGCGTGGTCACCGATGTTGCTGTGGATGGCGTAGGCGAAATCGACCACCGTGGCGCCCTGCGGCAGCGCCATGATCTGGCCCTTGGGCGTGAACATGTAGACCGCGTCGGGCACGAGATCGACCTTGATGTGCTCCCAGAACTCGGTGGCGTCGCGCGTCTCGTTCTGGATGTCGAGCAGCGACTGCAGCCACTTGGTGCCCAGCTCGTCGCCGCCCTCGGTCTTGCCGGCCTTGTACAGCCAGTGCGCGGCCACGCCGGCCTCGGCCACCAGGTCCATGGCGTCGGTGCGGATCTGGAACTCGATGTTGATGCTGGCCGGCCCCACCAGCGTGGTGTGCAGCGACTGGTAGCCGTTGACCTTGGGGATGGCGATGTAGTCCTTGAAGCGGCCCGGCACCGGCTTGTACAGCTGGTGCAGCAGGCCCAGCGCGGTGTAGCAGCTGATGGTGTTGGGCAGCACCACGCGCACGCCGTACAAATCGTTCACCTGCGCGAACGACAGGTGCTTGTCGTCCATCTTGCGGTAGATGGAGTAGAGCGTCTTCTCGCGGCCGATGATGTGCGCCGTCAGGCCGGCATCGGTCAGCGCGGCCAGCACCTCGGCCTGCACCTTCTGGATCAGGTCGCGCCGGCGCTGGCGCGCCTTGTGCACGGCCTTGGCCAGCACCACGTAGCGCCACGGCTTGAGGTGGCGGAAGGCCAGGTCCTGCAGCTCGCGGTAGGCCTGGTTCAGGCCCAGGCGGTGGGCGATGGGGGCGTAGATCTCGATGGTTTCGGTGCTGATGCGGCCCCATTTGCTGCGCGGCATGTCGCCCATGGTGCGCATGTTGTGCAGGCGGTCGGCCAGCTTGACCAGGATCACGCGCACGTCGCGCGCCATGGCCAGCAGCATCTTGCGGAAGGATTCGGCCTGGCCTTCCTCGCGCGTGCTGAACTGCAATTTGTCGAGCTTGGTGAGGCCATCGACCAACTCGGCCACCGGGGCGCCGAACTCCTCCACCAGGTCGGCCTTGGTCACGCCGCAGTCTTCCATCGCGTCGTGCAGCAGCGCGGCCATCAGGGCGTGGGCGTCCAGCTTCCATTCGGTGCATTGCGCCGCCACGGCGATGGGGTGGGTGATGTAGGGCTCGCCGCTGTGGCGCAACTGGCCCAGATGCGCCTGGTCGGCAAAGCGGTAGGCGCGGCGCACCAGTTCGACGTCGGCCGGATCCAGGTAATCGAGCTTGGCCTCGAGTGCGGCAAAGCTGGCAGCGGCGGCGTTGGCGGCGGCCATGGGCTGCTCGATGATCGGCGGCATGACGGATCCCATGGCCCCTAATTTAACCGGGCTGTCACCAATTTGTGCAGCTGCAACGAGAAAGGCGCCCCGCGGGGCGCCTTTGCTGGGCTGGAAGCGACAGGCGCTGGCAGCCGTTGAGCGGTGCTCGGTAACTTTCAGGGCACTTTCTTGAGCATTTCCAGGCCCACCTTGCCGGCGGCGATCTCGCGCAGCGCGGTCACGCCGGGTTTGTTGCGCGTTTCGATCTTGGGCGTGTGGCCCTGGCTCAGCATGCGGGCGCGGTAGGTGGCGGCCAGCACCAGCTGGAAACGGTTGGGGATCTGCTCGAGGCAGTCTTCGACAGTGATGCGGGCCATGGGGGCGGTCTCTCCGGGAGGTGTCAGGCGATGCCGAGGGCTTGGAAGGTGTCGGCGCGGGCGCTTTTCTGGGCGATGTAGCGCAGGCGCTGCGCGTGAACAATGGTTTTCAGGTCGAAAAGCGCACGTTCAAATACCTCATTGATTATAACGAAGTCGAAGTGCTGGGCCTGCGCCAGCTCTTCGCGGGCATTGGCCAGCCGCAGTTCGATCACGTCGGGCGCGTCCTCGCCGCGGCGGGTCAGGCGCGAGCGCAGTTCTTCCCAGCTGGGCGGCAGCACGAACACCAGGATGGCGTCGGGAAACAGCTTCTGGATCTGCAGCGCGCCCTGCCAGTCGATCTCCAGCACCACGTCGCCGCCGGCGGCGATGCGCGCCTCGATGGCCTGGCGCGAGGTGCCGTAGCGGTTGCCGTGCACCAGCGCCCATTCGAGGAAGTCGCCGGCGGCGATCTTGGCGTCGAACGCCTCGTTGCTGATGAAGAAGTACTCGCGGCCGTCCTTCTCTTGCCCGCGCGGCGCGCGCGTGGTGTGCGAGATGGAGGGCGCCACGCCGGCGTCGACCTCCAGCAGCGCATTGACCAGGGTGGATTTGCCCGATCCGCTGGGCGCAGCGACGACGAAGAGATTGCCAGGATGGTCCATAGGTGGTGGGCGCGAGCAGCTATTGATTCAGGAGTGGCCGTGCCACCCGATGGCGCGGATTTTAGCGATGGCGCCCGAACACCAGCAGCAGGTTGTTGGCCGGCAGGGCGTGGCGCTGGGTGAGCTGCAGCCCCGCCGCCTGCGCCGTGCGCTGCACCTCGTCCAGCTGGCGCAGACCCCAGGCGGGGTGGCGGCGGCGCAAATCGGCGTCGAAGGTGAGGTTGCTGGGCGCGGTGGGCACATCGTCTTCGATGAACGGGCCGTAGACCACCAGCAGGCCATCGGGTGCAAGGTGGCGCGCGGCGCCGGCCATCAACCCGGCGCAGCAAGGCCAGGGGCTGATGTGCAGCAGATTGGCGGCGTAGACCAGATCGAACGGCTCGGCAAACGGTTCACCTTCGGATGGCCAGCGGGTGTCCAGCACATTCAGCCGCCGCGGCCGGGCGACGTTGGTGGCGCCGGTCTGCAAGGCCCAGCCACGGATGGTGCCGAAGCCTGCGTCGTCCACGTCGGTCGGTTGCCAGTGCCAGCCGGCCAGGGCGGCGGCGAAATGCGCGGCGTGCTGGCCGGTGCCGCTGGCAATCTCCAGCGCCCGGCCTTCGGCGCCCAGCAGGCCGCGCAGCACGGCCAGGATGGGGCCCTGGTTGCGCTCGGCGGCGGGGCTGTGGGGCAGGGTGGGCATGTGATGGGTTTCAGGTGTTTTTGGCCTCTGGCGCTTATCCAGTAAGCGCAAGCAGCTATATAAAGTGTAGTGATCCGTGGTCAGCGGCAGTGCACCATCCCCTCGGCAGGGGCGGCATCGCCCGTGATGGGGGTGCAGCGTGGCGCCGCCTCGGGCGCCGGTGCCATGCGTTCGCGGATGACGATGCCGCTGCCGTCGGCCTCGTCCGGCTTCGACGACATGGCATCGATGCCCGCACCGATCGCCTTGCCCGTCAGGCTGACGCCGGTGGACACCACCGCGCCGGTGACCGAGATGGCGGCACCGGCGGTGGCGCTGGCCACGGCGCAACCTTCGGCCAGCCAGGTGGACGCGAGCAGCACTGCGCACAGGGCCGCGCGCGGGCCGGCCTGCTTCATGCGCCCGTGGTGCTTGCCGTCACGCCGCCCTGGCGCACCTGGGCGGCGATGTCGAGCGAGCGCAGGCGCAGCGCCGGGTCGTAGAGGTCGCAGGTGAAGATCATCTCGTCGCAGCCGGTCTCGGCGGCCAGCGCCTGCAGGCCCTGGCGCACGGTGTCTGGCGAGCCGATGACGGCGCAGGCCAGGAAGTCGGCGATGCCGGCCTTCTCCTGCGCGCTCAGGCGCTCGAAGAAGCCCTCCTGCGGCGGCTGCAGCAGCCCGCGCGCGCCACGCAGGATGCCCAGCACGCGCTGGAATATGCTGCTGGCCAGGTAGGTGGCTTCCGCGTCGCTGGGCGCGGCCACCAGCGGCACGCCGATCATCACGTAAGGCTTTTCGCACTGGGCCGAGGGCTTGAAGCCGCGCCGGTACACCTCGAGCGCCTGCAGCAGCATGGCCGGCGCGAAATGCGAGGCGAAGGCGTAGGGCAGGCCGCGCTCGGCCGCCAGCTGGGCGCTGAACAGGCTGGAGCCCAGCAGCCAGATGGGCACCTGCGTGCCGGCGCCGGGGTTGGCGATCAGCTTCTGGCCCGCCCTGGGCTCGCCCAGCAGGTGCTGCAGCTCGGCCACGTCGCGCGGGAAGTCGTCCACCGTCTCCACGCGGTCGCGGCGCAGCGCGCGCATGGTCATCGGGTCGGTGCCGGGGGCGCGACCCAGGCCCAGGTCGATGCGGCCGGGGTACAGCTCGGCCAGGGTACCGAAGCTCTCGGCCACCGTCAGCGGCGGGTGGTTGGGCAGCATCACCCCGCCCGAGCCGACGCGGATGCGCTGCGTGCCGCCGGCAATGTGGCCCACCAGCACGGCGGTGGCCGAACTGGCGATGCCCGCCATGTTGTGGTGCTCGGCCAGCCAGTAACGGGTGAAGCCCAGGCGCTCGGCGTGCTGCGCGGTCTGCAGCGACACGGCCAGCGCGTCGGCCACGCTGTGGCCCTCGCGCACCGGCACCAGGTCGAGCATGGAGAAGGCGATGTCTTTCAGTGCTTTGGTCATGCCCGTATTGTGGTGCGTTCGCGCCCGGCCTGCAGGCGGTGGGTGGGCAGTGCGCCGGCTGCCGACCATCGTCGCCGGGCCGCAACAGCTGTCATTTTTGCCGGCCACACTCGGTTTGATGCACGTCAAAGAAGCAGCGGCTGAAAGTTGAAGATTGCAACTGATGGTCGTAACATTTCAACTGTTGAATAGTTCAACTTGTCAAGAGAGGAGCCCTTCAGATGCCATCAGCCACCGACCGAACGGCAGCCAGCGTCCCCGGCGCTCGACTGCCTTGTTTGCCCTGTGCCCCCGCGGCGTCCTGCCGCTTCTCGCCCCTTGTCTGAAACCGAATCGAGGAGATTCACACATGAGTACCGTCGCCGCTTCCGCCGGCAATAGCCAGGCCGTCGCCTTCAAGGGCAACGACAAGCTGCTGTTCGGCATGATCATGGGCGTGATCGCGTTCTGGCTGTTTGCCCAGACCACGCTCAACATCGCGCCCGACATGCAGAAGGACCTCGGCATCGAGGCCAACCTGATGAACATCGCCGTGGCCATCACGTCCCTGTTCTCGGGGATGTTCATCGTGGTGATGGGCGGCCTGGCCGACCGCATCGGGCGCGTGCGCATCATGAACCTGGGTTTCATCCTCAGCATCGTGGGTGCGCTGATGATCGCCCTGACGCCCACGGGCGCCATGTCCACCCCGTTCCTGATGCTCGGCCGCGCCATCCAGGGCGTGTCGGCGGCCTGCATCATGCCCGCCAGCCTGGCCTTGGTGAAGACCTATTGGGACGGCGCCGAACGCCAGCGTGCGGTGTCGATGTGGTCGATCGGCTCGTGGGGCGGCTCGGGCCTGTGCGCGCTGTTCGGCGGCCTGATGACGCAGAACTTCGGCTGGCGCTCGATCTTCTTTGCCTGTGCGGCGGTGTCCGTGCTGGGCATGCTGATGATCCGCGGCACGCCCGAGAGCAAGGTCGACAGCGACGGCAACGCCAGGCTGGACCTGGCCGGCATCGTGACCTTCATGGTCGGCATGGTGGGCCTGCAGATCGTGATCACGCAAGGCAACAAGCTCGGCTGGACGAGCCCCTTCATCCTGACGGCCGCTGCCGTGACCGTGGTGGCTGGCGTGCTGTTCTTCATGGCCGAAGGCAAGGCCGGCAAGCCGTTCATCGACTTCAAGCTGTTCGACAACAAGATCTTCACCGGCGCCACCATCTCCAACTTCATGCTCAACGGCGTGGCCGGCATGCTGACGCTGGGCTACGCCATCGCCATCATCGCCTTCATCCGCGTGGGTGAAAAGTTGCTGCAGCGCTTCGGCTCGCGCAAACCCATGATGTGGGGCTGCCTGATCACGGGCCTGTCGATCATCCTGCTGATGCCTACCAACCTGATGCTGGGCGACTACAAGGTTCTGGCCGTGATCGCCTACATCCTGTTCGGCATTGGCCTGGCCTTCTACGCCACGCCTTCGACCGACGCCGCGCTGTCCAACCTGCCCGCCGCACAGGCCGGCTCGGGCTCGGGCATCTACAAGATGGCTTCTTCGCTCGGTGGCGCCTTCGGCGTGGCCATCTCGGCGGCCATCTTCACGGCCCTGCGCGCCAACAACGACAGCATCCACTGGCTGGAAGGCGTGATCACCTTCGTCGGCCGCCAGGACAACGTGGCCATCCGCGAGGCCGCCATCATCGCCCTCGGCTTCAACCTGCTGATGGTGGTGTTCGCCATGATCTCGATCATGCTCACCATCCCGAAAGGCAAGAAGGCCTGATGGCCTGACCGGCTCGCGCCGCCATGGCGCGAGCCCATTCCATAAACATCGATTCCAGGAGATAGACCAATGACCGCCATCCTTGAAAAAGTGAACGCTGACAAGGGCAAGATCGAAAGCCACTTCCACTACCTGCATCAGAACCCGGGCGTGGCCTTCGAGGAGCAGACCGCTGCCACCTACATCGCCGGCAAGCTGCGCGAATGGGGGTACGAAGTGACCGAGGGCATCGGCAAGACGGGTGTGGTTGGCCAACTCAAGGTGGGCGACGGCAAGGCCCGCATCGGCTTGCGCGCCGACACCGACGCCCTGCCGGTGCAGGAGGGCTCGACCCTGCCCTACAAGAGCCGGATCGAGGGCAAGTCGCACATGTGCGGGCACGATGCCCACAGCGCCATGCTGCTGGGCGCGGCCGAATACCTGGCGAAGACGAAGAACTTCAACGGCACGCTGAACGTGATCTTCCAGCCCGCCGAGGAGGTGATGGCCGGCGCGCCCGCCATGATCGCCGACGGCCTGTTCGAGAAGTTTCCGATGGACGTGATCTTCGGCATGCACAACATGCCCGGCCTGCCGGTGGGCAAGCTGCACTTCACCGGCGGCCCGATCATGGCCGCGGTGGACAACTGGGAGATCGAACTCACCGGCGTCGGCAGCCACGGCTCCATGCCCGAAAAGAGCATCGACCCGCTGGTGGCCGGCGCGGCGCTGGTGATGTCGCTGCAGACCATCGTCTCGCGCAACGTGGCGCCGATGGACGCCGCCGTCGTCAGCGTCGGGGCGTTCCTGGCGGGCAACGCGGGCAACGTGATCCCGCAGAACGCCATCCTGCGCATGAGCACCCGCACCCGCAAGCCCGAGACGCGCCAGATGGTGCTGGACAAGATCCGCTCCATCACCAAGGCCACGGCCGAGGCGTACAACGTCAAGTTCGAGATCCGCGAGGGCCAGCCGGGCGCCATCCTGATCAACGACGAGGCCAACACCGACAAATGCATCGACATCGCGCGGCAGGTGCTGGGCGACGACAACGTCGTCACGCCTGGCCCCACCTTCATGGGCAGCGAGGACTTCGCCTTCTACGCCCAGAAGGTGCCGGGCGTGTACTGCTTCGTCGGCAACGGCGACACGCCCAACGTGCACCACCCGATGTACGTGTTCGACCAGAAGAACCTGCCGGTCGGTGCGGCGTACTGGGTGGCGGTGGCCGAGGCCTACCTGAAGTGAACCCCCGGACGGTCGATTCCTGCACGGGAATCGCCTCCCGGCCGGCCGCCGTGCCCCTGCGCGGCGGCCGGCCGTGCCAAGATGGCGCGATGAACAGCCCGAAAAAGCCGGCCAGGCCAGGTGTTGCGGCGCGCCGCGCCACGGTTCAGAAGCGCTACCTGACCTACAAGCTCGACCTGATCAAGACGCTGGCCACCAAGGCCGCCGACGCCTATTACGTCGAGGCCAGCGGCATGCGGGTGCGCGAGCTGCGCCTGCTGCGCCTGGTGCACGACACGCCCGGCGTGGCCGCGACCGAGCTGCGGCACCGGCTGGTGCTGGACAAGACCCTGCTGTCGAAGAACCTGGCCGATCTGGAAAAACGCGGCCTGATCGAGCGCGAGACCGACCCGCACGACAACCGCGTGCAGCGCCTGCATCTCAGCGCCGAAGGCCTGCGCGTGTGGCGCGAGTGCGAGCGCATCGGCCGCCGGCTGGAGGCCGAGATGTTTGCCGACATGCCCGAGGACGACTGGCACCGCCTGCACGATCTGCTCGACAGCGCGCTGGCCTCGCTCGACCGCTGGCGCGCCGAGCACGGAGGGCGTGGCACCTAACCCGAAGTCTGGGCGCGCGCCTTGAGCTGCGCGCCCGGCACCACGAAGTTGCCCGCGCCCAGGTGGTGCAGCGTTCGCCATGCGGGCAGCGTGTCGTCCAGCGGGCGGAACTTGCCGCCCTCGAAGGCGCGTTCATCCACCCACGCCGCCACCGCCTCGCCGATGAACAGGTCGTGCGCCTGCTGGATGTGCGGCTCGGGGATCAGGCGGCATTCCAGCCAGCCGATGCAACCGGCGACCAGCGGCGCGTCAATCATCGTGGCGGCATGGTGCGCGATGCCGAAGGCGGCGAACTTGTCCTGGCCCGGCAGCGCACGCCCGCTGACGCTGCCCACGGTGAACACCAGATCGGCCTGCGCCACGCAGGGCACGCCGATGGCGAAGCTGCCGCTGGCTTCGATCAGTTCGCGCGTGAAGGTGGCCTTGTCCAGGCACACCGCCACCTTGGCGGGCGAGAAGTCCAGTGACATGTTCCAGGCGCAGGCCATGACGTCGCGCCGGCCGCCCTGGGCGGCGCTGATCAGGATGGACGCGCCGGTGTTGAGCAGCCGGTAGGCGTGCTTGAGTTCGAGGGCGTGGGCGGTGGCGGGCAGGGCGGGTGTCATGGCCGCGAGCTTAGCGGCTGCCGATAAGATGCCGCGCTCCACCTCGCATCGCTTCATGAACCACGCTGCCCCCGTCCTCGAAGTCCTGCCGCGCAATCTGTCGGCCTACCGCGCCGGCAACACCGGCGTGCCCTATGTGCACCGCTTCGACAGCGGCCGGCCCGGCCCGCACGTGCTGATCAACGCCCTGACGCACGGCAACGAGATCTGCGGCATGGTGGCCGCCACGCACCTGCTGGATACGGGCGTGCGGCCGAAGATCGGCACGCTCACCGTGAGCTTCGCCCATGTCGAAGCCTATGAGGCCTTTCGCCACGACGAGCCCTTTGCCAACCGGCAGCTGGTGCACAACCTCAACCGTATCTGGTCCGACGAGTGGCTGGACGGCCCCGAGCACAGCCCCGAGCTGCGCCGCGCGCGCGAACTGCGCCCGGTGGTCGCGGCGGCCGACCACATCCTCGACATCCATTCCACCAGCCAGGCCGTGGCGCCGTTCTGGGTCTACCCCGGCTTCGAGCGCAACGCGCGCGCGGCCCTGGCCATCGGCGCGCTGGACCGCGTGACCACGCATCTGGTGATGCCCGCCGGCCTGGGCAGCGGCACGCCGCTGATCCAGCACGGCCGCCACGGCCGGGCCGACGGTGGCGCCGGCGTGGCGCTGGTGGCCGAATGCGGCCAGCACTTCCTGCAGGCCTCGGCCGACCTGGCGACGGCGGTCACGCTCGACTTCCTGGCGTACTTCGGCCTGGTCGACGCGCCGTCGCACGCCGCGGCGCCGGCTGCAAGGCAGCGGCGCTTTCAGCTGCTGCAGACCTGCATGGTGCGCACGCCCGACTTCCGCTTCGTGCGCCCGCTGGTGGGCTTCGAAACCTTCGCCCTGGGCGAGCTGATCGCCAACGACGGCGATGCGGGCGAAATCCGCGCGCCGTGCGACGACTGCACCGTGCTCATGCCCACGCGCCAGCCCATCGTGGGGCGCGAGGCGGTGTACCTGACGCGGCCGATCCTGGCCAATGGCTGACACCGGTCGACACAGATTTTATGAAAGAAATAGGCCTTCAGCGCTTGTGCAGCAAGCGCGAGAAGCTATTTATAAGATAGCAAAAACCGCACGATCAACAGGAGCACAAGACCCATGTCCACCGTCAATTCTGCTGGCGATGCCGGCCTGGACCCGCGCGTACAGGCCGTGTTCGACGACATCCGCGCCACGCGCGGCACGGACTTCATCAACAACTTCTGGCGCTACCTGGCGTTCGACCCGGCGCTGCTGGAGTCGACCTGGGCCGAGGTCAACCGCGTCATGGCCACGCCCTCCGGGCTCGATCCGCTGACCAAGGAGATGATCTACATCGCCGTGTCGGTGGCCAATGGCTGCGGCTACTGCGTGCATTCGCACACCGGCGCTGCGCGAGCCAAGGGCATGACGGCGGCGCAGCACGCCGAGCTGCTGACCATCGTCGGGCTGGCGGCCAAGACCAACCACCTGGTCACGGCGCTGCAGGTGCCCGTGGATGCGGTGTTTGACCAGGACGCTGCGTCGCGAAGCTGACATCGTCGACGTTTTCACGCCAGCGGCGCCCTTGTCGTCATCGATTCGGCGCCAGGCGCTATAAAGTCGGATGGATTCCGCATCGCCGTGCCCCCAGCGCGGACGACGTTGCGGCCCGCGTCTGCCATGTCCACCGCCAGCATTCACAGTCCCCTGATCAAGCGTGCCCGGCAGGAAGTCGTCTTCCTGTCGTCGTCGCTGTTCGACCGCTGCATCGGGGCCACCATCGAGGCCCTGGAAGATGCCGAGCGCAAGTCGCGCGCCATCGGCGTGCGCATGGAGCTGGGCGAGGCCTGGGCCGCGCTGTCGAAGCACCGGGTCGAGCTGCGCGGCGCGTTTCCTGCGCGGCTGGATACCGCCATGGCGCTGGCGCTGGACACCGCCCGCCACGCTGCGGTCGCGCCGACGCGCCAGATCCTGTCGGAGGACGACCTGGCGCTGGTCGAGGATGCCGAGGTCTCCCGCTTCGTCGAAGCCTCGCGCCTGCAGCAGACGGTGATGCCGGTGGTCGAGGAGTCGCTGGCCCTGCTCGATTCGCTGATGAGTTCGGCGCTGGGTCTGCCCGTGGTGCGGGCCGACCTTAACCCGCTGCGCCCCGACGTGGCCTGCACAGCGGTGATGGAACTGCTGGACACGCTGCCCGAGCCGCCCGAGGTGCGCGCACACTGGGTGCGCCACATGGCCAGGCCGTTGGCCCAAGAGCTGAAGAAGCTCTACGAGAGCGTGAACAAGCTGCTGGCGGAGCAGGGCGTTGAAGAAGCGCGTTACCGCCTGAAGCTGACCGAGGGCGGCGTCCTGCCGCCCGGCACGGCGGGCGCGGCCCCCGCTGCCGGTTCAGGACAGGGTGGCGGCGCTGGCAGTGGCGGCTGGGGTGGTGGCGGCCGGGGCGGTGGTGCGGCGGCCGAGGGCGGGGCATTGCCCTCCGAGGCCGAGCAACTGCAGCAGCGGCGCACGCTGTTCCCGCGCATGGACGACCTGGCGCAGGCCAGGCCTGCGGTGTCGCATGCGCTGATGCGCGATTTCCTGTACCGCCCGCAGTGGGTGGCCGAGAACGACGAGCCGCTGCCGCCCGCCTATTACGACGCCGTGCAGGCGCAGTCTGCCGCCTTGCGGCAGGCGCCGGTGGACCAGTACGACGAGGCCGCCGCGGCGCGCACCCGCGCGCGGGCGCGGGCCCTGAGCGTGGTCGACCGGCCGGCGCGCCCGGTGTCGCTGGACCAGCCGCTGCCGCCCCAGGAATGGGGTGAGGCCGCTTCGCCCCAGGCGCGCACGCACACGCTGATGGGGCTGAAGGCGCAGGCCACGCACATCCGGCAGGCGCTGGGGCTGGATGCCGTGCGCACGCTGGTGCAGCAGGTGGCCGACGACCAGCGCGTGCTGGCGCCGGTGCGCGAAGCCTTTGTCGCCCTGGAGCCGGCGCTGCTGCGCATGGCCATGGCCGACCCGCGCTTCTTCGGCGACGACCACCATCCCGCGCGGCGCCTGATCGAGGGCGTGGCGCAGCGCAGCTTCCGCTACAACGACGAATACGCCGAGGAGTTCGAGCAGTTCATGGCGCCGGTGCGCCAGGCCGTGCGCGAGCTGAACGCCGAGCCCGAGGCTTCGGCCGAAGCCTTCGCCACCCGCCTCCAGGCCATCGAGTCGGACTGGCAGCGCCAGGACGAGGCCGACAAGCAGGCGCACGAGCCGGGTCTGCGCTCGATGCACTTCGCGCAGGAGCGCCAGGCGCTGGCCGACAAGATCGCCTGGGAGTTCAGCCTGCGCTCCGACCTGGAGGGCGTGCCCGGCGTGGTGGCCGACTTCCTGTTCCAGGACTGGTCGTTGGTGATTGCGCACGCGCAACTGACCGACGAGCGTGGCCAGCTCGACCCCGGCGGTTACCTGGCGGTGGTGAGCGACCTGCTCTGGAGTGTCAATCGCGAGGCCGCGCTGAAGCAGCCGGCGCGCCTGTTCCAGGTGGTGCCCGGCCTGGTGCAGACCTTGCGGCGCGGCCTGGAAATGCTGGGCAAGGAGGCGGAAGAAACCGCCACCTTCTTCGACGCGCTGATGCGCTACCACGATCCGGTGCTGCGCCTGCGCCGCCTGCGCAGCGCGCGCGATGCCGAGGCGTCGGGCTTCCCGTCCCTCGGCGACGAATCCGGCCTGATGCCGCTGGAGACCGAAGCCGCGCCGCTGGAGCGGCCCAAACCCCGCGCGGCCGAACAGCCCTGGCTGGGCCGCCACGAGCTGCAGGCGGCCGGCTTCCACGACGAGGCCGATTCAGGGCAGGCGCCATTGACCGAGCACGCCGCACAGCAGCCAGGGCCGATGGCGGCTGCAGACACCTATCTCGGGGTTCTGACGGCGCCTGCCGCGCTCGCCGCGCCTGACCCATCCGGCCAGGCCTTCGTGCCGCTCGATCAGCCTGCCGAACCGCAGCCCGTCGCCCAGATGCCGGCAACGGCGGCCGAAAGCACCGAGGACATCGAGGCCCGCACCCGCGCCACCCTGGCGCGCCTGCGCTTGGGCGACTGGGTCGACCTGAAGGTGCGCGGCCATTGGCGCCGCGCGCAGCTTCAGTGGACCAGCGACAACGGCACGCTGTTCATGTTCATCAGCCGCGGCGGTCGGCCGCACAGCATGACGCAGCGCACCTGCGAGAAACTGATCCGCAACCGCCACCTGCGCCCGGTCGACGCCAGTGCGGTGGTCGACAAGGCGCTGCGCCAGCTGGGCGACGAGGCCCGCCAGACACGCGAAGCAGCGCTGGCCTGAAGAGTTTGATGCTTCAATTTCAATAGCTGCTTGCGCCTGTCAGCAGGGCGCTGAGGGCGTAGTTCATGCTCAATCGCCAGGGATGCAGGCCACCGTCGGGCGCGCTACCATGCCGGCATGACCTTGCCACCTCATACCCTTGAAGCCGAAACCGGCCCCGATCCCGTCGCCAGCATCGTCGTCATGCACGGCCTGGGTGCCGATGGCAGCGACTTCGCACCCTTCGTCGACGAGATCGACCTGCGCCCCATCGGCCCGGTGCGCTGGCTGTTCCCCAACGCGCCGCAGCAGCCGGTGACCATCAACGGCGGCTACGTCATGCCGGCCTGGTTCGACAT
>JRYL01001424.1_pt1 | contig 26469 bp, 26 predicted proteins | sample 235391 | NCBI WGS metagenome assembly JRYL01 (sample SAMN03074223, study PRJNA261481) | activated sludge metagenome | biome: Wastewater Treatment Plant; feature: Wastewater; material: Activated sludge; isolation source: activated biomass of a wastewater treatment plant treating wastewater from... ...
GAGCTTTCGGTGCGCGCGCCCGAAGAGCTGCGCGTGCTGGAGCCGGCGCTGCGCGAGCGCATCGGTGCCAAGGTCCAGCGTGGCAAGCTGGAGCTCAGCCTGCGCCTGCGCGCCGCGCCCGATGCCGCCAGCGCGACGCTGCGGCTCAACGAGCCCCTGCTCGATCAGCTCGCCGCCGCCTCGCGCACCTTCGGCCCGCGCTTCCCCGGCCTCACCGTCGACTTCGCCACGCTGCTGGCGCTGCCGGGCGTGATGCAGCAGGACGGCATCGACAGCGCCGGCCTGCAGGGCGAGGCGCTGGCGCTGGCCGAGGAAACCATCGCCGAGTTCCTTCGTGCCCGCGAGCGCGAGGGTGAGATGCTCGCCGCCACGCTGCGCGAGCGCCTCGCCGGCGCCGAAGCGGCCTGCGCGCAGGTGCGCCAGTGGCTGCCGGAGATCCGCGCCGGCCTGCGCACCCGCCTTGAGGCGCGCTTCGCCGAGCTGGCACCCGCGCTCGATCCCGGCCGCCTGGAGCAGGAATTCGTGCTGTGGCTTCAGAAGCTCGACGTGGACGAAGAGCTCGACCGCCTCGCCACCCACATCGCCGAAGCCCGCCGCGTGCTCGGCCTGCGCGAAGCCGTCGGCCGTCGCCTCGACTTCCTCATGCAGGAATTCAACCGCGAAGCCAACACCCTGGGCTCCAAGTCCGTCGACGCCCGCACCAGCCAGGTCGCGGTGGAGCTGAAGGTGCTGATCGAACAGATGCGCGAGCAGGTGCAGAACTTGGAGTGACATGAAGAACGCCGCCGCCTCGCGCTCCGGCCACCGCGACGCCGGCCCGGACGCTCCGCTCGAACTGTCTCCGCCTGAGGCCTGGGCGCGCGTCCGCGCGGGCGTGCCGCTTCTGGACGTGCGCAGCGAGGGCGAGCGCGCCGCGGGCACGGCCGAAGGCGCGCGCGCAGTGGCGCTCGACGAACTGCTGGCCGATCCGGCTGCCGCGCTGCCCGCCCCGATGCAGGAAGTCGGCCTGCTGTGCGCCAGCGGCCAGCGCACCGCGCGCGCCGCGGCGCGGCTGCGGGAGCTGGGCCATGCGCGAGTCTGGTCGGTCGCCGGCGGACTGGCGCGCTGGCGCGCCGAGGCGCTGCCCGTCACCGCGCCGAACGAGACGCCCGACTTCCTCGAACGCTTCGGCCGCCATCTGCTGCTGCCCGAGGTGGGGCTGGAGGGCCAGCGCCGGCTGCGCGATGCGCGCGTGGCGCTGGTCGGCGCGGGCGGCCTCGGTTCCCCGGTCGCGCTGTATCTGGCGGCGGCCGGCGTGGGCCACCTCAGCCTGATCGACGACGACCGCGTGGACCGCAGCAACCTGCAGCGCCAGGTATTGCACGGCGAGGCCGATATTGGCCGCCCCAAGGTCGCCTCGGCCGCGGATCGCCTGGCGGCGCTGTGGCCGGGCATCGCGCTGCGGCAGGACGCGGTCCGGCTCGGCCCCGGCAACGCGGACGCGCTGCTGGCGGAGCACGATGTCGTGGTGGACGGTGCCGACAACTTCCTCACGCGCTACCTGCTCAGCGACGCCTGCGTGCGCCTCGGGCTGCCGCTGGTGCATGGCGCGGTGGATCGATTCCGCGGGCAGGTGGCGCTGTTCTGGCCGGCGCGCCGGCCCGAGGCGGGCTGCTACCGCTGCCTGTTTCCCGCGCCGCCGCCGGCCGAGCTGGTGCCCAACTGCGCGCAGGCCGGCGTGCTGGGCGTGCTGCCCGGCCTGGTCGGGATGCTGCAGGCGACCGAGACGCTCAAGCTGCTGCTGGGCATCGGCGAGCCGCTGCTGGGCACCCTGCTCTGCGTGGATGCGCTGACGATGCGGTTCGACCGGCTCGCGCTGCATCGGCACAGCGACTGCGCGGTCTGCGGCGACGGGCGGCACGCGCTGTCGAGCGCGCCGTTGCCCGGCGCAGGCTGTGGCACAGGTGCGCCATGACGCCGATCCCGCGCGTGCTGTGCGCCCTGCTCCTGCTTTGCCTGGCGGCGGGATCGGGCCTCGCGCGGGCGGGCGAGGCGCGTGCCGCGGTCGCCTCCAACTTCCTGCATACCTGCGAGGCGCTGGCCGAGGATTTCCACGCCCGCACCGGCCACCGCCTGCGGATCAGCTCGGCCTCGACCGGCAAGCTCTACGCCCAGATCCGCGCCGGCGCGCCCTTCGACCTCCTGCTCGCGGCCGACGCCACGACGCCGCGGCGGCTGGTGTCCGAAAGCCTGGCGCAAGCAGATACGGTCCACGACTACGCCCTCGGGCGGCTGGTGCTGTGGAGCCGCGATCCGGGCCGGATCGACGACGGCGAGGCCCTGCTGCGCGGCGGAGACATCCCGCGGCTGGCGATCGCCAATCCGGCGCTGGCACCCTACGGCGCGGCGGCGCGCGAAGTGCTGCAGCGGCTGGGGCGCTGGGAGGCGCTGCAGCCGGCGCTGGTGCAGGGCGAGAACGTGGGCCAGGCGATGCAGTTCGTGGCGACCGGCGCCGCGCCGCTGGGGCTGTTGCCGCGTTCGCAGGTTCAGGAGGCCGAGCGGCAGGCGCGCGGGTCCGGCTGGGAGATTCCCGCGGACTGGCACGCGCCCATCGTGCAGAGCGCCGTGCTGCTCATCCGCGGCAGCGACAATCCGGCCGCGCGCGCATTCTCCGACTACCTGCGCAGCGCGCCGGCGCGCGCCATCGTGCGTGAGCACGGCTATGACCGGGTGGACTGACCCGATGCAGTGGCCGTCCTGGGTGCTGGCGGCGTGGGTGACGCTCAAGCTCGCCGGCCTCACCACGATCATCCTGCTGGCGCTGGGCACGCCGCTGGCGTGGTGGCTGGCGCGCACCGGCTCGGCCTGGCGCGCGCCGGTGGGCGCGCTGGTGTCGCTGCCGATGGTGCTGCCGCCCACGGTGCTGGGTTTCTACCTGCTCATCGCGCTGGCACCGGACGGGATCATCGGCCGCACCACCGATCTCCTCGGGCTGGGATCCTGGGCCTTCACCTTCCAGGGCCTGCTGCTGGCTTCGGTGCTCTACTCCCTGCCCTTCGTGGTGCATCCGCTGCAGGCCGGCTTTTCCGGCCTCTCCGCGCCGGTGCTGGAGGCAGCCGCGACGCTGCGCGCCGGACCACTCGACCGCTTCTTCAGCGTGGCGCTGCCGCTGGTGCGGCCTTCGCTCCTGACCGCCACCCTGCTCGGCTTCGCCCATACCGTTGGCGAGTTCGGCGTGGTGCTGATGGTGGGCGGCAGCATCGAGGGCCAGACGCGGGTGCTGTCGGTGCTGCTCTACGACCAGGTCGAGGCGATGGCCTACGGCGAGGCGCACCGGCTGGCCGCGGGCCTCCTGCTGTTTTCGTTCGGCCTGCTGCTGGCGATGCAGTGGCTCGGTCGCCGCACGGCGGTCACCGATGGCTGAGCCGGCGGGCATCACTCTCCAGACCCGGCTCGCGCGCGGCAGCTTCACGCTCGACGTGGACCTGCGCCTGCCGGCGCGCGGCACCACCGTCCTGTTCGGCCCCTCGGGCAGTGGCAAGAGCAGCCTGCTGCGGATCGCCGCCGGACTGGAGCCCGCCGCGCGAGGCTGCGTGCGGATCGGCGGGGAAACGTGGCAGGACGCGGATTCCTTCCTGCCGCCGCACCGTCGCGCGCTCGGCGTGGTGTTCCAGCACGCGGCGCTGCTGCCGCACCTGAGCGTGCTGGACAACCTGCGCTACGGCTGGAAGCGTGCCGGTGCGGCAACCGCCACGCTCGATGCCTGGATCGAGCGCCTGGCGCTTTCGGCGCTGCTGCCGCGCCGCCCGGAAACGCTTTCGGGGGGCGAGCGCCAACGCGTGGCGCTGGCCCGCGCGCTGGCGTGCGAGCCGCGCTGGCTGCTGTTGGACGAGCCGCTCAGCGCGCTGGATGCGGCGCGCCGCGCGGAGGTGCTGCCATTCCTTGAAACCGTGCGACGCGAGGCCGGCCTGCCGATCCTCCACGTCACCCATGCGATCGACGAGGCGGTGCGCCTGGCCGATCATCTGGTGCTGCTGGAAGACGGCCGCGCCCGCGCCTGCGGGCCGGCGCTGGAGGTGCTCAACCGCGCCGACCTGCCGCTCGCGCTGCGCGAGGACGCCGGCGTCGTGCTCGACGCCACGGCCGACGCGCGCGACGCGCACGGGCTGGTGCGGCTCGCCACCGCGGCCGGCACGCTGTATGCACACGGCGCGACGCTGGCCGCCGGCACGGTGCTGCGCGTGCGCATCCAGGCGCGCGACGTCAGCCTGGCGCTGAGCCGGCACGGGGATTCCAGCCTGCTCAACCTCGTGCCGGCGCGCCTGGTCGCGCTCGATCCGCTGCCCGGCGGGCAGGTGCAGGCGCGGCTGGAGGCATCGGGCGCGCCGCTGCTGGCGCGGATCTCGCATCACTCGGTCGAGCGCCTGGCGCTGCAGCCGGGAATGATGCTGTGGGCGCAGGTCAAGGCGGTCGCGCTGCTGGTCTAGGCCGGAAGCGGGTTTGACTTCCATCAAGTCCACGCCGGCCCGGCGGCCCTAGTCTGCCGATCGCCTGCCCGGATTTCGCCGGGTGCGCCATCCGTTCGGGGGAATTCGCCGCGATGCCCAGCCTGCTGCGCCACCTGCGCCACGCCACCGCGTCGCTGTCACCGGGCTATTTCAGCATGGTGATGGCCACCGGCATCATGTCGATCGCCGCCCATCTGCTGGGCGTCCCGGTGCTGGCGAAGGCCCTGCTCGCGCTCAACTGGCTGCTCTTCATCGTGATCGGCACGCTGGCGCTGGCGCACCTGGTCTGGCACCCGCGACGGGTGCGCGACGACCTCTTCAACCACCTCAACGCGCCGGGTTTCTTCACCTTCGTGGCGGCGTGCGGGGTGCTGGGGAGCCAGAGCCTTCTGATCGGCGGCGACCTGCGCGTGGCAGCGACGCTGGGCATCGTCGGGCTGCTGGCCTGGATCGGTTTCACCTACACCATTTTCACCGTGCTCACGGTCAAGCAGGAGAAACCGGAGCTTGCGCGCGGCATCAACGGCGGCTGGCTGCTGGCGGTGGTGGCGACCCAGTCGATGGCGGTGCTGGCGGCGCTGATCGCCCCCGAGGTCGGGCAGCCGCTGCGCATGGAACTCAACTTCTTCGCCCTGTCGATGTGGCTGTGGGGCGGGATGCTCTACATCTGGATGATGTCGCTGATCTTCTACCGCTACACCTTCTTCGCGTTCTCCCCCGCCGACCTGTCGCCGCCGTACTGGATCAACATGGGGGCGATGGCGATCTCCACCCTGGCCGGTTCGCTGCTGATCCTCAACACCCCGCACGCGCCGTTCCTGCACTCGATGCTGCCCTTCATCAAGGGCTTCACGGTGTTCTACTGGGCCACCGGCACCTGGTGGATTCCCATGCTGGTGGTGCTGGCGATCTGGCGCCACGGCGTGCGGCGCTTTCCCTTCACCTACGACCCGATGTACTGGGGCGCGGTGTTCCCGCTGGGCATGTACGCGGCCAGCACGCATCGCATGATCGACGCGCTGCAGCTTCCCTTCCTCGCGCGCCTGCCGCAGGCGATGTTCGCCATCGGCATGGCGGCCTGGGCGCTGCTGTTCGCCGGGCAGCTGCGCGCGCTGTACCGGCAGTGGCGGACGGCCGACGGCTGATCCCGGGACGGACCCGGCACGCATCCCCGTCACTTCACGCGCGGCGCGCGCTCGATGTCGTGCAGCAGTCCGCCGCGGCGGGTGTAGGCCCACCAGGTCAAACCGATGCAGCTCAGGTAGAACACGAAGAACGACCACAGCGCGGCGTCGGCGCTGCCGGTCAGCGCGATCGAGGATCCGTAGCTCTTGGGGATGAAGAAGCCGCCGTAGGCCGCGATCGCCGAACTGAAGCCGATGATGGCCGCGCTTTCCTTGTCGGCCTGCCGGGTGCGTTCTTCCGGCGTCATGCCCGGCATCAGCCGGTCGATTTCCTTGCGCATGATCACCGGGATCATCTGGAAGGTGGAGGCATTGCCCACGCCGCTGACGAAGAACAGGAACAGGAACACCGCGAAGAAGCCGGAAAAGCTCTGCGCGTGGAGGAAATACACCACGCCCAGGACGCCTGCCGCCATCCCGACGAACACCCAGAACGTCACCCTCGCCCCGCCCCAGCGATCGGAAATCCAGCCGGTGAACGAGCGGCTGAGCGCGCCCACCAGCGGCCCGAGGAAGGCGAGCTTGAGCACCGGCACGTGCGGGAACTGGATCTTGGCCAGCAGCGGGAAGGCGGCGGAGTAGCCGATGAAGGAACCGAAGGTGCCCAGGTACAGCCAGCACATGATCCAGTTGTGGCTGCGGCGGAAGATCACCGACTGCTCGGCGAAGGACGCCTTGGCGGTGGTGAGGTCGTTCATGCCGAACCACGCGCCGATCGCGGACAGGGCGATGAAGGGCACCCAGATGAAGCCGGCATTCTGCAGCCACAGCGGCTGGTGATCGGCCACGCCGTCCGAGCTCATCAGCGGCTCGCCGCCGAGGGCCCCGAAAACCCCGGCGGTGATCACCAGCGGCACCAGGAACTGCACCGCGCTCACGCCCAGGTTCCCGAGCCCGGCGTTGAGCGCCAGCGCGTGGCCCTTCTCGGACTTGGGGAAAAAGAAGGAGATGTTCGACATCGAGGAGGCGAAGTTGCCGCCGCCGAAGCCGCAGAGCAGGGCCAGAAGCAGCAGGATCCAGTACGGCGTATCCGGATTCTGCACCGCGAAACCGATGCCCAGCGCCGGGATCATCAGCGACCAGGTCGCCAGCGTGGTCCAGAAGCGCCCGCCGAAGATCGGCACCACGAAGGAGTAGAAGATGCGCAGGGTCGCACCCGACAGCGCCGGCAGCGCCGCCAGCCAGAAGAGCTGGTCGGTCGTGAGCCGGAAGCCGACGGCGGGCAGCTTGGCGACCACCACCGACCACACCATCCAGACCGCGAACGACAGCAGCAGGGAGGGAATCGACAGCCACAGGTTGCGCCGGGCGATGCGCCGCCCGGTGGCCTCCCAGAAAACGGGATCCTCCGGCCGCCAGTCCTCCAGCAGGTGGCTGCCCAGCACGCCCTCGTGCTCGGGCTTGTGGATGGGCTGCATTTCCGGCAGTTCCGGCAGCTTGCGCAGCTCCTTCTCGGCGACCCCGCGCTCCATCGCGCGGATCGAGACGTGCATCCACACCAGCGACGCCAGCACGACCACGAAAAGCAGCGCAAAGCAGCTTTGCCAGATGCCCACCAGATCATTCAGCGCGCCGAACGCGATCGGCAGCAGGAAGCCGCCGAGGCCGCCGACCAGACCGACGATGCCACCGACCGCGCCCACGTGCTTGGGGTAGTACACCGGGATGTGCTTGTACACCGCGGCCTTGCCCAGGCTCATGAAGAAGCCCAGCACGAACACCAGCACGATGAATCCCGTCACGCCGGTACTGAGGGTGAACCGGATCGGTCCTTCGATGCCGTGGATGACGTAGTCCGTCGGCGGATAGGCCAGCAGGAAGCAGCAGGCGATGGACACGCCGAAGGTCCAGTACATCACCCGGCGCGCGCCGAACTTGTCGGACAGCACGCCGCCGTATACCCGGAACAGGCTGGCCGGGATCGAATAGGCGGCTGCCACCATGCCCGCGGTGCGGATGTCCATGCCGTAGACGCCGATCAGGTAGCGCGGCAGCCACAGCGACAGCGCGACGAAGCCGCCGAAGACGAAGAAGTAGTAGAGCGAAAAGCGCCAGACCTGCACGTTCTTGAGCGGCTCCAGCATGCTGGCCAGGCTCGGCGGCTTCGCGCCTTCCCGACGGCGCTGTTCCTGCTCCGGGTCGTCGCTGGTGGTGAACCAGAAAATCACCGCCATCACCGCCAGTCCGATCGCCCAGTACTGAGCCACCGCCTGCCAGCCGAGCGCGACCATCACCATCGGGGCAAGCAGCTTGGTGACCGCCGCGCCGACGTTGCCGGCACCGAAGATGCCCAGCGCCAGGCCCTGACGGCTGGCCGGGAACCAGCGCGAGACGTAGGCCACGCCCACCGAGAAGGCACCGCCGGCGATGCCCACGCCGACCGCCGCGAGGAGGAAGCTGGCGTAGCTGTCGGCGTAGGTCAGCATCCAGGTGGCCGCCGCCGCCGCCAGCATCACCAGCACCTGCACCAGGCGACCGCCGTGCTGGTCGGCCCAGATGCCCAGAATCAGCCGGATCAGACTGCCGGTCAGGATCGGCATGCCGATCAGCAGGCCGAACTGGGTTTCGCTCAGCCCCAGCTGCTTCTGCACCTCGATGCCGATGATCGAGAAGATCGTCCACACCGCGAAGCACGCGGTGAAGGCGGCCGTGGACATCCACAGCGCCCGCTGCTGGGGGCCGCGCTCGATGGCTGTTGAGTCCTGCATGGAATGTCTCGACTGTGAGTTGGGGGAACCGGAACCCGGCGCGCCGGAGTGGCGGTCAGGCCGCCGCTTCGATCGCCTCCAGCCCGCGCACCGTGTAGCGGTGCTGGAGTTCGAGCAGGTATTGCTGGAGCGCCTGCTGGCGTACCTGCAGTTCGAGGTAATCGCGGATGCGCTGGTGCACGGCATCGAATTCGAGCGCCTCGCCGTCGGCGATCCCGTCGACCTGCACGACGTGATAGCCCCAGCGCGACTCGACCGGGAAGCCGGCCAGCCCCTGGCGCAGGCGGAACACCTGGCGATCGAACTCGGGCACGGTCTGGCCGCGCTCCAGCCAGCCCAGATCCCCGCCCTCGTCCTTCGAGGGGCAGTCCGAATGGCGCAGGGCGAAGTCGGCGAAGAGCTGCGGCCGCGTCTTCAGCTCCGCGATCAGTTCTTCGGCGCGGCTGCGCGCGCTGAAGCGGCCGTTCACGTCATCCGCCGCCGCGGCCAGCAGGATGTGGCGCGCGCGCAGGCGCAGCGGCGCATGGAAGCGCCCGGGATTCTGCTCGAAGTAGCGCCGGCAGTCTTGCTCGGACGGCGTGCGGCTCTCTGCCTCGCGTTCGAGCAGGACGCGGATGCAGGCCTCCTCGAGCGGCTCGCCGGGATGGGGCTGCAAATCCTGCGCAATGCCCAGCCGCTCCGCCTCGCGGCGCAGCAGCTCGCGCACCACCAGCGCACGCGCCGCGCTGGCGCGCGACTGCTCGGGCTTCATGGCGCGGTGGAACTGCATTTCCCCGGCGATCTGCGCCTCGCTGATCGCCGTATCGCCGACGAACAGGAACGCCGGGGCGCGCTGGCCCAGCGTGCGCGGGCCTTCGCTGGCGTCGCGCGCGCGGTCGGCGTGGGCGTCATCGGCGACCGGTGCCTGCGAGTCGATCAGGGTGATGGCAAGCGGGCGACTGCGTTCCATCATCAGGCCCTCGGGCCGTAGCGCAGCGGCGGCTGGCGGCGGCGCACCACCTGATAGGGCCGCCAAAGGTAGCTGAGCGGGATGCTCCACACGTGCACCAGGCGGGTGAAGGGCGTCAGCAGGAACAGGGTCAGGCCGAGGAAGATGTGCGCCTTGTAGACCCAGCTCACGCCGGCCACGAACTCGGCCGCGCCGCCGCGGAAGGTGACGATGCGCTGCGCCCATTCGGCCAGCGCCATCATCACGCCACCGTCCATGTGCTTGCTGGATTCGACGATGGTGTAGAGGCCCAGCAGCAGCTGCGCGAACAGCAGCAGCAGGATCGCGGTATCTGCGAACGTGCCGGTGGCCCTGACCCGCGGATTGGTCAGCCGGCGCAAGGTGAGGATGCTGATGCCGACCAGGCAGACCGCGCCGAACGCGCCGCCCACCACCATCGCCAGCAGCTGCTTCTGCGGCACGGTGATGAAGGGCTCGTATACCCAGTGCGGCGTCAGGAGGCCGACGAGGTGGCCGGCGAGGATCGCCAGGATGCCGATGTGGAAGAGGTTGCTGCCCCAGCGCATGCCCTTGTCGGACAGGAGCTGGCTGGAGCCGGCGCGCCAGGTGAACATGGCGCGGTCGAAGCGCGCCCAGCTGCCGATGAAGAACACCGCGAGCGCGATGTAGGGATAAATCTGGAAGGCGAAGGTATCCACGTGGCTCATGGCTGCACCTGCGGGTTGGCATGGCTGGGCGCGGCCGCCGGACGCGGCGCGCGGGTGGCGGAAGGATCGCAGTCCTGGGCGGGGGCCTCGGCACCGAAGCGCACCGCCTCCTCCTCCCAGAGCTGGTCCATGACCTCGGGCGTGTCGTCGCGCGGCTCCTGCCGCGCGCGGCGGCGCAGCGCGTCGATATCGACCGCACCGCTGGCGTACTCCACCAGGGTTTCGAGCAGCACGGCGTGGCTGCTTCCGCGCTCGCCCGCGCGCGCGGCCAGAAGGCCGATGATGTGGCTGACGTGCTGCAGCCAGTCGCGCGCCTCCTCCGGCGGGCGTTGGCCCAGGTACTCCAGCAGCAGCGGCAGGTAGTCCGGCAGCTCGCGCGCGGACAGCTCGTAGCCGTTCCTGCGGTAGGCCTCGATCAGGTCGACCATCGCCTGGCCGCGATCGCGCGATTCGCCGTGGATGTGCTCGAACAAGAGCAGGCTCATCGACCGGCCGCGGTCGAAAAGCGCCAGCCAGCGCTCCTGCGCCTCGAGCGGATCGGTGGCGAGCAGGTCGCGCACGTGCTGCACCAGCGCCTGCCGGCGCGCCGGCGGCAGGGCGTCGTCCTGCGCCGCGGCGAGGAGTTCCTCACCGTGTTCCCAGAGCGCGTCCCGCGGATAGTCGAGCAGTACGCCGATGAGCTTGAGCAGGCTCATCGGGTCACCTCGAGCGATTTTTCCTGCCGGTTCGGATGCACCGCGTAGCTGGTGGTCTTGCGCTGGCCGAAGAGGTCCGCCGGCGAATCGCCGCTGCAGCCGTTGCCGAAGGTGAAGCCGCAGCCGCCGCGCTCGCCGAAGGCGTCGTTGGCGTATTCGCGGTGCGCCGAGGGAATCACGAAGCGGTCCTCGTAGTTGGCGATGGCCAGATAGCGGTACATGTCCTCGGCCTGTGCCACGGTCAGCCCGGCCTGCTTCAGCACGGCGTGGTCCTCGACCCCGTCCACGTTCAGCGAACGCCGCCAGGCACGCATCGCCATCATCCGCTCCAGCGCACGCACCACCGGCGCTTCATCGCCGGCGGTCAGCATGTTGGCCAGATACCGCACCGGGATGCGCAGCGAGGCGATGTCGGGCAGTTCGCCGTTCATTCCCACCCGGCCGCGCTCGGCCGCGGACTGGATCGGCGACAGCGGCGGCACGTACCAGACCATCGGCAGGGTGCGGTATTCCGGGTGCAGCGGCAGCGCCAGCTTCCAGTCGATGGCGAGCTTGTAGGTGGGCGAGTTCACTGCCGCCTCCAGCCAGCTGTCGGGGATGCCTTCCTTGCGCGCGGCCTCGATCACCGCCGGGTCATTGGGGTCGAGGAAGATGTCCAGGTGCGCCTGGTACAGGTCCTTCTCGGCCGGCACGGAGGCGGCTTCCTGGATGCGGTCGGCGTCGTACAGCAGCACGCCGAGGTAGCGGATGCGGCCGACGCAGGTTTCCGAGCACACCGTGGGCTCGCCCATCTCGATGCGCGGGTAGCAGAAGATGCACTTCTCGGATTTGCCGGTCTTCCAGTTGTAGTAGATCTTCTTGTACGGGCAGGCCGACACGCACATGCGCCAGCCGCGGCACTTGTCCTGGTCGATCAGCACGATGCCGTCCTCCTCGCGCTTGTAGATCGCGCCCGAGGGGCACGCCGACACGCACGCCGGGTTGAGGCAGTGCTCGCACAGCCGCGGCAGGTACATCATGAAGGTCTTCTCGAACGCGCCGTAGATCTCCTTCTGCACGCCGTCGAAGTTCCTGTCCTTGCTGCGCTTGGCGAATTCGGTGCCGAGGATTTCCTCCCAGTTCGGTCCCCAGTGGATTTTCTGCATGCGCTCGCCGGAAATCAGCGAGCGCGGGCGCGCGGTCGGCTGGTGCTTCACGTCCGGGGCTTCGTGCAGGTGCTGGTAGTCGAAGTCGAACGGCTCGTAGTAGTCGTCGATCTGCGGCAGGTCGGGGTTGGCGAAGATCTTCGCCAGCATCCGCCAGCGCCCGCCGGCCTTGGGCACGAGCTTGCCGGCGCGGGTGCGCACCCAGCCGCCGTTCCACTTGTCCTGGTTTTCCCACTCCTTGGGATAGCCGACGCCGGGCTTGGTCTCGACGTTGTTGAACCAGGCGTACTCGACGCCTTCGCGGCTGGTCCAGACGTTCTTGCAGGTGATCGAGCAGGTGTGGCAGCCGATGCACTTGTCCAGGTTCAGCACCATCGCGATCTGTGCGCGGACTTTCATCACACCACCTCCCGGGCATTGGCAGGCACGGGCTCGCCGTCCAGCCAGTCGATCCTGTCCATCTTCCTCACCACCACCAGCTCGTCGCGGTTGGTGCCGACGGTGCCGTAGTAGTTGAAGCCGTAGGAATACTGGGCGTAGCCGCCGATCATGTGGGTCGGCTTGAGCACCACGCGCGTCACCGAGTTGTGGATGCCGCCGCGGGTGCCGGTGATCTCGGAACCGGGCGTGTTGATGATGCGCTCCTGGGCGTGGTACATCATCGCCATGCCCGGCTTCACCCGCTGGCTGACCACGGCGCGGGCCGCGATCGCGCCGTTGACGTTGAACAGCTCGATCCAGTCGTTGTCCTCGATCCCCGCCTCGCGCGCATCGTCCTCGCTGAGCCACACGATCGGCCCGCCGCGCGAGAGCGTCTGCATGATGAGGTTGTCGGAGTAGGTGCTGTGGATGCCCCACTTCTGGTGCGGGGTGATCCAGTTCAGCACGATCTCCTTGTGGCCGTTCCGCTTCTTGCCGAGCATCGGCGCGATGGTCTTGGTGTCCACCGGCGGGCGGTACTGCATGAAGCCCTCGCCGAAGGCCAGCATCCACTCGTGGTCCTGGTAGAACTGCTGGCGCCCGGTCAGGGTGCGCCACGGGATCAGCTCGTGGACGTTGGTGTAGCCGGCGTTGTAGCTGACGTGCTCGTCCTCCAGCCCCGACCAGATCGGCGAGGAGATGATCTTGCGCGGCTGCGCCTGGATGTCGCGGAAGCGGATCTTCTCGTCCTCCTTGCCGACGGCGAGATGGGTGTGGTCGCGGCCGGTGAACGTGCCCAGCGACTCCCACGCCTTCACGGCGACGTGGCCGTTGGTTTCCGGCGCCAGGTGCAGGATCACCTCGCAGGCGTCGATGGCCGAATCGATCTGCGGCCGGCCGTGGCTCACGCCCTCCTCGCGCACGCGCTGGTTGAGATCGCCGAGGAAGTGCACCTCGTCCCTGGTATCCCAGTTCATGCCCTTGCCGCCGTTGCCCTGCTTGTCCAGCAGCGGGCCCAGCGAGGTGAACTTCTTGTAGAGGTTCGGGTAGTCGCGCTCCACCACCACCATCGACGGCATGGTCTTGCCGGGGATGGCCTCGCACTCGCCCTTCTTTCAGTCGGTGACGCCCAGCGGCATCGCCAGCTCGTTGGGGGTGTCGTGCAGGGTCGGCACCAGCACCAGGTCCTTGACCACGTCCAGCACGCCGGGGGCCAGCTCGCTGACGGTGCGCGCGATGCCCTTGAAGATGTCCCAGTCGCTGCGCGATTCCCACGCCGGATCCACCGCTTTCGACAGCGGATGGATGAAGGGGTGCATGTCGGAGGTGTTGAGGTCGTTCTTCTCGTACCAGGTGGCGGTGGGCAGCACCACGTCGGAATACAGCGCGGTGGTGCACATGCGGAAGTCGAGCGTGACCAGCAGATCGAGCTTGCCCTCGGGTGCCTCGTCGCGCCACCTCACTTCCTCGGGCTTGGTCGCGCCGCGCTCGCCCAGGTCCTTGCCCTGCACGCCGTGGCGGGTGCCGAGCAGGTGGCGCAGCATGTATTCATGGCCCTTGCCGGACGAGCCCAGCAGGTTGGAGCGCCAGATGAAGAGGTTGCGCGGGAAGTTCTGCGGCGCGTCCGGATCGGCGAAGGCGAAGTCCAGCGCGCCGGACTTCAGCTGCGCCACCGCGTAGTCGATCGGCGCCACGCCGGCCGCCTCGGCCTCGCGCACCACCTCGATCGGATTGCGGTCCAGCTGCGGCGCGCTGGGCAGCCAGCCCATGCGCACCGCGCGCAGGTTCAGGTCGGCCATCGAGCCGGTGAACTTCGCCGGGTCGGCCAGCGGCGAAAGGATCTCCTTCACGTCCAGCTTCTCGTAGCGCCACTGGTCGGAGTTGAAGTAGAAGAACGAGGTGCCATTCATGTGGCGCGGTGGCTTGCTCCAGTCCAGCGCGAACGCCAGCGGCTGCCAGCCGGTCTGCGGGCGCAGCTTTTCCTGCCCGACGTAGTGCGCCCAGCCGCCTCCCGTCTGGCCCACGCAGCCGCACATGACCAGCATGTTGATCAGGCCGCGGTAGTTCATGTCGTTGTGGTACCAGTGGTTCATCGCCGCGCCGACGATGATCATGCTGCGGCCACGGGTCTTGTCGGCGGTGCGGGCGAACTCGCGNNGTGGCGACCAGGGTTTCCGCGCCATCGGCGGTCTGCAGCCTGCGCACCGGGATGTTGCGCTCCAGCACGTCCTCGAACTTGACGGCGGTCCACTTCTCGTGCTCGATGCCGCCGAAGTACGGAAAGCTCACCGCCTCGATGCCGTCATGGGCGTCCTTGAAGCTCAGCCGCAGGCGCGTCTCGCGACCGGCGCTGTCCTTTTCCTCGATGTTCCACTTGCCCTTTTCGCCCCAGCGGAAGCCGACCGAGCCGTTCGGCACGGTGACCGCACCGGTGGTCTCGTCGAAGGCCAGCGTCTTCCATTCGGGGTTGTTGGCCTCGCCCAGCCCGCCCAGGTCGGACGCGCGCAGGTAGCGCCCCGCCACCAGCCGGCCATCGTCGCGCCGCTCCAGCCGCACCAGCAGCGGCATGTCGGTGTACTGCCGGCAATAGTCGGTGAAGTACTGCGAGGGCCGGTCGACGTGGAACTCCTTCAGGATCACGTGGCCGAACGCGAACGCCAGCGCGGCGTCGGTGCCCTGCTTGGGATGCAGCCAGTGGTCGGTGAGCTTGGCGACTTCGGAATAGTCCGGGGTGATCGCCACTGTCTTGGTGCCGTTGTAGCGCGCCTCGGTGAAGAAGTGCGCGTCGGGCGTGCGGGTCTGCGGGACGTTGGAGCCCCAGGCGATGATGTAGCGGCTGTTGTACCAGTCGGCCGATTCCGGCACGTCGGTCTGCTCGCCCCATACCTGCGGCGACGAAGGCGGCAGGTCGCAGTACCAGTCGTAGAACGACAGGCAGGCACCGCCGAGCAGCGACAGGTAGCGCGCGCCGGAGGCGTAGGACACCATCGACATCGCCGGGATCGGCGAGAACCCGACCACGCGATCCGGGCCGTACTTTTTCACCGTGTAAAGGTTCGAGGCGGCGATCAGCTCGTTCGCCTCCTCCCAGCGCACCCGCGCGAAGCCGCCCATGCCGCGGCGCGACTTGTAGTCCGCCGCCTTGGCCGGGTCTTCCACGATGCTGGCCCAGGCGTCCACCGGTGCCATGGTCTTGCGCGCCTCGCGCCACAGGCGCAGCAGCGCGCCGCGCACCAGCGGGTACTTCAGGCGGTTGGCGCTGTAGAGGTACCAGGAATAGCTGGCCCCGCGCGGGCAGCCGCGCGGCTCGTGGTTGGGCAGGTCGGGACGCGTGCGCGGGTAGTCGGTCTGCTGGGTTTCCCAGGTCACCAGGCCGTTCTTGACGTAGATCTTCCAGCTGCAGGAGCCGGTGCAGTTCACCCCGTGGGTGGAGCGCACGATCTTGTCGTACTGCCAGCGCGCACGGTAGCCGTTCTCCCAGTCGCGGCTTTCGGTCTTGGTGAAACCGTGGCCGTCGGCGAACGGTTCCGCCTGGCGCTTGAAGAACTGCAGGCGGTCAAGGAAATAGCTCATCGGGAAACCCTCTCGGCAGACGGACGCGGCAGGGCGTCGTGAGACTGGCCGTCAGGCTTCGACTGGCGCACTCGCCGCGACCACGCATGCTGGTCCGAGTGCTGATCCGCCGTTTGACTGACGTCAATTTCTCCGAAATCGGCAGCGGATTTCCCGTGCGCCAGCGGTACTCACGCCGCGCGCGACTCACTCCGCCGTCGGATCGGGCGCGGTTCCGGTGCCGCGCCGACGCGGGCCGCGGCGACGCACGCTGTCGCGCACGTCCACCTCGATGCCTACATACAGGGGCGCATCCGCGGCACCGCCGGGCAGGACATAGGCCAGCGCGTCGCGGCAGGGAAGGCGCGCGACGTAGTCCAGAAGATCCGCGCGCGGCAGCCGCAGGCTCCACGCGCCCGGCTCGACCTGCAGCGCCGCTCCGTCCGGCGCGTCCCCCAGAACGATGCGCTGGACCAGCCGAACGCCCGGCGACAGGTGGCTGCTGCGGGTCAGATGGCCGCTGTCCAGAAGTTCGGCCAGGGCATCCTCGTCGATGCGGAAGCGCAGCTGCTGCCCATTGATCTGGATCTTCATGATGCCAGCGCCGCCCATTCGTCCGGCGTGTTGCAGTTTGCGAGCAAGCGCACGTCGCCCGGCGCAAGCGGCAGGATGGTGCCGTTGCAGGCCGCATGCAGCGCCCGCAGCGAGCGCTGCTCCGGCGGAAGCTGCGGGCTCTGCGCGAGCCAGGCGCGCAGCGCCGCGTCCAGCGCCAGCCGCAGCGGCAGGACGTGGCCGCGATAGTGCGCGCAGCGCGCCGGGGCCTGCGCCAGCGCGGCGAGCAGCGCGGGCGCGACCTGCGGCATGTCGATCGGAAGCACCACGAGCGGTCCGTCCTCCAGCACGGCGCTGACCGCGAGGAGGCCGCCCAGCGGTCCCTGGTCGGACACGGCGTCGGGGATGCCCTGTGCCTGCGGATAGTCGCCGCTGACCACCACGCGCTGCGCGCCGGCGTCCATCAGCAACTGCGACTGGTGCTGCAGCAGGGTGCGCCCGTTCCAGACCAGCCCGGCCTTGTCCCGGCCCATGCGGCGCGAGCGCCCGCCGGCCAGCAGTACGCCCGTCCAGGGCGCGTCAGTGCGCATGCCCTTCATGCAGCGGGGCCGCCTCCTCACGCTCGCACAGCGAACAGCCCTCGCTCCAGATGCTGTCGCCGTCGGTGTAGTGCTCCTGCTTCCAGATCGGGCTGCTGTGCTTGACCGCCTCGACCACCTGCCGGCAGGCGCGGAAGGCCTCGTCGCGGTGCGGGGTGCCGGCGACCACCACCATCGCCACATCGCCGATCCCCAGGCGGCCCTTGGCGTGGCCGATGTAGAGCTTCAGCCTGCCATCGAAGTCGCGCTCGGCCTTGGCCGCGATCTCGGCGAAACCGTTGAGCGCCAGCGGCACGAACATGTCGTAGCTGACCCCGAGCACCGCGCGGCCGTGGTTGAGGTCGCGCACCCGCCCGACGAACATCGCGATGCCGCCGAAACCGGGGTCGGACACGAAATCCAGCGCCGCAGCCGGATCGAGCCCGCCTTCGGCAATGTCGCGCACGATCAGTCGATGGGCGTCCACGCTCAGCCTCCGCTGACCGGCGGCAGCACCGCCATGCGGCCGTCCTCGGGCACGGGGTCGGCTTCGCGCAGCACGGCCTTTTCGCTGGCGAAGGCCGAGTACTTCAACAGTTTCGGGCAAAACGCCGGCCAGTGCGCGCTGGCGTAGGCTTCCAGCGCCAGGCGCAAATCGTCCACGCGCGCACCCGGGGCCAACTCCAGGTGGACGCAGCCATCGGGCTGGTGGTCGCGGAACGCGCCGAACAGCTTCACTTCCACCTTCACGGCTGTACTCCTTCCAGCGTCAATCCGAGCAGGTGCCCGGGGCCGCAGACCTCCACCGGCGCGCCTTCGGGCAGGTCACCCGCGCTTCCATCGATCACGACCCAGGCATTGGCCTGCGCCAGCGGCGCGATCCGGAACGATTCCTGCCCTGGCAGCGCCTGCGCCCACAGGCGTCCGTGTGCATCCAGTTCCACCCGCGCCTTGAGGAAGACGCGCAGGGCATGATGCGCGCGGCGGCCGCCGCGCAGCGGAAGGCGCAGGGCGCGCTCGGGGGCCAGGCCCAGCATCGCGCGCAGCGCCGGCTCCACGAAAAACCGCAGCCCCACCGCGCTCGACGCCGGATTGCCCGGCAGGCCGAAGAACAGCGCGCCGTTGGGCAGGGTGGCGAACAAGAGCGGCTTGCCGGGGCGGATCGCCACCTTGTGGAAATGGATGGTCGCGCCGAGCTTGCGCAGCGCGTCGGGGATGAAGTCGTAGCGGCCCATCGACACCGCGCCGGTGCTCAGCACCAGTTCGGCACCGGCCGAGCGCGCCTCTTCCATCGCGATGAAGAACGCATCCACCTCGTCGCTCACGGTCTGGCGCAGCACCAGTTCGGCCCCGGCCTGTTCGACCCGCTGCGCCAGGTACGGACCGTTGCTGTTGCGGATTTCGCCCGAGGCCAGCGGCCGCGCGGGATCGTCCACCAGCTCGCGGCCGGTATTGATCAGCGCCACCCGCGGGGCCGCGCGTACGTCCACCAGCGGCACGCCCAGCGCGGCCAGCAGCATCAGCTGCGGGGCATCCAGGCGGGTTCCGGCGGCAAGGACGCGATCGCTGCGGCGAACATCCTCGCCGGCGCGGCGCAGGTGCTGGCCGCGCGGCACCGCAGCGGCGAGGCGGATGCGCGCCGGCTTGCCATCGCCATCGCGGGCCAGCACTTCGACCTGCTCGACCGGGATCACCGCATCCAGCCCATCCGGCAGGCGCGCGCCGGTCATGATTTCCCACGCACCACCCTGCGCCGCGGCTTGCGCGTCGCCTGCCGCCTGCGCGCCCAGCACGTCGAACTCGGCACCCGCCGCCGCGCCGGCTTCGCCCACCCGCAGGGCAAAGCCGTCCATCGCGGAATTGTCGAACGGCGGCAGGTCTTCGCTACTGTGCACCGGCTCGGCCAGCACCTGCCCCGGCACCGGCGTGCGCGGCACCACCGGCAGCGGCTTCGCCTCGCGCAGGATGAGCGCCAGCGCCTCGTCGTAGCCGATCACGGGTGCGGCCTGCCGTCGAGCATCGCCAGCGCGTGCGCCAGCAGCGGGCCGAGCATGTCCATGCACTGCTGCGCCGCGCGCGGGCTGCCCGGCAGCGCGAACACCAGCATGCCGCCGATCTGCACCACCTCGGCGCGGCTGAGCCAGGCCAGCGGCGTGTGTTTCGCGCTTTCGCTGCGCAGCATTTCGGCCAGACCGTCGACCGGGCGATCGGCCACCCGCCGCAGTGCTTCCGGGGTCACGTCGCGCGGACCCAGGCCCGTTCCGCCGCTGCACAGGCACAGGCGCACGCCCTTGGCGGCCAGCGCGCGCAGGCGTTCGGCCAGCGGATCGATGCCATCCGGCAGTACTTCGATGTGGCCGACCTCGGCACCGAGTTTGCGCAGCCCTCCCACCAGCACCGGGCCGGAGCGGTCCTCGTAGTCGCCGGAGCTGGCGCGGTCGCTCAGGGTGATGACCGCACAGGGCACGCCGTCGAGGCGGGCCAGGCCGTGCGGCCGGTAGTGCGCGCGCTCGTCGTCCGTCATGCCGTCGGGATGCACCCACAACCCCTTCTTGCCGCCTTCCTTGAACAGCAGGCGGATGCCGGAAATCGTCAGCGCCGGCTGCACCGGCTTGGTCAGGTCGTAGAGCGTGAGCAGGGCCGCATTGACCCCGGCCAGCGCTTCCATCTCGACCCCGGTGCGGGCCTCCAGCGCGCATTCGCAGTACACCCGGATGGCGTGGCGCGCCGGCACCGGCACGCAGCGCACGCGCACCAGCTCCAGCGAGATCGGGTGGCACAGCGGCATCAGCTGCGAGGCCATCTTGGCCCCCTGCAGGCCGGCGATTTCCGCCATCACCAGCGCATCGCCCTTGGGCAAGCGGCGCTCGACCACGGTGGCGAACGCTTCGGCACCGGGCAGGAATTCGCCCACCGCCACCGCGCGCCGGCGGGTCGGGCGCTTGTTGCGGATATCGGCCATGTGGAAAGCCGCGTCGGATTGCGTCGTCATGGGTGCCTGCCTATCCACCGATCGAAGCCAGGTGCGGAGTGATGCCGGTGTTGCCCTGGTGCAGGCCGTGGCCGGCGGCCTTCAGGCCGAGCTGGGAGGCGATGCGCGCGGCCAGCGCCTCGTGGTCGTCGTCCGACTGCAGCAAGGGTCGCAGCGGGATGCCGAAATCGCCGAACAGGCACAGCCGCAGGTCGCCGCGCGCGGTCACCCGCAGGCGGTTGCAGCCGGCGCAGAAGTCCTTGGAGTACGGGGCGATGATGCCGATCCGTCCACGATAGTCCGGGTGCGCGTATTCGCGCGCCGGGCCGGCGTCGGGCGCGCGCGGGCGCAGCATCCACCCGGTATCGATCAGCTGCTGCTCCAGCGCCTCGGCGCGATAGTGGTGGCGCTCGAAATAGGCCAGGTTGGTGCCGGTACGCATCAGCTCGATGAAGCGGATGGCGACATCGCGGTCGCGCAGGAAGTCCATCCACGCCGGCAGCTCGTCGTCGTTCAGCCCGCGCAGCAGCACCGCATTGAGCTTGACCGCAGCGAAGCCCAGGCCCTGCGCGATCTCGATGCCTTCCATCACCTCATCGAAGCGGTCGTGCCCGGTGATCGCGGAAAATCGCGCCGGCTGCAGGCTGTCCAGGCTGACGTTGAGCGCGGTCAGCCCGGCTTCGCGCCACAGGCGCACGTGCCGGGGCAGCAGGCAGCCGTTGGTGGTCAGGGCGATCTTCTGCACGCCCGGCGTCGCCGAGACGGCGGCGATGATCGACGGCAGGTCCTTGCGCAGGCTGGGCTCGCCGCCGGTCAGGCGGATCTTGCGCATCCCCACCGCTGCGAAGCCGCGCACCAGCCGCCGAACTTCCTCCAGCGTCAGGAAGGTGGGGCGTCCATCGGCCTGGTAGCCGTCCGGCAGGCAGTAGCTGCAGCGGAAGTTGCAGGCTTCCGTCAGCGACAGCCGCAGATAGGGAAACGTGCGGCCGAAGCCGTCCACGAGGGTTGCCATGTTGTGCTCCAGTCCAAGCGCGGGAGGCCGACCCGTTTCCGGTTCCGACCCGGTGGCCGCCCCGTTTCCGGCGCGGTCACGGCCCGTCTGCCGTATCACGAGGACCCAGGCAGCCGGGCTTGGAGTCGAGGCGACCAGCGTGCCGGTGCCCCACGCGTATCCTAGCGGCATGCGGCAGGCCCGCGCTTGACCACCGTCAAGTTGACGGACGGCCGGGGCAAGGCACCATGTCGCCTCCGGATCGCCGCGCGCGTCGCGCATGATCCCTGCCGGAGCACCCGCCGATGCACCTGACCCGCTTCCAGGACCTGCTGGACGCCGCCCTGCAGCAGGCCGAACCGCAGCGCCTGCTGTTCGTCTTTGCCCGCATCGGCCTGCCGGAAAACGCCACGCCTGAGCAGCGCGAGCGCTTCGAACGGCGCGAAGGCGGCACGATTTCGCCCTGCCTGTGCGTGGACAAGGTGCCGGGCGAGGTGGCCGGCTTTGCCGCGCTTGTCGAGGAGTCCGCCGCCACCGGGCAGGACTGGGACCTGGTCTTCGTCGGCGCGCTCGCCGGCCGCGGCGGCATCGCACCCGGCAGCGACGAGGCCGCCCAGCCGCTGCGCTTCATGGTCAACGCGATCAACAACGGCCGCGTCGCCGATTTTGCGGTGTTCGACCGCGACGGCGAGGTGATGCAGTTCCACTGAACCGGGAGCACCGGCGCGCGCTGGCGGGACGCGCAGGCGGCCGGATAGACTTTGCTCCCCCCAATCGGCCGGAGCGGCACGATGCGTCTGACGGGCGAGCTGCCGGTCACGGGCTGGCGCGAGTGGGCGACCCTGCCCGCACTCGGGCTGGTCAGGATCGCGGCCAAGATCGACACCGGCGCGCGCAGCTGCGCGCTGCACGTCGAGTGGCAGCGCGAGCGGGTCGAAAACGGCATCGCGCAGGTGGCGTTCGCGCTGCGCGAATCCCCGGAGGCTCCGCTGCGGGAGCTGTGCGCGCCGATCGCGGGGCGACGCACGGTGGCGGACACCGGCGGCGGGCGCGAGTCGCGGATCTTCATCCGCAGCCGCCTGCGCCTGGGCGACTGGGAGCACGAGGTGGACATCGGGCTGGCCAACCGGCACGGGCTGCGCCATCGGCTGCTGATCGGTCGTGCGGCGCTCGCCGGGCACTGGTGCGTGGATCCCGGGCGAACCTTCCTCCTGGGCGACGGCGAGGCCTCCGCGTGAAGCTGGCGATCCTTTCGCGCAACACCGCGCTCTATTCCACCCGCCGCCTGGTCGAGGCGGCGCGCGCGCAGGGCCACGTGGTGCGCGTGCTCGACCCGCTGCGCTGCTACCTGCGCATCGTCCCGGGTGCCTTCGAGCTGCACCACAAGGGCCGCGCCCTGCGCGGCTACGACGCGGTGATCCCGCGCATCGGGGCGTCGATCACCCGCTACGGCACCGCGGTGGTGCGCCAGTTCGAGCTGATGGGCGTGTATTCGCCCAACGGCGGCGATGCGATCGCCCGCGCGCGCGACAAGCTGCGCTGTCACCAGCTGGTGGCGGCCTGCGGGCTGGGGATGCCGCTGACGGTGGCCGGCGACAGCCCGGACGACACCGCCGATCTCCTCGCGCTGCTCGGGCCGCCGCCGCACATCGTCAAGCTCAATCAGGGCAGCCAGGGCCTGGGCGTGGTGCTCACCGATACGGTGCAGGCCTCGCGCAGCGTGACCGAGGCCTTTCGCGGGCTGTCGGCGGATTTCCTGGTGCAGGAGTTCGTGGCCGAGGCCGGCGGTTCGGACCTGCGCTGCCTGGTCGTGGGCGAACGCGTGGTGGCCGCGATGCAGCGCCAGGCCGGCAGCGGCGAGTTTCGCGCCAACCTGCACCGCGGCGGCAGCGCGCAGGCGGCGAGCCTGGACGCGGCCGAGGCGGATGCGGCGGTGCGCGCGGCCCGGGCGGTCGGGCTGGAAGTAGCGGGCGTGGATTTGCTGCGCTCGCACCGCGGCCCGCTGGTGCTGGAAGTGAATGCCTCGCCCGGCCTCGAAGGCATCGAGGCGGCGAGCGGAATGGACGTGGCGGCGGAAATCATCCGCCACGTCGCACGGCACGCCGCGCAGCGCCCGGCGGCCGGCACCAGCCCGCGCCGCGCGCGGCGGCCGATTAACGAAACCCTGAAATCCCCTTAACGATCTTCTTCGCCCGCCGCACGTAGCCTGTCGCCACCTGGATCTTCCTCGACACTCCTGAGGATTGCGTGACAGGTAGATTGCGGTAATCGGGGCAACACCTTCGGCCCGCGTGTACCGGCGTCCCCCCGCCGCGACCGCGGGCCTTTTTGTTGCCCGCGCGCCGCCGTTCGGTATCCGGCACGGCATGAGGCCGCGCGATGCGGCTATGCTGGCGGCGGGCTCCCTCACCCGGCACACATCCCATGCGCATCCTGGTCATCGAAGACAACACCGACATCGCGGCCAACCTCGGCGATTATCTGGAGGACCGGGGTCATACCGTGGATTTTGCCGCCGACGGCATCACCGGCCTGCACCGCGCCGTGGTCGACAGCTTCGACGCCATCATCCTCGATCTCAACCTGCCGGGCATGGATGGGCTGGAGGTATGTCGCAAGCTGCGCCAGGAGGCGCACAAGGACACGCCGGTGCTCATGCTGACGGCGCGCGACGCGCTCGAGCAGAAGCTGGCCGGGTTCGAATCGGGGGCCGANNGCGTGCTGCTGCGGCGCGGGCGCGGCAGCCATTCGCGCGTGCTGACCGTATCGGATCTGGAATACAACCTCGATACCCTGGAAGTGGTGCGCGCCGGCACGTCGATCACGCTCAATCCGACCGCGCTCAAGATTCTCCAGGTGCTGATGGAGGCGTCTCCCGCCGTGGTGACGCGGCAGGATCTCGAAACCCGCGTCTGGGGTGAAGAGCTGCCCGATTCGGACAGCCTGCGCGTGCACATCCACGGCCTGCGTGCGGCCATCGACAAGCCGTTCGACCGGCCGCTGATCCATACCCGGCACGGCATCGGCTACCGGCTGGTGGATCTCGAACCGTCCGCGTGAGCGACACCGTGGCGGGTTTGCCCGAACGACCGATTCCCCGCCAGCGCCTGCGCGCGCGCATCGTGGCGTCCTTCGTGCTGCTGGGCTTCGGCCTCACCGCGCTGTTCGCCGCATCCACCCTGGCGCTGCGCGCGCGCATCGAAAACCAGCTCGTCGGTGCATGGCTGGGGGCGGAAGCGACCAGCTACCTGGAGTTCAAGCGCGCCCATCCCGAACCCAGCGCGGCCTATGGCCTGCAGGAGCAGCAGATCGAGATGTTCGCATTCCGGCCCGAAAGCCCGCAGATCCCGCTGGCCTGGCGCGATCTTCCGTCCGGCGTGCACGACTGGCGCGACCCGGATGCGCGCGGCCGCAATGCCGACTTCAAGCTCGCCGTGGCGCGCGCGCCGGACATCGTCACCTACATCAAGTACGGCTACGGCCGCCAGGCGCTCAGCGCGCAGCAGCTGATGACGGTCCTGGGCGTCAGCGTGGTGGCCTTCACCCTGCTGGCCTGGCTGATCGGGCTGTGGTCCTCGCGCCGGGTGATGCGTCCGGTGGCGGATCTTGCGGCGCGCGTGGAGGGCTTTGGCGGCGACGTCGCGCGCACCGCGCTGGCACCGCACTTCGCGCAGGATGAAGTCGGCCAGCTCGCCCAGGCGCTGGACGACTACGCCGACCAGCTCACCGAACGGGTTGCGCGCGACCGCGAGTTCAACGCCGACGTGAGCCACGAGCTGCGCACCCCGCTGGCGGTGATCCGCGGTGCCACCGAGCTGCTGCTGGCCACTCCCGATCTCTCCGAAAAGATGCGCCAGCGCCTGCTGCGCATCGAGCGCGCCACCCAGCAGAGCACCGACCTGACCACGGCGCTCCTGATGCTCTCGCGCAACGAGCGCGGCAGCGGGCGCAGCGACGTGCGGCGGATCGTCGAAGCCCAGGCCGAGGCCAACCGCGTGCACCTGCTGAACAAGCCGGTGCGCCTGCGCGTGGACGGCCAGCGCGACGTCTTCGTCGACGCGCCCGAGGCGGTGCTGTCGGTGGCGCTCAACAACCTGATCGGCAACGCCTGCAAGTACACCCTCGAAGGCGAAGTCGCGGTGACGGTGCTGGCGGACCGGGTCGAAGTCGCCGACAGCGGGCCGGGCATAGCCCACGAGGATGCCGAACGCCTCTTCGAACGCGGCTACCGCGGCAGCAGTTCGGCCGGCAGCAAGGGGGCCGGCATCGGCCTTGCGATCGTCCGCCGGCTGTGCGATCTCTACGGCTGGCGCGTGCGGCTGGAGCCGCGCACGGATCGCCAGGGCAGTCGCGCCATACTGGAATTCGAACCAGGCCCGGAACCGGGCCACGCCTGATCGCGGCTCAGAAGCGCAGCCACCAGCAGCCGGCGTGGCGGACCACCCCCAGCGTCGCCAGCGGCGGCGGCGAAGGCTCGCTCAGCCCGCTCCCGTGGAACGCGCCGATGCGCACCGCCTCGGGATCTTCCGGCGGGATGCCGGGATAAGCCTCCGGATCGAACACGACGAAGGCGGCCTCGGGATACACCAGCTCGGCCGAACCGTCGGAGCGTGCGGCGATGGTCTCCAGACGATCCATCACCGCACGCGCGCTCCACTTTCCCGTGCCGGGCCAGTGGTAGAGGCCCGAAAGGCCGTTCACGTCGCGCAGCTCCAGCAGGTGGCGCAGGCTCATCAGCAGGGCCTCGGGCGTGCGCGCGCAGTCGGCGGCGACCGGGCCGTAGGACGCCAGCGGCGGCGCTGAGCTCCCGTCGATTCCACTTTCCGCGCTGGTGGCCGGGAGGCCCGAGCCGGGCACCGAATCCGTGCGTGCCTCGCGCGCATCGAAGTGCTCGCAAGCGCGGTCGGTGTAGATGAGCGTGCCGTCCTCGGCCACGCAGCGCCGCACCGCGGCAGTGGCATCGCCGGCCAGCAGCGCGAGGACGAGAACAGCAAACCAGCGTGCATGCCTGTTCATCGGCACAGCTTATCGCGCCCCGCCGTCTGCGCTCAGGCCAGCCGATCCAGCACGGACCGGGTCGGCCGGGCGAGGTTCAGGGTGTAGAAGTGCAGCCCCGGCGCGCCGCCGTCGAGCAGGCGGCGGCACAGCCCGGCCACCGCATCGGCCGCGAACGCCTTCAGGCTGGCGACATCATCGCCGTAGGCCGACAGGCGGCGGTGCATCCAGCGCGGGATCTCGGCGCCGCACAGCTCGGAAAAGCGCCTGAGCTGGGTGAAGTTGGAGATCGGCATGATGCCCGGCACGATGGGAATGCCGACGCCCAGCGCGCGCACGTCGTCCACGAAGCGGAAATAGGCGTCGGCGTTGTAGAAGTACTGGGTGATCGCCGCGTCCGCGCCGGCGTCCACCTTGCGCTTGAAGTGCGCCAGATCCGCGAAGGCGTCCTCGGCCTGCGGATGGGTTTCCGGATAGCAGCCCACCTCGATGCGGAACCAGTCGCCGTGGCGGTCGCGGATGAATTCGACCAGAT
>JRYL01004754.1_pt1 | contig 26419 bp, 27 predicted proteins | sample 235391 | NCBI WGS metagenome assembly JRYL01 (sample SAMN03074223, study PRJNA261481) | activated sludge metagenome | biome: Wastewater Treatment Plant; feature: Wastewater; material: Activated sludge; isolation source: activated biomass of a wastewater treatment plant treating wastewater from... ...
TGTTTTGCTGCCTGTTCCCAAAGGTGAGTTGGAAGTTCCGGCAATCAGAAAGCCGTCTTCCAATATCAATATGTCTTTCAGCCGGTCGGAGAAGGAACCGCCAAAGGTTTTTTCCCATTCAATCTTTCCGTCCGGGCTGAGTCTGACCACCCAGTAATCCATGCTTCCGCGGCTTTCTTCTGTTTTGCTGCCGATTGTTTTTCCATCGCTGTCTCTGACCGGTGAGGAATCAGAACTGCCGCCGACGATGTATCCGCCGTCAGCGGTCTGCTGTATGCTCTGCAGCTGGTCGTTTCCGATGCCGCCCAGTGTCAACTGCCATTCTTCTTTTCCTTCGGGGTTGAGTTTGAGTATCCAGAAGTCCATATTGCCAAAGCCGTCTTCTTTTTTGTCGCCCGATTTGGGTGAATCCGAGCTGCCGCCCAGGATATAGCCGCCTTCTTTGGTCAGTGCAGCGCTGTAGAGGTAATCGCTGCCCGAACCGCCGAATGATCTCTGCCATTCCATTTTGCCGGATTCATCCATCTTCCAGAGGAAATAGTCCAGATCGCCCTGTCCGGCTTCGGATTTGGTACCTGTTTTGCCCGAGAATGAACTGCCCGCCAGCAGAAAGCCGTAGTCGGGTGTTGCTTTGACATCATAGAGGTATTCGCTGTGGGCTCCGCCCAGAACCTGCTGCCATTCGATTTTTTGCGACCGGACATTTACTGAAAACAAAGTGGCTGAAATCANNCCGTCAGGCAAAATCTCCTTTTTAAATAGGGAAATATCCTCATTTTCGCGTAATGATTTATAGGGTTTTAGGGGCACTTCTTCGATTGACCATGGGGGGACTCGCTGGAAGAATTACATTAAAATAGCAAAAAAATAACTGTTATGATTTGTTCATATTTTGGTGTATAAATAAATTACTATTGCAGAAGATAAGTTAAAGTAAATGTTTAATTCTGAATTCATTAACTATAAAAACGATGAATTATGGGAATTAAACCCGGACCAAAAAGAATTGCTTAATCCACCGGAAAACCGGACAGACGACAGAGGGATAATAAAGACACTCCAAAAAATACTCCAACATTAAAACCGCATAAACATAAAAAAGGGGATTAAAGGTTCGATATAAATTTAATTGTAGAACTCGGCAGAAAAAATTATCTTCGCCGTCTATGCAAATGACTCGTTTTGAAGAATTGAAGAATTTGCTTTCCAAACCTAAGCAAATTGTAATTCTGTCGCATCGGAATCCGGACGGTGATGCGATCGGTTCATCTCTCGCGATGAATCATTATCTGACCCGGCTCGGCCACAAATGCGATATGATCGTACCCAATGAATTTCCGAAATTTCTGAAATGGATGGATGGTGCAAAGGATATTCAGATTGCTGAATACAGCCCGTCAAATTCAAGAAATCTGGTTGAAAATGCAGAACTGATTTTTATTCTGGATTTCAACACCACAAGCCGGATTGATGAAGTGGGACAGTGGGTTGAAAAATCAACCGCGCCAAAAGTGATGATTGACCATCATCAGCAGCCTCAGGAATTTGATTTTATGTATTCGGATACCGAAATTCCAGCCGCCTGTCAGATGATTTACAATTTCATAGAAGCAATGGGACATCTCGATCTGATCGACCGTTCGATCGGTGAATGCATCTATACCGGAATCATGACCGACACCGGAAATTTCAGATTCAAAAATACTTCTGCCACAACCCATCGTATCGTTGCCGACCTGATGGACAAAGGAGTGGAGGCAGACCGGGTTTACAATCATATCTTCAATACACAGTCGCCTGACCGTCTGAGACTGCTCGGAAAGGTGCTCGATTCGATTCGCATTCTGCCCGAATACAGAACCGCATTTATGTATCTGACCCGAAAACAGCAGTTGAAATACAACACCCAGAAAGGAGATACCGAAGGTTTTGTCAACTATGGTCTGGGAATCGACAATTTTATTTTTTCTGTGATTTTTATCGAGGATATGCAAAAGAATTTCTATAAAATTTCGTTTCGTTCAAAAGGAAATTTTGATGTGAATGAATTTGCAAGAAAATATTTCAACGGCGGCGGACATATCAATGCAGCCGGCGGACGTTCGGATCTAACGCTGAAGGAAACACTCGACAAATTTGAAAAACTGCTCGAACAGCACAAAGAAGAACTGAACAAAGCCGAGTAAATTTTTTAATGAATTGAAAAGAAAGCTGTTAACAAAATCATATTTTTAAAAATAAACCGATTTGATTCGTCCGAATTCATTTTCTTTGCACCGTCTAAAAATACAAATACCGATTTTGAGAAATTTTTTGGTCATCATAGTTTTGATAGCGCTTGGATCCTGCAAAAGCAAGATCATCCAGTATCCGGTCAGTTATGACAATGACCGCGACAGATTTATGGAATTCTCGCAGCAGCTGAACAAACAGATTTTGAAAGATGAAACCGCAATAATCCAGAATTATATCGACAGTACAAAACAGTCTTTTTCAAGAACTCAATATGGATTTTGGATTTCAAACGACGGCAAACCGACACCCGAAATGGCAAAAACCGGTGATTTTGTCAAATATGAATATGAAGTTTCTGATTTTGACGGACAGATCATTTATCCCGATGACGAAATCGGAATCAGAGAATCGGTTTTGGGCCGTGACAATCTGCCGAGAGGACTGCACATCAGTCTTCAGCTGATTGAGGAAGGAGNNCCTTCGTTTATGGCTTATGGCAGTTACGGTGACCGGAATCAGATCGGCGGAAACGAACCTTTGATATTTAAAGTGAAAATATTGGATATAAAGAAAAGAGAAAAATGAGAAAATTAATAACAATCATGACAGCAGCAGTCATCATTACAAGCTGTTCAACCGCTGTCAAAATACCAAATTCAATGAGCAAAGAAGAATACAACAATCTGAGTGACGGTCTGTATGCCCAAATGGAGACCAGTATGGGAAATATGACCATTCAACTTTTTGATGAAGATGCACCGCTGACGGTTGCCAATTTTGTCGGTCTGGCAGAAGGAACCAAAGCAAATGATGCAAAACCCGCAGGCACGCCTTATTATGACGGAATTATCTTTCATCGTGTGATCAAAGATTTTATGATCCAGGGCGGTGATCCCGACGGAAAAGGAAGCGGCGGACCGGGTTACAGTTTTGCGGATGAATTCTTTTCTGACAAAAAACACGACAAAAAAGGAATGCTGTCAATGGCAAATGCAGGTCCAAACACCAACGGAAGCCAGTTCTTCATCACAGAAGTTCCAACTCCCTGGCTGGACGGCAGACATACGATTTTTGGTCAGGTGATCGAAGGTCTGGATGTGATCGATTCAATTGCAAACGTAAAGAAAGGACCACAGGACAAACCGGTTCAGGATGTGGTGATCGAGCATGTGTACATCATCAAAAAAGGTGATAAATACAAAAATTACGACGGCGGAAAAGAGTTTGCAAAAGCAGAAGCCATTCACAAAGAAAAGATGGCAGAAATCGAAAAGAAAGCACGGGCCGAAAGAGACAAAGAGATTCAAAGACAAAAAGATCTGACTGCAAAAGCTCAGAAAACTGCTTCGGGTCTGATGTACTACATCGAAAAAGAAGGAACCGGCGCGATGCCTTTGAACGGTGATACGCTCAATGTTCATTACACTTTGAGACTGAACGACGGTGAGAAACTCGATTCGTCTTATGACAGAAACCAGCCGCTGCAGGCAGAAGTGGGTGTGACCCAGCTGATTCCGGGTTGGATGGAAGCTTTGACCATGTTTAAAAAAGGGACCAAAGTATTTCTGATCATTCCGCCTGAACTCGGTTACGGTGCTCAGGGCGCGGGTGGTGTGATTCCGCCAAATGCAACCCTGTATTTTGATATGGAAATTTTGGAGTAATTTTCCATTCCAAATAAAATTAAAGAAAACCCCGTTTAAGTCGGGGTTTTTGTTTGAATCAAACCGACTGAAAGTTCAAAATTTTATCGGTCTAATTTGTTAACTTGCACACCAATAATTTTAAAAAATGAAAATTTCAGAAGTTATCAGTCATCTTGAAAAGCTCGCACCGACGGCTTATGCCGAAGATTTTGACAATGTCGGTCTGCTGGTCGGTGATGCCGAAGCCGAAGTCACAAAAATCCTGGTGACGCTCGATACGCTTGAATCGGTAGTGGATGAAGCAATTGAAAAAGGAGCCAATCTGATTGTGAGTTTTCATCCGATTATTTTTTCGGGTCTGAAGAAAATCACAGGTGCTTCCTATGTTGAAAAAGCGGTAATCAAGGCAATCAGAAACGATATTGCGATTTATGCAACCCATACTGCTTTGGACAATTCCGACAAAGGCGTGAATTTTCAAATCTGCAAAAAACTGGAATTAAAAAATACACAAATCCTGATTCNNAAACTGAGAACTGCACTTTTTAATGCAGGTGCGGGCGGTATCGGAAATTACGATTGCTGCAGTTTCAATATCGAGGGAATCGGAACTTTCAGAGCCGGCGAAGGAAGTCATCCGTATGTGGGTGAAATCGGTGAAATTCACAAAGAAAATGAAATCCGGATCAGTGTGATTTTTGAAAAACATTTGAAAAATTCAGTGTTAAAAGCATTGAAAGACAATCATCCGTATGAAGAAGTTGCTTATGAAATTTTCTCTTTGGTCAATGACAACCAGACCATCGGGATGGGGATGATCGGTGAATTGGAAAATGAAATGGATGAAATCGAATTTCTGAATTATCTGAAACAAAAAATGAATGCAAAGGCAGTTCGTCATTCAAAACTGCTGAACAAAAAAATCAGAAAAGTCGCTGTATTGGGTGGTTCGGGCAGTTTTGCAATCCGAAATGCAAAAAGCGCAGGAGCGGATGTATTTGTAACCGCCGATTTGAAATACCACGATTTTTTCAGTGCGGAAAATCGGATATTGCTGGCAGATATCGGTCATTATGAATCNNCACAAAAGAATTATTAACTGCTTATCTGTCAGAAAAATTTACTAATTTTGCAATCCTAAAATCAGAGATTGACACAAATCCTGTTTATTACTATTAAAATATGGCAAAAAAGGTTCAACAAAAAGAAATGAGTGTAGAAGAAAAACTTCGCGCTCTGTATGATTTACAGCTGATCGATTCTCGTTTGGACGAAATCAGAAATACCCGCGGTGAGTTGCCGCTTGAGGTTGAAGATTTGGGTGATGATGTAACCCAGATGGAAACCCGAATCAAAAAGATTGATGATGAAATCAAAGATTTGGAAAACGAAATCAAATCGAGAAAAGAGGACATCAAGGCGTCTGAGGCGCTGATCAAGAAATACGGCAAACAGCAGGACAATGTCCGAAACAACCGTGAATTCGAATCTTTGGCAAAAGAAGTCGAATATCAGGAACTTGAAATTCAGTTTTCTGAAAAGAAAATCAAGGAATTCAATGCAAAAATTGCGCAAAAGAAAGAAAACAAAGAGGACGTTCAGGAAAAACTGGATCAGTTGAAAGCGCATTATGAAATCAAAAAATCAGAATTGGATTCGATCATCAGCGAAACCGAAAAAGAAGAAGATTTCCTGATCAAAAAATCTGAAGAATTTGCTTCTGTCATCGATGAAAGACTTTTGAAAGCTTATTCAAGAATCCGTTCGAGCGTGAAAAACGGACTGGCTGTGGTTCCGGTTTACAGAGATGCTTCTTTTGGTTCATTCTTCACTATTCCGCCGCAAAGACAGCTGGATATTGCACAGCGCAAAAAGATCATCAGCGACGAACACAGCGGTAGAATTCTTGTGGATCATGAATTGGCCGAAGAAGAAAAACAGAAAATTGAAGAACTGCTCAAATAAGACAGTCGGAATAACAGTGAATAAAAAAACCGTTTCAAATTTCTGAAACGGTTTTTTTAATAACCAAAAAATAAATGTCCCTTGTGTGTGTTTAATTGTCTTGTTTAAATTCAAATATCATCAAAATCAATGTCGGTAAAGGACTCGGTCCCGTTTCTTTCTGCCACCTTTTCATTCTGATGATTTTCCTCAAAATGATGATTGTCAAAATCTCTCTGATGACGCTCTGAAATTACTTCTTCTCCTTTTTCATTTACCACAAAAGAGGTGGTGTCATCCAGAATCTCTCTGAAATTTTCAAAATCCTCTTTGTACAGATAAATTTTATGTTTTTTATAGAAGAATGAGCCGTCTTCACCTGTGTTCTTCTTACTTTCTGTGATGGTCAGGTAATAGTCGCCTGCCCTTGTTTCTCTCACATCAAAAAAGTAAGTCCTTCTGCCTGCTCTGAGCACCTTGGAGTAAACTCCCTCAGAATCAGATCGTTCTGTAAAATCGTTTTCACTCATTTTGTTGTGTCAATTAAGAAGTGTTAATACTTTGCTAACAAATCTATAAAAAAAAACGAATTATCAAAAATTAAGGCAGATAATTTCCTAAACGGAGTTTTGCAATTGAAGTATAATTTGATTGGCTGATTGAGCAGGTGTAATGGGATAAATCCGAAGAATCGAATTCTTATTCGACTTCAGACAGCTGTTTTTTGACCAGATTGAAATAGGCGCCTTCTTTTGCCACCAGTTCCGAATGGCTTCCGTATTCTGCGATTCTTCCTTCGTCGATCACCATGATATTGTCCGCATTTTTTGCAGACGAAACCCTGTGGGTGATGATAATGGTGGTTTTCTGATTCATTTCTGACTGAAGATTTTTCAGGATTTCTTCTTCGGTTTCGGTGTCAACCGCAGAAAGACTGTCGTCAAAAACCAGGATTTCGGGTTCTTTGATCAGTGCGCGTGCAATAGAAATCCTTTGTTTCTGTCCGCCAGAGAGCGTTACGCCTCTTTCGCCCAATATGGTTTCATAACCATTTTTGAAATGAGCGATATTGTCGTGAACCGCTGCTTTTTTGGAATAATGGATTGCTTTTTCGCTGTCACCGTCCGAGATCGAACCAAAAAGGATATTGTTTTTGATCGTATCCGAAAACAGAAAAGCCTCCTGTGGAACAAATCCGATTGCTTCTCTGAGTGAATGCAGATTCAAATCCTCATAAGGAATATCGTCAATCAGGATTTCGCCTTTGGTCGGCTGAAGCATTCTGGCGAGCAGCAGCGCAACGGTCGATTTGCCCGAACCGGTTTTTCCCATAATCGCAATCGATTCTCCTTTTTCAAGTTTGAATGAAATGTCTTTTAATGCTTCAATTCCGGTATTTTTATAGGTATAACCCACATTTTTGAATTCGATTTTTCCGCTGACTGCTGTTTTTTCTTCAATTTGGTTTTCAATTTCCGGCGACTGCTTGAGGAATTCGTTGATTCTTCCCATCGAAGCTTCGGCGCGTTGAACCAGCATGGTGACAAATCCGAGCGAGGTAAACGGCCAGATCAGCATATTCAGATACATAAAATATTGAGCAATGATCCCGATATCGAGTTTTCCTTCATAATATCTGATGCCGCCCATATAGAGAATCAGCAGATTGCTGACACCGACAACCAGTATCATCAGCGGTGAAAAATAGGCCTGAGTCTGTGCAAGCGACAAAGATTTCTTTTCATAATCAACCGCTTCTTTTGCATAATTCTTTTTGGTGGTTTCTTCGGTATTGAATGATTTGATCACCCGTATGCCCGAAAATGTATCCTGAACGGTCGATGAAATCTCCGACTGCTGTTTTTGAACTTCCTTGCTTTTTCTGCTGATGATGGTTGCCACTCTGTAGATCAGAAATGAAAGCACAGGCAGCGGTCCCAATGCATAAAGCGTCATCATCGGATCGATTTTGATCATAAATACCAGTATGATGGCTGCTCTTGAAATCAGATCCATCGGATACATGATGCCCGGTCCGAGATATTGTCTCACGTAAGCGACATCTTCGGTGATCCGGTTCATCAAATCTCCTGTTTTGTGGGTTTTGTAAAATGAAAGCGAAAGTTTCTGGTAATGTTTGTAAATTTCGTTTTTCAGATCATATTCGATGTGTCTTGAAGTTGCAATGATCATCAGTCGGACGCCGACCATAAATCCTCCTGCAACCACTTTGAGTCCGATAAATAAAAGGGCCGCATACATCAGACTTTTTTTGACCTGATCCAGATCGCCTGTATCTCCCGAGGTGTATCGGCTCAGCACATTTTCAATGTCGTTGACTGCGCTTCCGACGTAGGTAATCGAATAAACCGAAACAAAATTTGAAAGAATCACCATCAAAAATCCGGTGATCAGCTGCCATCTGTATTTCCAAATAAATTTGTTTAATGATTGCAATTCTTTCACGCTGCAAATTTACTGCTTTTTGTTTACCTTTGCCGCCACACTGAGATTAAACTTATTTGAAATTATGCTGGGCAGAAGACAACTCCGGGAAAAAGCAATGCAGTCAATCTACGCCTGGAAAATGTCAGGCAAGGAAGCTGACAAAAGGGTGATAGAGAAAAATATGCTGAAGGGAGTGGATCAGATTTATGATCTCTACATTTATCTGCTCAATCTGCTGAAATTCCAAAAAGAAATTGCGGAAAATAAAATGGAAGTTGCAAAAAACAAAAATTTTCCGACCGCAAACGATCTGAATCCGAATCTCAAATTTGTAAACAATCCGATTTTCAGATTTCTTGAAGAAAACGAAGAACTCAACAATTATACTTCAAAAAACAAACAGCTTGACTGGGATATGCTTGAGAATGATTATCCCAAAATCATCTTTAACCGAATCACTTCGGGCAGTGAATATGCCGATTATATGGCCGATAAGGATGAATCCTTTTCAAAAGACCGTTCGTTTATGATTGACATTTATGAAAAATACATCGCAGCCGATGAAGATCTTGCCGACTGGATGGAAGACAAAAATATGTACTGGTCAGATGATTTTCATATCGGGAATTCAATGGTGGCAACGACTTTGAAATCATTTATTCCAAACAGCAATCCGGGATTCAAATTATTTAAGGTGTATAAGGATGATGAAGACCGTGATTTCGTAATCAAATTATTCAGAGAAACGCTGAGTCATGATGATGAAACGGCGAAGATCATTGACGAAAAAGCAAAAAACTGGGAAATTGACCGGATTGCAGCCATCGATCTGATCATTCTTCAAATGGCTTTGACCGAATTTCTTTATTTCAAAAACATTCCGCCCAAGGTCATTCTCAACGAATACATTGAACTTTCAAAAGTTTATTCGACCGAAAACAGCAACATCTTTATCAACGGCATACTCGATCGGGTGATAAAGGATACACCGAGATTTTAATTTTTTTTATTTTGGTTGAAACTTAAATAGTTTTACTAAATTTAGACCCTTAAAAATATATTAAAGATGAGAAACACAATTTTCTTGGCAGGCGTACTGGGACTGATGGTAATGACATCCTGCAAAAAGGAGAAAGCATCTGCTTATTTTTCAGATGCGGAAAAACAGGAACAGGCAAGTCTGGTCGTTGATCCGGCTACAGCAGCAGAATTGAAATTTGATTCTGATTCCTACGATTTCGGTGAACTTCCAAAAGCAGCAAAAGTCGATCACTTCGTTAAATTCACAAATACCGGAAAATCACCGCTGATCATTAAGAATGCAGTCGGTTCATGCGGATGTACAGTGCCGGTTTGGCCAAAAGAGCCGATCGCACCGGGCGCAACCGATTCGATGAAAATCACTTATGATGCAGGTACTCAGAAAGGAAGACAGCAAAAAACAGTAACGTTGACAACCAATACCGTAAAAGGCAAAGAAACCTGGACATTTACAGCAACTCTGCCAAATGAGGAAGCACCTGTGGCTGCACCCGTACCGGTAGGAAATTAATTTTTAAAACAAAGAAATGAAGGAAACAGCCTATATTTTTACGCAAACTGCAGCTCCAGAAGGAGGTGGCATGTCAATGCTGCTGTTGTTCGGCGGTATGTTCGCAATCATGTATTTTCTGATTTTGCGTCCGGGTATGCGTAAAAATAAATTGGAAAAACAATACCAGTCGGCTCTGAAAAGAGGTGATTGGGTCGTGACCACTTCAGGGATTCACGGAAAAATATTTGAACTCGGACCCGATACGGTTACCCTTGAAACAGGAGCCGGAAAAATCAAGTTTGAAAGAAACGCGATTTCGGGTGAACTCAGCAAGGCGAGATATTCTGCCGGAGCTGAAAAAAAAGAATAATTTATTCTAACGATAAAAGGCCGGACAGACTGTTTCGGCCTTTTTATTTTTCGGTTTCCCGCCGAAAATCAAATCTCAATTCCAAATTCATTCTCAGATGAAAATCGTTGGTCTTACAGGAGGAATCGGTTCCGGAAAAAGTACGCTGGCCAAATGGTTCCGGCAAAAAGGAATTCCGGTTTACAATGCAGACGATGAAGCCAAACTGCTGATGAATAACGATCCCGAACTGATCAAAAAACTGACTTCAGAATTCGGAGAAGAAACCTACAAAGACGGAATTTACAACAGAGCCTATATTTCATCTCTGGTTTTCAAAAATAAAAAAGCTTTAAAAAAACTGAACAGCATCGTTCATCCTGCTGTGTTTCGTCATTTCGAAAATTGGCTGAACGGTCTGGATTCAGCATTTGCAGTAAAAGAAGCCGCCATACTTTTTGAAAGCGGTTCCTGGAAAGACTGCGATGCAATCATTACGGTTGCGGCAGACGAAGAAATCCGGATCAAAAGGGTGATGGAGCGTGATCAGCTGAGTAAAGAACAGATTCAAAGCCGGATCAAAAACCAGTGGACAGACAGTCAGCGGATTGAAAAATCTGATTTTGTAATCTATAACAATCACGGACTTGACGAACTGAAACTCGAATTTGACCGAGTTTACAAAGATTTGTTAAAGCAATATCAATCGGGTTAAATCGTTGTTAAAGTAATTTTTGACCGCCGTGAAATGTTAAATTTGCATGAGTAACCAATGAGAAGAGGATTTAACAAGATATTGATTGTTTTGATGGGTGTTGCACTCATCGGACTTGTTATTATCCAATTTTACTGGAGTCAGAAGGTGTTTGTTTCCCAGACCGAAGAGTTCAACGGCCGGGTCTATCAGTCTCTGAATGCNNCATGAATTGGAACATTATTACAAAAGATTTGAGGATGTCAGAAATGATTTTGATTCGACTTCCAGCAAACCTCAGGTGATGTCTTCACAGCTGATTCAGGATTCTGCCGGTGTGACCTATATTACTATGACCCGATACATACTCGAACGTTCTGTGGTTCCGGTTTCAGATACATACAATGACAGTCTGATTAGAGCGAATCTTTATTCTCAGGAAAGGACGGTGAAAATTCCAAAAGATTCGGGTGCAAACATCATTCAGAATTTGAGTTTGGACAACGAAGAAAATTTTAAAAATGCAAACTTCAGCATTGAAAGACTTGCGAGAATCGATGCCGGAAACCGACCGATTGAAAAACGTCTGAGTCTGGAAGTGCTCGATTCGGTTTTTTACAAACAGCTCAGAAGAAGAGGTGTTCAGTCACATCCGCAATTGGCGGTGCTGAGTGCAGATTCGGCGGTAACTGCGGTTGCTTCGCCCGGATTTGATCTCAAAGAAAAAGAATTTACAATTCCGGTTTTTTATGACAACAGCGATCGTCCCCAATATTTGATTTCAACTTATTTTCCGGACAAACAGTTGTCCATTCTCGGACCGATCATTCCGATCGTGATGCTGACCATCATCTTTACCATCATCATCGTATCCGTGTTCTCGCTTGCCATTTATTATATGCAGTTTCAGCGGTCGCTGTCTGAAATCAAAACCGATTTCATCAACAATATGACCCACGAATTCAAGACACCGATTGCGACGATCAACATTGCTTCGGATGCTTTGAAAAATGAAAAAGTAATCAATGACCGGGAGCGGATCAAGTACTATGCAGAACTGATCAAACAGGAAAACAAACGGATGAATACCCAGGTGGAAATGGTGCTCAGAATGGCAAAACTTGAGCGGAATCAGTTGGATATCAATCTTCAGGAGATGAGCATTGAAGATTTGGTCAGAAAGAGTGTTTCGAACATCCGGTTTATGGTTGAAAATTCAAATGGCACTATTTTTGAGGATTACAACGCGTCAAATTCAATGATTGAAGGCGATCCTTTTCATCTTGAGAATGCGCTGAACAATATTTTGGACAATGCCCGGAAATATTCAAAGGACAGTCCCGAAATTAATGTGAAGACATACAACGAAGATGATTATGTGGTAATTGAAATACGGGACCGCGGAATCGGGATGAACAAATCTGTTTTGAAAAAGATTTTTGAACAGTTTTATCGTGAAGAAACCGGAAATATCCATAACGTAAAAGGACACGGATTGGGATTGGCTTATGTAAAAAAGATTGTCGAATTGCACAAAGGACAGGTTCACGCCGAGAGCGAACCCGGAAAAGGAAGCGCTTTCTTTGTCAAACTGCCTGTAAAAAAATAAAAAATGAACGAAAAGCAAAAACTCTTACTGGTTGAAGATGATCCGAGTTTCGGTTCAGTGCTCAAGGATTATCTGGTGATGAATGATTTTGATGTCATTCACGCCATTGATGGTGAAGACGGTCTGGGTAAATTCAAAGGAGGTGAATTCGATCTGTGCATACTGGATGTGATGATGCCCAAAAAAGACGGATTTACGCTGGGAAAAGAAATTAAGGAAATCAAAAACGATCAGCCGATCATCTTCCTTACTGCAAAAAATATGAGAGAAGATGTTCTGAACGGATACAAGATCGGAGCAGATGATTATGTGATAAAACCTTTTGATTCTGAGGTGCTTTTGTACAAAATCAGAGCGGTGCTGCAAAGACATTCTGCAGAAGAAGAAAAATTTGAGCAGGAAGAATTTAAAATCGGAAAATTCGATTTCAATGCAAAACTGAGACAGCTGACCATTGGAGAAATTTCTCACAAACTTTCGCCAAAAGAAAGCGAACTGCTGAGAATGCTTGCAGTTTACAAAAATGATCTGATGCCGAGAGAAGTCGCGCTGACCAGAATCTGGCACGACGACAACTATTTCACTTCAAGAAGTATGGATGTCTATATCGCAAAACTCAGAAAATATCTGAAAGACGATCCGAATGTGGAAATCGTGAACATCCACGGCGAAGGTTTCAGACTTTTGATCACCGAATAATTTTGCCCTTAATATTTGAAAAATCCCTTTTTGCCGCGGTTGGAAGGGATTTTTTATTTGGTTTAATTTTAACTTCAGAATAAATCCGAATTAAAAACTGATTCAAATAAAAATTGTAAATTAGCTATTCGCAAAAACCAAATGTCATGCATTACGAAGAGAATGAAGTTCTGAAAAGACTTCCCCACCATTTGAAACAATATGTCAACGATCAGCATTACGAAAGTTATACGCCTCAGGATCAGGCGGTGTGGCGATATGTGATGAGAAAGAATGTGGATTATCTTCGAAAAGTTGCACACGGCAGTTATGTGGAAGGACTTCACAAAACCGGCATATCGACCGAAGAAATTCCGAGCATGTACGGCATGAACAGAATCCTGAAAGAAATCGGTTGGGCAGCAGTTGCGGTGGACGGATTCATACCGCCGACTGCATTTATGGAATTTCAGGCATACAATGTTTTGGTGATTGCGCACGACATCAGACAGATTGACAACATCGAATATACGCCCGCGCCGGACATCATTCATGAATCGGCCGGACATGCGCCCATCATTGCAAATCCCGAATATGCCGAATATCTGAGAAGATTTGGTGAAATCGGAAGCAAAGCGATTTCGTCCGCAATGGATTATGAAATGTATGAAGCGATCCGACATTTGTCGATTGTAAAAGAAGACAGAAACAGCGATCCGAAAGTGGTGGAACGTGCCGAACAGCATGTGCTCGATCTTCAGAATTCCGAAGCTGCACTTTCAGAAATGTCAAAGATCAGAAATCTTCACTGGTGGACGGTTGAATATGGCTTGATCGGCACACTGGACAATCCGAAAATCTACGGCGCAGGACTGCTATCGTCAATCGGTGAGAGCAAATCCTGTCTGAAAGATCATGTGAAAAAGATATTTTATGATATTTCTGCAGCTGATGTTTCATTTGATATTACTCAGCCTCAGCCGCAGCTTTTTGTAACTCCCGATTTTGCACATCTGAGTTTTGTGCTCGAACAGTTTGCAAATCAGATGGGACTGAGAAGAGGCGGAACCGAAGGAATCAATATGCTGATCGAATCAAAAAATCTGGGAACGATCGAATACAATACCGGTCTTCAGGTTTCCGGCGTTTTTACAAAAATCATCACCGACAGCCACAACAATCCGGTTTATATACAGGCAACCGGTCCGACTGCGCTTTCGTATCACGAAAAAGAACTGATCGGTCACGGAATCAATTATCATACAGACGGCTTCGGTTCGCCGGTGGGCAGACTGAAAGACATCAATATGGCGATTGAAAATATGTCACCCAACGATCTGGAAGCATACAAAATCAGAGAAGGAGAGATGTGCAGACTTGAATTTGAAGGCGGTGTGACCGTTGAAGGCGAAGTGATTACAGGTGTGAGGAACAGAAAAGGAAAAGTGCTGGTGATTTCATTTAAAAACTGTACCGTAAAATATGGTGACGAAGTACTGTTTCATCCCGATTGGGGAATTTATGATATGGCAATCGGAAAATCGATTGTTTCGGCCTATGCCGGACCTGCAGATTTCAATTCGTTTGATATGACCACCCATCAGCTGGAACCGGGCAACAAAAGAGAAATTATCAGTCAGGAAAAACAAAGGCNNGCTTTGCTGTCTGAAGAGAAACTGAATCAGATTTTTGAAACACTGAAATCAGATTATCCGGAAGAATGGCTTTTGCCGGTCGAATTGTTTGAAACTGCGCACAGCAATAAATTCAAAATTGAAAATTCAATTAAAAATTATCTGAAAGAAATTTCAGCAAACCAAAGCGACATTGCGCATCTGATTACAGACGGAATCACGCTTGCTGAGAATCCCGTTTCCTTGATAGACGAATTTTCTTAGAAACCAGATCAGTCAGCAGTCCGCCCAGCCACGAAAAGAAAAACAATACCGGAAGGATTGAAATCTCGTACCAGGTCGGGTGATGCGGTGTAAAAATCACATCGAGATAAGCAATTACAAAAAGTAAAAATCCAACCAGAGTTGCGTAAGCTTTCTTTGCAGTTTTCACAATGGCTGCGGTAATCAGACCGCCAAAAATTGCACCGACACCGCATGAAAGCAGCAGTGCAAAGAAAAATTCATCTCTGACCTTTGGTGTTTTTGCAGCGTATCTGATCACACGATTCCAATGCTCGTACGGAAATTTTGAATAGTCATATTCGATCCAATTCTGGTTCAGTGAGATACCAAAAGTTATGATTCCCATAGCAGCGGCAAGCCCGATGATGACACCAAGTGTATTTCGTATAATCATGACAATTAAAGCTGTGCAATCATTGAAATTTCAATTTTCACATCGGCAGGCAGTTTTGCCACCTGAACGGTTTCGCGTGCCGGATAGCTGCCGTCCGTGAAATAGGATGCATAGATTTCGTTGACGGTTGCAAAGTCATTCATATCCTTTAGAAAAATACTGGTTTTAACCACATTTGAAAAAGACGCACCCGCCTCATTGAGTATCGCTTCCAGATTTTTCATCACCCGATGGGTTGCCGCATCGATTTCGTGGATGATTTCTCTGGTTTCGGGATCAGCAGGAATCTGACCCGAAATAAACAGCATATTGCCGGCAGCAATCGCCTGACTGTACGGGCCGATGGCCTGAGGTGCTTTGGTGGTGTGAATTGTCTTTTTCATAATGATGCAAAATTACATAAAATTGTTTCATTTAAAAATCTCCGCCTCTCAACAGTGTGGATGCCTTTGAATCGTATTTCACAGCATCCTTCAGTATGTCTGCCTTGATGCCGATAAAGAAATCCCAGGTTTTGTAACGGCCAAACGGGACCCATGAGAAATTGATGTTGAAACTTCTCAAATCCCGGTTGAATGAAATCCTGGCTTCAGACAATTTCTTTGCAGTGAAATCATAAGAAGTGGAAGTGCTCAAACTCCAGTATGGTGTGGGAGAAATTGATGCATTGATCGCAACCACCGTGGTGTTGATTCCTTTTCTCAAATTTCCGCGCGAATAGTTGTGTGTGAAATTCAGACCGAGCCGCCACGGAATCGAGAAATGCGCATAATCATATTCGTCAAAATAGAAATTCTCGTCTCTGACTTCACCTCTTCGATCATATTTTTTGGAATCAAATCCGTCTCCAAAAGTTTTGTTGTCAAAATTATATCCGAAGTTCACGCTGTAATCTGTCAGTCGGAATGCACCGACTTTGTTGATTCTTGTCCCCACATTTGAATCGTCTTCAAATTGAATTTTGTATGGATCAAAAGATGCTCTGAACTGCAGATTCAGTTTCTGATTGAACAGTTTGGTCATACCCGACACATTGACCGGTGCGAGTTTGAACTGATCGGCTGCCATATTGTAGGATGAAGTGATGTCGAGATATTCAAAAATCTTGATCTTATTGTATCCGGTCGAATCGGTTTTTGAACGGACTTTCATTTCCAGATTGTTTCTCAATCCAAAACTGATCGAAGCGCTTTCACCGGTGGGCGGTCCGCCAAATACACCATCTTGAAATCTGGAATACAAAACTTTTCTTCCGTCCGGACCGCGGTAATAATCATAGTATCCCCATTCTTCAGAGCCAAAATCAGGACGATAGCCAAAACCGACGGTCGGCGAAATCACATGACGGATTCCTTTGATCAGCGCATCTTCCTTTTTTGAAATATAAGTTCCGTACAGATTGGTTGAAATTCCCACGCCCAAATTGAAAGTCCGGTATGAGTCAAAACCGTTTACATCTTTTGTGACAACCATATTTTCATTCGGATCAAATTCTTTTTCATAAGTTTTCAGATACCAGACTTCGTCGTAACCTGCAGTAAATGAAATCGGGAAATAACTGCCCAGCGTTGCGCCGGTGGTCAGATCGACTCTGTGTCTCGCACCGTTTTTTGCATTTTCCCACATTCTGGAAGTAAATGCATCGTCTTCATTCGTGTTGATATTGTTGACGACGTTCATATTGTACCCGACCGCCAGATTTTTTACCAATCCTTTCTTGCTGCCGACTTTTGGCGCAAACGGATAGATTCTGCTCATATTGAAAGTCAGCTGTGGCAATACAAACTGCATATTTGCCGGCTGATTTGAAGATGTGTTGTTGTTCTGATGATGCGATGCAACCACAGACAGTGAATAAGGTGAATTCGGGAAAATCTTATTGACAGAAACCGATGACGAAGCCGAATTGGTATAAACACTTCCGTTGATGATGTTCGAATTGTTGATGCTCTCGCGATAATACTGAGAACTGCTCATATTCACATTGGCAGAAAAAATCAGAATCGGATTTGCCTTCGGGTCCTGTGCATGATTCCAATTGATTCTGTAATTGTTCATCCGGTTGTAATCATCCAATCCTTTGATGCCTGTTATTCGGTTTTCATAATCAAATCTGAATCCGCCTCTGAAACGGTATCTCTTCCGATAGGTCGAATTCACATGCGTCCCCCAGCTTCCTTTTGTGTACAGTTCACCGGTCAGCGACAGATCCACATAATCACCGATCGGCAGATAGAATCCCATTCCTTCCAGATAAAATCCGACATCGTTTCTTTCACCAAACGACGGAATGATGATTCCGGCAGAACGGTTTTCGCCCAGCGGAATGTATGCAAACGGCAGTGTCAGTGGTGTCGGCACATCATAAATCCGCATATTGATCGGACCGGTAATCATCGATTTGTGTTTTCCGTCGATGTATTTTGCCATATTCGTCCTGAGCACATAATCGGGTTCGTCCGTCTTTTTCTGCATAAAATAAGTGTCTGTGGTATAGTCGGCGCGTCTCACAAACATAATGCTGTCATTGATTCTTTTTACGGTTCCGCCCACCAGCACGCCATCGCTTTCTTCGATTCTTACATTGTAGGCAGTACCGATTTTGGTTTTGAAATTAATTTTAAAACTGTGCTGTTCATATTGTTTCCCGCCCTGTTTAAAAATGGTGGGTTCAATCATCTTTCCGACCGAATCTCTCTTACCGTCTGCAAACACATCACCGGTTTCCCAATTGATTTCCACATAATCAGCATTGATTTCCATATCGGTGTATTTGACCACAGCATTTCTGAGCAGATAGCTCATTTTCTTTTTCCATGCGTGAACCTGATCATCCGAATTATAGATTAGTATATCTTCAAGCCGCTCTTCTTTGACCGGTTGAATCTCAATCGAATCCTGAATAATTTTACTGCTGTCACTCTTCTCTGTTATCTGAGCATTGGTCAGACTGTTGATAAACAGTAGAAAAGTTAATGTAAATAGATATTTAAAAATCTTTTTATGCAAACTAAATACTTATTTTTGCGCTAAAACGTTTCAAAAGTAAACAAAAATTGTTGCTGTAGAATGGGATTAACGAGGATTTGCAAACAAATTTTTTTCAGTGTTCTGATTTTAACATTGGGGAGCGGAATTTTAACAGCTCAAAAGAAAGCGAATTTTGTAATTGTAATTGATGCCGGTCACGGCGGAAAAGATATAGGCGCAAGGGGAGTGGTTGAAAATGAGAAAGATATCACCCTTGATGTAGCGCTGAGATTTGGACAGCTGATTGAAAAAAACTTCAAAGACGTTCAGGTAATCTACACCCGCAAAACCGATGTCTTTCTCGAACTTTGGGAAAGAGCACGGATAGCAAATAAAAATCATGCGAATCTGTTTGTTTCCATCCACTGCAATTCAGCCGCAAACAAAAGCGCATACGGTTCAGAAACTTTTGTGATGGGATTGAGAAGGATGGAGGAAAACATGGAAGTCTCAAAACGTGAGAACAGTGTGATCCTGCTTGAGGATGATCAGGAACGCTATCAGAAATTTGATCCGAATGACGAAGAAGCTGTGATTGCTTTTGAAATCATGCACTCTGCTTATCTCGATCAAAGCATCAAATATGCAAGTCTGGTTGAAAATGAATTCAGTCGCGGCGGACGGTCTAGCAGGGGAGTCAAACAAAACATTTTCCACGTACTCAGAGAAAATGCATCACCTTCGGTCTTGGTCGAACTCGGATTTATTTCCAATCCTGACGAAGGCACTTATCTGTCCACAGAAAAAGGAAAACAGGAAAGAGCAGAATCTCTTTTTCAGGCATTTAAAAAATACAAACAGGAATACGACGAAAAGGACGGTCGCATCGTAATGGAAGAAAAACCGAAGGAAGTTGAAAAGCCGGTTGCCGGATTGACTTACAAGATTCAGATTCTGGTTTCAAAAAACAAATATGCGCCAAGCGCCAAACAGCTCAACGGTCTGACAGATGTTGAAGTAGTTCAGGCAGGAGATCTCTACAAATATTATTACGGTAACACCAATCTGGCTTCCGAGCGCGATCAGTTGTTGAATTATGCCATTAAAAAAGGTTTCAAAGATGCATTTGTGGTTGAATTTGTCAACAATGAAAAACTGATCGGCAATCAGAATTACAGAATCCAATTCCTTGCTTCGGATAAGAAATACAGAGACAGAGACGGCAAATTCGGCGGACTCAAAGACGTGTTGAGAATCAAGAAAGGAAAAACCAATTTCTATTACTACGGAACCACAAAAACCTATGAAGATGCACAGAAAGAGCTCAATTATGTCAAGAGCAGAGGCTTCAGAAATGCAATCGTAGTCGTTTTTGACGGTAAAAAACCGCTTGAATAATCCACAACCGAAAATAATAATTACTTTTGCAGCAAAGATTTTGAAATGAAGATTACCAGGGAGGCAAAAGCGGGTTTTGTAGTGATTGTCACAATGATTGCTTTTTATACACTTTTTAATTTTTTAAAGGGCAAAAACCTGTTTTCTTCAGGCAATACTTATTATGTGGTTTACAGCGACGTCAGCGGTCTGGCGCCTTCCAAACCGGTTACTGTCAACGGATTGAGAGTCGGCAGAGTGGATAATATAGAAATCGTCGACGATGCGAGACCGATCTATTTTGTTGCCACCATCAAACTGGAAAGAAAGATTGATTTTTCAAAAAATACGATTGCACAAATCTGGGAACCCGGTCTGATGTCAGGTGCAGAAGTCAGACTGCTGCTCGATTATAAGGGAAACAGCGCAAAAAGCGGTGATACACTCAGAGGCGAGCTCAAACATTCGATGCTCGATGAGTTTTCAACCAAACTGGAACCGACTCAGAAAAAACTGGATTCGCTGATGATGAATCTCAATACAACCATTGGTGATGCCCACAAACTGGTCGATGATGAAAATCGTGAGAATTTCAAACAGGTACTGAAAAATCTGGACGCCACACTTGTTTCATTCAATCAGACTTCAAAATCACTGACCCAGACTTCAGACAGTGCCGGAAAACTGATCGAGGAAAATCGTGAACAGCTTACAAAAACACTTTCGGTTGCTCAGACAACCGTTGAAAAATTTGGTCAGACTGCGGACAAACTGAATAATTTAGAATTGGAAAAAATTATCGCCAATTTTGAGCAGGTCTCTGCAAAACTCAACCAAACACTCGACGAGATAAATTCGGGAAAAGGCACAATGGGAGCGCTTTTGAAAGATCGTGAGCTGTACGACAATCTGCTCAAAACCACAAATTCACTTGATGAGCTTCTGTCCGACATGAAAAAACATCCCGACAGATACATACAATTTTCTATCTTTGGAAAAAAGCAGCAGCCACTGCCCAAAGAAGAATAAATCATGCAATACATTGACAATATTATCTTTATAATCATTCTCGGTTTTGCGATCTGGTTTTTCAGCCGCAACATCGGGCGGATCGTCAGGAATATCAAACTCGGAAGACCAAACAATCGTCACGACAGACCGGCAGAAAGATGGAAGGTGATGGCGCGTCTTGCCCTCGGACAGGGAAAGATGGGCGTCAAACCGGTCGCCGGAAATCTTCACATGTTTGTCTATGTCGGTTTTATTCTGATCAACATCGAGGTGATGGAGATCCTGATCGACGGTATCTTCGGCACCCACAGAATCCTAAGTTTTCTCGGCGGATTCTATGTCGGAATGATTAGTTTCTTTGAAGTTCTTGCACTGCTGGTACTGATTTCCTGTGCCATCTTCCTGATCAGAAGAAACATCGTTCACGTGAAACGGTTCATGAAACGTGAAATGAAAGGCTGGCCATGGAAAGACGCCAACTACATCCTAATCATGGAAATACTGCTGATGACCGCTTTGCTGACCATGAATGGAGCAGATGCGCTGCTTCAGCAAATGGGCAATGAACATTATGTGGATACAGGCAGCTTCCTGATCAGCGGATGGTTGACTGAACCCCTGCTGAGCGGATTGAGTGAAAGTTCACTGATACTGGTTGAAAGAATCTGCTGGTGGTTCCACATCATCGGAATATTGTTCTTCCTGAATTATCTTTATTATTCAAAACACCTTCATATTATATTGGCGTTTCCGAATACCTATTTTTCAAAACTCGAACCCATGGGTGAGTTCAACAATCTGGAATCGGTGACCAATGAAGTCAAACTGATGATGGATCCGAATGCTGATCCGTATGCAACACCGGCAGAAGGAGCTGCAGAACCCGAAACTTTCGGCGCAAAAGATATTTTTGATCTGAATCAGGTGCAACTGCTCAATGCCTATACCTGTACCGAATGCGGAAGATGTACCGAACAGTGCCCGGCAAATATGACCGGCAAACTGCTGTCGCCGAGAAGGATCATGATGGCAACCCGAGACCGTTTGGAAGATGTCGGCAAAGTCATCGATGAAAAAGGAAAATGGGAAGACGACGGCAAATCGCTGATGTTTGATTATATCACACCCGAAGAACTTTGGGCATGTACCACCTGCAACGCCTGTGTTCAGGCCTGTCCGGTCGGTATAGATCCAATGTCGATCATTGTGGATATGAGAAGATATCTGGTGATGGAACAGTCTCAGGCACCTCAGGAACTCAATGTGATGATGTCAAACATCGAAAACAACGGAGCACCCTGGCCATACGGACAACAGGACCGGATGAAATGGTCTGAAGAAAACTGATTAAAATACTGAAAAACGAATAGAGATGGAAGAGAAGAAGATTCAGGAACTGCTGCATGAAAAAATTGAAGACGGAAAAAAAGTAAGTCCGGTATTGCCCGACAATGTAAAGAATTATCTGATCGACATTGACGGAACCATCTGTGACGACATTCCAAACGAAGAACCCGAAAGAATGCTTACCGCAGAGGTTTATCCCGATGCGCTGAAAATGCTAAACAAATGGTACGATGAAGGGCATGTGATTTATTTCTTCACTTCAAGAACAGAAGCGCACAGAGAATATACCGAAATCTGGCTGAAGAAACACGGTTTCAAATATCACGGAATCATCTTTGGAAAACCCAGAGGCGGCAATTATCACTGGATTGACAACCACATGGTAAGGGCAACCCGATACAAAGGAAAATTCACCAATCTGGTTGATAAATTGACCACCATCCAGGTTTTTGACGAAAATTCGGAATCATAGAAATTAATTAAAGACACATTTATATAATACAACAAAAATGGCAGCACTTCAAGTAAAAACAATGGCGCAGTTTGCAGCCGAAGGAAAACATCCCGAAGTTCTTTTTTGGGTAGGCTGTTCCGGAAGCTTCGACGACAGAGCAAAGAAAATTACAAGAGCCTTTGTGAAGATACTGAATAAGATAGGGATTGAATTTGCGGTTCTCGGTTCAGAGGAAAGCTGTAACGGAGATCCTGCAAAAAGAGCCGGAAACGAATTTCTGTTTCAGACCCAGGCGATGATGAACATTGAGGTTCTGAACGGTTATGAGATTAAAAATATAGTGACCATCTGTCCGCACTGCTTCAACATTCTGAAAAACGAATATCCTTCGCTTGGCGGAAATTATGAAGTGATGCATCATTCCGAATATCTTCAAAAACTGATTGACGAAGGCAGACTGGTGATTGAAGACAACAAAGCATTCAAAGGAAAGAAAATCACTTTTCACGATCCCTGCTATCTGGGCAGAGGCAACGGAATCTTTGAAGCACCGCGTACACTGATTGAAAAACTGGATACCGAACTGGTTGAAATGAAACACTGTCGTGAACGTTCGCTTTGCTGCGGAGCCGGCGGTGCGCAGATGTTCAAAGAACCCGAAAAAGGAAACAAAGACATCAATGTGGAAAGGACCGAAGAGGCGATCGAATCTCAGGCAGATGTGATTGCGACCGGCTGTCCGTTCTGTATCACTATGATGAGCGACGGTGTGAAAGCAAAAGGAAGAGAGGGCAAGCTTGTGGTCAAAGATCTGGCTGAAATCATCGTTGAGGCGGGAGATCTGTAAATTGAATAATGTATATTGTATAACTGTATAATGTAAACTACCATGTCGTTTTTTGGAGTGCAGCGGAGAAAGCTTTCGGCGAACTCAGAATGACGGTATCGAGACGCTACGGTTCGGATTTCAGGGTAAACATCAATCCAAAATTTGATTTACTTTGGAAAACTCTTCAGGGCTTGAAACCCATTAAAGGTTTTATCAACTTCTCAATTCGCCGTGACGGATGAAATATTTGTAGAATTAAATCAGCGAACAAAGCAGACGAATTCAGAGAATATGAAATTAACTTTCCGTATTATTGTTTTTCAAATAATTTTTCAAAAACAGAGATTTCTCAATCTGCCGGAATACACTTTATGACAGCTGCTGCAGGTCATTGTTTAATAGTTAAATAATCATCAACTTTGCAAAAAATTTAAAAGATGAAATTACCCCGAAATTCCAAAATAATTATTTATCAGTCAGAAAGAAACTTCAGCGGTGAAGAGCTTGTTGAAATTGAGGAAATGATTGATGAATTCATGGGCAGATGGAATGCCCACGGTCAAAAACTAACTGCCGATTATGCAATTCCATACGACCGGTTTATTGTTGTGGCTGTTGATGAAAGTTCGGTATCCACTTCGGGCTGTTCACTTGATACACTCAACCGGCTGATGAAAAGGATAGAAAACAAATTTAATTTTGGGCTGCTCAATCAAATGAGGGTTTCGTATCGGCTGAACGATGAAATTTTCACCATTCCGCTGACTGAATTCAAACAAAAAGTCAGAGACGGTAAAATATCTGAACATGCAAATATTTTTCACAACGGTGTCACTACACTTCAGGAATTTGAAGACAATTGGGAGATGCCACTGGTCGAAAGCTGGGTAGGCTCACTGCTGAAAGCCTGAAAAATTATCAGGTAGTCTTTCCAAAAAACTTTATCTTTACTCTAATTTAAAAAAACCTTATGCTATGAAAAAAGGATGTTTGGTTGGCGGAATCGCCGGACTGCTCGCACTGATTGCGATTGTTGTACTTTGGGGTATCGGAATCTATAACGGAATCATTCCGAAAAACAATGCAGTCAACGGACAGTGGGCTAATGTTGAAACCGCTTATCAGAAACGTGCAGACCTGACCGAACAGTTGGTTGCAACCGTAAAAGGCGCAAGAGATTTTGAACAGGAAACACTGACTCAGGTGATTGAAGCAAGAGCAAAAGCGACTTCCGTCAACATTGATCCGTCAAATCTCGATCCTTCAGATCTTGCGAAATTTCAGCAGGCACAGGACGGTCTTTCAAGTGCATTGAACCGTCTTATGGTGGTGGTGGAAAGATACCCGGATCTGAAATCAAATCAGAATTTTCTTTCGCTTCAGGCTTCATTGGAAAGCATGGCGGACGAAATTCGTTTTGAACAGAAGAAATTCAACGATACGGCACAGGAATACAACAATTATATCCAAAAAATTCCAAACAATATGATTGCCGGTTTTGGCGGATTCAAAGAAAAAGGATATTTCAAATCTGCTGAAGGAGCCGATCAGGCACCGACCATTGATTTTTCAAAATAACAAATCTTGAAAAAGAGATTTCTCACAAAAAAAGAGGAAAAGAGGATTGTCAAAGCGATCCGTAAGGCAGAATTCGAAACCAGCGGAGAAATTCGTGTGCACATCAGCTTTGAATCTGCAGAAGATCATTGGCAAAAAGCGGTAGAGGTTTTTGATTTTTTAAAAATGTCGGAAACCAAAGACAGAAACGGAGTGCTGTTTCATGTTTCGCCAAATGACCATAAATTCATTATCATCGGTGACCGGGGAATCGACGAAAAGACGCCGTCCGATTTTTGGGAAGAAATCAAAAAGGAAGTTGCCAAAAAATTTAAAAAAGGCAAATACAGAAAGGGATTGACAAAGGGAATCAAAATGGCAGGAAGTGCTTTGAAAAAATATTTCCCTTATCAGGAAGATGACAAAAACGAGTTACCCGATGAAATCAGCTGGTCTTAAAATTCTGCTGCTGATCGGATTTCTGTCCGGTATCTGTCTTTGGGCACAATCGCCTTATGATGTCGTCAAAAAAGATTACAAACCCGAAAAAAGACTGGTTCATGACTTTGGTCAAATCCTAAGTCCGGAACATAGGGCCAATCTTGAAAACAAACTGGTAGCATACAACGATTCCACTTCGACACAGATTGTGATTGTTACTTTCAAAAGCCTTGACGGTTATCCGATCGAAATGCTCGGAAATGAAATCGGTGAGAATTGGGGTGTCGGTCAGGCGGGAAAACACAACGGGATAGTGATTGTGATTGGTGACAAAGAACACAAAGTTACGCTTCGCGGCGGATACGGCATACAGGCAAAAATGCCGCCGACCATCGAAAAACTGATCATCGACCGTGAGATGATTCCTTCATTCAAAAACGGAGACTATTACAGCGGTCTGAACAATGCGATTGATGCAATACAGCTTCAGCTTGCCGGGCAATATCAGGCCGAACAAAAATCTGATGATTCGATGGAAGGAATTATTGTTTTGATTTTTATTGTGGTACTGATCATCATACTGATTTCAATCAAAGGCGGCAGTGGCGGCGGCGGAGTCAGAAGAAGTCCTTTTGACGATGTAATCATTTCAAATATGGGTCGTAGCACATGGGGCGGATCCTCATGGGGTGGAGGCGGCTTTGGCAGCGGCGGTGGCGGAGGTTTCGGCGGTTTTGGCGGCGGAAGTTTTGGCGGAGGCGGCGCAAGCGGGAGCTGGTGATTTTTTGTTGTAAGTTTTTTTAAAGAGCGGTCAACATTATTCAGTGATGTTCAACTTGAAACTTGCGACAAAGTGATTAGTGACGAGTAATTAGCTAATCTTGTGGTTTATAGGGATCTCGTAAAAAACTTGAAACCTGAAACTTGAAACCAATCTCCGCATCCGACATCCAACATCCGGCATTCCGCCGGATTAACTCCGT
>JRYL01003303.1_pt1 | contig 26349 bp, 24 predicted proteins | sample 235391 | NCBI WGS metagenome assembly JRYL01 (sample SAMN03074223, study PRJNA261481) | activated sludge metagenome | biome: Wastewater Treatment Plant; feature: Wastewater; material: Activated sludge; isolation source: activated biomass of a wastewater treatment plant treating wastewater from... ...
GCTGATGAAAATATAAAATGAAACCCTCATTTTATATTTTCATCAGCCGATCAGATTCGGTCAACGATGCTGTTCAAAGTCTGTGACGGACGCATTGCAGCATAAGTTTTCTGCTCGTCCTGTTTGTAATATCCGCCGATGTCCTGAGGCTTGCCCTGTGCACCGATCAGTTCGTCATTGATCTTTGATTCGTTCGCTTCCATCTCTTTTGCAACCGGTGCAAACTTGGCAGCCAGTTCGCTGTCTTTTGACTGATTTGCCAATGCTTCTGCCCAATACATCGCCAGATAATAGTGAGAACCTCTGTTGTCAATGGTGCCCAGTTTTCTTCCCGGCGATTTGTCATTTTCAAGGAATTTTGCATTTGCAGCATCCAAAGCATCAGCAAGGATTTGAGATTTCTGATTTCCCTGAGTTTGTGCCAGATGTTCAAGCGAAGCCTGCAACGCAAGGAATTCACCCAAAGAATCCCATCTCAGATAACCTTCTTCAACAAACTGCTGAATGTGTTTAGGCGCAGATCCGCCGGCACCGGTTTCAAAAAGTCCGCCGCCCGCCATCAATGGAACGATCGAAAGCATTTTTGCAGAAGTTCCCAATTCGAGAATCGGGAAAAGGTCGGTCAGATAGTCTCTCAATACGTTTCCGGTAACCGAAATCGTATCTTTTCCGGCTCTGATTCTTTTCATTGTTTCTTTGGCTGCATCTTTTACATCCATGATTCGGATGTCCAGACCGGTTGTATCAAAATCCTTCAGATATTTTTCAACTTTTTCAATCAGCTGTCTGTCGTGTGCTCTTGCTTTGTCCAGCCAGAAAATAGCCGGTGTGTTTGAAAGTCTTGCACGATTCACCGCCAGTTTTACCCAGTCTTTGATCGGTGCATCTTTCACCTGACACATTCTGAAAATATCATCTTTTTCAACTTTTTGTTCAAGCAGCACATTTCCGTTTGGCTCTTCAACTTTCACAAAACCGTCAGCAGTCATTTGGAAAGTTTTGTCGTGCGAACCGTATTCTTCAGCTTTTTGAGCCATCAGTCCGACATTGGGAACGCTTCCCATGGTGGTCGGATCGAGTGTGCCGTTTTCTTTCATATCATCGATCACAGCTTCATAAAGCAAAGCATAAGAACGGTCGGGAACGATGCAGATGGTGTCTTCTTCATTTCCGTCTTTGTTCCACATTTTTCCTCCGTTTCTGATCAGCGCCGCCATTGAAGCATCAACGATGATGTCGGACGGAACATGGAAATTTGTAATTCCTTTGTCAGAATTCACCATTGCGATTCCCGGTCCGTTTTCAATTGCGGTTTCTATGTCTTTTTTAATTTCCTGTTCTTTCGGATTTCCTGCGATTTTTGTGTACAGATTGGCCAAACCGTCGTTTGGATTGATGTCAAGCGAATCAAAGAGTTCGCTGTATTTTGAAAAAACATCTTTGAAATAAGTTTCTACGATTGCACCAAACATGATCGGGTCAGAAACCTTCATCATGGTTGCTTTCAAATGTGCAGAAAGCAGTACATTCTTTTCTTTTGCTTCCTGAATCGCCTGCTCAACAAATTTTTTCAGCGAATTGATACTCATCACAGCAGTATCGATCACTTCATCTTTCAGGAGTTTTGCAGCATCTTTCAATACTTTTTGAGAACCGTCATTTCCGTAAAATACAATTTTGTATTCGGTCGGATGATCGAGTGTAATTGAATTTTCGGTTGCATAATAATCATGATCGTTCATGTGTGCAACTTCGGTTTTGCTGTCTTTTGACCAGTTCCCCATTTTGTGCGGATGAGATTTTGCATAATCTTTTACCGCTTTTGGTGCACGACGGTCAGAGTTTCCCTGTCTCAAAACCGGGTTTACAGCGCTTCCCAAAACTTTTGCATATCTGGATTTAATCACCGCCTCTTCATCATTTTTTGGTTCAGCCGGATAATCGGGAACCGCAAATCCTTTGCTCTGCAATTCAGAAATCGCTGCTGCCAGCTGTGGAACAGAAGCGGAAATATTCGGAAGTTTGATGATGTTGGCATCCGGATTTAAAGTCAATTCACCCAATTCAGCCAGTGCATCCGGAACTTTCTGATCATCTTTCAGAAAATCCGGAAAAGTGGCGAGGATTCTGCCCGCAAGCGATATATCGGAAACTTCGATTTCGATTCCGGCAGTTTTGGTAAATGCCTTTACAACAGGCAGAAACGAATGAGTTGCCAGCATTGGCGCTTCATCGGTCAGGGTGTAATGAATTTTTGAATTTGACATGCTTTGTTTTTTTTAATTGTTGTCGTCTGTAATTTAATTTCTGATTCTCTGATTGGAGAAATTCAGGCTGCAAAATTACGAAATTTTATGCGATTTGAAGGTGAGCCAAATCACCAGTTTTCTTAAAATCAGCTTAAACTTTTGAATTTATAAATCATTCAGCTAATTTTGACCAAAACTAATCCCAAAATGAAGATAAAAGTATTGAGCCTGATGGCTTCGGTTTTATTGATTTCTGCCGGATGCAAAGACAATAAAACAATTGAAATTAAAAAATACACAGCAGAAGAAATGAAAGACAATCCGTTGATCCGGGAGAGCACACTTCCCTATTCGGCTCCCGATTTCTCAAAAATAAAAAACGAAGATTTCAAACCTGCGCTTGAGTATGCGCTGCAGGTTGAAGATGACGCAATTGAAAAAATTGCAAACAACAGCGAAGCACCGACTTTTGAAAATACACTGGTCGAAATGCAAAAAGCTAACGAGCTGGTCGATCGGGTTTCAAATGTTTTTTATTCGCTGACTGCGGCAGATACAAATGATGTGCTCAAAAAACTGGAAGAAGAAATGTCTTCCAAATTTGCAGAACATCAGGACAATATACTGCTGAACGAAAAACTTTTTCAGCGAATCAAAACCCTTTATGACCAAAAAGAAAGTCTTGGTTTGGAAGGCGAAGATCTGAGTCTGCTCCGTGTGACCTATCAGAATTTTATAAAAGCAGGTGCAAATCTGTCTGATGATGACAAAAACAAATTGAAAGAAATCAATTCAAAATTGGCAACCTTGACCAATAAATTCGGTCAGACGCTGTTGGAAGCCGGGAATGATTCTGCACTCAAAATTACCGATGTCAGCAAACTCGACGGACTGACACAGGGTGAGATCAATTCGCTAAAAGACAAAGAAAAAAACGAATGGATCATCCCGATTCAAAATACCACCCAGCAGCCTGCAACTCAATCGCTGAACGACAGATCGATTCGTGAAGAACTCTTTAACAGAAGCTGGCACAGAACCGACAACGGAAAATATTCAACTCTGGATCTGATCAAACAAATTGTTGAGTTAAGGAGTCAGAAAGCAAAACTTTTGGGTTATCCGAATTATGCGGCGTGGAATCTTCAGGATACCATGGTCAAAACCACCGACACGGTCGATAATTTCTTTGCTGAACTGGTTCCGGCAACGGTTGCAACTGCAAACAAAGAGGCTGCGGAACTTCAGCAGATGATCAGTTCTGAAGGAGGTGATTTTGAACTAAAACCATGGGATTGGACTTATTATTCCGAAAAAGTAAGAAAAGCAAAATACGATTTGGACGAAAATGAAATCAAACCTTATTTCACACTGAAAACAGTTTTGGAAGACGGTGTTTTCTTTGCGGCAAACAAACTGTACGGAATTACATTTAAGGAAAGAACCGATATTCCGGTTTATCATCCCGATGTTTTGGTTTATGAACTGTTTGAAGAAGACGGTTCACCATTGGGATTGTTTTATGGTGATTATTTCAAAAGACCGAGCAAAAGAGGCGGTGCATGGATGAGCAATTTTGTTACTCAATCACATCTTTTCAATAAAAAACCGGTGATTTACAACGTTTGCAATTACAGCAAACCGGCTGATGGCGAAGCTGCGCTTTTGAGCTATGACGAAGTTGAAACCCTGTTCCACGAATTCGGTCATGCACTGCACGGATTTTTTGCAGATCAGAAATATCCGACGATTTCGGGAACTTCGGTTGCACGAGATTTTGTTGAATATCCTTCACAGGCAAACGAGCATTGGGCGCTGTATCCCGAAGTTTTGAGAAATTATGCAAAACATTATGAAACCGGTGAGCAGATTCCGCAGAGTCTGATTGACAAAATCAAAAGAGCATCGACCTTTAATCAGGGATTCTCTTTTGGTGAAGTGCTGGCGGCTGCAAATCTGGATTTTAATTTCCATACGATTGAAAGCGTTCCGGCAGATTTTGATGCCGATAAATTTGAAAAAGAATCACTGGCTGCCAAAGGTTTGTGGATGGACAATGTTCCGCCGAGATACCGTGCCACCTATTTCAATCATATTTTTGCAGGCGGTTACGGTGCCGGATATTATGCCTATTTGTGGACAGAAATGCTTGCGCTCGATACCGGAAAATGGTTTGATGAAAACGGAGGTTTGAAGCGTGAAAACGGACAACGGTACAGAGATATGATCCTATCAAGAGGAAACACCATCGAATACAAAGATGCCTATAAAGCATTCAGAGGAAGCGACCCGAATGTGAGTGCGATCCTTGAAACAAAAGAGCTGAAATAAAATCAAAATGATTTTGATATACCAAAAAGCCCCGGTCATTTGATCGGGGTTTTCTGTTTGGTTTTAATTCAATCATCAAAATTCAAAATTCGTAGATTTGTTTTATTCAACTGAAACAAAAATTTCAAAATGGATATTCTGGCAAGAAAATACAAGTTCATCGAAGAGTTTATGAAAATCATCAATTCAAAAAAAATTGAAAAGCTTGAACTGCTCGAACAGGTGCTGCATGCTGATGAACCCGGATTTTCAGGATTGTCGGAATTCGAATTGAAGAAATTGAACTCTATCCGAAAAAAGCATCTGTCGGGTGATGGCAATTCATTCACACTTGAAGAATTGAGACAGAAATTTAAAGATACTTATGGCATTGCCGTTAAAAATCAGAATTGAAAAATTATCAATTTCAGACCTCTATTGTTTCACCAATCTTTGGAAGAATCAGCACTTTTCCATGAGCTGAAAAATGATCGATTGCTTTTTGATGATCGATTGCAATCGGCGGAAAAGTATCAAAATGATAACCGACAATTCGGTTGCATCTGATAAAATTGCTTGCTGTGCAGGCATCTTCATAACCCATTGTAAAATGATCTCCGACCGGTAAAATCGCAAGATCGGGTGCACCGATGGTGTCCGGAATCAGCTTCATTTCCCGGGTCAGCGAAGTGTCGCCGGCGATATAAATCCTTTTTCCGTCTGCTTCTATCACATAACCGTTTGGATTTCCTCCATAACTTCCGTCCGGAAAAGAACTCGAATGAAATGCAATGGTCGCCTTGACAGAAATTCCGTCAAAACTGAATTTTCCGCCGGTGTTCATACCAACGGTTTTGAATCCTTTTGCATCATAATAATAGGACATTTCGGCATTGCAAATGATCGTCGCGCCCGTTCTTTTTGCAATCGGTTCGACATCTGCAATATGATCTCCGTGTGCATGGGTCAGCAGCAGATAATCAGCTTTCAGCGAATCCACATCGATTGATTTTGCCAAAGGATTACCCGAAATAAAAGGATCGACTATGATGAATTTGCCGTTTGCCTCAATCTGAAGACAGGCATGGCCGAGATATTTGATTTTCATTTTTTAGAAATTTAAACTAATCCCTAAAATTAATGAAAAAGCCAATGTCAGCAAAGCAACCTTCTTTAATTCTTTGTCGAGCTGCCGCTGATCTTCGGTCGAAAAAAGAGTTTTCAAAATCAGAAAAGCCGGAATCAGCAGGATTAGATACAGAAAATGAAACAAGTTTGATTTTTCAGACAGATACAGATAAATCATAACCAAAACAAAAGGAAGCAGCAGCAAAAATGACTGATAAACCTTTGCTTTCTGAAAACCGATTTTGAGCGGAATCGTCTGTTTTCCCGAACGGCTGTCAGAATCCATATCGCGCATATTGTTCAAATTCAAAACCGCAGTGCTCAACAATCCGACGGCAACGGCCGGAAGAAAAATCAGACTGTTGAATTCGCCGTGTTCATACAATGTATAACTGCCCCAAACCGAAATAATCCCAAAAAAAAGAAACACAAACAGATCACCCAAACCGGCATAACCGTATGCATTTCTGCCGACTGTGTATTTGATCGCCGCCCACACACAGGCAAAAGCCAAAAAGATAAAAAGCGCGGCATAAATAAAATTCTCTTTGAACGCGACATAGATTAATATCAGTGCAGTTACTGCCGACAATGCGCTGAAAATCACAATTGCGGTTTTCATCTGTCCCGGCGTGACTTCTCCGGCAGCAACGATTCTTTTTTCGCCCACACGATGGGTGTCTGTTCCTTTGATTCCGTCGCCGTAATCGTTTGCATAATTTGACAAAATCTGAAAAAACAAAGTCGTCAGGAAGGCGAGTATAAAGATCCACCAGTTCCAATATCCTTCAGAAAGTGCAATCAGCGAACCGAGTATGATTCCGCTGACCGACAGCGGCAGGGTTCTCAATCTTGCGGCATGAATCCATTTCTTCATAGTTTGCAAATTTACTGATTTTGTTCGGCTGAAAACTGTTTTCAAAAGAATCAAAAAATCAAAATCAATTATTCAAGTCTTACATGTCTGACCGCTTTGATCTTCAATGCAATGACGATGACAACCACAATGGTCATCGCGCCGCCAAAAATAATCGACGGAACCAGACCGAGCAGACTGGCTGCAACACCGCTCTCGAATGCACCCAATTCGTTTGAACTGCTCACAAAAATACTGTTAACGGATGACACACGGCCTTTCAGATTTTCGGGTGTTTTGTATTGCAAAATGCTTTGTCTGATGATGACCGAAACCGCGTCAAATGCACCGCCGCACATCAGTATCAGGAATGACAGATAAAAGTTTCTTGACAAACCGAACATGATGATACAAAGTCCGAATCCTGCGACTGAACCCAAAAGTTTTGGTCCGACACGGGTTCTCAAAATCGGAACTGAAGACAAAATCAGCATCATGCTCAATGCTCCGATTCCGTGGGCTGATCTCAGCCAGCCAAATTCAACCGCACCTGCGTTCAAAACTTTTTCAACCACAGCAGGCAGCATCGACTCGGCGCCTCCAAAAAATACGGCAAACATATCGAGACTCAAAACTGCAAGGATAATCGGTGTTGCCCAGATGAATTTCAAACCTTCTTTGATCCGCTGAACCGGAGTTTCTTCAGAACTCAATTCTGATTCTTCGGGCGGTTTGGGAGAAATCCGATAGATTGCAATCATAGAAACACACATCATCAGAAATGCAATGGCAAGCGTGATTTCAATTCCGACCGCAGCCAGCAATAAACCGCCTACCAAAGGCCCGGTCACCGCTCCGATCATAAATGAGGATGAATTGATCGGGATTGCTTTTTCGTAATTTTCTCTTCTGACCACTCTCGCCAAAAGCGAAAAAACAGCGGGTGTGCTGAATGCCCGTGTCAGTCCGAGTATGAAAAAAGCGAGATAACAGACTGCCAGATAAACTGTAGTTCCGACCCTTTGCTGAACCGACGGGAAATTGATGGTCATCAGCACAAAGGATGCGACCATAAAAGCGCCAATCGTTCGTGCGGTCATCTTTTGTTTGTCCTTTCTGTCAACCAATTGACCGGCGTAGAAGGCTGTAAATAAAATGGGTGCAAATTCAAAAAGTCCGATCAGGCCGAGATAGATTTCTTTTTGGGTCACTCTAAAAATTTCAAAAGCAACCGAAGTGCTTTGCATAAAAAGTGCAAAAATCAGTGAGAATCTCAGAAAAATCAGTGCTCTGAATTCTTTATTTTTCCAAACGGACGGGATCTTATTTTCGGGATCAGGCATATTGGGTGACGGCCAAAATCGGATTACGATTCGGCAAAATTACAGAAGATTTGACTGCTGTCTATCTGAATCTGTCAAAATTTCGTTTTCTCTTTTCAAGAAACGCATTTCTGCCTTCTTCTGCTTCGTCGGTTCCGTAGGCCAGTCTTGTGGCTTCTCCGGCAAAAACCTGCTGACCAACCAGACCGTCATCGATCAGATTAAAAGCAAATTTCAGCATTTTGATGGCTGTCGGTGATTTGGTCAGAATTTCCTGTGCCCAGTCAAATGCAAACTGCTCGAGTTCGTTGTGAGGAACCACCGCATTGACCATTCCCATTTCAAATGCTTCGCGTGCAGAATAATTCAGACCGAGAAAAAAGATTTCTCTTGCTCTTTTTTGTCCGACCTGACGCGCGAGATAAGCAGAACCGAAGCCGCCGTCAAAACTGGCCACATCTGCGTCTGTCTGTTTGAAGATCGCGTGTTCTTCTGAAGCCACCGTCATATCGCAGACCACATGCAGCGAATGTCCGCCGCCGACTGCCCAGCCGTTGACCACTGCAATGACAACTTTTGTAGAAAATCTGATCAGCCGCTGAACTTCCAGAATATTCAATCGTCCGACACGGTCGTCTCCTTCATAACCTTTTTTACCGCGCACCCGCTGGTCGCCGCCCGAACAGAATGCCCAACCGCCGTCTTTGGGCGAAGGGCCTTCGCCGGTCAGCAAAATCACACCGATCGAACGATCTTCTTCTGCAAACGTAAAAGCATCGAGCAGTTCAAAAACGGTTTTGGGCCTGAATGCATTTCTGACTTCGGGCCTGTTGATTGCAATCCGTGCCACGCCCTCGCATTTTTTAAAAGTGATGTCTTCGTATTTTTTTATGTTTTCCCAGTTGATCATATCCGTCTGATTAATTTTGGGTAAAAATACGGAATGCGGATGATGAATGGAAATTGATGAATCAGTAATTTTTGACATAGGTCCGACCGCCGTTTCTCGGCTGATTGTGCGATCTGACGGTTTCGTCGGTTTCATGTCGCTTTTTGAAAATTGTTTTTACACGATTGTAATCCAGATAATAACTGATTCGGATCGAAAAACTGTTCAGCTGCGGCTGATGAAAGAGATAATCAAAATTATCCCGAAAATTCATTCCGGAAACATCCTTATAACTTTCCATTGCATTTCGGTACAGAAAAGTCAGCTGACTGCCGGGCGCAAACCACCAGCTGAAACGCAGATCGATGTTCCAGAAATTGTAAGTTCCATTCTGATTTGTAATGTAACTAAAGTCGGGGGTCAGCTCTCCGTCCTGTTCAAGTGTGTAAAATTTATCATAACTGACATCTGTGTAATAATGTCTGAATGCAAGGTTCATCGCCATTTTATCATTGAAAATAAATTGGGATTCAAGCGAAGTTTCAACTGTGTTCCGGTCGCGTTTGCCAAAGTAAATATTGACTCCGTCATAGTCAACAAATCCCTGTTCGTTGGCTGAAAGCGTTGCCTGTGAGGACAGAAAAAGTTTCAATTTGTCAGAAACCCTGAATCTCGGCGCCAGTCTCATTGTCAGTTTGTCTCGTCCGCTCTGGTCATATTTGACCCAGCTCAGATTAACATCCAACGCAAGTCTCTTTCTGTAGTCGGTTGAAAACCAGCCGGACGGATAATAATATGCCGGAATTTTCACATAACGGCCTTCTACGCGCGGTTCATAAATTTCATTGTTGCCAAAGGGAGCGGTTTCAAATCCGACACCAAACGAAAGATATTTTTTTGTCTCAAATTCAGAATTGAAATTAAAGTTGAAATAATTGTACAGATCCGGTTCGAGTCTTCGCCCATAATTCAGATTGAAATTCAGATAAGCGGTATTGAATGCGCCTTTGGGCTGAAGAATCCGATAGCCGTAATAGCCGAAATAATTGATGTAATTGGTCTGACCGGTATAACCCAGATCGTCGATATTGTAATCTTTGGTTCTGAATAAAATGCTTGCCTGGGCTCTGTGTTTCCCGTTGATTTTGGCAGCCGACAGACTTCCTTCCATTCCAAACAGATCTTCGGTATCTTTGACAAAACTCGCTTCTGCATTTCCCCAATAATTCATAATATTGTTTTTATTGGTCACATCAAAATAGAGGCCTGACGCATTTGCATCCCGATAGTTTCCTTCGCGCAGCGTGCTGGTGTTGACAAAGGAAATTGAATTGTTTTGTCCGAATCTCTGATCCAATGCGACCACATTGTAATTGGCAAGCGGTTCCACCAGTTCTTTTCGGCTCTGACCGGTGGCTGTATTTTTAATTTTGGCATAAGTCCTTTCTGTGACTGCATTGAAAACACCGATGCCGAGATTTTTCCTTGTCCGACCCGAAACTTTTATGGCATTGATCAAATCCACTTTCGCCGGAAATTTAACAATTTCCTCATCTGCCGAAAAATTCGGATAAAGACTCGGATATCCGCCCACTCTTCTCGAATAAAACAAATCTCCTTTTGTAAACAGTTCTGTCCCTTCGGTAAAGAATGGCCGCTGTTCTTCATACTGAACTTCAAAAGCGGTGAGATTCAGAACTTTCGGGTCAAATTTGGTTTGACCAAAATCGGGCACCAGCATCATATCGAGCGTAAAGGCATCACTAATTCCGTATTTCAGATCCAGGCCGCCGTTGTAAACAAAATCGGATTTTCCGTCATAATCGTTGATATAGCCGGAAAGATAAGGCTGAAATGACAGTCGGACCGGCGGATCTATGTTTTGGATTCCGTGAATTTCACCATCATAAATCGAAAACAAACCTTTGACATTGTCCACATGATTCCAGCTGTATCGGGTTCTGGTTCTTCGAAACTCCCTTTCCATCTGAAGACCCCACAACTGTACATCTTTTTTTGGAAATCGGATTTCTGAATAAGGAATAAAAACCTCTGCCACCCAGCTGTCATCATTGATTTTCACACTGCTGTACCAGACGCCGTTCCACGACGGATCCTCATTTCCGTTGGTCATTTTCGCATCATACTGAACGCCGGCTGCGGTCACGATAAACTGAAGACTCTGCTGACGGTCATTGTATCCGTTGAGCAGTATAAAAAAGAAATCGTCGTTGCCGATACCGTCTCGTTCGGTCAGTTCTTTCAGTATTTTTTCGGGTTCGGGATCGTACATGGTCGCACCGAAATAAATTCCAAAATCGTCATAAACGATCTTTACTTCAGTTCTAAGGCTGTCGGGAATCGGTCTGCCGTTGTTGGGAAGACGCTCCACAAAGTCGGTGGCCACCGGTGCATTCTGCCAGGCTGCATCATCCAGAACACCGTTAATCTTCGGGCCTTCCAATACTTTCACGAGCCGAATCTTCTTTCTCGGAATGGTATCGAACTCCTGTCCGTAAAGACTGAATCCAAAACAAAAAACAGCAGTGAAAATTAGAACTCTGACCATGAGCGTTGTAGCACATTATCTTAATGACCAACCATTTCTTAATTGTCCCAAAAATACAGTTAAAATTCAAATCTGAAATAAATTCAGAAAAAATTTGAAAAGAATTGGGTTCTCAGGTTAATTATCTGAATTGAAAAAGCTTATGATTTTGCAAGAAAAATTACTTCATTTTTTTCCAATTCTTTCCAAACCTGAATCCTATGTGGCCAAATTCAGCTTTGTTTTACTGAAATTTATCATAAAAAAAATCCTGAAATTTCATGCAATGCAGACTTAAATTATCATGTTACTTTTTTATTCTTGCAAAAACCGTCAAAAACATGGATTTCATACTTTTTATGAAATTTTGTAAACGGTCGGTTTTTTGAAATTCGAGATATTCCAAATTGTCCTTTCAGAGGATTGGACAAAATGAAATCAGAACAAGCCTGAACAGGCTATGGGTTAGAGATACAGGACTCAAAAAGGAAATTATATTAAATTGACAAAATACAATGTTTGAGCAGAATCAAAAGATTAAAAGGAATCAGAAAGTTTTATGAATGGACAACTTCAATCCCTCTGCTCGCCTGGGTTTTGTATCTTTCAGGCTATCTTGACGACAATATCCCGTTTCAGATATTTGCCGGGATCCTGCTGATTTTCAGCGTAATGTCAGCGGTTCATCATTCCGAGATCGTTGCGCACAGGGTCGGTGAACCATACGGAACCATAATTCTCGCATTGTCAATCACCATCATTGAAGTTTCCATCATCGTCTCACTGATGATTACCGGCGGCGAACAATATGCTTCATTTGCGCGAGACACGGTTTATGCAGCGGTGATGCTCATCCTGAACGTATAGTCGGGCTCAGTCTGTTTATAGGCGGCAATAAATTTCATACCCAGACTTTTTCTGCCCATTCGGTTCGTATTGCGCTGGTCACCCTGATTTCGATTGTTGCATTTACAATGGTGCTGCCCACTTTTACCAACAGTCAGGCGGGACCGTACTACACCAAGTCGAAGATTTTTTTTGAGGTATTTGCCTGTCTGGTTATTTATGTGGCATTTATAGCTGCGCAAACCACCAAACACAGAGAATATTTCATTGTTTCGGAAGACGAAAACAAGGAACACAATTCAGTAACCGTTTCTACAAGATCATTTGTCATCAGTCTGATATTTCTGGTTCTGAGTCTGGCTATCGTGGTATTGCTCGCAAAAAATCTTTCCATACCTATGGAAACCGTGATTGTATCTTACGGGCTGCCAAAAACACTTGTCGGTGTGATCATTGCCGCCATCATCCTTTTGCCCGAAGGAATCGCAGCGGTGAATGCAGCCAGAAAAAACAAGCTCCAGACAAGTCTCAACCTCGCATTGGGATCGGCGATTGCCAGTATCGGGCTGACCATCCCTACTGTCTCGATTGCAAGCTATTTTTTGGGGTTCCCTGTGATACTGGGATTGGATCTGCTGGCAATCATACTGCTGGCAATTTCAATTTTTACTGTGATGATTTCGCTGATCGGCGGACGAAGCAATTCGGTGTACGGAGTGGTGCTGCTGGTCAATTTGGTCGCCTATGTATTTTTGACCATCAATCCGTAAAAAGACCTGTTGATATATAAAATTCAAAAAAAAAGCGGACGATTGTCCGCTTTGTCTTTTTGTTATTTTATTTAATCCTTTCTCAATTTCCTGCTGAAAATATTTCCTTTGCTGTCTTTGATTCTGATGATATAAATCGATTTCGGAAGATTTCCAACCGGGATTCGCAGACTGTTCAATTGATTTTTTTCAAAAACTATTTTGCCCGACAAATCATAAATTTCAACCGAAGCAGCAGCAGATGCCTGATTTTGATTTTGAACAACGAGTTCATTATCATGAAAATTCAGCAGGTATTCGGGCTGTTCTATATCATTGACATCCTGAACCGACAGGCTCACATTTCTGAAATTCATTTCCTGAAAAATCTGGGTGCCCATATACAGACTCAGCGAACCGTCCGGATTTTCGTTGATAAAATAAAAGAGCCCCGGATCGGGAATCTGATTGAAATAAGAAATGTAGAGCTGTTCAAATTCCTGATTCTCGGGCTGTGCACACATCTCACCTTCTTCGCAGCATTCCAAATCAGAATTAGAAGAAAGCATCATTTTCAAAATCTGAAATTTTTGCAGAAATCGGCGCACAGGCTCCGGTCAGAAAATACCATTCGCCATTTTCCTGATAAAATTGAAAAGTAATCTGAGGCATCTCTTCATTGACAGGCGGATAAACATCGCTTTCATGGATTTCGTCCGAAACAGATTCGAGATACCAGGTATTGCTGACCAGTTCAGACTGCTGTGCACTCAGAAAAATACAGCCGAACAGAAATAAAAAGGAAAGCTTTTTCATCACCTCTAATTTATAGACTGACTGCAAGTTAGCAAAAATTCAAACAGCAGGTAAGCAGATTTGCCTAATTTCTTTTTGTCGGTTTTGCTGTCATTTGTTGCGGTTTCGTCTTAAATTTACAGTTCATTTCAAAAAATCAAAGACATGTTTTCAAAAGAGATATATGAGAAAAGAAGAGAAATCCTGAAAAAAAATGGTTCATCGGGTCTGCTGCTTTTTATCGGAAATACAGAAATGCCGATGAATTTTGCGGACAACACTTTTCCGTTTCGGCAGGACAGCAGTTTTCTTTATTATTTCGGAATCAGCGAACCCGGACTGGCTGCGGTCATCGATATTGACAATGATGAAACCATAATTTTTGGCGACGAACTGAGTATAGATGCAATCGTTTGGATGGGCCGTCAGGAAACGATTCAGTCAAAAGCTGAGAAATCGGGTGTTCACAGCAGAAAGGATTTTGGAAAACTGTCCGATTATCTGAAAACAGCAAAAAATAAATCACAAAAAATTCATATCCTTCCACCCTATTCTGCTGCTCAGCGTTTGAAACTCAGCGAACTGATTGGATGCAGTATTTCTGAAGTCGATGCTTATGTTTCGGAAAGTTTTATCAAAGCAATCGTCAAACAGCGTTCGATCAAACAGCCCGAAGAAATTGAAGAAATCGAAAAAGCGGTCAATATTTCAAACGAAATGCATCTGCTGGCAATGCGGATGGCAAAACCCGGAATGAAGGAATATCAGCTGGTCAGCGCGATCGAGAAATTCGCTGTTGACAACGAATCCGGATTTTCATATCCGGCGATTATGACGATTCGGGGCGAAATTCTTCACAATCATTTCAGAATGAATACGCTCAATGAAGGTGATATGGTGCTCAACGATTCGGGTGTCGAAACTGCGATGGGTTATGCCGGCGACCTGACCCGAACCTTTCCGGCCGGAAAAAAATTCACCTCAACTCAAAGAGAGTTTTACAATATCGTTCTGAAAGCATTTGAAGATTCACATTCGATCATGAAACCCGGTCTGAATTACAAAGAAGTCCATCGCACAGCTGCATTGCGACTGGTGGAAGGGCTGACAGATCTGGGTCTGCTCAAAGGAAATCCGGAAGAAGCGGTTGCAAACAATGTGCATACTTTGTTTTTCCAATGCGGTGTCGGCCACATGATGGGACTGGATGTGCACGATATGGAAAATCTGGGTGAACAGTATGTCGGTTATACTCAGGATGATCCGAAGGACACCAAAACTTTTGGCTGGAAATCACTCAGACTGGGCCGTCCGCTGGAAGAAGGTTTTGTGGTAACGGTCGAACCGGGCATCTATGTGATTCCCGAACTGATCGACCTCTGGAAAGCCGAAAACAAACTGAGGGATTTCATCAATTATGACGAAGTTGAAAAATACAGAAACTTTGGCGGGATCAGGATTGAAGACAATTTCCTGATTACAAAAGACGGTTTCAGAAGACTCGGCAACGGATTGATCAAAACCGCTGATGAAGTTGAAGAATTGAGAAGTCAGAGTTTTTAGACCGTCGGATGCAGATTGATGGATGCCGGATGTGAGTCTGAAAAAACTTGGAACCTCGGAATCTGAAATTGCCGTCCACAAAAAATCACTTCTTTAAAGTAAACAAAAACTCCAACCCGCCGTTCTTTCGGTTTTTGGCAGAAATTTTTCCTTTGTGGAAAATCACCGCATTTTTTACAATCGACAGACCCAGACCCGAACCGCCGGTGTCGCGTGTCCTGCCTTCGTTCACCCGATAAAACCGTTCAAAAATCCGATTCAGACGGCTTTCGTCAGGGATGCCCGATCCTGTATCATAAAATGAAAAATAGTAATAATCAGCATCTTCATTGTAAATGTTCACATTGATTTTGGTGTCGGGACCGGCATAACGGATGGCATTGTCGGTAAGATTTCTGAAAATCGAATAAATCAGATTGGAACTGCCGTTGATTTCTGTATTTGTCGGCAGCTGAAAATCAAATTCCATATTTTTTGATTCCAATTGCGGGCCGACTTCTTCTTTGATTCTTTGCAGCAATGCCTCAATATTCACTTTTTCGGTAAGAATCAAATCGGGAGTTTCCTCCATTTTTGCAATCAGACTCATGTCTCTGATAATTTCAGAGAGCGCCAAAACCTGCTGAAAAGACCGTTCGATGAAATACTGTTTCTTTTCTTCGTCCAGATCCTGTGTCAGCACGGTTTCCAAATATCCGCGAATGCCCGCCACCGGTGTTCTCAGTTCGTGTGCCACATTGCCGGTCATTTCCTGTTTGAGCTGTTTTACTTTTTCCTGTTTTGTAATGTCGTTCAATATGATTTCAAAACTGCCGTCTTCAAAAACATTGGCTCTGACCGAGAAAGTTTTTCCCTGTTTTTTGATTTTATCCTCAAAATAAGGACTTTCCTTTTTGCTCAGAAATTTCTGAAGTTTCCGAAAACCGGGATCGCTCAGAATCAGCGCCGGATTGCTGTCCGGTTCATCACAAATCGTATTCAGATACTGAATAAACAATCCGTTGTGAAATTCCACTTTGTGTTCGGGCGAAAGGAAACAGATTCCTTCTTCCAGAATCTGAATATGCTGCAGCAGTTTCTGTTTTTCCAGATTCAGATTCCTTCTGCTTTCTTTGAGTTTCTGATAATTTTCTGCAATCTTAATTCCGATTTCACCCACTTCGTCATCCGGAAATTGAAGCTGTTTCAGCTCAAGCGGATCGGACGAAAGCACAAAATCGCGCAACTGTCCGATGGTCTTTCCAAATCTTTTGGTGATGATATGAATAAAATACAGAAAAACCGCAAAAGCCGCCAATATAAAGTACAGCGCAGCATTGCCGGGTTTCAGCGACTGTTGCAATCGGGTGTCGTAAGGCAGTGCAACACGAATAAAATTATCTCTGAAATTTTTGGCAAAATAAAGATATTCTCTTTGGTTTGATTCCGACAATCGGATATCGGTTCCGGTTCCCGACTGTGCGGCTTTAACAATTTCGGGGCGGTCATTGTGGTTTTCCAATTTTGAATAATCCCGGATTGAATTGTCAAAAAGCACTTTGCCCGAAAAAGCAATCAGGGTGATTCTCAAATCTTTGGGCAGCAGGGTTTGAAGTTCGGACATTTCAGCGGTCTGGATTTCATTATTTTTGGAAAGTCCGGTTTGAATGATTTCGGTATAAGTTTCCAATCGTTCGCTGAGCACACGGGTTTTGTAATCTTTTTCGAGGATCTGTTCAAAAATAATCACACCTGCAGTGAACAGCGCAAAAATCAGCCCCACATACAAAAACAGCCGACGGCGGTAATTCAGCTTCATAAATCGGCTGTATTAAACCGATAGCCGTAACCGGCGCGGTTGTGAATAACAGATGCATATTCACCCAATTTTTTTCGGATTCGCGCAATGTGTACATCCACCGTTCGTTCGGTGATGTAAGGTGAATCCTGCCAAAGTTTGTCAATGATATTTTCTCTTGAAAACATTCGGTCGGGATTTTTGGCCAACAATGAAAGCAGTTCAAATTCGGTTTTGGTCAGTGCGATTTTTTCGCCGTCTATGCTCAGTTCTTTCAAATTAAAATCCAAAACAAAACGATCGAAAATCAATTTGTTTTTGTCGGAAACGCCCGATTTCCCTGTTCTTTTCAGTACCGCTTTTACCCTTGCAACCACTTCTTTGATCGAAAAAGGTTTTGAAATATAATCATCTCCGCCAACCGAAAATCCGGTGAGCATATCATTTTCGGTATCTTTTGCAGTCAGAAAAATGATTGGAACAATCAATCCGTCTTTTCGGATTTTTTCGGCCATTTTGTAACCCGACATTCCGCCCATCATCACATCGAGCAGTAACAGATTGAATTCGGCAATCGGTTTTTTCAATGCTTCCTCAGCCGACATGGCGGTGTCCACTTCAAAACCTTCATTTTTCAGGTTGAACTCCAAAATTTCAGCTATGCTGCTGTCATCATCCACGATCAGAATTCGGCTCATTCCGGTTTTTAAATTGCTGCCCAAAGTTACTTAAAAAATCTGCGTTTATTTATTTTTTCCTTTATGCTTCAGGACTTTTGCCTCTACAAAAAATACGATTTCCTCCACAATATTGCTGCAATGATCGCCGATTCTTTCCAATTTTCGAATCGCCATGATCGTATTCAGTCCGCAGCCGATGTCTTTGTTTTCCTTTTTCAGCTGTTCCAAAAGTGTTTCAAAAGCTTTGTTGAAAATCTTGTTTACCTCCTTGTCTTTTGACAGAATTTTGCCTGCGCTTTTTGTGTTTTCCGTATTGAAAGCAGTCAGGCTGTCGGTCAGCATATTCAACAGCAGATCAAACATTCTTTCGATTTCCAGCGTTTCTTTCATTTTGGACGTAAAGGCATGACATTCTTTTTCAGTCACATAATGCGCCACACCGGCCGCATAATCTGCAATCCTTTCCAGCGTGATGCTGATTTTCATGATGGACAGCACAAAACGCAAATCAATCGCCACCGGACTGTAAAGCGCAATATAATGTTCGCAGCTGCTGTCGATTTTCAGTTCGATGCCATCCACTCTTTTTTCAAGTTTGATGATTTCAAGAGCCAGCTCCACATCATTGTTGAGCAATGCCAGCTTGGTTTTGGTAACCTGCGAAATCACCAGTTTCCACATCTGATTGATTTCCTCTCTCAGATAAATCAATTCCTGTTCGTTGTGTAACATTTGTATTAATTTTTTAATTTTCCCTGAATTTAATTTCCGGTTTAATCATTGAACCGATTGACATTCAACCGGTTTGAAATCAGATATGACTCAATTCCCTGTTTTGATAAAAATCGATTTGTTCGGGTTTTCCGGTTGTATAATTTTCATTCAGCAATGAGGATGTGATGATAAAATCGGCTGAAGAACGTGTGCAACCGTAAACAATATTGTACAGCGTTGCAATCCTGAGCAGCGCCTTGATGTCCACATCATGCGGCTGAGGTTCCATCGCATCCCAGAAAAAAATCAGTATATCCACACCGCCGTTGCAAATCATCGCACCCAACTGCTGATCGCCGCCCAAAGGTCCGGATTTCAACAGGGTCAGATTCGGATGAAATTCAATTCCGGTCGGTTTTATACACTCTTTTAACTTCTCATCAGTCAGTCGGCCGGTGGTTCCGGTGCAGACCAGTTTGAATTCGATCAGCTTTCTCCAGTTCATCCCGACCCAGTCGAGTAATTCCTGTTTACAGTTATCATGCGCCACCAGCGCAATTGTTTTTCTTTTTTTCATAATTTAATTTTTTTATCCAAATCTTCCGGTGATATAATTTTGTGTCGTTTCCTTGTCCGGATTCAGAAACATCTTTTTGGTATCGCTGTATTCAATCAGTTCGCCGAGCATAAAAAACCCGGTTTTATCGCTTACCCTCGCCGCCTGCTGCATATTGTGGGTCACAATGACAATGGTGTAATTTTCCTTTAACTGATGAATCAATTCCTCAATTTTTGAAGTCGAAATCGGATCAAGCGCCGAAGCCGGTTCGTCCATCAGCAAAATCTTTGGATTCACCGCCAAAGCCCGTGCAATACACAACCGCTGCTGCTGACCGCCCGACAGTTCAAAGGCGGATTTGTTGAGTTTGTCCTTAACTTCATCCCACAAAGCCGCTGAAATCAGTGATTCTTCCACTCTCTGTGCAATTTCAGTCTTATTTCGGGTTCCGTTAACCCTCAATCCATAAGCAACATTTTCAAAAATCGACTTTGGAAAGGGATTGGGTTTCTGAAAAACCATACCCACATTTTTACGCAATTTGTCCACATCCACTGATTTTCCGTAAATGTCTTTGCCATCAATCAGACATTCGCCTTCCAAACGGGTGTCCGCAATCAGATCATTCATTCGGTTGAACAATCTGAGGAAAGTGGATTTTCCGCAACCCGAAGGACCGATAAAAGCAGTTACCGTATTGGGTTTGATTCTAATGCTGATGTCTTTCAGTGCATGAAAATCTCCATAATAGAAATTGATGTCTTTAACTTTTATCATCTTTAATTTTGTTTAAATTTTTTGTTTAACCGCTGACGCAAGAGGGTGGCTGACAGGTTGAAAATCAGCACGATGGCGATCAGAACAAGTGCCGTCCCGTATGCCATTGGGCGAGAAGCTTCCAGGTCTGTTCCGCTTGTTGCCAGCACATACAAATGATAAGGCAGTGCCATCGCCTGATCAAAAATGCTCTGCGGCAGATTCGGCAGAAAATAAGCTGCAACCGTGAAAAGGATAGGTGCAGTTTCGCCCGAGACCCTTCCGATGGAAAGTATCACACCGGTCAGTATATTGGGCAAAGCAGTCGGCAAAACCACTTTTCGGATGGTTTGAAGTTTGCTTGCTCCCAAAGCCAGACTTCCGCTTCGATAAGCATCGGGAACTGCTTTCAATGCTTCTTCCGAAGTACGAATAATCAAAGGCAAAGTCAGCAGACCAAGCGTAAGCGAACCCGCCAGAATTGAATCTCCAAAACCTAATCTGTTTACAAACAAAGCCATTCCAAAAAGTCCGAAAACAATGGAAGGCACACTTGCCAAGTTGTTGGTCATCAGTCGGATGAAACGGACAATGTAGCCGTTACCGGCATATTCGATGGTGTAAATTGCGGACATCACGCCCAAAGGAACCGCAAAAATCAAACTGCCGATGACCAAATAGAAAGTTCCGACTATGGCAGGGAAAATCCCGCCAGCCGTCATACCTTCGGTCGGGGATTTGGTCAGGAAATCCCAGTTGATTACGCCAATACCGTTGATTACGATAAATCCGAGGATACTCACCAATATTCCAACGATGAAAAAGCTGAACAAACGGAATAAAAAGAAGGCTGTTTTTTGTTTTATTTTTTGATTCATTTTATACGCTTTTGTAATTTTTCTTTTTTGAAATCAAATCAGAAACAATTGAAATAATCATCGATATCAGAAATAAAATACAACCGAGCAGGAACAAAGCCTGATAATGCTGACCGCCCGAAGGTGCTTCGCCCAATTCAGCCGCAATGGTGGCCGGAATGGTCCGAACCGGTTCAAAAATCGAAGAGGGAATCACCGCCGCATTTCCGGTAATCATCAGCACCGCCATGGTTTCGCCTACCGCGCGGCCGATGCCCAAAACCGCCGCCGCCGAAATCCCGGAACCGGCATAAGGAATCACCACTTTGCGAATCGTCTGCCATTGGGTGGCCCCCAGCGCCAGACTGGCTTCGCGCATCGCTCTCGGCGTATTGCTGATAGCGTCTTCTGCGACTGAAATAATCGTCGGCAATGCCATAATTGCCAAAATCAATCCTCCGGTAAAAGCAGTTTCACCCACAGGAAGATTAAAAACTTTCTGTACCAAAGGTGCTATGACTACCAGACCGAAAAACCCGTACACCACCGAAGGAATACCCGCCAGCAGTTCAATAACCGGTTTCAGGAATTTTCGCATCCGCTCATCTGCCAGCTCCGACAAATAAACCGCAACGCCCAAGCCCAATGGCAGCGCCAAAACGATGGCAATCAGACTGACCAACAGAGTCCCCAAAATCAATGGCAATGAACCAAACAAAGGCGATGGGGTAGATGTGGGAAGCCATTCTTTTCCGAGAAAGAAATCCGAAATCGTGGTATTGAGTACCTTTACTTCTTTTGCATACTGTCCGTTTGTTGGTGCAAATTCCTCCGGCACGAAGGCAATGATATTTTTGTGATCAGCGATGATATGCCCTAATTTTTCGGGAAGCAAACTGTAATTTTCACCCAAATCTTCATCTGAATAATAATCAAACACATCGTCAATCCTGAAAATCATGATCTTCTGATCGGTTCCGCCTACTTCTTTCCAATTGGTGATTTCTTCGTCATATATATTTTTGATATCCAAAGGATGCAGTTCAATGACCGGATTTTCGGGATGGACATACAGCCCGTAGCCGTCTTCTATGGCCGGCGATTTGAACAAACCGAAACCTTCTTTGAAAAGGAAAATGGTGATAAACAAAATTGCAATGGTCGTCAGTGCGCCGCTGACGGTAAGCAGACTTTCTGCAGTCTTTTCAATAATTTTTCCCAAAAGATTCTTTTGTGCCATTTGCTGAATTTTGATTAACTGACAGGAACATAACCGGTTTCCTCCACGATTTTCTGACCTGTAGGTGAGAGCAGATATTCAAGAAAATCCTTCACTTTGAACTCATCTTTTGACAGGTAATAATAATAGAGCGGCCGCACAATCGGATAGGATTTGTCTTTGGCGGTCTTCACCGAAGGTTTCACAAAGGTTTTGCCCGAATCATAAGAAACCGACAGCGGTTTCACTTTGTCGGAAAGATAGGCCAGACCGACATAAGCAATTGCGCCTCGGGTCTGACTTACCGACTGAATCACCGCACCATTGGCCGGCATGCTCATGATGCCCGACATGAAATTTTTGTTTTTCAGTACGCTTTCCTTGAAAAATTCATAAGTCCCGGAAGAAGTTTCGCGGGAATAAGGAATAATTTTCAAATCTTCGCCGCCGACTTCCTTCCAGTTTTTGATTTTTCCGGTGAAAATCCCCTGCAATTGTTCGCGGGTCAGCCGGGAAACCTTGTTGGACGGATGTACCACGATGGCAAGTGCGTCAAAGGCAACTTCGACTTCTTTCAGATCGTTGCCGCCGAATTTGATTTTTTTTCGTTCATCAAATTTGATTCTGCGCGAGGTCTGTGCAATGTCGGTGGTACCGTTCAGCAGAGAAGCAATTCCCACGCCGCTGCCACCGCCGGTAACAGTGATATCCGATCTGGAATGTGATTTGATGAAATTCTCGGCTGCTTTCTGGGTAATCGGCAGCACTGTTTCAGAACCTTTGACTCTTTGGGCATTCAGACTTCCCGCATACAGCAGTATAAGAAGCAATCCCAAAATATATTTCTTCATCTTCCTGTTTTTCAGCTGCAAAATTCCAAAACCAAAATCACAGTGAGGTTACGTTTTTGTTACGATTTGGTTACGAAGATGGTTTTGGGGTTTAATAATGGTGCTGAATGTTTTTTCAGCTGTTATTATCCATCGACTGGTTTATTTCAGGCTTTCAAAAGTAATTTTTAAAACGTTCAAATTGAAACATTTGAGGTTGTATTTGCCGAAGCGTTTGGTAGCACATTTATGTTCAATGCAAGGCTCATTTTATCTATTCAAAGAGGTTATGGTTTACTCAGTAACCAACACCAATGTTCCTGCAATTATCAAAATAGCAGCAAAAATGGTTCTGGCGGTAAGTGTTTCTTTTAAGAATATTGCTGATAAAATTATGACCAATGCAACACTCAATTTATCTACGGGAGCCACTTTTGAAACCTCGCCTAATTTCAGTGCTTTAAAATAAAATAGCCAAGACAAACCAGTAGCTATTCCAGAAATAATAAGGAAAAATAGATTTTGTTTTGATAAAGTGTTTAATTCTTTTGTTTCACCTCTAACTAAAATAATAATTCCTATCATTAATAATACAACTACTGTCCTGATTCCGGTTGCAAGATTTGAGTTGATATTGGCAACCCCTAATTTCGCAAATATTGCAGTCAGTGCTGCAAATAATGCAGATAATAAAGCATAAATGTACCACATAATGAACTTAATTTAAAACCTCAGAACCAACCCAATCCCGAAACCATTATTTTGTAAAAATGGCATTATTACGGCTGATGATTTACTTTCTTTATCTGAAAGAAGGTTAGTTATTTTAGGAAGTAGCCAATAGGCCAATTCTGTTGATAACATCCCAAATCCTGCTCCTGCAACCACATCTCCCACCCAATGTTTGTTGTTTATGGTTCTGTAAACTCCGGTAAAAACAGCAAATGAATAGCCGGAAATGCTTAACCAGAAATTGGTGTCTTTATATTCTCTGAACATAAATTGTGCAGAAGAAAATGCTGTGGAGGTGTGTCCTGACGGGAAGGAAAGATTATTGGAGCCATAGGGTCTTTCCTCTTTTGTAATGTGCTTTAAAGGAAGGACAAAAGCAGCAGAAATCAATTGGGATGTGGCATAGATAATCGTCCTGTCTTTAAAATTGTGCTTGCCTTCTATCCCTGTTGCGTTCAAACCATAAACCAGAACTGCGGGCATGTATTGAGAATAATTATCAAGCGGTGTATGGTTCAGGCGATGCTCATTAATCTCATCTTTGGTTGAAAAATTGAGCTGCTTCAAGGCATCATTTTCCAAACTGATTATTCCAAAACCAATAAAAACCGATGGGGCAATTAAATTTTTGTAATTAAGCTTAGTTGCCGTGCTTTCGATATTTTTTGAAATATCACCGTTAAAGGCAGACTTTGCATTCTGGATTGTATCCTGTGCCGATACAGAGAAACAGTTTATCAGTACAAAAATTAAAAAAACAATCATTTTATTTTCTTGAGAACAATTCATTGACTTAATTTGTTTTTTAATCTTTCAATATTTACTTCCTTAAATTTTTGAAGAATGTTTTTGCCAAATCCGGTATAATAGCTGTGACTTTTCAATAAATTATAATTTGTTTCTGCCCACTGTTGATCTGTATAGGTTTTGCCCAAATGAATTTTGAATTCTTTTCTCAATTGTTGTTCGTATTTGGGGTAATCGGGTTTTGTAAAATGGTACAAATCGGCATCTGCCAATACCTCTCCTTCAATTGATTGTGGATTTTGCGGAAATCGGGTGGCTTCAATACAATCCAAGACTTTTTCAATTTTATTATTTGGGTAATTTTGAACACTCAGGAAATTTTTTGCAATTATTTTACTTTGGTCTTCGTGATTGGTATAAACGGCTGTATAACCGCAATCGTGGAACCAAGCTGCCAAGGTTACAATTTCCAATTGCTCCGACGTAAATTTACATTCGCCTGCAATTGCAACCACTGCTTTTACAACTTCCTCAGTGTGCGTAAGTGTATGAAAATGAATTTCATTTAGAAGTTTGTCGGATAATAGTTTTGATACAAATTCCTGTGCTGAGTCAACAATATTTTTATTTCTCATAATTTAAAATTTAAAACTGTAACCCAATCTGATAACTTGAGTTTCATAATAATCATCACTGGTATAGTGAAAGTTGGCTCCGTTTATCTTTCTTCTGGCAACCATTATATTCAACAAGCCCGTTGCATTAAAAAACAATTCTCCTTTTCCATTCTGAATTGATCTTTTTAATCCTGCATCCATCGAAAATCTCGATAAAATTTTCCCTTGAGGTAAGATATCAGGTGCCAAATAAACCGCTGTGAATTGTGCATCCCATCCTTTTGCAAATCTGAAAGTATTATTTAGTTTCAGATTACCCGAAATGGCAATTTGCCTCTCTGCAGAAAAGGTATTTGGTTCAGGATACAAGTTTTGTACGGTGAAAGCCTCAATTTGGTTTCTGTAAAGATTGCCGTTGATATTAAATGAATAAACATCTGAAATCTTCTGATTCAGAATAACTTCCAAACCAGTATTATAACTTTTGCCTGCATTTTGAAAGATGGCATAAATCAACGTACTACCCGAAACAGTAGATGATATTCTTGTAATGGTTCCGTCTGCAAAACGATGATACAATGCAGAATAAAAATAGCCTCCACTCCAAGTATTTTTGTAACCCAATTCTATTGAGTTGGTAAACTGTGGCCGTAAGGCAGGATTGCCCACTTTTATAATTTCGGCATCGTCATATTTCGGAAAAACCCTGATGTCCACTTCATTGGGTCTGTCCACCCTACGGATATAAAATACCGAAAGTTTATTGTTGTCATTGAGTTTGTAGGCTACTCTCATATTGGGAAACGGCTGGGTATAATTGTAACCATCGCTTTTATAGGTGCTGTGATCGGGATTTACATCATAATTTATTTTTACATATTCCATCCGTAATCCCAATTCGGCTTCCCATTTTTCATTCTCAAAAACATAATTTCCATAAACCGCCGGTATGAGTTCATTGTATTTTGCCCATCCTCCGGCATCAGTATCCAAAACAGAATTTATTCCGGGTCTGAAATCCATATTGGTAGGGATCTTTCTGTTTCGAAGTTTGATGCCGGTTTCAATTCGTCCGTATTTCAATGGCTTTATGTAATCTATGTTTAAGTCGTAAACCTGTTCGTCAGATAGCAATTTGAATGCGTCTGTACCTGATGATTCCGGTAGATAATTGTCGTAAAAATACTGTTCGTTCTCTCGGTGAAAAGTGTAGTTAAAACCAGCATTCAGTAAATGACCCGCTTCTTTAAACTTGTGTTGATACGCCGCAGTAGTCATTACCGTAGTTTTTAATTCATCTTCCAAAAACTGCCATAGACGCAGTCGTTGTGAAAAATCATCATTGAAAAATGGCTGGTCGCCGTGGTCAATAATCTTTTCACTTCCGAACATTCCCGAAACGGTGAGCGTATTTTTTTCGTCCATCGTCCAATCCATCCCTGCTTTTGTGGTAAGAAAATTGGTGTTTCGGTTTCGCTTTAATTGGGAATGGATGACCGTACCATCATCAAAATATCGGGTTACGAATTCATTTTTATTCAGGGTTTGTGTATAAAGATTATCCGCCTGCAGGAAAAAATTTACTTTATCCTTTCTGTATTTGAGT
>JRYL01001323.1_pt1 | contig 26058 bp, 21 predicted proteins | sample 235391 | NCBI WGS metagenome assembly JRYL01 (sample SAMN03074223, study PRJNA261481) | activated sludge metagenome | biome: Wastewater Treatment Plant; feature: Wastewater; material: Activated sludge; isolation source: activated biomass of a wastewater treatment plant treating wastewater from... ...
GGGCTGGGGTGAGGGGCGACGGCGCTGGCTGCTGGAGGGGCGCGGCCCCCACCCCAACCCTCCCCCAGCGGGGGAGGGAGTGACATGCCGGCGCTGCCGTCATGCCAGCACCGCCTTGCCGATGATGAGTTGCTGCACCTCGGTCGCGCCTTCGTAGATGCGCAGGCTGCGAATGTCGCGGTACAGCGATTCGACCTTGGTGCCCACCTTCACGCCCAGGCCGCCATGCATCTGCAAGGCCATGTCGATCACGCGCTGGGCGTTCTCGGTGGCGGTCATCTTCGCCATGGCGGCGGCCACGCTGCGCTCTTTCATCGACCCCTGCGCGGTGTCGCGCATCCACGCGGCGCGGTAGGTGAGCAGCGTGCCCGCGTCGATCAGCGCCGCCATCTCCCCGAGCTTGGCCTGCGTCAATTGAAAGTCGGCCAGCGTCTGGCCGAACATCCTGCGATGGCGCGCGTGATGAATGGCCTCGGCCAGCGCGCGGCGCGCCATGCCCAGCGCCGCGCCGGCCACGCTGGCGCGGAAGATGTCCAGCGTCTGCATCGCCAGCTTGAAGCCGCCGTTCAGCTCGCCCAGCTGCTGGTCGGCGCCAATGCGGCAGCGCGTGAACACCAGCTCGGCCAGCGGGTGCGGTGCCATCACGTGGATGTGGGCCGAATCATCCAACCCCGGCGTGCCGCGGTCGACGATGAAGGCGGTGATGCCGCGGCTGCCGGCCTGCGGGTCGGTCTTGGCGAACACGCAGTAGAAGTCGGCCATGCCGCCGTTGCTGATCCAGGTCTTGCGGCCATCCAGCATGAGGGCGCCGTCGGGCTCATCGGCCACGCAGTCAGCGCGCGCCGGCGTGGCCTGCAGTTGCATGGCGGCCACGTCGGAGCCTGCGTCGGGCTCCGACAGCGCGAAGGCCGCGATCTTGTCGCCGCGCGCCACCGCCGGCAGGTAGGCCGCCCGCTGCGCCGGCGTGCCGCCGAGCGAGATCGCACCGCTGCCCAGGCCCTGCATGGCGAAGGCGAAGTCGGCCAGCGGCGAGTGGAAGGCCAGCGTTTCGCGCAGCACCACCAGCGCGCGCGAATCGAGCGCGGGCAATGCGCCACCGTGCTCGGCGGCGACGCAGTAGCGCAGCCAGCCCGCATCGCCCAGCCGCCGCACCCAGTCGCGGCAGGCGGCGCGGTCGTCACGCTCGTCCACGTCCTGCGCGGCGGCCCACTCGGGCAGGCGCGCGGCGATGTCGCGGTGGGCGGCGTCGAAGAACGGCAGGGCGAGGTGGTCGGTGGAGGGGGTCATGGTTCAGGTGGCGCTTTCATGAATACCGGACGCAGAGGACGCAAAGGTTTCGCAGAGGTCGCGAAAGAGTCAGAAAACATTTTTCTTCTTGGTTTCTTCTGCGTCCTCTGCGTGATCTTTGCGTCCTCTGCGTATGGGCTGTTGGCCGTTGGCTTCAGTCGCCCCCGAACACCGGCCTCTGCTTCGCCGCAAAGGCCTCATAGGCGCGGCGGAAGTCCTGCGTCTGCATGCAGATGGCCTGCGCCTGCGCCTCGGCCTCGATGGCCTGCTCGATGGTCATGGCCCATTCCTGGCTCAGCATGGTCTTGGTCATGCCGTGCGCAAACGTCGGGCCAGCGGCCAGCTCGCGCGCCATGGCCTGCGCCTTGTCCAGCAACTCGCCACTGTCGTGCAGCGCGTTGAAGAAGCCCCAGACGAAGCCCTCTTGCGCCGTCATGGCGCGGCCCGTGAACAGCAACTCGCTGGCGCGCCCCTGCCCGATCACGCGCGGCAGCAGCGCGCACGCGCCCATGTCGGCGCCGGCCAGGCCCACGCGGATGAACAGGAACGCCGTCTTGGTCTTCTCGGTGCCGTAGCGCAAATCGCAGGCCAAGGCCATCATGGCGCCGGCGCCGGCGCACACGCCGTCGATGGCGCCGATGACGGGCTGCGGGCAGCCGCGCATGGCCTTCACCAGATCGCCCGTCATGCGGGTGAACTCCAGCAGTTCGGCCATGGTCATCTTCGTCAGCGGGCCGATGATGTCGTGCACATCGCCGCCCGAGCAGAAGTTGCCGCCCTCGCCCGTCACCACGACCACCTTCACGTCGGTGGCATAGCGCAGGCCGTTGAACAAATCGCGCAGTTCGGCGTAGCTGTCGAAGGTGAGCGGGTTCTTGCGCTCCGGCCGGTTCAGCGTGACGGTGCCCACGCCGTCGGCATCGCACTGCCAGCTGAAGTGCCGCGCCTGGTAGGCCGCGCGGGCGTCGAACTGCGGGCGCATGGGATTGCCCGCGCCGATGTAGTGCTTCATGCCGTCTCCTGAAAATGTTGCTTGACCTTGCCAAGCAGCGCGTGCAGCGTCTGGATGTCGCGCGGGCTCAAGCCCGCGAAGGCATCGACGATCCAGGCCTCGTGCGCCTGCGCCATGGCGTTGAACTGCTTGCGCCCCTTGGGCGTGAGCCGCACCAGGTAGGCGCGGCGGTCACCCTCGACCTCGGCGCGCTCGACCAGGCCCTCGGCCTCCAGCTGGTCGGTGATGCCGGTGACGTTGCCGCCGGTCACCATCAGCCGGCGCGACAGCTCGTTCATGCGCAGGCCATCGGGCGCGCGCTCCAATTGCGCCATCAAATCGAAGCGCGGCAGCGTGGTATCGAACTGCTCGCGCAAGTCAGTGCGGATCTGCTTTTCGATCAGCTGCGTGCAGGCCAGCAGGCGCAGCCACAGGCGCAGCTCCTCGGGGTGTTCGGCGTGGGCGCGGGCTTCCAGGTCCATGCTCAGGCACCCTGCCCGTTAGCTTCACTATCCATAGCTGCCAGCGCCTGCCCCGCCTGCGCTTGCATCGCTTTTTGCTTTTCCATCTCGCGGTACAGCTGGTCGCGTCCGCTCAGGTATTGGTTCGGCCAGGTTACGGCGCGGCTTTGCAGTCTGGCGGCCTCGTGCAGCGTCCACGCCGGGTCGGCCAGGTGCGGACGGCCGACGGCGCACAGGTCGGCGCGGCCGGCGGCGATGATGCTGTTGGCGTGGTCGGCCTCTTGAATAGCGCCCACGGCCATGGTGGCGATGCCCGATTCGTTGCGGATGCGGTCGGCGAACGGCGTCTGGTACATGCGGCCATACACCGGCCTGGCCTGGCGCGTAGTCTGGCCGCTGGACACGTCGATCACATCGCAACCCGCGGCCTTGAACAGCGCGCCGATGCGCACGGCGTCGTCCGGTGTCAGGCCACCCGGCGCCCAGTCGTGCGCGGAAATGCGCACGCTCATCGGCTTGTCGGCCGGCCACGCTGCGCGCATGGCACTGAACACTTCCAGCGGGTAGCGGCAACGGTTCTCCAACGAGCCGCCGTACTCGTCGCTGCGCCGGTTGGTCAGCGGGCTGATGAAGGACGACAGCAGGTAGCCGTGCGCGCAGTGCAGCTCGAGCCAGTCGAAGCCGATGGCGGTGGCGCGGCGGGTGGATTCAACGAAGGCAGCCTTCAGCGCCGCCATCTCGGCGGGCGTGATCTCGCCCGGCGTCTGGTTCTGCTCGCCATAGGGCACGCCGCTGGCGGCCAGCAGCGGCCAGTTGCCATCCTTCAGCGGCTCGTCGATCTGCTCCCAACCGAGCTGGGTCGAACCCTTGGGGCCGCTGTGGCCCAGCTGCAGGCCGATGGCGGCGTCGCTCTGCTGGTGGAAGAAGTCGACGATGCGCTGGAAGGCCGCCTGCTGCGCGTCGTTGTACAGCCCCGGGCAGCCGGGGGTGATGCGGCCTTCGGGCGTGGGGCTGGTCATCTCGACCATGGTCATCGCCGCACCGCCCACGGCGCGCGCGCCCAGGTGCATCAGGTGCCAGTCGCCCAGCACGCCATCGCGCGCGCTGTACTGCGCCATGGGTGAGACGACGATGCGGTTCTTCAGCGTCAGACCGCGCACCGTGAAGGGCGTGAGCATGGGCGGCACGATTGCTTCACTTTGAATAGCTGCTTGCGCAGACGGAGCGGGCGCCAGAGGCCGATTTGGCTCAAGACCCCGGGGCGCCGGCCGGGTGTGCGCGAACCAGCGCTCGTAGCCCTCTAGCCAGGCCGCATCGCGCAGGCGCAGGTTCTCGTGGCTGATGCGCTGGCTGCGCGTGAGCAGCGAATAGGCGAACTGCTCGATCTCCATGCCCGTGTAGCGGTCGACGTTCTCGAACCACTCGGTGGAGTTGCGCGCGGCGTTCTGGATCTTCAGCACTTCCACGCTGCGCGTGTCCTCGTAGCGCTGCAGCACGGTGTCGATGTCGGCGCCGGTGGCGAATTCCTCGCCGCTCGCGGCGAACTGATTCGCCAGGTCGATGGCATCCTCCAGCGCCAGTTTGGTGCCGCTGCCGATGGAAAAGTGCGCCGTGTGCGCCGCGTCGCCCATCAGCACGATGGGCACCGTCTTGCCGCCGATGCGCTCGCGGTGCACCCAGGTCTTGCAGATCACGCGCGGAAAGCGGATCCAGATGGCCGAGCCGCGCAAGTGGGTCGCGTTGCTGATCAGCGGATGGCCATCGAGGTATTGGCCGAACAGCTTCTCGCAGAAGGCGATGCCCTCCTGCTGGCTCATCTGATCCAGTCCGTGCGCTTTCCACACCGCCTCGGGCGTCTCGACGATGAAGGTCGAGGTGCTGTCGTCGAACTTGTAGGCGTGGGCCTGAAACCAGCCGTGCTCGGTCTGCTCGAAGGCGAAGGTGAAGGCGTCGAAGGTCTTCCGGGTGCCGAGCCAGACAAAGCGGCACAGGCGCGTGTCGATGTCTGGCTGGAACACGCTTCGGTAGCGCGTGCGGATGCGGCTGTTGAGGCCATCGCTGGCGATCACCAGGTCGGCACCGTATTGCGCGGCGATGGCCTGGTCGTCGGTCACGTCGGTCTCGAACACGAGTTCGACACCCAGCGCCTGGCAGCGGTCCTGCAGGATGTTGAGCAGGTGCTTGCGCCCGATGCCGCAGAAGCCGTGTCCGGTGGAGCGCACGCTGCGGCCCTCGAAGAAGACCTCGATGTCGTCCCAGTGGTTGAAGGCGTCGCCGATCAGGCGCGCGCTTTCGGCGTCGGCCACCAGCATGTTCTGCAGCGTCTGGTCGGACAGCACCACGCCCCAGCCGAAGGTGTCGTAGGGGCGGTTGCGCTCGACCACCACCACGCGGCAGTCGGGGCGCTGCTGCTTCATCAGCAGGCCGAAGTACAGCCCCGCCGGGCCGCCGCCGATGCACACGATGCAGGACATTTGATTCATGTCTACATTGTTTAGACATGAACAATCGACTGTCAAGAGGGCTTCTCAGGATTCGGTGATGCAGCTGTCATGCAGGGGTCGCGGCTCGCGGCACAATGGATGGGCATCTGCGGGCGATGGGTCGCGCGCACGAATCAACCACCGAGGAGAGAAGCCATGCTCTACAAGTTCAAATCCCAGGAAGCCGCCGACGTCATCATGCTCAAGCTGAACGCCGAGGAGGTGCTTCAGATCATCGGCAAGCCGGCCAGCCCCACGGGCATCATCACCGTGGAGCAGGTGCCCGCCGCCGTGGCCGCGCTGAAGGCCGAGGTGCAGCGGCGCGAGGCGATGGGCCAGCCGCAGGCCGCCAGCGACGAGCGTTCGCCGCAGGACGAGGTCGACGAGGCCAAGGCGAGGACCGACCTGGTGACTCTGCGCCAGCGCGTGACGCCCTTCATCGAACTGCTGGAGCGCAGCGCCGCCGCCGGCAAGGACGTGGTGTGGGGCGTGTGACGACGCGCGCTGCATATACTCCCCACCTGCCAAGCCGCTAGCGCCCGAGGGACGGGCGCTGGATGCATATACTCCCCTAGATCAGCGAATCCGCCGCGGCCTTCAGCAGCGTGCCTGCAGCGCCTCGACCAACGCCTGGCAGCGCTGCCCCGGCGCCACGCCCAGCGCCCGCGCGGCGGCGTTGCAGTGGCTGACGAGGCCATCGGCCAGCGTGCTGTGCGCCTCGCCGATGCGCGCGCTGGTGTGCGCCACGGTGCAGGCGGCGATGGCGTGGCCCTGCAGGAAGGGCAGCGCCGCCAGGCCCGCTTCGTCCTTGCCCACGCCGGCATCGTTGAACACGGCGATCAGCGGCCGCGCCGCCAGCGCGTACTGCGCCGAGCTGATGCCGCCGTGCGAGCCGCTCACGGCCAGGCAGCCGGCGTCCAGGCCGGGCTTCAGCTCGGTGATCGAATCGACGATGCGCAGCGGTGGCGGGTTCATGGGATGCCCCGGAAAAAGAAGAAGCCGCGTGAGGGACGAACCCCTCGCGCGGCTTCAGGTTATCACCCGGTCGGTCGGGTGATCAGGCCATCAGTCGGCGTACTGGCCGGCGGCCTTGATGACGGCGCCCCACTTGGCGACTTCGGCGGCGACGAACTTCTTGTGCTCGGCCGGGTTGGCACGCGCGTCGTTCACCACCACGGCGCCCAGGCCTTCCTGCTTCTTGATGAACTCGGGGTCCTTCAGCGCGGCCTTCAGGGCATCGTTCAGCGTCTTCAGCACGGCGGCGGGCGTGCCCTTGGGCGCGTACAGGCCGTGCCAGATCGACACGTCGAAGCCCTTCAGGCCGGCCTCGTCCAGCGTCGGCAGGTCCTTGTAGACGGCGGGCGTGGTCAGGCGCTTGGCGGTGCTGACGGCGTAGGCCTTGATCTTGCCGGCCTCGACCTGGCTGGTGGTGTTGGTGGTCTGGTCGCACATGATGTCGACCTGGCCGCCCAGCAGGTCGGTCATGGCGGGCGCGGTGCCCTTGTAGGGGACGGTGGTCAGCTCGGTCTTGAGCGCGTTCTGCAGCATCAGCCCGCACAGGTGCGAGGCGGCGCCCAGGCCGGCGTTGGCCAGGTTGACCTTGTTCTTGTTGGTGGTGATCCAGCTGCTCAGCTCGGCCCAGTTCTTGGCGGCCAGGCCGGGCTTGCCGACGACGACCATGGGCACTTCGTTGATCAGGCCGAGGTATTCGAACTCGTCGTACTTGAAGCCGGGGTTGCGGTACAGCGTGGCCGTGGTGGCCATGCCGATGTGCGCCACCAGCAGCGTGTAGCCGTCGGCCGGCGCGCGGAAGGCCTTGGCGGTGCCGATGGTGCTGCCCGCGCCGGCCGCGTTGTCGACCACCACGGTGGCGCCGCCCAGGGGCTTGCGCAGGGCTTCGGCCAGGTCGCGCGCCACCTTGTCGGTGGGGCCGCCAGCGGCAAAGGGCACGATCAGCGTGATCGGCTTGGCGGGAAAGCCCTGCGCTTGCACGCCCAGGGCCATGACGGCTGCGCCGGCGGCGAGCGAGAGTTTGAACAGAGGGGACATCGACAGGACTCCTTGCGAATGGTCAAAAAAACGGCGAATGGTAACGATTGATAACGCCGCTGGCTATCCGGGCGTTTACCGATGTTTGACGATCCGCAAACAAGATGCCGGCTTCGGCGTCATCTTGCCGCCAACTCACTTGTAACTGCGCGCATCTTCGATGACCTTGCCGTCGTTGGGCAGGCTGCCGGGCGCCACCACCTCGACCTCGCCGCGCAGCTTGGTGACGTCGCGCACGGCCTCGGCCACGCGCTCGCCCAGGCCCTGCGCGCCGGCGGATTCGATGAGCAGCTTCATGCGGTCGTCGGCCATTTCGCCGCTGACGACCAGGCGCGCGCGCGTCACTTCAGGAAAGCGCCGGACTATCTCGGCCACCTGGCCGGGGTGCACGAACATGCCCTTGATCTTGGTGGTCTGGTCGGCGCGGCCCAGCCAGCCCTTGATGCGCGCATTGGTGCGGCCGGTGGGGCAGGTGCCCGGCAGCACGGCCGACAGGTCGCCGGTGCCGAAGCGGATCAGCGGGTAGTCGGGGTTGAACATGGTGACGACGACCTCGCCCACCTCGCCTTCGGCCACCGGGTCGCCGGTGCCGGGGCGCACGATCTCGACGATGCAGTGCTCGTCCAGCACCAGGCCCTGGCGCGCCGAGGTTTCGTAGGCGATCAGGCCGACGTCGGCCGTGGCGTAGCTCTGGTAGACGGCCAGGCCGCGCTCGCTGAACCAGTCGCGCAGGCTGGGCGGGAAGGCTTCGCCGCCGACCAGGCCCTTCTTCAGGCTGGCGATGTCGCTACCGGCCTCGGCCGCCTTCTCGACCAGGATGCGCAGAAAGCTGGGCGTGCCCAGGTAGGCCTGCGGCTTCAGGTCGGCGATGGCCTGCAGCTGCTGCTCGGTCTGGCCGGTGCCGGCGGGGAACACGGTGCAGCCCACGGCGTGGGCGCCGCTTTCCATGATGAAGGCGCCGGGCGTCATGTGGTAGCTGAAGGCGTTGTGCACCAGGTCGCCGGCGCGAAAGCCGGCCGCGACCATGGCGCGGGCGGCGCGCCAGTAATCGCGCGCCGTGCCCTCGGGCTCGTAGATGGGGCCGGGGCTGGCGTACAGGCGCGGCATGGCGGGGCCGTAGCGCACGGCGGCAAAGCCGCCGAAGGCGTCGCGCCCCGCCGCACGGCTGGCCTGCTGGCGCGCCAGCAGCTCGCTCTTGCGCGTGACCGGCAGGCGCGCCAGCGCGGCGCGCGAGGTGACGGCCGCGGCATCGACACCGGCCAGGATCTCGCCCAGCGCCGCGCTGTGCACCTGCGCGTGCGCGATCTGGCGTGGCAGCGCGGCCATCAGCGCGGCCTCGCGTTCGGCGGGGTCGCGGGTTTCCAGGGCGTCGAAGAATTCGCTCATGGCGTCATCCTTGGTTGGCGATTGCTTTTGTTTTGATAGCTTCCGGCGCCGAAGGGAAAAGCGCTGGCAGCTGTTTTCATCCACATATCTCGATGGAGCCGGAATGGCCCTCACCCCCGCCCTCTCCCAGCGGGAGAGGGGGTTTCATGGGGTGCAAGCGCCGCGCCTGCACACAAGCCATTCGCACTGCAAAGAACCCATTTCTTGGCTGCTTCTTCTGCGTCTTCTGCGAAACCTTGGCGTCCTCTGCGTCCGGCTGTTCGGCTGTCCGGCTGCTTCAAGCCAGCCACCGCTTGCGCCGCTTGTAGCTCTTGACGTCCTTGAAGCTCTTGCGCTCGCCACCGCCCACGCCCAGGTAGAACTCCTTGACGTCCTCGTTGCTGGCCAGGTCGCTGGCCTTGCCGTCCATCACCACGCGGCCGCTTTCCATGATGTAGCCGTAGTCGGCGTACTTCAGCGCCATGTTGGTGTTCTGCTCGGCCAGCAGGAAGGTGGTCTTTTCCTTGCTGTTCAGGTCCTTGACGATGTTGAACACCTCTTCCACGATCTTCGGCGCCAGGCCCATGCTGGGTTCGTCCAGCAGCACCATGTCGGGATTGCACATCAGCGCGCGGCCGATGGCGCACATCTGCTGCTCGCCGCCCGAGGTGTAGGCCGCCTGGCTGGTGCGGCGCGTCTTCAGGCGCGGGAAGTAGGCGTAGACCTTTTCCAGGTTGCGTGCGATCTCGGCCTTGTCGGTGCGGGTGTAGGCGCCGGTGAGCAGGTTTTCCTCGATCGTCAGGTGGGCGAAGCAGTGGCGCCCCTCCATCACCTGCACGACGCCCTTGAGCACCAGGATCACGTGGTTGTAGATGACCTCGATGCCGTTGACAACGAGCAACGGCGCCCCCGCGCCGGCAGGCGCGGCCGCCGTGGCGGGGGCTTCGGTGACAAGCTGGCTCATGCAGGCTCCAGAACAGATTCAGTACCGGCGGCGCCCGCCGAAACGGGCGCCGCCCTCGGCCCCTTACTTGCAGTCACGCATCTTGATGTTCTTTTCCTTGGCATACCGCTCGCCGTACTCCTTGACCAGCGGCTCGACCAGCGACTTGTCGGCCTGGTACCAGTCGGACACCACCTTCCAACCGCTGCCGTCCCACTGCGCGATGCGCGCCCAGTCGGTGCCCAGGTGGTTGGTGCAGCTGGTCTGGATGGGACGCAGGATCTTGCCAAAGCCCAGCTCGTTCAGGCGCTCCTGCGTCAGGTTCAGGTTCTCGTAGCCCCAGCGCACCTGCTCGGACGTCATCACCTTGCCCTTGCCGAACTTCTCTTGCGCGGCACGGATGGCCTCCACCTGCAGCATCGAGATGACCATGCCACGCGTGTGGGCCATGGCGCCCAGTTCCTTCGGGTCCTTGGCGGTGCCCTGGCCCTTGTCATAGAGCATGGCCTTGACGTCGTCATGCACCTTGTCGCGCTCGGCCGTGTTGTGGATGGTGGCGGCGTTGTAGCCCTTGGCACCGGCGCCGATGTCCTTCACGTCGTGGTCGGAGCCGGCCCACCAGATGGCGTAGATCTTCTCGCGCGGGAAGTTGGTGGCCTGTGCCTCGCGGATGGCGGCGGGCGTCATCACGCCGGCCGACCACAGCAGCACGTAGTCGGGGCGCTGCTGACGAATCTGCAGCCAGGTGGACTTCTGCTCGACGCCGGGCGCGGTGACGGGCAGCATCAGCAGCTGAAAACCCTCCTTTTCGGCGCGCTTTTGCAGCAGCGGGATCGGCTCCTTGCCGTAGGGCGAGTCGTGGTAGACCAGTGCGATCTTCTTGCCCTTCAGGCTGCCCTTCTCCTTCTTCAGGATGTCCTGGATCATGGCGTCGGCCGCCGTCCAGTAGCTGCCCATGAAGGGAAAGTTCCACTCGAACACGCGGCCGTCGGCCGACTGCGACAGGCCGTAGCCCATGGTGATGATGGGCATCTTGTCGCCCGCCGCCTTGTCGGTGAGGGCGAAGGTGATGCCGGTGGATTGCGTGTCAAAGCCGGCCGCGCCCCCGCCGCGGTTCTTCAGGCGCTCGTAGCACTCCACGCCCTTGGCGGTGTCGTAGGCGGTCTCGCACTCTTCATAGGCGATCTTCACGCCGTTGATGCCGCCGCGCGCGTTGACCAGCTTCAGATAGTCCTGCTTGCCGTCGGCCCATGGAATGCCCAGCGGGGCGAACTGGCCGGTGCGGTACACCAGCAGCGGGATGAATTGCTCCTGTGCGAACGCAGCGCCGGAGCTGAGCGTCGAGGCCGCGAGCACGGCGGCGGCGATCAAGGTCTTGGAAAGCTTCATGGATGTCTCCTTCGGTGTTGATTGAAGCAACGGAAAAAACGACTCAGCGAAACGACCGGATGTCAGGGTGAACCAGAGCAGGGATCAAGCACCCCCACCACCGATGGCCGCGGAGCAGGCCAGGCCAGCGAACGCCGTGGCCGGACCTGTGCCGGCCACTGGCGTTGCCCCTCCTCCGACAGGAGAGGAGGGAAGGCGCGAAGCGACTCAGGGAGGTGCATATTTAGTGAGGGAACGGCCACACGCGCAGCTTCTGGCGCGCCGTGGACCAAAGGCGTGCCAGGCCGTGCGGCTCGACGATCAGGAAGAACACGATCAGTGCGCCGAAGATCATGTGCTCCAGGTAGGTGGCCGTGGCGGTGGACAGGGGCAGGCCCAGCCAGTGCGGCACGTAGTTCAGAAACAGCGGCAGCAGCACGAAGAACGCGGCGCCGAACAGGCTGCCGACGATGGAGCCCAGCCCGCCGATGATGATCATGAACAGCAACTGGAACGAGCGGTCGATGCTGAACGCCGCCGGCTCCCACGCGCCCAGATGCACGAAGGCCCACAGCGCCCCCGCCACGCCGACGATGAAACTGCTGACGCCGAAGGCGCTGAGCTTGGCGTACATCGGGCGGATGCCGATCACGGCGGCGGCCACGTCCATGTCGCGGATGGCCATCCACTCGCGCCCGATGGCGCTGCGCACCAGGTTCTTGGCGGCCAGGGCAATCAGGCACAGGATGGCCAGGCACAGCAGGTACTTTTCCATCGGCGTGTCGATCTGCCAGCCGGCTATCGACAGTTGACCGGCGCTCACCGAGCCGGACGAGGAGTGGTTGGTGACCCACGCCGCGCGGCTGGTGAGCCAGTCCATGAAGAACTGCGCCGCCAGCGTGGCCACCGCCAGGTACAACCCGCGGATGCGCAGGCTGGGCAGGCCGAACACCATGCCGAACACCATGGCGATGAGCCCGCCCCCCAGCAGCGCCAGCAGCAGCGGCATGCCGTCGAAGCGCGCCTGCAGGTTGAAGGCGGCATACGCCCCCACAGCCATGAAGGCGCCGGTACCCAGCGAGATCTGGCCGCAGTAGCCGACCAGGATATTCAGCCCAAGCGCGCCCAGCGCCATGATGACGAAGGGGATCAGCATCGCCTGGAACACGTAGTCGGTGGCCAGCATCGGGACCACGACGAAGGCCAGCACCAGCACCGCGAAGATGGCCACGCGGTCCTGCGCGATGGGAAATATCTGCTGGTCCGCGCGGTAGCTTGTCTTGAACTGGCCGTTTTCTCGGTAGAACATGGCTTGTCTCTCTTCTCGCCGCCGCTCAGACGCGATCGATGATTTTTTGGCTCCGACCCGCTTCGCTTAACCCTGCTGACGCAAAGTGAGTCTTCGCCGAAAAATTCTTTCTTCGCGGCAAGCCGCGAAGCCCCTTCGGTGCTGTCATCGCGAATTTCATACGCGATCAATAATTTTTTCGCCGAACAGGCCTTGCGGGCGCACCAGCAGCACACACAGCGCCAGGCCGTAGGCGAACCAGGTCTCGATACCCCCGCCGATCATCGGGCCGAGGTACACCTCCGACAGCTTCTCGCCCACGCCGATGATCAGCCCACCGATGATGGCGCCGGGCAGCGAGGTGAGGCCGCCCAGGATCACCACCGGCAGTGCCTTCAGTGCCACCAGAGAGAGCGAGAACTGCACCCCCAGCTTGCTGCCCCAGATGATGCCCACCACCAGCGCCACCACACCGGCCACCGACCACACGATGACCCACATGCGCCCGAGCGGAATGCCGATGGACTGCGCGGCCTGGTGGTCGTCGGCCACCGCACGCAGAGCGCGGCCGGTCTTGGTCTTCTGGAAGAACAGCGTCAGCGCCGCCACCAGCACCGCCGCGATGATGGCCGAGTACAGGTCCTCCTTGCTGACCAGCACACCACCGTCGAACAGGCCCTCGAGGATGAACACCGGCTCCTTGGGCATGCCCACGTTGATGCTGTAGACGGCGCTGCCGAAGATCATCGGCCCCAGGCCGTCGAGCAGGTAGGCGATGCCCAGCGTGGCCATCAGCAGCGTGATCGGCTCCTGGTTGACCAGGTGCCGCAGCGCCAGTCGCTCTACTGCGTAGGCCACGCCGATCATGATGACGATGCTGACCACGATGGACAGCAGCACGCTGATCACCCCCTGCTCCATGCCGAGCCAGCGCGGAATCCACTCCGAGAAGCGCGCCATCGCCAGCGCCGCGAACAGCACCATCGCACCCTGCGCGAAGTTGAACACGCCACTGGCCTTGAAGATCAGCACGAAGCCCAGCGCGACCAGCGCGTACAGCATGCCGGTCATCAGGCCGCCGAGCAGGGTTTCGAGAAAGAATCCCATTTGTCTTGTCTCCGCGCGATCAGTGGCTGGTACCCAGGTAGGCCCGGATCACGTCTTCGTTGTTGCGCACTTCATCCGGCGTGCCGTCGCCGATCTTCCTGCCGTAGTCGAGCACCACCACGCGGTCGGAGATGTCCATCACCACGCCCATGTCGTGCTCGATCAGCACGATGGTGGTGCCGAACTCGTCGTTCACGTCGAGGATGAAGCGGCTCATGTCCTGCTTCTCCTCCACGTTCATGCCGGCCATCGGCTCGTCGAGCAGCAGCACCTGCGGCTCCATGGCCAGCGCTCTTCCTAAGTCGACGCGTTTCTGCAGGCCGTAGGGCAACTGGCCGACGGGTGTCTTGCGGTGCGCCTGGATCTCGAGAAAGTCGATGATGTGCTCGACGAACTCGCGGTGCGCGATCTCCTCGCGCTCGGCCGGGCCGATGCGCAGGGCCTGCAGCAGGATGTTGCTCTTGATCTTGAGGTTGCGCCCCGACATGATGTTGTCGATCACGCTCATGCCCTTGAACAGGGCCAGGTTCTGGAACGTGCGCGCTACACCCATCTCGGCCACCTGGCGCGAGTTCATGTGGCTGAAGGTCTTGCCGCGGAAGGTGATCGAACCTTCCTGCGGCGTGTAGACACCGTTGATGCAGTTGAGCATCGACGACTTGCCGGCGCCGTTGGGGCCGATGATGGCGCGGATCTCGTGCTCCTTGACGTTGAACGAGATGTCGGTGAGCGCCTTCACGCCGCCGAAGCGCAGGCTGATGTTCTGGATGTCCAGAATCACGTCGCCGATATTTTTTGAGCCCAATTGGCCTTCAGCGCTTGCGGGACGGGCGCTGGTAGCTACCATTTCAGGAGCATTCACATCGCTCATGCCGCGCTCCTCACAGGGGCGAAAGTCTTGGCATCGAGGATCTGCAGATTGGCCGACACCTTGCCGGTGCGCCCGTCCTCGAACTTCACCGCGGTCTCGATGAACTGCTCGGCCTTGCCCGAATACAGCGCGTCGATCAGCACGCCGTACTTCTCGGCGATGAAGCCGCGGCGCACCTTGCGCGTGCGGGTCAGCTCGTCGTCGTCCGGGTCCAGTTCCTTGTGCAGCACCAGGAAGCGCTGGACCTGCGTGTCGGCCATGCCTGGCTCGCTGGCCAGGTCGGCGTTCACCTTCTCGACGCAGTCCTTCATCATCGTCAGCACCTCGGGCTTGCCGGCCAGGTCGACGTAGCCCGCATAGGGCAGGCCCTGGCGCTCGGCCCAGTTGCCCACGGCCTCGAAGTCGATGTTGATGAAGGCGCAGACCTTGTCGCGCTCATGGCCGAAACACACGGCTTCCTTGATCTGCGGGAAGAACTTGAGTTTGTTCTCGATGTAGTTGGGCGCGAACATGGCGCCGCCGGCCATCTTGCCCACGTCCTTGGCGCGGTCGATGATGATGAGATGGCCATCCGGGTCGAGCACGCCCGCGTCGCCGGTCTTGAAGTATCCGTTCTCGTCGATCACCTCGGCCGTGGCGTCGGGGCGCTTGTAGTACTCCTTGAGCACCGAGACACCCTTGACCAGCACCTCGCCGTTGTCGGCAATCTTGAGTTCGATGCCCGGCGCGGCCTGGCCCACGCTGTTCAGCTTCACCTGGCCGTTCTTCTGGATGCAGACGTAGGCGCAGGTCTCGGTCTGGCCATACAGCTGTTTGAGGTTCACGCCGATGGAGCGGAAGAACTTGAACAGCTCGGGCCCGATGGCCGCACCGGCCGTGTAGGCCACGCGGATGCGCGACAGGCCCATGGCGTTCTTCAGCGGGCCGTACACCAGGAAGTTGCCCAGCGCGTACATCAGGCGGTCGGCGCCGCCCACCGGCTTGCCGTCCAGGATGTCGGAACCCACGCGACCGGCCACGGCCATGAACCTGCGGTGCATCCACTGTTTGAACTTGGCCGCGTCCTCCATGCGGATCGACACCGAGGTCAGCATGCCCTCGAACACGCGTGGCGGCGCGAAGTAATACGTCGGGCCGATCTCGCGCATGTCGATGCTCACCGTCTCGCTCGACTCGGGGCAGTTGATGGTGAAGCCCGCCACCAGCCACTGCGCCAGCGAGAACAGGAAGTCGCCCACCCAGGCCGGCGGCAGGTACGACAGCACGTTGTCCTTGCCCGTCAGCCCGTCGGTCAGCACGCCGCCCTCGGCCGAGCCGATGAAGCTGGCGTGCGTCTGGCACACGCCCTTGGGGCGCCCGGTGGTGCCCGAGGTGTAGAGGATCACCGCCACATCATCGGACTGCACCTGCGCCACCGAGTCGTCGAACAGCTGCGGATGCGCCTGGTCGTGCTGGCTGCCCAGTGCCATCAGCTCGTCCACGCTGATCAGACCCGGTTGGCTGTAGTTGCGCATGCCGCGCGGGTCGTCGTAGATGATGTGCGTGAGGCCGGACACCGACTCGCGCAGTTCCAGCATCTTGTCGACCTGCTCCTGGTTCTCGGCGAAGGCGAAGTGCACCTCGGCGTCTTCCAGCACGAAGGCCATCTCGGCCGCCACCGCGTCCTGGTACATCGGCACCGGCACGCCGCGCAGTGCCTGCACGGCAATGAACATCAGGTACAGGTGCGGGCGGTTGTCGCCCACGATGGCCAGGTTCTGCCCCGGCGTGAAGCCGAGCGCCGCCAGGCCCGAGGCCAGGGCGCGCACGTCGCCCAGCGCGCGCTGCCAGCTCCAGGTCTGCCAGATGCCGTATTCCTTCTCACGCAGCGCCGGATCCTGCGGGCGCTCGCTGGCGTGCTTTTGCAGCAGGCGGGGGAATGTGGTCGCCATGAGGGCGTTGTCTCCTTACGCTGTGCGACCCGGTACTTCGCCGGGCCGCTGAATGAGTTCGATGGTACGGCGGCACTTTGACGCCATGTTGTCGTTTGGACGACAATTGATAGCCGTTTTGATCCGGTCTTACCCTAACCGCCGCCGCGTGCCCCAGGGCTGCGCGACGATGCCCAACCCCTAGAATCCCGAGCTCCCGGCCCGTCGGGTCATTGGCTTCGATGTCGCCTCCACCCTGAACCATGAACACGGTCGCGTCTTTGCTTCTTCTGTTGGGCGGATCGTTGCTGGCGCTGGCTTCCATCGCTCAGGCGGGCATCCTCACCGTGTGCGAATCGATCGACGCGCACCCACCGTCTGCCGCAGCGCCTGTGCAGCAACGCTTTCTTGAAGCGGACGGACGGCAAATCACGCTGCGGCTGTCAGATGTTCCCCTGCCGGAAAACGCGCGCGCCTGCAGCGCGACTGCCTTGCCCATCGGCGGCGCCGACGTGGCCTGGAGCACCCTGGTTTCCCGCCAGGACGCTCTCCGGCTGAAAGCAGGCATTGGCCTTCAAGGTGTGGTCCAAGGCCAGAAGCTGGAGGTCAGCGACCTCATCGCCATCGCTGCACCAGACAGCGATCCCACGGCTTCGCCAGAAACGGTCTTGGCGCCACCACGCCCCGTCTGGCGCGCCTTCGGCAGCGAGGAACGGGCGCGCGTCGACGGCGAACTGCTGATCTGCGCGGCGGGGCTGGCGCCCGCCGGGTTCGTCTGGATGCCCGAAGACGGCTGGCCCGGTGATCGCCCGCACCATCTGCTGTTGCAGGCCAACGGACACGGCCAGGTGACCTGGGCCATCGCCGATGCACCGCGCCAGCAGCGCGAGGCGCCCCTTGTGCTCGGCACCTCGGCCCTGGGGAATGCGTTGCGCACTTCAAGCTTCGAGGTTCCCGCCAGCAGCCAGCCCTGGCGCGCGCTCTCGGTGATCTGCCCGCCGGAGGGCGCGCGCATCAACATCGCCGCGCTTGCGCTGCGGCCGACCTTGCCGCAACGCGCGGGCTGGATATGGTCACCGGCCATGTGGAGCGACACGCCGGAGCGCATCTGGACCTTGCAGGAGCGGCATCGCCTGACCACGGTGTTCATCACCGTGCCGACCGAAGGCGCCCAGGTGCGCAACGAACCATTGCTGCGCGACTTTCTGGCACGCGCGTCCGAGCGCGGCCTGCGCGTGTGGGCGGTGATTGGCGACCCGGCCGACGTGCTGCCAGCGCAGCAAGCAGCGCTCGTGCAGCGCCTGCAGGCGTACCGCGCCTACAACCGCGATGCACCACCGGACGCGGCGCTGGCAGGCGTGCAACTGGACATCGAGCCCTACCTGCTGCCCGGCTACCGGCTCGATCCCGCTGCCTGGCGCGACCGCTATCTGCAACTCGCCGCCCTGGCGCGCCAGACGCTGGGTGACGGCTGGCCACTGGATCTGGTGGTGCCCGTCTGGTGGGGCAGCGACCCGCACTGGGGCCCCAGCGCGCTCGACCGGCTCGCCCCACTGGGCGTGAGCCTGACGATCATGAACTACCGCACCGACCTGCAGGCGGTGCGCGGGGGGGCGCAACCTTTCCTGGCCTGGGGGGCCCGCCAGGGCCGCAAGGTCACCATGGCGCTCGAATACGGCCCCATACCGGATGAAGTACGACGCCACTACCAGCCCAGCGCGGACGGCGGCGAATTGTGGCTGCTGCCCGTGGGGCCGCACTTCGCGCTCGTGCTGCTGAATGACGCGCGTGCCGGCTTGCCTGGCCAGTCCTTCCGCTTCACGCACCAGCGCGCCTTTGCCGGCGACAACATCAGCTTTGCCGGTCGCCCCGAGGCCCTGGCCGCCGCCGTGGAAGCGCTGTCGCCCGACTGGTGGCCCTGGCCCAGTTTCGCCGGCGTGGCCCTGCATGGGCTCGACGGCACCCCTGACCAATGACGCCCGAGCAAGCATCCGCCCCGCACGGCAGCCCGCCGGCCGCATCCGCCGACCGAGGACTTCAGGTGCTGATGGTGGAAGACGATGGCCTGGCCGCCGACATGCTGCGCTTCATCCTCGAGCGCGAAGGCTATGTCGTGACGCATGCAGCGGATGGGCGTCTGGCACGGCAGGCCATCGAGCAGTCGGCACCGCCAGCACTGGCGGTGCTGGACATCGACCTTCCCTACCACGACGGCTTTGAGCTGATCGAAACCATTCGGGCCGACGCGCGCTGGCGCGACGTGCCGATCCTGATGCTCTCGTCCAAGGGGACCGAGCTGGACATCGCCCGCGCGCTCGATGCCGGCGCCGACGACTTCATCGTCAAGCCCTTCCAGCTGGAAGAGCTCAAGGCCCGGGTGCGGCGACGCATCCGCGTGGCGCGGCCATGACGATGACACGCGCGCTCCTGGCGGGCCTGCTGGGCTGGGCGCTGCTGGCCTGCAGCGGCACGGCCATGGCCGCCCCGTCGGGCGAGCAGCTCGAGAGCGACGCGCGCCAGCGCCTGTCGGTCCATCCGGACGACGAAGCCGCCCGCTTCGATCTCGCGCGCGCACTGAGTTGGCAGCAGCGCTGGGATGAAGCCCAGCCGATCTACGACGAGCTGCTGGCACGCGCGCCCGACAACACGGACTACCTGCTCGGCATGGCCCAGGTCTGGCGCGGCCGCGGCCAGCCGCGCGCAGCCTTGCCCCTGCTGGGCCGCGCCCGCGCCCTGGCACCGGCGTACCAGGATGTCTGGCGCGCCGAAATCAGCGCCCTGCTCGAAACCGGCGACCCGGCGTTGCGCGACCAGGCGCGCACGCTGCGCGAACGCGCGCGCGACGCCTTTGCTCAAAGCGGGTGGCTGTTCCCGGCGCTGGACACGCCCGCGGCCGAAGTGGCGCTGGGCCGCCTTGCACGCGCGGGCTTACCCGGCGCCCGGCGCACCGTGGTCGAGCTGAGCGGCTCGCACGACGCGCTGAACGGCGGCCGCGGGGACTGGCAGGTGGTGCAGCTCGCGCTGGAGCAGCACCTGGGCGAGCGGCGCCTCGTCTATGGCAGCGTCGAGCACGGGCGCCGCTTCGGGCTGCGCGACGATTTCGCGCAACTCGGTGGCCTCGTTCCGCTGGCACCGCTGACCACGCTGCAGATCGAAGGCGCGTTCAGCCCGACCCACCGGGTGCGGCCGTCCAACCGCCTGCTCGTGCAGCTGCAGCACGCGCTACCGCGCGGCTGGGAGATCGGCGCTGGCGCACGCATCGCGCGCTATGATTCTGGGAGCTCCTACCAGGCCAACATGGGGGTCGAACACTATCGGGGCCAGCAACGGCTTGGCTACACGCTGTTCATGGGAGCGCCCGAGGGCGCGCGTGCGGCCCTCGCGCACCGCTTGCAATGGGCCTACCACCGCACCGACCGCGACTGGGTGGGCCTGACCGTGGGCTGGGGACGCGAGACCGAACACGACGGCAACCGTCTGCAAACGCGGCCCTTCCGGGCGTTGGGGCTTTCGGGTCGGCATGAACTCTCAACTCAATGGGCGTTGATCTGGGATGTGGGATGGAATCGCTACCGTCAAGGCTACGCTCGAACGGGTGTCCGCCTGGGAGTACGGCGGACTTTCTGAGCCTTCGGTCGACGCGCTGCTGACCGCATCCGCGCTGACCTTCGGGCTGTCGGCCCTGCTGCTGCTGGCGACGGCCGGCGTGCACGTGCTGGCGCGCCGGCAGCAGCGTGCGCTGCAGCAGGTGCGCGCCCGCTGGAAGCCGCTGTTCTTTCACGCCATGTCGGGCGCACCGCAGCCGCTGCCACCATGGTCGCAGGGCGATGCAGGGGTGGTGCTGCACCTGTGGCTGGAGATCACGGAGCTGGTGCAAGGCGCCGCACGCGAACGCCTGGCAGCCCTGGCGCAGGAGCTGCGGTTCGAGAAATCGGCGCTGACCTGGCTCGGGCACCGGGCGCTGCACCGGCGCATGCTGGCCGTCAGCGTGCTCGGGCGCATGCGCGCGCGCGAGGCGCTGCAGCCGCTGGAGCGCATCACGCATGAGCCCGACCCGGTGCTGTCGCTGATGGCCGTGCGCAGCCTGCTGCAGATCGATGCGGCGGGCTTCCTGCCCCACTTCCTGCCGCAGATCGCGCTGCGGCCCGACTGGCCGCTGGTGCGCATCGCGGCCATGCTGGCAGAAGTCCCGACCGAGGTGCTGCACCCCCTGTTCCGCCAGGCGCTGCAGGACCACCATAGCGGCAGCGCGGCGCGCCTGCTGCGCCTGCTGCGCACGGCCCGCATCGACGGCGACGCGCCCACGCTGGTGCGCTTTCTGCACCTGGTGCAACCGGCGGACGTGCTCGAGGCGGCGCTGATGCTCACCCGTTCGCCGCAGCTGGCGGGCGCCGTGCGCGCGCTGCGCGGCCACCCCGACGCACGCGTGCGCGTGCAGGCCGCGGCCGCCCTGGGCCGCGTCGGCACACAGGATGACGCCCTCGGGTTGTCGATCATGGTGAACGATGTCGAGGGCGAGGTGCGCTATCAGGCAGCGCGCGCGCTGGCGCAGCTGCCCGGCCTGCCGGCTACGCACCTCGCCGCGCTGCATGCCGCCGTGCCCGCCGGCCCGGGCCATGCCGTGCTGACGCAAGCGCGCGCCGAACACGCGCTGCGCGCAGCGGGCAAGGAGGCCTGATGGAATGGCTGAGCGCCCTGACCGGCGCCATCGACGCACTCGTCGGCCCGGTGTTCCTGGCGCTGCAGTGGGTGCTGCTGGCCTACGTGCTGGTCCTGCAATTCGCCACCGTGGGCCTGTGCTGGTTTGCCTTCAGGGCGCTGCGGCGCTATCGCGACCGGCGCCGCTTCAACCTGCTGCCGCTGTCGCATGGCGAGTTCAACCTGCCCATCAGCCTGCTGGTGCCGGCCTACAACGAGGCGGCGGGCATCGTGGCATCGGTGCGCTCGATGCTGCAGATTGACTACCCGCGCTACGAGATCGTCGTCATCAACGATGGCTCGAAGGACGGCACGCTGCAGGAGCTGATCCGGCACTTCGGACTGCAGGTGTTTCCCGAAGCCATCGACCAGCCGCTGCCCTGCGCCGAGATACGCGCCATCTACCGCTCGCGCCGCTACCCCAACCTGCGCGTGGTGGACAAGGCCAACGGCGGCAAGTCGGATGCGCTCAACGCCGGCATCAACTGCGCCCGCCACGGGCTGGTGTGCGTGGTGGATGCGGATTCCATTCTGCGGCGCGATGCGCTGTCGCGCGTGGTCAAGCCCTTTGTCGACGATTCGCGCGTGATCGCCTCGGGCGCCACCATCGCCATCGCCAACGGCTGCCGCATCAGCGGCGGCCAGCTCGAACGCATCGACCTCGGGCGCGGCTTTCTGGCGCGCATGCAGGTGCTCGAATACATCCGCGCCTTCCTCATCGGCCGGCTGGGCTGGACGCTGCCGAACACGGTGCTCATCATCTCCGGCGCCTTCGGCCTGTTCGGCCGGCGGGTGATCATCGAATCGGGCGGCTACCGCACCAACACCATCGGTGAGGACATGGAACTGATCGTGCGCCTGCACGAGCGCTACCGCCTGCGTGGCGCGCCCTACCGCATCGCCAGCGTGCCCGAGCCGCTGTGCTGGACCGAGGCGCCCGAATCCCTTTCGGTGCTGCGCAGCCAGCGCACCCGCTGGCAACGCGGCCTGGCCGAAAGCCTGATGCTGCACCGCCGGCTGCTGCTGCACCCGCGCAGCGGGCAACTGGGGTGGATCGCCATGCCATTCTTCGTCGCCTTCGAGCTGCTCGGCCCGGTGATCGAGCTGTTCGGCTATGTGGCGCTGCTGGTGGGTGCGGTGCTGGGCTGGGTGCAGTGGACGGGCTTTCTGGCCATGCTGCTGCTGGCGCTGTCGCTGGGTTTCATGATCTCCGCGCTGGCCCTGCTGCTGGAGGCGCTGGCCTCCGGCCTGTACCCGCGGCCGCGCCAGATCGCGGTGCTGGCCGCCATGGCGCTGGCCGAGAATCTGGGCTACCGCCAGATGGTCAGCCTGTGGCGCCTGCAGGGCCTGTGGCGCTGGATGCGCGGCAAGCAGCAGGTCTGGGGCACCATGACCCGCACAGCCGCCCTGGGCGAGGCTGCCGGCCCGCCCGCGCCCGCCCCCTGATGCCATCCGCCTCGACGCACCGCCCGAATGCCCTCCACCCTGCACGAACGCCGCCGCCTGCTCAGTGACGAAGAACTGGCCGGCGTGCCCTGGCTGTCGCACCTGAAGCCGGCCGAGCACGAGCGCGTGGTGGCCGAGCTGCGCATCAGCGAGGCCGCGGCGGGCGACGTGATCTGCCGCATGGGCCGGCGCGCCACCTACTGGTTCGGCGTGGTCGACGGGTTGCTGAAGATGAGCACCGAGACGGCCGATGGCCACAGCATCACCTTTTCGGGCCTCACGCCCGGCGGCTGGTTCGGCGAGGGCACGGTGATGAAGCGCGAGGCCTACCGCTACAACATCCAGGCGCTGCGCAAGAGCCACGTGGCGGGCCTGCCGGTGGACACCTTCCACTGGCTGCTCGACCACTCCATCGGCTTCAACCGCTTCGTGATGAACCAACTGAACGAGCGGCTGGCGCACTTCATCCTGGCCATCGAGGCCGACCGCACGCCCAGCCCCGAACAGCGCGTGGCGCGCAACCTGGCGGCGCTGGTCAACCCGGTGCTGTTTCCCGGCGTGGGCGGCGTGCTGCGCATCACGCAGCAGGAGCTGGCCTACCTGGTCGGCCTGTCGCGCCAGCGCGTGAACGAGGCGCTGAAGGCGCTGGCGGCGCAGGGCCTGCTGCAGATCGAATACGGCGGGCTGCGCATCCTCGACTTGCCGGCGCTGCGGCACCAGACGTTCTAGGGCCTCATCAAAAACACCTGACCATCAAGCAAAAACAATAGCTGCTCGCGCCTGATATACATACATTTCAGCATCATTTGGCTTGAAATCCATACTGGACAAGCGCGAGCCACTATTAAGATTGAACTGACTCTTCCATCGCCACCATGACCCAGCCCCCCACCTTCCGCCGCGCGCCGCGCCCTGAAGCCGCGCCGTCGGCACCCGCCGGCGACGGCACGGTGCGCCTGAACAAGCGCCTGGCCGACATGGGCCTGTGCTCGCGCCGCGAGGCGGATGAGTGGATCGAGCGCGGCTGGGTGCGCGTGAACGGCCAGGTGGCCGCCATGGGCACCAAGGTGGCGCCGCAAGACCGCGTGACGGTGCAGCGCGAGGCCGAGGCCGCGCAGGCGCAGCGCGTCACCATCCTGCTGCACAAGCCGGTGGGCTACGTCAGCGGCCAGGCCGAGGATGGGCACCAGCCGGCGGTCACGCTGGTCAACGCGCGCAGCCACTGGCGCGGCGATGCGTCACGCACGCGCTTTTCGCCCGCGCAGCTCAGGGGGCTGGCGCCGGCGGGCCGGCTCGACATCGACTCGGTCGGCCTGCTGGTGCTGACGCAGGACGGCCGCGTGGCGCGCGCGCTGATCGGCGAGGACTCGGACATCGACAAGGAATACCTGGTGCGCGTGGCCTACGGCGACATCACCACCGATGTGCAGGCCGCCTTTCCGCGCGAGCAGCTGGCGCGCCTGCGCCACGGCCTGAGCCTGGACGGCCAGCCGCTGAAACCGGCGCAGGTGGATTGGCAGAACCCCGAGCAGCTGCGCTTTGTGCTGCGCGAGGGCAAGAAGCGGCAGATTCGCCGCATGTGCGAGCAGGTCGGGCTGAAGGTGACGGGCCTGAAGCGCATCCGCATCGGCCGCGTGCTGCTGGGCCAATTGCCGCAGGGGCAGTGGCGCTATCTGGGCGAGCACGAGCGGTTCTGACGCCATGACGCGCCTGGCGGCGCATGACATCGGCCTGCGGCCATCGATGACGAAATGACGAAACGCCGCGGCGCCCGTCATGGCGGGCAGTGCCGTCATCGAACGCGCGGCCGAGGTCATTTCTTCATCAAAACAGTCCCCAGCGCCCGACTTTCAAACGCCGACAGCTATCCTTAAAGTAGCGTCATCAGCCCTTGATAATCGCCGTGAGCGCCCGCACCTGAGGCACCGGCCCCCTGCGGGCGACCGCTTTGTTTTTCCCTTTTCTTCCCAAGCACATGAGCAAGCAAACCCATTCCTTCCAGGCCGAGGTGGCGCAACTGCTGCACTTGGTCACACACTCGCTGTATTCCAACAAGGAGATCTTCCTGCGCGAGTTGATCTCCAACGCCTCCGACGCCTGCGACAAGCTGCGCTTCGAGGCGCTGGCCGATCCGTCGCTGTACGGCGACCAGCCCGAGCTGGAAGTGCGCATCAGCTTCGACAAGACCGCCAAGACGCTGACGGTGACCGACACCGGCATCGGCATGAGCGAGGCCGAGGCCATTGAGCATCTGGGCACCATTGCCAAGAGCGGCACCAAGGATTTCATGAACCGCCTGACCGGCGACCAGAAGGCCGACGCGCAGCTGATCGGCCAGTTCGGCGTGGGCTTCTACTCCGGCTTCATCGTTGCCGACCGCATCACCGTCGAATCGCGCCGCGCTGGCCTGCCTGCCGAGCAGGGCGTGCGCTGGGTCAGCCAGGGCGCGGGCGACTTCGAGGTGGAGACCATCACCCGCCCCGAGCGCGGCACCAGCGTGATCCTGCACCTGCGTGACGACGCGCTGGAGTTTGCCGACGGCTGGAAGCTGAAGGAGCTGATCGGCAAGTACAGCGACCACATCGCGCTGCCCATCAAGATGGAAGGCGAGACCTGGGAAGACGGCAAGGAGGAAGGCCAGCCCGGCCAGATGGTGAAGACCGGCGCGTGGGACACCGTCAACCAGGCCACCGCGCTGTGGACGCGGCCCAAGAAGGACATCACCGACGAGCAGTACCAGGGCTTCTACGAGCAGATCGCGCACGACTGGCAGCCGCCGCTGGCCTGGAGCCACAACCGCGTGGAAGGCTCGACCGAGTACACGCAACTGCTGTACGTGCCCAGCCACGCGCCGTTCGACCTGTGGGACCGCGACCGCAAGGCGGGCATCAAGCTGTACGTGCGGCGCGTGTTCATCATGGACGACGCCGAGCAGCTGCTGCCGCGCTACCTGCGCTTCATCAAGGGCGTGGTCGATTCGGCCGACCTGCCGCTGAACGTGAGCCGCGAGCTGCTGCAGGAAAGCCGCGACGTGCGCGCCATCCGCGAAGGCAACACGCGTCGCGTGCTGGGCCTGCTGGAAGACATGGTCAAGGCCGAAACCGCCCCCGGCGCCAATGCCGCCGCAGCCGACGCCGCGCCGGCCGATGGCAAGGTGGACATCGGCAGCGGCGACAGCACGCCCGCACCCGAGCCGACCGAGCTGCCCGACGGCGGCGTGACCGATGTGGTCGACAAGAACGAGGCGCCCACCGCCGCCGACACCGCGGCGAAGTTTGCCGAGGAGCAGGCCAGGGACGCCGGCAAGTACGCCACCTTCTGGCGCGAGTTCGGCGCCGTGCTGAAGGAAGGCCTGGGCGAAGACCACGCCAACCGCGAGCGCATCGCCAAGCTGCTGCGCTATGCCTCCACCACCAGCGATGCCGCGACCGTGTCGCTGGCCGACTACAAGGCGCGCATGAAGGAAGGCCAGAAGGCCATCTACTACATCACCGCCGACACGCTGGCGGCAGCGAAGAACAGCCCGCAGCTCGAAGTCTTCAAGAAGAAAGGCATCGAGGTGCTGCTGATGACCGACCGCGTGGACGAGTGGTCGCTTTCGTACCTGCGCGAGTTCGATGGCACGCCACTGCAATCGGTGGCCAAGGGCGCCGTGGACCTGGGCGACCTGCAGGACGAAGCCGAGAAGAAGGCTGCCGAAGAAGCTGCCGAAAGCGTGAAGCCCCTGCTCGACAAGCTGAAAGAGGCGCTGAAGGAGCAGGTGGAAGACGTGCGCGTCACCACGCGCCTGG
>JRYL01000652.1_pt1 | contig 25923 bp, 21 predicted proteins | sample 235391 | NCBI WGS metagenome assembly JRYL01 (sample SAMN03074223, study PRJNA261481) | activated sludge metagenome | biome: Wastewater Treatment Plant; feature: Wastewater; material: Activated sludge; isolation source: activated biomass of a wastewater treatment plant treating wastewater from... ...
GACGGCGTGTGCGGAGAGCCATGGATCCCGGCCTTCGCCGGGATGACAGTGATTCACGCATTGGATTGGAAATGGAATGATTCTTCCGCGCCTTCTGCGCGGCCTGCGCGAGCGTCGCGCGCGAAGCGGGCTACCCGGCTTTCAGCGTGTCCGCCGGCAGGCGGTCGATTTCCTTCAGCAGATCGGCCAGGGCGCGGCCGGCGGCGTCCAGCAGGGCCATGCCGTCGTCCACGTTGGCGGCGGCGGCGTTGCCGGCGGCGCCTTCGTGGTTCAGGTCTTGCGCGGCCCAGGCCAGCTTGGCGCTTTTGCCGTTGCCCAGGATGCGGTGCGCCGCCGCGCGCGCCTGCGAGCTGGATTCGAACGCCTGCATCTTCGACTGGCGCACCAGCCGGGGCTTGAGCGCCAGCATCATGGCCGTCTCCATCTGCCCCGCGTGCACACCGAAGCGCCGCTCTTCGGGCGAGAAGCGCGCCAGGATGTCCTCGCCGTCGGGCCCGTGCAGCGGCAGGTTGAACCAGCTCACGCTGTACACCAGCATGCCCCGCCGGGTGCGCAGCTCGCGCCCCACCACGTCCATCAGGCCCACGTTGCCGCCGTGGGTGTTGAACAGCACCAGCTTGTTCACGCCGCTGGCCGACACGCTTTCGGCGATGTCGGTCCACAGGCGCATCACGGTGTCGGCCTTCAGGCTGATGGTGCCGGCGAAGGCCGCGTGCTCCGGGCTGTAGCCGATGCGCTGCACCGGCAGGAAGAGCACCGGCAGGTCGGCCGGCAGGTGCGGCGTGGCGGCCTGCACCATGCTGTGCGCCAGGTTGGCATCCACCGACAGCGGCAGGTGCGGGCCGTGCTGCTCGGTGGCGCCCAGCGGCAGCACCGCGATGGCGCGGCCGAGGTCGAGCGAGGCGAAATCCGTCGTCACCAGGTCGGACCACTGGCGGGTGCGGGGCGGCAGGGGCGGGCGGGTGCTCATGGCGCGCATCTTAGTCCCGGCATGCACACCAAAGCATGACGCCGCTACCATGCGGCCATGACCGAAGAACTCTTCCGCCACGACGCGACGCTGACCGAATGCCCCGCCACCGTGGTGGCCGTGGGCGAGCAGGCCGTGGTGCTCGACCGCACCGTGTTCTACCCCTTGGGCGGCGGCCAAGCCGGCGACACGGGCTGGCTGCGACTGGCCGACGGCACCGAGCTGGCGGTGGCGGACACGCGCAAGGAAACCGGCGAGGACGGCCTGCCCACGGGCCGTATCAGCCATCTGGTGGCGCCGGACCAGCGCGAGCAGCTATCGAAAATAAAGCAAGGTGATGCCGTCACCGCGCGCATCGACGCGCCGCGCCGCCAGCGCCTGATGCGCTTTCACACCGCCTCGCACCTGCTGTGCCACATCGTCGGGCAGCCGGTCAACGGCTGCTCGATCACGCCGGACTACGCGCGCATCGACTTCCACATGACCGAGCCGCTAGACAAGGCCGCGCTGACCGAGCAGCTGGCGCGGCTGGTGGCCGCCGCGCTGCCGGTGACGGTGGGCAGCGTGACCGAGGCCGAGCTGGACGCCAACCCGCAGCTGGTGAAAAGCATGAGCGTGCAGCCCCCGCGCGGCAGCGGCGTGGTGCGCACCATCCGCATCAGCGGCGCGGGCGCGGGCGATGCGCTGGTCGACCTGCAGCCCTGCGGCGGCACGCACGTGGCCAGCACGGCCGAGATCGGCCCCGTGGTGGTGACCAAGATCGAGAAGAAGAGCGCCCACAGCCGGCGCGTGGTGCTGGGGTGGGGTGACGGCGCTTCATAAGCCAAATTGGCCGCCAGCGCCCGCCAGACAAGCGCAAGAAGCTATCAAATCAGGAATTATCGGGCGGCCCCAGCGCGCGCCCCACCAGCCAGCGCGCCAGCAGCGCCAGGCCCAGCGCGGCCAGCAGCACGTAGCCGGCCAGCACCCAGCCGAAGCTGGTGAGGAAGGTGGCCTGCGGCGCGATGTCCAGCGCCATGGCCACCGTCAGCGGCGCGGCGCCGTCGAGCGGCATGCGGATCAGCATGGCGCTGCCGCGCCAGGCGTGGCCGTCCTGGCGCCAGGTGACCAGCGGCGCGGGCTGCGCGGCGGCGCTGGGGCGGGCCAGCAGCGCCTCGGGCAGGTCGGTGTTGGGGCCTTGCTGGTACAGCGGCTGGCCCAAGGGATCTTGCACGCGCACGGCCAGGTCGGCTTCGTCGCCGAATTGCGCGCGCAGCTGCGCCGGCAGGCTGGTCAGCGCGGCGGTCTGGTCGACCCGCGCCAGCAGGGCGCGCGCCTCGGCCAGGTGCGCGTGCAGGCGCTCGCGGTCGCGCGATTCGAAATGCAGGTTCAGCGCCAGCAGGCTCACCGCCGCCAGCAGCGCCAGCGCCAGCGTGCAGGCGGCCGTCAGCCACAGCGCCAGGCGCGTGGCCGACGGCGGTGGGCGCGTGTCGTTCAGGGTCTTCAAGTCGGCAGGATAATGGTGCACATGCGCGCCAGTGTGCCCGTGTCGCCGGTGGAACCCGGCGCGGGGTGGATGATTGGCGCCTGAACCAGGAGATTCACCATGCAAAAGTCACAGCAACGTCGCCGCCACGCACTGCGGGCGCTGGCCCTGGGCGCCCTGGCCGGCGCCGCGCCGTGGGCCTGGGCGCAGAAGCGCGCCGAACCCATCGCCGTGGAGGTGTGGAAGGACGCCAGCTGCGGCTGCTGTGGCGACTGGATCGCGCACATGGAGCAGAACGGCTTCAAGGTGACCACGCACGACACCGGCAACAACGCCGTGCGCGCGCGGCTGGGGTTGCCGGCCAGGCTGGGCTCGTGCCACACCGCGCTGGTGGGCGGCTACCTGGTCGAAGGCCATGTGCACGCCGACGAAGTGCACCGCCTGCTGCGCGACAAACCGGCGGCGCTGGGGCTGGCGGTGCCCGGCATGCCCATCGGCTCGCCCGGCATGGACGGCCCGGTGTACGGCGGCCGGCGCGACGCCTACGACACGCTGCTGGTGCTGCGCGATGGCAGCACGCGCGTGTTCAGGCGCCACGCCTGAGCCACCGCATGGCGCAGGCCAGCACGGCGCGCGGTATTTTTCTGACACACTTGGCAGGTGCCGCGCGGCGCGCTGGTGCCCGGCCAAGCCTGGCCGTTCCTACCGTCCAACCCTGAAGGAGCTCTTCTCGCATGTACACCCGAATCCTTGTCCCGGTCGATGGCTCTTCCTTCTCGAACCAGATGCTGCCGCTGGTCGGCGCCATCGCCCAGACCACGGGGGCGCAGCTGGCGCTGTACCGCGCGGTCGAGAAAAGCGACAAGCTGGCCGACGTCGAACGTGAGCTGCAGGCCGTGGCCGGCCAGCACGGCGCGCAGGCCGTGGCTGCCGAGGTGCACGGCGACGTGGCCGAGGCGATCCGCCAGGAGGCCGACCGCGTGCCCGGCACGCTGGTGGCCATCACCTCGCATGGCCGCTCGGGCGTGATGCGCGCGGTGCTGGGCAGCACGGCGCTGAACGTGCTGCGCGCCGGCGGCAAGCCGATCCTGGTGTACCGCCCCGACGAGCGCCACCCCGCGACCGGCGCGGCGGCCGCCATCCAGCACATCGTGATGCCGCTGGACGGCAGCCCGCTGTCCGAATCCATCATCCCCGAGGCCGTGCAACTGGCCAAGTGGCTGAAGGCGCGGCTGGTGGTGGTGTCGGTGATCGACCCCGAGGCCACGCGCTCGGCCGGCATCGTGGCCGGCAGCGACGTGATGGAATCCGCCTACGTGCACCGCCAGGCCAGCAACATCCAGCGCGACCACGGCATGCACGTGGGCTGGGAGGTGCTGCACGGCGATCCGCAGGAGGCCATTCCGCAGTTCGTGCGCAGCCTGCCCAACGCCATGCTGGCCATGACCACGCGCGGCCGCAGCGCGGTGCAGTCGGCGCTGCTGGGCAGCGTGACGGCCGCCGCCCTGCGCGAGGGCGGGGTGCCGGTCTACACCCGCATGCCCTGACGTGACGCGGCGCGGGCCTGGCCCCGCGCCCACGGGGCGCGCCGGCTGAAGCGCACAGGGGGCCTCGTCCCACAAGCGCCGGCCGCCGCGCGGGCCAGACTGTGCCCATGAGCCAGAGCAAACTCACCCCGCCCACCGAGCCCATCGAGACCACCACGCCGCTGCAGCCCGCCACCGGCACGCGCGAGACCGTCGACCTGACCGAGGCCGCGCCGACCGACGCCCAGTTGCTGCCCACCGAACGCGAGCAAACCCCCGGCAGCCAGGCCCCCGCCGCCGGCCAGGACAAGACCCAGGAGGCGCGCACGGCCTACGACGACGCCGTCAAGGGCCGGCCCGACACCTCCAGCGCACCCCAACTGCAGCGCTCGCCGAACGCCGATCCACGGCAGTCAGATTAAGAGCCGAATCGGCCTTCAGCGCCCGTCCATAGGGTGCTGGCAGCTATCAATTCAGAAGTAAAGGGCAGCTGCACGAAGCTCATCCGCTGTGTGGGAGCGGGCTTGCCCGCGATGCAGCGCATCGTTGCGTGCAGCGCCGAATCGCGGGCAAGCCCACTCCCACACCGGTGACGGGCCGTACCCCAGCGGCAGTGCCTGATACAAATTCGTCGCCTCAAGAAATGACGAATGACGAATGACAAATGACTTCGCTGCGCTTCAATGACAAATGGCGCATTCGTCATTGGTCATGCGGCGCCAGCCGCGGTCATTTGTCATCGGTTTTGAATGCAGAACGGTATCAAGCGCTGTGCGCCAGCGCCGCCGGCTTGCGAAATTTCGCTTTGCGTAGTTAAATTACGCGTTTGATCTTTCATCAGGCTGCCGCGCCATGTCCCTCGCATCCACCACCGCCCGCTGCCCCATCGACCACGCCGCCCTGACGGGCCAGACCGGCCCCACCGGCTGCCCCATCAGCGCCGGCGCGGCCGAGTTCGACCCCTTCGCCGACGGCTACCAGCAGGACCCGCCCGAGTACGTGCGCTGGTCGCGCGAGCAGGAGCCGGTGTTCTTCTCGCCCCAACTGGGCTACTGGGTGGTCACGCGCTACGACGACATCAAGGCCGTGTTCCGCGACCACGAAACCTTCAGCGCTTCGATCGCGCTGGAGAAGATCACGCCGACGGGCGACGAGGCCAACGCCGTGCTGGCCAGCTACGACTACGCCATGAACCGCACGCTGGTGAACGAGGAAGAGCCGGCCCACATGGCGCGCCGCCGCGTGCTGATCCAGCCCTTCACGCCCGAGGCGCTGGTGGAGCACGAACCCATGGTGCGCCGCGTGGCGCGCGAGTATGTGGACCGCTTCATCAACGACGGCAAGGCGGATCTGGTCAACCAGATGCTGTGGGAGGCGCCGCTCACCATCGGCCTGCACTTCCTCGGCGTGCCCGAGGAGGACATGGCCCAGTTGCGCCAGTATTCGATCGCGCACACCGTCAACACCTGGGGCCGGCCCAAGCCGGAAGAGCAGGTGGCGGTGGCGCACGCGGTGGGCAACTTCTGGCAGCTCTCGGGCAAGATTCTGGAGAAGATGCGCCAGAACCCCGACGAGCCGGGCTGGATGCAGTACGGCATCCGCAAGCAGAAGGAGTACCCCGAGGTCGTTACCGACTCCTACCTGCACTCGATGATGATGGCCGGCATCGTGGCCTCGCACGAAACCACGTCCAACGGCATCGCCAATGCGCTCAAGCTGCTGTTGCAGCACCCGGCGGTGTGGCAGGAGCTGTGTGACGACCCGAGCCTGATCCCCAGCGCGGTGGAGGAGTGCATTCGCCACAACGGCTCGGTGGCGGCGTGGCGCCGCATCGCCATGCGCGACGCCACGGTGGGCGGCGTGCACATTCCGGCTGGCAGCAAACTGCTGATCGTGATGGCCTCGGGCAACCACGACGAACGCCACTTCGCCGATGCCGACCGGCTGGACATCCGCCGCGACAACGCCAGCGACCACCTGACCTTCGGCTACGGCTCGCACCAGTGCATGGGCAAGAACCTGGCGCGGCTGGAGCTGCAGGTGTTCCTGGAAGAGTTCACCAAGCGCCTGCCGCACATGCGCCTGGCCGAGCAGCGCTTCGACTACGTGCCCAACACCTCCTTCCGCGGCCCCAAGCACCTGTGGGTGGAATGGGACCCGGCGCACAACCCCGAGCGCGCCCACCCCGCCATCCTGCAGCAGCAACTGCCGGTGCGCCTGGGCGAGCCGTCGAAGCAGACGGTGACGCGGCCCATGGTGGTCGAGCGCGTCACGCCGATCACTGCCGACACGGTGCTGCTGCGCCTGGTGGCGGCCAACGGCCAGCCGCTGCCCAAATGGCAGCCCGGCGCGCACATCGACATCGAATGCGGCGACACCGAACTGTCGCGCCAGTACTCGCTGTGCAGCGACCCGGCCGACCTGAGCGCCTACGAGATCGCCGTGCTGCGCGACCCCGAAAGCCGCGGCGGCTCGACCTGGGTGCACGACCAGTTGAAGGCCGGCGACACCGTGCGCATCCGCGGCCCGCGCAACCACTTCCGCTTCGACGAGACGGCGCAGAAGGCCATCTTCATCGCCGGCGGCATCGGCATCACGCCCATCGCCGCCATGGCGCGCCGCGCGCGGCTGCTGGGCATGGACTACGAGATCCACTACAGCGGCCGCAGCCGCGCGTTGATGCCATTGCTGGAGGCGCTGGTCGCCGAGCACGGCGAGCGCCTGCACGTCTACGCCAAGGACGAAGGCCGCCGTGCCGACCTCACGGCGCTGCTGGCCACGCCGCACGACGGCGTGCGCATCTACGCCTGTGGCCCCGAGCGCATGCTGAGCGCGCTCGAAGCCTGCACCGCGCACTGGCCCGACGACGCACTGCGCATCGAGCACTTCCAGACCGAGCCGCCCACGCTCGATCCGAGCAAGGAGCATGCCTTCGAGATCGAGCTGAAGGACTCCGGCATCACGCTGCAGGTGCGTGCCGACCAGACCATCCTGTCGGCGCTCAAGGGCGCCAACATCGACGTGCAGAGCGACTGCTGCGAAGGCCTGTGCGGCTCGTGCGAAACGCGCGTGCTGAGCGGCGCCGTGGACCACCGCGACGTGGTGCTGACGCGCGGCGAGCGCGACGCGCAGGACCGCATGATGGTGTGCTGCTCGCGCGCGGCGGGCGACAAGCTGGTGCTGGAGCTGTAGGCGTTGCAGGCGGTGGGGTGGGGTGCTGCGCGTCCTATACTCCCCATATAGGTCGTCTGCAGCGCCCGTCTGACGGGTGCTGCAGGCATATACTCCATGTTTTTCAGGTTCCGCCGTTGGTGGGAGCGGCTTGCCCGCGATGCAGCGCCTTGTCTCACCATCACGCCCCATCGCGGGCCAGCCCGCTCCCACAGCGCTGTCGACCTGAAAGCGCCTCCTACGAAATCGCTTTCAAGAATGACGAATGACCAATGACTTCGCTGCGCTTCAATGACCAATGGCGCATTCGTCATTGGGCATGCGGCGCCAGCCGCGGTCATTTGTCATTGTTTCGAATGCAAAACGGTATCAGCCCCGCTCCCCGTCAAACCCCAGCGCCGCGCTGATGGCATCCGCCTCCTGCCGCACGCGCGTGGCGATGCGGCCTTCCGGCGCGGCGTCGAAGCCGCCTGCGGCGCCCAGCGCCGTCAGCACCGCCGCCACCTGCCTGGTGTGCAGCCGGATCGGTGCCGCCACGGCGCTGATGCCGGGCGACAGCAGGCCCTCGACCGACGACAGGCCCTGCGCCCGCACCCGCGCCCGCAGGCCCGCGACCGGGTCCTTGCCCTTGAGCTGCGCGCGCTGCACCGGCGTGGCGCCGTCCCAGTCGCGCCGCGCCTGCGTGTCGATCTGCGCGCCCTCCGACCACGCCAGAAACGCCTGCCCCGTGGCCGACCACAGCAGCGGCAGCACCGAGCCGGCGCGCACGTTCACCACCACCGGCAGGGCCGGCTCCTCGATGCGCAGGATGGTCGGGCCCTGGTTGCCCATCACGGCGATGAAGCAGGTCACGCCCAGCTCGTCGCGCAGGCGCGCCAGCGCCGGCTCGCCGGCACGCACCGGGTCGCACTGGCGCAGCGCGGCCAGGCCGATGTGGATGGCCTCCTGGCCCAGAAAGTAGCGCTGCGTGGCCGCGTCCTGCGCCACCAGGCCTTCCTCCACCAGGCTGGCCATGTAGCGGTGCACCTTGGCCGTGCTTTCATCCACCGCCTGCGCCACGGCCGTCAGGCTGGCGGCGCCGCCCAGCCGGGCCAGCGCCTTCAGGATGCTCATGCCCATCTCGGCAGACTGCACGCGGCGGCGGCGCGGTTCGGCGGGGGGCGGGGCGGGGCGTTTTCGGGCGGTCGTCATGGGGTGGAGCGTACCGGTAGAAATCCGGAGAAGCGATTGCGCAATGGAAAGTGGTATTACGCGTTTTGATCCGCATCAACCTTTCACCATGAAGTCTTTGCTCTCCGCCGCCCTCGTCGCGCTGCCCCTGGCACTGGGTGCCACCACCGCTGCCGCGCAGACCTATCCGTCCAAGCCCATCCGCTGGCTGGTGCCGTATCCGGCCGGCGGCGGCTCCGACTTCCTGGCCCGCACCATCGGCCAGCAGCTGTCCACCCACATCGGCCAGCCCGTCACCATCGAGAACAAGCCGGGCGGCAACACGGCCATCGCCGCGTCCGACGTGGCGCGCGCGGCGCCCGACGGCTACACCGTGCTGTCGGCCGACAACGGCACCATGGTGTTCAACTCGGCGCTGTACAGCAAGCTCACCTACAACCCCGACAAGGACCTGACGCCCGTCACGCTGATGGGGCGCTTTCCGATGATCCTGGTGGTCGGCCCCAACTCGGACGCCAGGGACGCCAAGGACTTCATCGCCAAGGCCAAGGCGGCGCCCGGCAAGCTCAGCTGCGGCTCGGCCGGCGCCGGCAGCCCGCACCACCTGGCCATGGAACTGCTCAAGACGCAGGCCGGGCTGCACATGGTGCACATCCCCTACCGCGGCGCCGCGCCGGCGCTGGGCGATCTGGCGGGCGGGCAGATCCCGGCCATGATGGTCGACCTGGCTGCCGGTGCGGGCTTCATCAAGTCCGGCAAGGTGCGCGCGCTGGCCGTGGCCAACGACAAGCGCCTGCCGCAGCTGCCCGACGTGCCGACGTTTGGCGAGCTGGGCTTCAAGGGCGTTGAGGCCGCCGCGCTGGTCGGCCTGGTGGCGCCCGCGGGCGTGCCGGCCGACGTGGTGAGTGCGCTGCAGAAGCAGGTCAAGGCGGCCATCGACCAGCCGGCCGTGAAGCAGAAGCTGATCGAGTTCGGCGTCGAGCCCGTGGGCAGCACGCCGGCCGAATATGGCGCGCTGCTGAAGTCCGAAGTCACGCGCTGGCACAAGCTGATCAAGGACCTGAAGATCACGCTGGATTGAGTCGATCGATGCGCTCGGCGACAAGGCGGCCCGCGGGCCGCCTTGTCGTTGGTGGGGGCGGTCAGCGCGCGCCGCCGTACACCCAGCGCCGCGACCAGGGCAGCGTGGCCGCCGGCTGACCGGCGCGCCGGCACAGCACCTGGAACAGCGACAGCTCGTCGTGTTCGAAAGCCCACTGGCAGCCCACCAGGTACATGCGCCAGATGCGCCAGGTCTTCTCGGGCACCAGGGCTTTCAGGCGCTCGGTTTTCGCTTCGAAGGCCTCGCTCCAGCACTGCAGGGTGCGCGCGTAGTGGCGGCGCAGGCTTTCGGCGTCGAACGGCTCCAGCCCGCCTTCCTGCAGCGCCGTCATCACGGTGCCGATGTGCGGCAGCTCGCCCTGCGGGAACACGTAGCGGCCGATGAACTGGCCACCGCCGTAGCGGGTCTCGCCGTTGTGCGCGTCGCTGGAGGTGATGCCGTGGTTCAGCGCCCAGCCGTCGGGTGCCAGCAGGTTGCGGACGATGCGGAAGTAGCTGGCCAGGTTCTTCAGCCCCACGTGCTCGAACATGCCGACGCTGCTGATGCGGTCGAACGGGCCGCGCACGTCGCGGTAGTCCTGCAGGCGGAGGTCGATGCGGTCGCCCAGTCCGGCGGCGCGCACGCGCTCGGTGGCCAGCTCGAACTGGTTCTGCGACAGCGTGATGCCGACGCAGCGCGCGCCGAACGCTTCAGCCGCCCGCAGCACCAGCGCACCCCAGCCGCAGCCGATGTCCAGCAGCGTCTGGCCCGGCTGCAGGCGCAGCTTGGTCAGGATGTGGTCGATCTTCTGCTGCTGCGCGGCGGCCAGCGTCTCGTTGCCCTGTTCGAAGTAGGCGCAGGAATACACCATCGCCGGGTCCAGCCACTCGGCGTAGAAGGCGTTGGAGACGTCGTAGTGGTACTGGATGGCGGCGCGGTCTTCGGCGCGCGTGTGGCTCACGGCGTCGGCCACGCGGTGGGCGATGCGCTGCACCCAGCCGGGCTGGCCGTCGGCACTGCTGCCAGCCACGGCCAAGCGGTGCGCCATGTCCATGATGTCGTGCGCGGTGCCGCTCACGTCGATGTGGCCTTCGACGTAGGCGCGGCCCAGGTGGTCGAGCGAGGGGCTGAGCAGCGCCGCCGCGCCGGCCGCGTCGCGCACGTCCACGACGACACGCGGCTGCTCGAAATCGCCCAGGCGCAAGCCGCTGCCGCCGCTCCAGCGCACCAGCAGCGGCAGGTTCAGGCGCTGGCGCAGGCGCTCGGCCCAGGGGGACAGGGCGGCGTCCAGGGGTGTGGTGGACAATCGCATCGCTGGCGTCTCCTTCCAGGCGGTGCGGCAGCACCGCCTGCGGGCTGCCGTGATGGTCGAACCAGAACTTCGGTGAAACCGCAGAAATACCACATCGGCGGCGTTCGCGCTGCCCCGGGCCTGTAGGACATCGCCCGCTCCGGTTGTCGGACGGCGGAACTTCCGGCCCCGTGGCGGCTCCCAACCTGTTGCCTGTGTTTGCCCTGATGAATTCGATGCGCGCTCTGGTCTCCCGCTTCTATGCTTCCTTATTGATAGCTGTTGGCGCCCTGTGGGCGCCGGCTCAGGCCCAGAATCTTCCCAAATCCGAGGTGCGCACCGACCAGGTGGTGGCCACGCTGCTGGCCCATGCGCCGCAGGGCGTGCCCATCGGCCAGACGCCCGAGGCGGCCGCCGGCCAGCCGGTGTGGGTGGGCCTGCAGCTGACGCACGCCAAGGACTGGCACACCTACTGGAAGAACGCCGGCGATTCCGGCATGCCGACCGAGCTGGAATGGACGCTGCCGCCCGGCGTGATGGCGGGCGATGTGGCCTGGCCGCTGCCGGCCAAGTTCCCCATCGGCCACCTGGCCAACTACGGCTACGACGGCACGGTGCTGCTGCCGGTGCCGCTGATCATCACGCCCGAATACAAGCCCTCGCCACTGGCCGACGCGCTGGAAGTCAAGCTGAAGGCCAGCTGGCTGGTGTGCCGGCAGGAGTGCATTCCGCAGGACGGCGAATTCGCGCTGCAGCTGCCGCTGCGCAGCTCCACCGCGCTGCACGGCGCGGCATTCGACGCGGCGCTGAAGGCCCAGCCGACCAGCGTGACCGGTGAGCACCAGATCGAGCTGACCGACGGCGGCCAGCGCCTGGCGGTGCGCGTGGCCGGCCTGCCGGCCAGCGTGCAAGGGCAGGTGCTGGAGTTCTTCCCCGAGACGCCCAACGTCGTCGTCACCGCCGCCACGCCTGCCAGGCCGGGCGAGCCGGTCGGCCCCAGGACGTGGAGCCAGCACTGGGACGGCGCGGTGTGGACGGCCGACATTCCGGTATCGCCCGACCGCGCCGATGCCCCCGAGACCATGCCGCTGGTGCTGGTGACGGCCGACCAGGCGCAGGGCTGGCGCGCCGACGCGCCGGTCAAGGGCGCCTGGCCCGCCGTGGCGCCGGTGGCGGTGGTGTCGCCCGCGCTGGAGGCCGCGCTGGCGGCCAATGCCAATGCCAATGCCAATGCCAGCGCCGCGGGCACAGCCGCGGTGCCTGCGGCTGCTGCCAGCACGTCGGCGCCCCCGGCCACCTTCCTGCTCGCGCTGCTGGGCGCCGTGATCGGCGGCATGGTGCTGAACCTGATGCCCTGCGTGTTCCCGGTGCTGGCGATCAAGGTGCTGGGCTTCACCCGCCATGCCGACGACCGGCGTGCCCACCGCATCAGCGGGCTGGCCTACACGGCGGGCGTGGTGCTGTCGTTCCTGGCGCTGGGGGCGCTGATGCTGGCGCTGCGCGCGGCCGGGCAGCAGCTGGGCTGGGGCTTCCAGTTGCAGTCGCCGGGCGTGGTGGCGGGCCTCACCGTGCTGTTCACCGTGATCGGGCTGAATCTGGCCGGCGTGTTCGAGTTCGGCAGCTTTCTGCCCAGCCGCGTGGCGACGATGGAGGCGCGCAACCCGGTTGCCAATTCATTCCTGACCGGCATGCTGGCCGTAGCCGTGGCCTCGCCCTGCACGGCACCGTTCATGGGCGCATCGCTCGGCCTGGCGGTGGGGCTGCCGGCGGTGCAGGCGCTGTTGATCTTTGCCGCCATCGGGCTTGGCATGGCGCTGCCCTATCTGGCCGCCAGCTGGTGGCCGGCGGTGGCGCGCCTGCTGCCGAAGCCCGGCGCGTGGATGGACACGTTCAAGAAGTTCATGGCCTTCCCCATGTTCGGCACCGCCGTCTGGCTGCTGTGGGTGCTGGGCCAGCAGACCGGCATCGACGGCGCCGGCGCGCTGCTGGCGCTGCTGGTGGTGCTGGCGCTGGTGCTGTGGGCGCTGGGCTTGACGGGCCGCACGCGCATCGTGTTTGCTTCTTTTTCGATAGCTTCTGGCGCTTTGCTGGCCAGCGCCATCGGCCCGAATGTCATCAAAATCGCGGAAGCCGCCACGCCCGTGGCCGAAACGCCCGGCGCGCGCTGGCAGCCCTGGTCGGCCGAGCGCGTGCAGACTGCGCTGGGCGCTGGGCAGCCGGTGTTTGTCGACTTCACCGCCGCCTGGTGCGTGACCTGCCAGTACAACAAGAAAACCACGCTGGCCAGCGCCGAGGTGCTGAGCGCGATGGATGCCGCCAAGGTGCAGACCTTCCGCGCCGACTGGACGCGCCGCGACGCCGCCATCACCGCCGAGCTGCAAAAGCTCGGCCGCAGCGGCGTGCCGGTCTACGTGCTGCAGGCGCCGGGTCAGGCGCCCGTGGTGTTCAGCGAGATCCTGAGCGCGACCGAGGTGAAAGACGCGCTGGGGCGCCTGTAGCCCGCTGGCTTCAGGCCAGCGTCAATTCCACCGGAATATTGCCGCGCGTCGCATTCGAGTACGGACACACCTGGTGCGCCGCATCCACCAGCGCCTGCGCCTGGGCGCGCTCCATGCCGGGCAGGTGCACCGTCATGCGCACGGCGATGCCAAAGCCGTGCGAGGTGGGGCCGATGTCGACTTCGGCATCGATGCTGCGGTCATCCGGCAGCTTGACCTTCTGCTTGTCGGCCACCGCCTTCAGCGCGCCCAGAAAGCAGGCCGAATAACCGGCGGCAAACAACTGCTCGGGGTTGGTGCCCTGGCCCTTGCCGCCCATGGACGGTGGCGTGTCGAGCTTGACATCGAGCAGGCCGTCGTCGGTGCGCGAGCTGCCGTCGCGGCCGCCCTTGCTGTGCGCCTTGGCGGTGTAGAGGATTTTGTCGAGCGTCGTGGTCATGGGTGTCTCCGGTCGGTGAAAACGCCCAGTATGCCGCGCGCCCGCCGCCCTCACTTGGCGTAGCTGTACACGCCCATGCCGGTCTTGCGGCCAAGGCGGCCGGCGGCGACGTATTCGCGCAGCAGCGGGCAGGGGCGGTACTTGCTGTCGCCGAACTGCTCCAGATACACCTCCATCACCGCCAGGCACACGTCCAAGCCGATCATGTCGGCCAGCGCCAGCGGGCCGATGGGGTGGTTGCAGCCCAGCTTCATGCCAGTGTCGATGTCTTCCGGTGTGGCCAAGCCCTCAGCCAGCACGAAGAAGGCCTCGTTGATCATCGGCACCAGGATGCGGTTGACCACGAAGCCTGGCGCGTTCTTCACCGTGATGGGCGACTTGCCCAGTGCCTCGGCCAGCGCCTTCACCGCGTCGTGCGTGGCGTCGGAAGTCTGCAGGCCGCGGATGATCTCCACCAGCGCCATCATCGGCACCGGGTTGAAGAAGTGCATGCCGACGAACTTGTCCGGGCGCTTGGTGACGGCGGCCAGCTGCGTGATCGAGATCGACGAGGTGTTGGTGGCGATGATCACCTCGGGGTCCAGCAGCTCATCCAGCTGCTTTAGGATCTTGTTCTTCAGCTCGTGGTTCTCGGTCGCGGCCTCGATCACCAGCTGGGCTTTCTTCAGGTCGTCGTAGCTGGTCGAGCCCTTGATGCGGCCGAGCGCGGCATCGCGGTCGGCCTCGGTGATCTTTTCCTTCTGCAGCAGGCGGTCCAGGCTCTTGCCGACGGTGGCGATGCCTTTGTCGACCGCGGCCTGGGCGATGTCGACCATGACGACGTCGATGCCCTTGACGGCGCAGGCCTGCGCGATGCCATTGCCCATGGTGCCGGCGCCGACGATGCCAACGGTGGTGATGCTCATGTGTTTTCTCCTGTGGATGGGGGTAGACGAAGGCGGTCCAGCCGGGCTCGGCCGCGCACAACCAACCATGTTAGCCGCTGCCTGTGTCAAGCCCTTGTCACGGATCACAATGGCGGCACAAAACGAGGAGCGAGTGCATGGATGTCGTGATCGTGGGCGCCGGCTCGGCCGGCTGCGTGCTGGCCGCGCGCCTCACCGAAGACCCGGCCGTGCAGGTGACGCTGCTGGAGGCCGGCCCGCCCGACACCAGCGTGCTGATTCACTGCCCGGCCGGGCTGGGCGTGATGGCGCGTTCGCCCACCGCGCGCCATGCCTTCAACTGGGCCTTTCAGACCGTGCCGCAGCCGGGCCTGAACGGCCGCCGTGGCTACCAGCCGCGCGGCAAGGTGCTGGGCGGCTCCAGCTCGATCAACGCCATGATCTATACGCGCGGCGTGCCCGAGGACTACGACGCCTGGGCCGCCGAGGGCAACCCCGGCTGGGGCTGGGCCGACGTGCTGCCCGTGTTCAAGGCGGCAGAGCACAACGAGCGCGGCGCCGACGCCTTTCACGGCACCGGCGGGCCGCTGAACGTGATGGACCTGTGCGACCCCAACCCGTTCTCGCACGCCTTCGTCGAGGCCGGCGTGCAGGCCGGGCACGCGCACAACCGCGACTTCAACGGCGCCACGCAGGAGGGCGTGGGGCTGTACCAGGTCACGCACAAGGGCGGCGAACGCTTCTCCGCCGCCAAGGCGTATCTGGCGCCGAACCGCGCGCGGCCCAACCTGCACGTGGTCACCGGCGCGCACGCCACGCGCGTGCTGCTGGAGCACGGCCGCGCCGTGGGCGTGGCCTATGTGAAGGATGGGTGCGAACACACCGTGCGCGCCGAACGCGAGGTGGTGCTGAGCGCCGGCGCGCTGCAATCGCCGCAGTTGCTGATGCTCTCGGGCATCGGCCCGGCCGACCACCTGCGCGCGCACGGCATCGCGGTGGCGCACGACTTGCCCGGCGTGGGCGCGCACCTGCACGACCACCCCGACGTGGTGCAGGTGTGGGATGTCGACAAGGCGTACGACCTGTTCGGCCTGTCGCTGCAAGGCAGCTGGCGCACCGCGCGTGCCATTCGTCAATGGCGCAAGGAGCGGCGCGGCATGCTCACCACCAACTTCGCCGAGGCCGGCGGCTTCATCAAGAGCGACCCGGCCGAGCGCCTGCCCGACCTGCAGCTGCACTTCGTCGTCGGCAAGCTGGTGAACCACGGGCGCGCCACGGTGTGGGGCCATGGCTTTTCGTGCCACGTGTGCGTGCTGCGCCCGCGCAGCCGCGGCAGCCTGCGCCTGGCCAGCGGCGACCCGCTGGCGCCGCCGCTGATCGACCCGGCCTTTCTGCAGCACGGCGACGACACGCGCCGCCTGGTGGCCGGCTTCAGGCGCATGCGCGAGCTGCTCAGCCAGCCCGCGCTGGCGCGCCACGGCGGGGTGGAGCGCTCGGCGGCGGCCAAAAGCGATGCCGAGATCGAAGCCTTCATCCGCCAGCATGCCGACACCATCTACCACCCCGTCGGCAGCTGCCGCATGGGCCAGGGGCCGATGGACGTGGTGGACGAGCGCCTGCGCGTGCGTGGCATCGAGCGGCTGCGCGTGGTCGATGCCTCCATCATGCCCAGCGTGGTGGCGGGCAACACCAACGCGCCGACGATCATGATTGCCGAGCAGGCGGCGCGCTGGTTGCGCCAGGGATGACGAACCGTCTTCAACGGCGCCAGATCAGTTTTATTGGAGAAAAGTGGCTGAAAGCTTTGCAGGGCGGGCGCTAGCAGCTATCGTTATTGAAGTTCTCTACTTGTAGCCATGCCGATCCATCATGCGGTAGGCGGTGCGCTCCGACACGCCCATCACCTCGGCCACCTTGCGGCGGTTGCCGCCGTATTTCTTGAGAAGGCTGCCCAGGTATTCGCGCTCGATGCTCTCCAGCGTGGGCTCGCCCTGCAGCATCAACGCGTCGGTCGCGCCTTGCGTGGCCGGTGGGGCGGCGGGGACGGCGGGTGCGCTGCCGCTGTCGAGCGTGCCGATGTGCGCCGGGCCGATGGCCTCGCCAGGCCCCAGCAGGATCAGCGCGCGCTCGATGACGTTGCGCAGCTCGCGCACGTTGCCTGGCCAGTCGTAGGCCACGAGGCGCGCCAGGGCATCGGGCATCAGCCAGGCCGGCGAAAGCCCCTGCGCCTGACGACGGCTGGCGATGAAGTGCGCCGCCAGCAGGTCGATGTCGTCGCGCCGGTCGCGCAGTGGCGGCACCTGAATGACGAAGGCCGACAGGCGGTAGTACAGGTCCTCGCGGAACTGGCCATCGCGCGACCGCTGTTGCAGGTTGCGGTTGGTGGCGGCGACGATGCGCGCGTCGCTGCGCAGGTCGGTGGTGGCGCCCACGTGGCGAAAGCGCCCGGTCTCCAGCACGCGCAGCAGCTTGGCCTGGATGGCGGGGCCGGCTTCGCCGATCTCGTCGAGGAACAGCGTGCCGTGCGCGGCAGCCTCGATCAGCCCGGCCTTGCGGCGATCGGCGCCGGTGAAGGCGCCGCGCTCGTGACCGAACAGTTCGGACTCGAACAGCGCCTCCTGCAGCGTGCAGCAGTCGACGGCCACGAAGCTTTCGCCCCGGCGCCGGCTGGCGCTGTGCAGCGCCTGCGCCACCAACTCCTTGCCCGAGCCGCTTTCGCCCTGGATCAGCACCGTGACGTCGCTGGCGCCCACCTCGCGGATGGTCTGGCGCAGCATCTGCATGGCGGCGCTTTCACCGATCATGGCCAGGCCGGCGTCGCCGCGCGCCAGCGCGCTCTGCGCCTGCAGGCGAGAGCGTTCCAGCGCGCCGCGGATGACCAGCTCCAGCTCGTCCAGATTGACCGGCTTGACCAGGTAGTCGGCGGCGCCCAGGCGCATGGCCTCCACCGCCTGGTGCACGCTGCCGTAGGCCGTCAGCATGACCACCGGGCGCGTGTCGGCGATCTCGCTCAGCGGGCCGAAGCCGGTGGCGTCCGGCAGGTTCACGTCCAGCAGCACCAGGTTGGGTGCGAAGGCGGCGATGCGCTCGCGCGCCTCCTGCCACGAGCTGGCGCTGTCCAGCTCGTAGCCCGCCTTGCGCAGTTCCTTGACCAGCAGGCGATTGAGCGTCGGATCGTCCTCGACCACCAGCACCGACGGGTTCATGCGCGGTCCTCCCCATGGGCCGTGTCGCCGGGTTCCGGCGGCGTCTGCAGGTGCAGCGTGAAGCAGGCGCCTGCGCCTGGCTCGCTGCGCACCGTGATGCGGCCGCCGAAGCGCTCGACGGCCGCCTTGCAGATGGCCAGGCCCAGGCCGGTGCCGCGCTGGCCATCGGCGCGGCGGCTGAAGAAGGGCAGGAAGATCAGCGACTGCTCGTCCGCCGCGATGCCGCGCCCGGTGTCGCGCACGCTCAGTTCGTAGCCCATCCGGGGTGCATCGCCATCCGGGGCTGGCGTGGGACGGCCCGTGATGTCGATGCCACCGCCCCCGGCCATGGCGTGCAGCGCGTTGTGGATCAGGTTGACCAGCACCTGGCGCAATTCGGCCTCGTCGGCCAGCACGCGCGCGCCGGGTGGGTCGATGACCACCTGCACCTGCACGCCGCGGCTGCGGCACTCCTCGCCCAGCAGCGCCAGCACGTCGTCGACGGCGGTCGCCACGGCCACCGGCTGCAGCGTCTGGCCGGGCGCCTGGCTCATCTGCAGCAGGCGCTGTGTGGTGGCCACGCAGCGGTCGATCTCGCGGTCCACCAGTTGCAGGTAGTCGGTCAGTTCCTCGCGCCCCATGTCGCCGGCACGCAGGCCGCGCAGGCTGGCCTGCAGCGCCAGGCGGATGGAGGCCAGCGGGTTGTGGATCTCGTGCGCCACGCCGTTGGCCAGCAGGCCGATGGTGGACAGGCGCTGCTCCTGCGAGAAGCGCACCGCGCGGTCGAGCTGGCGCATCACCTCGACCACCAGCGTCTCGCCATCGCGAGTGATGAGCGGTGCGGCCTCGATGTCGACTTCCACCGCGCTGCCATCGGCGCGGCGCACGCTCATCATGCTGCGCAGGCGCTGCGGTCGGGCACGCATCTCGGCCACGGGGCAGTGCAGCAGCGTGCTGGGGCAGGGTTCGTCCAGTCCCCGGCTGGCGCGGTGGCAGCACTGCCCGATGACGGCCTGAGGCTGCTGCCCCACCAGTGCGGTGTAGGCGCTGTTGGCCAGGCGGATGCGGAAGTCGGGGCCGATCACCAGCACGGGGTCGGGAATGGCGTCGATCAGGGTCTGCAGGAAGCGGTGCTGCTCGGCCAGGTCGCCCACCATGGTCTGCACGCGGTCGGCCATGTGGTCGAAGCCGTCAGCCACGCGGCCCAGTTCGTCGGGGCCGTGCGCGCCTTGGCCCAGGCGCGCATCCAGCGCACCCGCGGCCAGGCGGTCGGTGGTGGTGGCCAGGCGGGCCAGCGGTTCAGTGACCTGGCGGCGCAGCGTCAGCCCCATGATGGTGGCGAACAGCGCCAGCGTGGCCAGCCCAGCGCCCACCAGCATCAGGCCGGGAGCGCTCACCGGGTTGAGCGCCGGCAGCGGCTCGAAGTCCACCAGCAGCACGCCGTTCACCGGGTGCGCGCTGGCCACGCCGTGGCACTGCGCGCAGCGCGGCTGGTTGTGGATCGGGTAAGCGATCTGCAACTGCTCGCCCTGCGGCAGCGGCCGCCATTGCAGGCGTGGCGGCGGGGCGGCGCAGCCGGCGTGCAGGCACAGCCCGTCGATCTGCGACCAGGCATTGGTGCCCACCGCCTGCGGTTGCGAGGCGAAGCGCACCGCGCCGTTCGGCGCCAGCAGCCGCGCCTGCGTGACGCCGGACGACTGGCCCAGGCTGGCCAGGATGCCCGCCATGCCGTCCAGGTCGCGCTTGAGCATGGCGTTCTGCAGGCTGGCCTCGAACAGGTGCGCCACGCGCTGGGCAGCGGCTTCATGCTGGCGGCGCAGGCTGTCGCGGCCGATGGCCAGCGCCAGCACCACCAGCAGTGCGGCAGACGCCAGCAGCGCCACCGCCAGCCCCAGCATGAGCCGGCGTGCCAGCGACACGCGCAGCCAGTGCGGCACGGCGGCCACGAAGCGGGGCGCTTCGGCCGGCGGCGATGACGCAGTGCGCGCAGCTTCGCCGCGCAGCGGCGTGGTGTGATCGGTCATGTGCTGGAATCGGCCTGCACGATGCGGTCGGCGTGAAACGGACGTCCCTGGCTGCAGGTCGGGCAGGTTGTGACCGAGTTTGAGGCGTCGCCGGACTCCACGAATTGACGGAAGTCAATCCGGCAGTGCGGACAGCGGCGGGTGACGACCGGCCAGTGCGCCGGAACGTCCAGGGGCGGTGCGTCGGGCTGCTGGCCGGCGGCGGGCTGCGACAGGGCGCCGTCCTCGCACACCGCGCTGCACAGGCCGCAGCCGGTGCAGCGTTGCAGGTCGAATCCGAACCCAGTCGCCGTCGAATCTGCGCCTTCAGCTTCGAAAAAGATAGCATTCACGGGGCACACGCGGGTACAGGCCAGGCACAGCGTGCAGCGCGCGCGCTCGAAGTCCACTCGCCACAGCGGTGGCGCGGGCTGGGCGGGCGACGTGGCGGGTGCGTCGGTCCACACGTCCTCGCGCGCGCTGTTCAGCGCGCCGGCCACGCGCGGCGCGGCGGGCGTGGCGGCGCGGGCAAAGAAGCGGCGGCGGCTGGCGTCCGCAGGTGCGCCAGTGTCGTGCGCGGCGGGCCAGTCCGCCGCCGGCGCCAGGCGCAGCCGCAATGCGAAGCCCTGGCTGGCGGCCAGCGCCGCCTGGCCGCGCCACTGGCGCTGCCATTCAGCCAGACCGGCACCGCGTTCGCAGCGGCTGCAGGCGCCCGGCACGAAGACATGGTCGTGCACGCCCAGCCGGCGGCTCGCCAAGTGCAGCCACGCCGGGCTCAGGGCCAGCAGGCACGCGGTGCTGGGGCGGCCGGGCAGGCCGGCGCGCTCGCAACGCCACCAGGCGGCGGGTGGCATCTGCTCGCAGCGTTGCAGCAGGGGTTGTGGCGCGGGCAGCTCCAGCGCCTCGGTTGGGCAGGCAGCCACGCACAGGCCGCAGGCATCGCAGGCCTCCGGGTCGAAGGCCAGACCGTCGTCCGACATCTGCCAGGCCGCAGTGGGGCAGGCGTCCACGCAGGCGCGGCAGGCCGCGCCGCGCACGCGCTGGTGCACGCAGCGCTCGGCATGGATGGCCAACTCGGCCCGGGCCTCCAGCGCGCCGGTCACCGGTGCATGCCCTCGCCAGTCAGCCGCCGCAGCCGCCCGGCCGCGGCCCTTCCACCACCGGTTGCGGCAGCACCGCTACCGTCGGCAGGCGCTGCTGGCAGCCTTCGCAGGCGGCCAGCGTCAGGGCGGCCAGCGCGGCATAGAACGGCGTGGCGGCGCGTTGCGCCACGCGGCGGGCGAAGTCGGGCAGCCAGGCCAGCAGGTGGGTCTTGAGAAAGCGCGCCGCCTCGCGCTCGTTGCCGCGCTCCAGCAGCAAGGCGACGAAGTCCAGTTCGTGGCTGATGTGGTCGTCGGCACGCGCTCGCCAGTCCGGCACCTGCACGCCGTGGCGGCGGTAGAAGGCGCGCACGGCGAAGGTCGGGCCCTGCAGCATCAGGTGATCGTCGTCGCGCCACACCGATTCGTGCGGCGAGGCGCGCAGTGCATGCGTTAGGTAGATGGCCGCGTAGTCGGCGGCCAGCTCGTCCACGCTGGAGGCGGGTAGCGCCATGTCGTCCTGTCTGGCGCGGCGCTGCTCGGCCAGGGCGCTCAGCGCAGCCGACATGGCTTGCGCCGCTGGCGCCTCGGCGGCCACCAGCGTCAGCGTGTCGGGGAAGCCGCTGGCGTGCAGCGCGGCCAGCACCTCGGGACTGCGTTCGCCGGCGTGCAGCCACGCCAGCGCGCGCAGGTCCTCGGCGGCGAGAACGTGCCAGTCGGATGGCGATGTCGCGGTGGTGCTCATGGCGTCAGGACGATGCCTTGCTGGCTGGCGCCGCGGGGGCCTCGGCCTGCGGCTCGACCTTGCCCTTGGGGTGGGCGATGAACACGATCGACGGGTTGGTCAGCTCCGGGTTGGCCATGTGCTGCACCTGGCGCACCGGCTGGTCGACACCCTTGACCATGGCCTTGGTGTCCCAGGTGCCGGCACGCAGCTGGTCGATGGGGCCGATGTCGAGCACGCGCATCATGCAGGCCGACACGCAGTAAGGCTTGCGGCCGGCTTCCAGCTCGTCGATGCACAGGTTGCACTTCTTGACGGTGTTGTCGGTCGGGTCGTACTGCGGCGCGCCGAACGGGCAGGTGGCCTCGCAGCGGCGGCAACCGATGCACAGGCTGCTGTCGATGTCGACCACGCCGTTGTCGGCACGCTTCCAGATCGCGCCGGTGGGGCAGGCCGGCAGGCAGGCCGGTTCGGCACAGTGGTTGCACGACATGTTGACTTTGTAGGCGAACACGTCGGGGAAGCTGCCGCCCTCGATGTACATCACGCGGCGGAAGCGCGGGCCGGGCGGCAGGCCGTTCTTGTCCTTGCACGCGATCTCGCAGGCGCGGCAGCCGATGCAGTCCATGTTGTTGTGGATGAAGCCCCACTGCTGTTCGGGCTTGACCGGTTCGTAGGTTGTCGCGTCACGCCGTTCCTGCGCGTATTTCACGCGCGCCTTGGCGTCGACGCCCAGCTTGTTGATGACTTGTTTCTCGGCCATGGCATCGGCTCCTTACATGTCGCGGCGGAACACCGACGAGCGGGCCACCGCCAGGTCGTCCCAGCCCGGCCGGTGCACCAGGTCGGTCTTCCTGATCTGCACCATGGCGTTGTTGTAGGCGAAGGCGCCTGCGGGGCTCGGGTTGTCGAGCGTCAGGAAGTCGGGGTTGCCGGCGCGGTCCACGCCGTCCTTGTCCGGGTCCATCCAGGCGCCTTCGAACAGCACCAGCACGCCGGGCAGCAGGCGCTCGGTGACGTAGGCGGGCACCACGCACTTGCCGCGCTCGTTCCACACCTCGACGGTGTCGCCGGTCAGGATGCCGAGCTTCTTCGCATCGCTGGCGTTGATCGTCACCTCCTGCTCGTAGGTCTCGCGCAGCCAGGGGATGTTGTTGAAGATCGAGTGCGTGCGCCAGCGCGGGTGCGGGCTGATCAGGTGGAACGGGTAGTCCTTGGTGATCGGGTGGTTCAGCGACTCGAAGGGTTCGATCCACTTCGGGATGTAGGGGATCTCGTAACCGAACTGCGTCTTCGTCCAGTCCTCGATGCCGGCCAGATAGGTCGAGAAAATCTCGATCTTGCCCGAGGCCGTCTCAAACGGCACGCCCTTGGTCACCTGGTCGCGGAAGGCGACATGCGGTTCGCTGAGCTTGAACTTGTAGGTGCCGTGCTGCTTGAACTCGTCCCAGCTCATGGTGACATGCTGGTGGTGCTGCACGCTGCCCTCCCACCAGGCCTTCAGGTAGGCCTCGTCCACCGCATCGGGGTTCTGGAAGTAGTCGCGTTGGGCGCGCGGGTTGTAGCGCTGGCCCAGGTTCTTCAGGCTCGGGTCGATCTGCTCCAGCCGGTAGCACATCTCGGTGAACACCTGGAAGTCGGTCTTGCTCTCGCCCAGTGGCTCGATCACCTTCGGACGGTGGATGTAATAGTGGCCCTTGTACCAGGGCAGCGCCACGTCGTGCCGCTCGAAGTGCGTGGCGATCGGCAGCAGGTAGTCGGCCCAGATGCCCGAGGGCGTGATGGTCGAGTCCATGCACACCACCAGTTCCAGCTTGTCGATGGCCTTGATTTCCTTGTTTATGTTGGTGAGCTGGTTGAACCAGTCGCTGCCCTGCCAGAAGATCGCCTTGATGTTGGGAATCTGGCCATCCAGGTTGTCCTCGCGCGGCCAGAGGCCCACTTCTTCCCTCTTCACGTTCGGGTAGTTCAGCACGCAGTGGGCCCAGCGGTCGCTCTTGATCGATGCCCACCACAGGTTGGCGTTCTCGTCGTAGGGGTAGGCCACGCTCTCGCTGTGCCAGGCCTTGCCCACGCCCTCGGCACAGCCGCCCAGGATGCCGATGTTGCCGGTCATGGCCTGCAGTGCAGCGGCCATGCGGTTGTACTGCTCGCCGTAGCTGGCGCGGCCAGGCGACCAGGACGCCTTCAGCGCGGCGGGCTTGGTCCTGGCGTACATCTCGGCCAGCTTCTTGATGTCGTCGGCCTTCACGCCGCAGATCGGCTCGGCCCATTCGGGCGTCTTGGGCTGCTTGTCGTAGGTGCCGAGGATGTAGTCCTTGAAGTTCTCCTTGCCCGCGAACTCCTTGGGCAGCGTGCCGGCGTCCATGCCCAGCACGAACTTGTTGATGAACTTCTGGTCCTGCCAGTTGTTGGTGAAGATGTGGTAGGCCATGGCGGCCATCATGGCCGCGTCGGTGTTGGGCTTGATGGGGATCCACCAGGCGTCGTACACGGCGGCCGAGTCGGTGTACTGCGGATCGACCAGCACGAACTTGCAGCCGCGCTGCTTGGCCATGCGCATGTAGTAGAAGGTGTTGCCGCCGTGGAAGGTGTAGGCCGGGTTCCAGCCCCACATGATGATCAGCTTGCTGTGCGCGAACGCGTCGTCCTCGTTGCCGTCCTGGATGGTGCCGAAGGTCATGCGGCTGGAGAACGTGGTGCCCTGGTAGCTCGGCACGCTCCACGAGTTGGTGCGGCAGCCGAACATGCCCAGGAAGCGGCCCAGCAGCCCTTCGATCTGATCACTCTTGTGCAGCACGCCGTAGCTGGCGCCGGCGTAGCTCTGGTCGAGGATGGCGGTGGGGCCGAAGTCCTTTTTCAGCTGCACCATCTTCTGGGCGATCTCGTTGAGGGCCTCGTCCCAGGTGATGCGCTTGAACTTGTGCTCGCCGCGCGCGCCGACGCGCTTCATGGGGTAGAGCAGGCGCTCGGGCGAGTACAGTCGCGCGCGGTAGCTGCGTCCGCGCAGACAGGCGCGCAGTTGCGGTTCCTCTAAGGTGTCCTTGCCGTAGGCGCCGCCGGCCTGGTATTCGCCGTTGTCGGTCGACAGGCGCACGATCACATCGCCCTTCTTGTGCGCCACCAGCACATGTCGCGAGCCGCAGTTGTGCGCGCACGAGGTGACCACGGTGGTCAGCTGGTCGTCGGTGTAGTAGGGCTCGTAGGCGAAGGCCTGCGCCTTCTCGGGCGCCACCGACACACCGACGCTGACCAGCCCGGCGGCACCGGCCGCGGTGCCGATGATCTTCAGGAAGTCGCGCCGCCGGTAGCCATTGCCGTGGCGGTCGATGGAGTCGTTCACGCTGGGAAAGCGCACGGCGTCACGCGGCAGGTCGTTGTTCTTCATTTCTTCTCTCCAGACGTCACGGCGGCGGCGATGAAGCGCACTTCGCTTTCGGTGGGGCGGCCCTTGGCCCAGTCCGGCACCGTCGGGTCCATGCCCGGCCAGGCGTGACGCGGATAGGGGTAGTGCGTGCGGTACCAGGCGCGGCCGCCGTGGCAGCCGTAGCAGGTGTCGCCGCCGTCCGGCTTGGCGGCCAGTTCCTCGATGGCCTTGGCGTTCAGGTAGTTGACGTTGTGCCGGCTGGTGCGGATGTTGGAATGGCACAGCAGGCAGTTGTTCTGGAACATGGCCTTCGACTGTTCCCACGGCCCCGGCAGGCCCATGACCGCATGGTTCATCTTGCCGTGGCACTTCAGGCACACGGTCTCGGGGTTCACCATCTTGCGCAGGGTCTGCTGGCCGAAGTCGGTGGCCGAACTTCCCGGCGCTTCCTCGCGCGGGTCGTTGCCTTCATGGCAGGTGGTGCAGCGCATCGTCATCACCTGCCTGGCGAAGTCGGTGCTCATGTGGCGGCGGTGGAAGCTGTCCTGCTCGCCCTGGTAGGTGGACGTCTGCTGGTACCAGGCCTTGGCGGTGCCGCTGGACAAACCGGCCGGCGACGTCTTGCGCACGCTGGGCTTGAGCACTTCGGCGTGACAGGCCAGGCACTGCTCGTTGGTGGCCTTGTCGATGGCCGGCTTGAAATGGATGGGGTCGTACCTGGCCGCATGGTAGCTCGCCGGCTTGGCCGTGGCGGCTGCGGCAACAGGCGCGGGGGCCGCTGCGCTGGCGGCGGGGGTCGCCGGGGCGGCGGTGGGCGGGCTTGCGTCCTTGCAGGCGCCGAGCAACGCGGCGGTGGTCAGGCAGGCCGACAACCAGAGGAGGAGTCTGAATCGGGGCGCGTTCATCGCGTGCTCCACGAAAAAGGGATACAGCGTCTTGTCGGAAAAGGCCGGGGGCAGTCCACGCGGAAAGCCCCGGCAAGGCCAACCAGGCCAAAGCCCGGCTGGCAGGACCGTCCTATCGGATCACTTGTTGCCGGACATGCCGCCCATGCCCTGCTGGCCGGACAT
>JRYL01008053.1_pt1 | contig 25823 bp, 24 predicted proteins | sample 235391 | NCBI WGS metagenome assembly JRYL01 (sample SAMN03074223, study PRJNA261481) | activated sludge metagenome | biome: Wastewater Treatment Plant; feature: Wastewater; material: Activated sludge; isolation source: activated biomass of a wastewater treatment plant treating wastewater from... ...
ATGTGGGCAGAAGAGGAGAAACGGTACTGAGGCGGGTGTCGGCGGCGGTCGGTGGCGGGGGTATCGCCGACGCGATGAAGACATGAGACACCGACGGCGGTGGCGAGTCGGTGGGCGGCAAGGGGCAGCGCATCGAGAGCGCTGCGTGCGGATTCCGGACCCGGGAACGGTCGCGGAGCGACATGTACTTCCGCCTGGGAGGCCTGGAAGTGCATCTGGCCAGACACGATATCGGCAGACTCAGTTGCTCGACAGCTGCCAGGAATCTCCCGGGCGCAAGGTGCGGGTGCCCAGGATCGTGCCTCGCCAGCGCACCGTCGCTGCCATTTCACCTACTGGCATTGGCCAGCTCCATTCGGCGACATTGGCCATGATGTCGGTGGCGCGGCCGGAGCCGACTCGGTCGCCTCGGCTGTCGACGACCTCGAACGTCAGTTCCTGAGCCCAGACCCAGACCTGGTGTGGGGAGCGGACGGCGACCGGTGGCGCGACGACGATGCCCACGGATGCGATCGAGACAACCGGCAGAACGATCGAAACCTGGGTTGGTTCAGCTGGCACGACGACGCGGCCAGGTGTGGGCGATGCGTGGCTCTGCGGCGTCCGCATCCGGCCACCGCCATCGGTCGCCGAGCGCATCGGCGGAACCTCGACCGTGTATTCGCCCTCTGTGAGTCCGCCAACCACGAACGTGCCGTCGGGCGCGGTCCGCGCCAATGCGAACCTGCCGGTGCGCGCATGGCGCACGACTGCTTCGAGATCGCCCAGGCCATCACCTGTCACACTCGAAAGCTGACCCGTCAACCTCGATGCGCCGCCGAGCTCGATGAGGAGTTCCTGGTCGCCATCGAGGGTGAGGTCGCGATCGACACCGAGGAGTCCCTCGGTCGCGACTGCGATTCGCCAATCGCCGACCGGTAGGTCGTGCAACGTCAGCGAAGCACCTGCAGTGCTTCTCTGCAGGGTGCGCGTGGCCGAGGACAAGGTCAGCAGTGCGGGACGCGCGATGGGCAGTGGTGAACCGTGTTGCGTCAGGACCACGGTGAGATCGGCCTGTGTCGCCCCCAGCTCGAATCGATCCAACTGCACCTCGAGCGGCCCAGCCTCGGCGCGAATCCGCGTCAGGGNNGGCGCCCCGGTGTGCGGTACGGGTCGCGTCGGTGAACTCGACCAGCAAGTCGAACGTCGCCGGAACGGCAGCCAGGCGCGCGCTGCCTCGCTCGTCGGTTCGCGCACGCTGCAGCGCCGCTGGTTTCGGCCCGCCGGCGAGGAATGGCGCGAGTTCTTCGGCTGCGAACACCTGCACCAGGGCTCCCGGTAGGGACACCCCTCGCCGGTCGGCAACTCGCACGGTCACTGGGGTGGCTGGTTCCAACACGATCGGCGGCAGAACCTCCCTCTGCACCGGCAGACTTTGGCGATACGGCGCATACCCGTGGGCCGTCACCGACAGCTCGTTGGCGTGGGACAACGCGTGGAGTTCGAAACCACCGCTCGGATCGGTACTGGTGTGCAACGTGCCGATGGCCACGACGGCCCCCTGGATCGCGTGGCCAAGGCGATCCACGACCGTACCGGTGCGCCGGCTGAACAGGTCGCCGGGGCGCACGAGGTCCGCAGCAATCACCGTCGAACCGGGCGTCAGCATGGTGCGCACAACCCCACCGGCGGACGCCAGACTCAAGGTCACTTCGCAGCCGCCAGGCGGACAAGGCACGTCGTCGATCCGGTAGTTCCCGTCGGCATCGGTGCTCGCTTCGCGAACGCCGTGGAACGGTGCGACATGGTCGGGGCTGCGTTCCAGCCACTCCGCGGCGCAGCCGGCATCCTGGCGCCGGAAGCCGACGTTGCTGCCGGCATCGCAGAGTGGCTGGATCGAGGATTCCGCGAGCACCCGATGGTTGGCGACCGGTGCGCCGCTGGCATCGACGACGCGACCGCGCACTGCGCCGGTCCGGTGCAGCTCGACGACCATGTCCTCGCCCCGAGTGGCGTCGGCGAGCAACTTCGCGTGGGGCGCGCGGCCGGGTGCACATACCCACAACCACGCCGGGGCGCGCCGGCGATCGGCTGAACTTGGCAGGCATTGGAGCAGGAAGCGCCCATCGGATGCGGTGGTCGCGGTTTGCGCATGCTGCGCTGCCCCGCCGCGTCGTCCGCTGCTCGCGAACGTGCTGGCGTAGTACCAGAGAGACACCGTGGCACCGACGAGAGCCGTGCCATCCTCCGCCGCGACGACCCGACCGCCGGCCGTCCGACCGGCGTCGAGCTCGATCAACAACTCGGGCGATTGCCAGTCGACCACGACGTGGCGATGGACCGGCAGTGCGCCATCGGCGAACACCTCGAGATCGATGCCCCACGGCAGGTTCGTGAACCAGAATCGCCCGTCGCGATCGGTCGTGGTGGTCGCGCCTGGGTGATGCGGCAAGTGCGGGGTCGACCAACGCACGAGGGCGCCGATGGCGCTGCGGCGGTCGGCATGCACCACCCGACCATGCAGCATGGGGGTGCTTTCGAGCACGACGAGCAGGTCGTCGAGTGGTGCGCTCACCGCGACGCGCTGCGGGCGATGCTGTGGGCCGAGGCACAGCAATTCGACGAGCTGGTGGCGAGGAGCAGTCAGCTCGAACCGACCGAGGTGGTCGCTTCGCGGAGTACGACCTGCCGACGTGTCATTGTCCGGCGACAATCCGTCCAGGACGAGGATGGTGTCGGCGACCGGCAGGCCGGCCGCGTCCTCGACGCGGCCGCGGATCGTCGCGACGGCGTGCACTGGGAGGATGCCGGGCTCGCGAATCGTCGGCCCCGAACCAGTCTGCAAGTTCGGCGACGCCGTCGGACCCGGCGCGGATGCGTCGCGCGAAGCCTGCGAATCGGGAAGCACCAGCCCAGGGCCCTGGTGGTGCCATAGGATGGCGAGCAAAATGGCTACAGCTGCGACCGCTGTGGCCCCAGCTGCAGGGTGCCATTTGCGCTGCCAGTTCGCTGGCTGTGTCACGTGATATTCGCTGGAGGATCAGGGGTCGACGTTTAGAGTGCCAGCAGTGGTATTCGCTGGATGCCCACTCCCAATCCTCCAACTGATGTTGGTTGCGTAGGTGTCAGGTGGCCAGTCGATCGTCTCGCTCCAAGAAGCAACGCCGTCACCGTTTGTGGTAACCTGCCGCTCTTGATTTGCTGGCTGGCCATTCTCGCCTTCGCCGACACCCATGAATTTGACGGTAATGGTCGTATTCGCGGGTAGCCCTGAGAGAGTCACCGTGATGCTCGCGCCAGACTCGATGTTGTTCGGCGAGATGCTCCCAGTTGCTTGAGCGATGGCGTTGCCGCCAGCCGCAAGCATGGCCAGGAGAAATACAAACACGATTTGCAGTTGTCTCATGATCGTCGATTAACGTGATCTTGACGCCCTCGCCCAAGCAGTTGAGCTGAAGAGAAGCGCCGCTACCCTACAGAGGGGGGGGGGGNNGCTCCTCCCCCCCCCCCCCCCCCCTCTTCCCCTCTCTTTCCGCGCCCCCCCCCCCCTTTCGGTGTGGGCCACGAGGTCAGCGCAGAATCCTTCCAGTTTCTGCCGGATTCGCCGAAGCCGTGTTCTCGCGTCGCGCCGGCTGCTCGACGTGCTTGGCTGTGACTCGACACCTCGCGCCTTGTTGCGCAAGGCGATGTAAACAGATGCCTCCGCTTCAGTTAGGCGCGATAGCATGGCTGGCTCTCGCTGTTCAGCCAAGCTCCACAAGTCGTCTTTCGACAATGGCAGGACGATAGCCCGACCAGGAGGCTCTGCCAGAGATTCCATGTCTTGGCCAGCCGTTTCGAATGGCTGGCTGCGGAGTTTCCCAAGCTCTCGCGAGAGCACTCTCTTGCACCAGCCTCGGGGATTGGTCACAGAGCGCCCACTCCTCATGCGAGAAACCATCAAGGCAAGCACATGGTTGAGTGCCTGCTCCCCTTGAGCTATCGGAAGTCGACTCAATCGAACCAACTTCGTTCCTACTGCTTCTGCCTCCAGCCAAGCGCGCCACTCGGCTGTGACTCCACTGGCGGTCGTGGGAGTTGGCGGAGATTCGCCTTGGTGCTTCGGCGTGCCCCTGGTCATTCCCGAATGGTGCCATAGGCCATGCGTTTGTCAAGAGGCCGAATCCCAGATGCGAATCTCACTCTGCTGCCTTCCGCTCATCCTGGTCGCCCCAACTCGAGGAATGACAAAGAGCTGCCAATCCGGCTTCACCATGTAGCAGTACGGGCAAGAGCCACATCTTCACTTCGACTGCACCGGAATCAGCGCTCTCGCCACAACCGGTACACCATGAGTCGCATGCCCCGCCGCCACACCCGGCAACACCCGACCACGCGCTCCCGACCAGCACCACCAGTCCCGCAACCAGCCAACCTATCACTGCGCAAACACCGCCCGCAACTCGGCGGGCACCCCGAGTCGCCTGACGACGTTGGCAGCCCGTTCCACGCGTTCGGCGTCGCCATTGGCAGCGGCGCGGCAGTATTCGACCAGCGCGCGACGCACCAGGGGCGCCTCGTCGTCGAGGCCGACCGTGACGACGAGCCAGGAGCGCGCCGCGGCCGGACCCTGGGCCAGCAAGACCTCGACGGCGCGCGGCCAGCCGGCCGCGGCGGGCTCGCGAACCTGGTCCCAGGCGGTCGCCGTCGGGGCCAGTTCGAGCGCCACGGCGAGATCCTCGCCGAAGCGGCGCCACGACTCACGCCAGCGCGGCGGCACGTCGTCGCCGAGCGCCGTGCGCAGCTGCTGGGCGGCGACCAGGTCGCCGCGGTGGAACGCCACGTAGGCGCGTTCGTAGGGCCAGTCCTGCAGCCAAGCCCAACCACCGGCCAGGGCGGCGATCGCGACGATCCCAGCGAGACCGCGCCGGATCCGGCGGCCGGTGCGTTCGAACGCGTCGCGGTAGGCCGGGTCGCGTTCGTAGCGCCACATGCACTGCTGGCGCACCTCGTCGTCCGGATGCAGGGTGAACACGCGCCGGAACAGGCTCGGTGCCGGCATCACCGCCATCGCCTGCACGGTGCGCAGCGCGTGCACGCACGGTGCTGCCCCCAGCGCCTGCACCGAAGCCGCGTCGGCCTCGAACTCGAAGCGGTGGGCGAGCGTGCGCACCGCCAGCCAGACGGCGGCGACGAGGCCGAAGCCGAGCAACGCCTGCAGGTTGGGCGACCAGGCCGCGACGTCGAGCAACAGCAGGGGCGAGCTGCCGAGCACCGGCACCGCGACGGTCACAGCGGCGAGCAGCAGCGGGTGCTCGCGCTGGGCATGGCCGACCTCGTGGGCGACCACGCCGGCCAGCGCCACTTCGTCGAGGGTCTGCACGAACGCGTCGGTGAGCCCCAGCCCGCGCTGGATCGGCAGCGGCCCGACCATCATCGCGTTCAGCGAGCGATTGCCGGTCGGCAGCAGGAACAGGCGATGACCGGGAAAGCCGAGCCGTTCGGCGACGGCGCGCAACCGCGTGCCGAGTGGCTCGGGCAGCGGCTGTACGCCGAACGCGATCCGGAACCACCACGGCAGCACGCTCGCCGCGACCACCAGGAACAGCAGCGACGCCGTCGCCAGACCGATCCCGGTGACCATCACCACCGCCTCGGCGCGCGGCGCCAGGGCCAGCAGGTCGAGCGCGACGCCGAGCAGCAGCATCGGCCCAGCGAGCAGCGCCAGCCAGCCGAGTCGCAATCGCACCTGCGGCCAGGTCTGCGCGAGGTTCGGCAGGTAGGCGACCGGAACGACCGCACCGCCGCGCAGTTCGTCGTCGAGCTCGCACCATTGCGTCAGCACCGTGGCGAGCGTCAGGCGCGGCAGTTCGACGGCGAGCAGCGGCAGCCCGTACAGGACGAAGCGCAGCGTCGCGCTCACGTCGTGGCGAGCGATCCACTCACCCGCCCCGCCGGGGCCGAAGAACGACCAACAGACCAGCGGCACGGCCAGCGCCGACAGGTTCAGCAGCGCGCGCGGCGGGATCGGCACGCGCCGGCCGGCGACGATCCGGGCCACCAACAGATGCCGCGCCAGCGCCAACAGCAGGATCGGTACCGCCAACAGCGCCGCGAACACCACCAGTTGGGCGGTCGTCGCACTGCCCGGGATCGGCCGTTCGAGTTCGACCGCCGTCAGGATGCCGAGCAGTCCCAGCAGCGTCGACCAGGGCAGACTCATCGAGTTCGCCGGCTCACCGGCCGCCACCTTCGCGACGCGTCGGCATGGCCGCTGCCAACAGGGCCGGGAAGCGCGGGTCGGCGCGCAATTCGGCGATCTCCGGATCCTGCAGGAACAGCTCGCGCTCGAGCCGGTAGGACGAATCGAGGTCGGGATCGGCCAACTGCTGCAGACACCGCTGCAGCAGTTCGAAGGCCTGCTCGCGCTTGCCGCACAGGTTGTGGGCACACGCGGCGGCGTACAGATCGACTGGCTTCAGTGGCAGATCGGCGCTCTTCGCCATCGCCTGCAGCGTGCGGTGCGTGCGCGCCGCCGCGGCGTAGTCGCGCAACGTGTACTGGAACTCGGCGAGTTCGCGCAGCGCGTGCAGCCGGTCGGCTGGATCGCCCTCCATGCACGCGGCCTGCAGTTCGGCGAGCCATCGCTGGGCCGGTTCCTTCTGCCCCCAACCCCACAGCAGCGCCGCCACGGCGCGGCGCAGCGGCATTGGCTCGCGGTCGCTGTCGGCGCCGAGCCTGGCTACCGCATCGAGTCGCACCGGCTCCGGTGGCCGGACCTGCAGGTCGCGCAATGGCGCGATCAACTCGATGCGGTGCGTGTGCGGATACCAGTCCGGCGTCGTGAGCAGCAGCGTGAACAGCTGCTCGCCGACCATCGGCTGCAGGCTGGCGAGGGGCAGGAATTGGCCGGCGTAGCGCATCTCGCGCGCTTGCTCGCGGCGGATGAACTCGAGCGTGACGTGGGTGACGAGCGACGCCAGTCCCTTGCTGCGCGGCTGCTCGGGATTCGCGATCGCCGCAGGCACGAACGTGCCGAGCCAGGGCAAGGCGTCGCTGCGGTCGGCCGGCGCGAGCAACGCGCCCACCGCGGCATCCAGGGCCGGCTTGTCGGTCTGGTCGGACGCGAGCCAGGCTTCGACCAACGGCCGGTAACGGTCGGGATCCGGTTTCGTCGCCGGATCCGTGGCCGGCGGCTTCGCCGGTTCCTGGGTCGGTTGTTCGATTGGCTCCTGGGTTGGCAGCACGCCCCCCAGACCGGGCAACGCCAACACCAACGCCAGCAGCCGGCCAGACATCTGGCTGGCGAGGTGGCGGCGGGCGAACGCGGTGCGAGCCATGCCGTGCTTTGTAGCCTCAATCGGCGAGCGGCAACAGGGGGCCGGCGAGGCTGGGGGCGGACAACGCCGCCAACAGGCCGGCAACGGCAGTCGCCGTCGGAGGATCCTGGGGACGCGTCGCCAGCAGGGCGGCGGCAGCGACGCCCGTGCCTTGCAGTTCGCGGGCCAGGCCGGCGACATAGCCGCGCACCACGGCCGCCGCGGCGGTTTCGTTGGCGCACGACGTCGCCTCTTCGGACCGGCCGACGAACAGGATCCGCCCGCTCTTGCGACGACGCAGCCGAGCAACGGCGGCGCGCACCAGCGTCGCGCCGGCGAGCAGGTTCGCCTCGAGCAACTCGGCGAGTTCGCCGGCGGCATCGCTTCCGACTGGCGCTTCGCTGCGGCGGCCGGCGGTCACGACCACGCCGGCGAGCGGGCCGAGCGCGTCTTCACTGCCCTTGACGAACCCCGCCGCCGCCTCGCCGTCCTGCGGCGCGACGAGGCCGACCAGGACCCGCGCGCCTGGGTACGTCGAACGGACGCGTTCGACCTGCCATGGCCGCCGCACCGGCAGTGCCACGCCGCAACCGGCGTCGAGCAATGCGCGCACCAGGGCGGCACCGAGCCTGCCGGTGCCGCCGACGACCATCACCACCTTGCCGCGCAGTCCGTCGTTCATGCAGTTCCGAACCTGTCTACCGCGGACTTCCGGTCAGAACGAGACCTTGACGACCTTGCGCTCTTCGGCGCTTTCGACCTCGAAGAACTCGGCCTGCCGGAACCCGCCGGCGCCGGCGACGATCGAGCCCGGGAACATCTCGATCGCGGTGTTGAAGCGCATCACCGCGTCGTTGTACGCCTGCCGGGCGAAGCCGATCCGGTTCTCGGTCGAGGTCAGCTCCTCCTGCAGGGACAACATGTTCTGGTTGGCCTTGAGGTCCGGGTAGTTCTCGGCGACCGCGAACAGACTGCGCAGCGTGCCGGCCAGCGCCCCTTCGGCCTTGACCAGCTCGCCGATGTTGCCGGCGTTCTTCAGGTCGACACACTGCTGGCGAGCCCGGATCACCGCCTCGAGCGTCTCGCGCTCGTGCTTGAGGTAGCCCTTGGCGGTCTCGACCAGGTTCGGGATCAGGTCGTAGCGCCGCTTGAGCTGCACGTCGATCTGGCTCCACGCGTTCTTGGTCTCGTTGCGCTTGCCGACGAGGCCGTTGTAGGTCGCGATCCACCAGACGACGACGACCACCACCAGGAGGGCGATGCCGCCGAGCACGATCCAGAGCAGGTTTTCCACGAGTAGCTCCTGACGCAAAGGCACGCCCGCGGTCGAGAACGCCTCAACCGTCGAGCGCAAGGATGCCGGCGAAGACCGTACGAGCCGGACCTTCGATGGCAAGGGAAGTTCCGCCGAGCAGCACGGTCAGCACGCCACCGGGCAGTTCGACGTGCACCTTGTCGCCAATCACGAGCCCGAGTTGTCGCGCCGCCTGGGCCGCGGCCGCCGCACCGGTTCCGCAGGCCATGGTCTCGCCGCTGCCGCGTTCGAAGGTGCGCTGGCGCAGGCGGTCCGGTGCGAGCCTCGCGACGAATTCGACGTTCACGCCGTCGGGGAACGTCGGATGGTGTTGCAGCGCGGCGCCGACCTCGTGGACCGGGGCGGTGGCCACGTCGGCCACGAACACCACCGCGTGGGGGTTCCCCGCATCACCTGGGCAGTACTCGACGGTCCGGCCCAGCACCTCGAGCCTGGCCGGTGGACCGACGACGACCTCCCCCATCGAGGTGCGGATCAGGGCGCTGTCTCCCCGATCGGCCAACGCGTGGAGGTGGCAGACCAGCCGTGGCCCGGCGTCGGTCCGCACGACGAATTCGCCGGTCGGCGCATGGCCGTGGTCGACCGCCAGTTTGGCGATGCAACGCAGGCCGTTGCCACACATCGCGCCACGCGAGCCGTCGGCGTTCCACATCGTCATGCGCAACGCACCGTCGGGGTCGCGGGACAACACGATCAGCCCGTCGCCGCCGACCCCGAAGTGCCGATCCGACCAGCGGCGCGCCAGTTCGGGGCCGCGCGACCACGGAAACGCCTCGCGGAGGGCGTCGACGTAGACGTAGTCGTTGCCCGCCCCCTCCATCTTGACGAACGCGATCGACACGGCTGCGGCCATCGCTCAGGTGATCGCGACGGTATCGCGCTTCTCGGGCACCATGACCTCGCGGAACCCGGCCTCGCGCAACTCGGCGGCATACGCGGTGGCCGGTTTCTCCTCGCCGTGCACGACGAACACCTGCCGACAGCGTGCGGCGAGGTGCCGCGACGCGGTCAGCAGCTCGACGTGGTCGGCGTGTGCGGAGAAGCCGTTCATCTGCCGCACCTTGCAGCGCACCTGGTAGGGGTCGCCGTAGATCTTGACCTCCTCGGCACCGTCGGCCAGGCGCCGCCCGAGCGTGTTCTCGGCCTGATAACCGACCAGCAACACACAGTCCTGCTTGCGCCCGATGCTCTGCATCAGATGGTGCAGCACGCGACCCGATTCGCACATGCCCGACGCCGACACGATGACGCCGTTGCGCACCTGGTTCAACGCCTTGCTCTCCTCGACGTCGGCGACGTAGTGCACGCCGTCGAAGAACAGCGGATGCTCGCCACGGCGCAGCATCGCACTGGTCTCCTTGTCGAACAGCTCCGGATGGGCGGCCATGATCTTCGTGGCCTCCTTGCTCATCGGCGAGTCGACGTAGATCGGCACCTCGGGCAGGCGGCCGTCGCGCATCAACTGGCCGAGGAACATCACCAGATTCTGTGTACGACCGACCGCGAACGCGGGCACGACGATCCGGCCACCGTCGTTCAGCTCGTCCTTGACGATCCGCTCGAGTTCGTCGGCCATGTCGGTGCGCGGCGGATGCTCGCGATTGCCGTACGTCGACTCGGTGATCAGCACGTCGCACTCCGGGATCGGCTCCGGATCGCGCAGGATCGGCAGGTTCTTGCGGCCGTGGTCGCCGGTGAACACGATGCGTCGCTGTTTGTGCTCGACGTCGACGTCGAGCACGACGATCGCCGCGCCGAGGATGTGGCCGGCGTCCAGGAAGTGCACCCGCAATCCCGGCACCACGTCGAACGACTCGTGGTAGTCGACGGCGCGCACCTGCCGCAGCGTCTTCTCGACGTCGTCCTGGTCGTACGCGGGCTCGAACTCGTGGCCGCGTTTGCGCAGATGCCGGGCGTCCTGGGCCTGGATGTGCGCCGAGTCGGTCAACATCATCCGCAACATGTCGCGCGTCGCGCGCGTGCACCAGATCGGCCCGGTGAAGCCCATCTTGACCAGGCGTGGCAACGAGCCGCAATGGTCGATGTGCGCGTGCGAAAGCACGACGGCGTCGACCTCGGCGCCCGCGATCGGCAGTTCGCGATTGACGCGATCGGCGATCTTGCGCGGCCCCTGCACCATGCCGCAGTCGAGCAGCACCTTGCTGGTGCCGACGGTCAGCAGGTGCTTGCTGCCGGTGACGTGCCGCGCGGCACCCAGGAAGGTCAGGGTCAGCGCCATCTCAGGTTCGCACCACGACCGTGCGCGACGTGCCGGTGAAGATCAGCAGCAGCGGCGACAACAGCAGGTCGACGAACGTGTACTTCGTCTCGACCGTGTAACTGGTGACGTCGGGCGCCATGCGCCGGGTGTCGATCTCGTTGAGTTCGACCAACCCGAAGAACATGTACAACTGCCGGGCGGTGACCTCGCCGGTGTCGGTGGCGCCGACGCCGACGTCGTGCCGATGCGTCATGCAGCCGGTGGCCGACAGGGAGAGCCATGCCAGGGCCAGACCCTTGGCGAGCGTGGAAGCCTTGACCATGCCTAGGTTGTATCAGCCGCGCCGGGTGTCGCGACCGTCGGGTTGCAGGTTCTGCGGCGGCGAAGGTGGGTCGTACGGGAGTTCGGGAGCAGCGCGGGCCGCGGCATCCACTGCCGCTGCGTCGGCATCGCGAACGTCGCCGGCGTCGGGTTCGGCGTCGGGTTCGGCGTCGCCCAGCGCAGCCACCTCGGCCTGCGACGCGATCGACGCGGCGAGCGCCTCGGCCTGCGGCTGCATGGTCTCCAACCGCGCCGCCGCGCGCGCGCCCGCGGCCAGGCGTCGACGCAAGGCGAGCACCAGCACCGGCAACAATGCAATCCCGAGCAGACCCCACCATTCCGCCAGCAGCACACGCCACGGGGCACCCGAGCGGCGCAACAGGTAGTCGCGCCAGTCGTCCTGCAGCTGCAGCGTCGTGCGTCCGGTCGCGCCGACCAGCGCGTGATCGAAGCTGGTCGTGCCGTCGACGTTGCCCGCCGCCCGGACCAAGGTCGCCAACCCGTGGCCTCGGACCAGCCAACTGACGTAGGAGTAGCTCTGGGCATAGGCGATGCGCACCGCTTCGCGGTCGTCCGGGAAGCCACGCACCAGTTCGCCGAACGGCAGCAAGCGGCCGACCGCCGCCCGCCAGACGAGATCTTCTTCGCGCCCGCCCAGGTAGGTGTCGCCCGCGAGATGCTGGGCGAGGCCCTCGTGGAACCAGCGCGGAATGGCGAGCCCATGGCCGCCGCACCGCTGATCCAGCAGCTCGTGCACGAGTTCGTGGGTCACCACCCCGCGCACCTGGCTGCCGAGCCGCAGCAGCTCGCCCCAGACCAGGTGGATCTGCCGCCGACCCAACAGGGCAAATGCCGGCGAATCCTCGTGGAGCAGTGGCACCAAGGCCTCGGGCAGCGTCGCCCGGCGGCCGTGAACGAACACGAAGAACCGCTGCAAGTCCTTCAGATTCAGTGCTTTCCGAACTTCAGGCAGGCACTCGTCGACGGTCCGTTCGACCAGCTGCAACACAGCCGGGTCGACCTCGCCACTGCCGACCAGGACCTGGCGCACCGCACCACCCGAAGTCGCAGCGGCGACTGGGCTTGCCGGCGCAGGCACCGATCCGCGTTGGCTCGGCCAGGCGAGCCAGACGGCCAGCAGCAGCCCCAACAGGGCGGCGACTCTGCGCGGGGAAAGTTTCACGAGACGGTTCCCGTCTTAGTCTGGTTGACGCGCCGCGAAAGCCCTTTCGTGCCGCGCCGGCCGCATCGTCCTCCCCTGTCCTGCTTCGAGGTCCTCGTGAAAGCCCTCCATTTGCTGTTCGCCGTTCCTGTGGTCGCCGCCCTGGCGATGCTCCCCCAAGGTCCGCAGAACGTCGGTGACCCGGCGCTGGCCGACCAGGTCACCGTCGTGCCGATGAGCGAACTGCAGTACGAGACCAACCAGGGCACCACCAAGGCGGTATCGGCGCGAAACGTCGTCGAGATCCGCTTCCTCGAGGACCATCAGGACTCGATCCGGCTCGAACTGGTCTACGACAACGGCGATTACTCGCTGATCGACGCGCAATCGTTCCACCTGCTGCGCAACAGCGGTACGACGCGCGAGGTGCGGCTGGTGCGCGGCAAGCAGACGCGCATGCGCTTCCCGAAACTGCCGTAGGCGGCGCGTCGTGCGGCGGCAAGCCGCCATGGCAAGGAGCCTCGGCAAGCGGCCTTCGCCACCGCGCCGCATCGCTTCATGAACGCTGCCGCCGGTGCCGAAAGAACCGTTGCAGGACGGGTCGGAGCGGCATTGGCAAGCAGCGTTCCGTGAACTCCATCGATCCAACCCAGGCCGACGGCGAGGCAAGCGCCGACGACACCAAGCGACTGGCGCCGGCCGCTGCCGACGACGCCGAAGCGCTCGCCTTCGACGACGCGACGATCGACGAGTTGCTCGAGGCGCTCGGCCCCGATCCGGACGAGCCGACCGCCGAGACCGCGACCCGCCATGGCGAGGACGCGCCGGTCAGCGGCCCGCCCGAGGTGGACGAGCACGCGATCGAGCCACTCGAGGACACCGCCGAATCGCTCGCCGGGGCGACCGACGAAGGGCCTGTCGAACCGACTTCCAGCGAACCCGACCCCGGGTTCGCCGTCCAACTCGACGAAGGCGTCGATCAGGACGCCGAGGCACTCGAGGACGCGCCGACCGCCGCCGAAGCACTCGAAGCGGTGTTCGGCGACTGCGCGATCGTACCGCCGCGGCACGGCCGCCCGGCCCTCGCCGAAGCCGTCGCGCAGCTGTCGGACGACGTCGTCGACGCCATCGACGCGACGCTCGCCGCCGACCGCGCCGAGTTCGCGCCGACCGGAGGATCCTTCGGCGGCGACCCCGAACTGCACGCAGTGCTTGGTGAATTGCGCGACCAGCTGGCACAGCGCGCCGAACCGACGACCGACGCCCTCGCCGTCACCCTGCGCGACGGTTTCGCCCGCACCCAGCAGGAACTGGCCCAGACCAACGCCAACCTCGCCAACCTCACCGCACAGCTCGCCAACCTGCAACAAGCCAGCCAGCAACTGGGCCGGCCGGTGCGCGTCGTCCTGAACGGCGCCGCCGCTGCGCCGACTCCGGTGGTGCTGCCCCGCCCGCTCGCGCGCGACACCACCACCCCGAACGTGGTGGTCGCGACGCTGTTGATGCTGAGCTGGGCCGGGATCCTGTGGTGGAAGACCGGCGACGCCAGGGTCGCGATCGCCACCGCCGCTGCAGCGAACGTGATCGCCAGCATCGCGTTCTTCGGCCGACGGACGAATTGAGGTCAGGCCGCGCTGCGGTCAGCGCGGCTGCGGCGTCAGCAGATTGGCCAGCAGGCGCACCGCTCCTGGGTGCAGCTTCTTCAACTGCCGCCACAGCGCCAATGCGCAATACACGTACTCGCCGTCGCCGGTGCGGGCATACAGCAACGCGCCGCGTTCGCGTTCGCGACCGGCGTCGGCCATCTCGAGCAGCGTCTCGTACTCCTTGGCGTACGCAGTCGGCAGGTAGAGGCAGCGTTCCTGCTCCCAGCCGTCCCAATCCGCCAGGCCGATGCGATTGGGAGCGCGCAGCAACGCATGCTGGGGCGACAGCACGCGCACCGGCGCATCCGGCCTGGTGACGCGTTCGCGACCCAGTTCGAATGGCAGGTAGGGCGCGCCGACGAAGCCCTCGCCCGGCGGATGGAACTCGGTGTCCTTGTGGTAGAAGACGACCAGTCGCCGCCCGGCACCACGCGCGAACTCGAGCACGCGGGCGAAACTGCGCCGCGCCTCGGGTCGATCGCGCAACGCCCGCACGTCGACCACGATCGTGTCGAATCGCGACAGGTCGGCGATCGCCAGGTCGCTGTCGGAGAGTTCCGCCCAGCGGATGCCGAGCCCACCGGCTCCGAGGATGCCGGCCAGGGTGTCGTCGTTGCCACGCAACAGGCCGACGCCGAGGTCGGCGCGGGTCGTCACGTCGATCGAATGCACCGGCAACTCGACGCGGTTCTTGCCCAACTGCACGCGCAGCACATCGACGCCGGCCCGGCGATCCACGGGCGCATGCACCTTGAACCGGTACATCGCACCGCGCTGGTCGCGCAGCGACACCGGACGGCGATCGGCCTCGATCACGTAGCCGGCCGGCGCGCGCACGTCGAGTTCGCCTTCGACGGCGTGGCGGCTGTGCCGCGTCACGCGCACGCTGAACTCGGCGCTCGAGCGACCGATCGGCAGCAGCAGCATCGGCGGCACGATCGCCAGCCCTACCGGCGGCCGGAGTTCGACCGGCACGGTCAACTCGACCGGCACTTCGACGCCGTCGACACCGACCACGACCCGAAGCCGGACCGGCGGTTGGAATCGTTCGGTGCGGAAGCGCTCGGCCATCGGGTCACGGCTGTCGAGCTCGTCCGGCGGCACGTGCAAGGACAGTTCCCCTTGCCAGCGCCCGGCCTCTGGACCGAGCAGCACGCCGTCGTCGCCGCTGGACAAGCGTGCCGCCAGGCCTTCGCGCCCCTGCACTCGTACCTGCAGGGCCAGCGGCAGGCCGCGGTGCACGGTCATCGTCGCGCGCAGTTCCTCTCCGGCCACCGCGTACGCACCGGCCGCGGCGGCCACGTCGATCCGGATCTGCCGGACCAACAACAGCAGACGTTGCAGGGCTTCGATGCGGCGTTCCAGGCGCACCCGGCGCGCATCGTCGAGCGCGAGGTCGGCCACGGCGTTCTGGGTCGCCGTCAGCGTGCGCACGATCGAGTCGACCGGCGGCTGCCCGGCCCGCACGCCAGCAGGGATCGTCGTCGTCAACGCCTCGGCCACCGCCGCGCGAAGCTTCGCCTCGCCAGGCCATTCGGCCACGGCCGTACCGTCGGGCAAGGCGGCGAGGAACGCCGCCTCGCCGACCGGTGCACCCGGTTCGATCGGCACGAACGCGAACTCCGGCGCGAACACGGTCTCCAGCGCACCCGGGGCGCCCGGGCTGCGGTGCGCGCGCACCAACACGTCGTGCGCGAGTTGCCGCAGCGACGCGCCACGCACGGGCTCGAAGCGGTCGGCCGAGACGCGCAACTGCTGCGGCGCGGCGACGTCGCTGGCGCCGAGATACGCAAGGCGCACCTGGTGTGGCGGCAATGGGCTCACGACGGCCGCATCCCCGGCCATCGCCAGCGCCTCCACCAACGCCGCCACGAGCGCCTGGTCGTGGCCGTGCGGTTCTTCGCGGTGATGCGTCGTCAGCACGGCATCGGGACGGATCGTGCGCAGCAGGCGGACCAGTTCGCGCTGCGTGCGGTCCCTGCCCCAGTCCGCGAACGCCTCGTCGGCACTGCGTCGGTAGCCGACGTCAGGCAGGTTCAGATGCCAGATCTCCACGCCCAATCGCGCCGCCCCGGCTTCGGTCTCCAGCGTGCGGATGCGTTCGAACGCATCGCCGGTCTCGGGTCCAAGGCTGTTCTGCCCGCCCCCACCACGCGTCGCCAACAACACGGCGACCCGCACCCCGTGCCCAAAGCGCAGCCAAGCGGCAGGCAGCACGTAGCGGTCGTCGGGATGCGAGGCCACCAACAACACCAGCGCATCGCGCTGCACGTCGAGCACCGCCTGCGCCAGGGCTTCGGCGCCCGCCGGCGACCGCCCACAGGTCTCCTGCCAGGTCTGCGCCGGTGCCATCGCCGCCGCCGCCAGCAGCAGCCATGTCGCGAGCGGGGCAGCGGCCCCCATCACAACCCCAGTTGCAGGCGATGGGCCAGCACTTCGGGCAGGCCGGCGTCGCGGATCTTCTGCTGCACGGCGGCGATGTCGTACTCGACGCGGCGCAGTTCGGCGGTTTCGGTGTCCGTGTCGACGATTGCGTAGGCCGCGCGCGGATCCTCGTCGCGCGGTTGGCCGACACTGCCGACGTACATCAGCACCCGCTCGTAGTCGGCGTAAGCGACCGAACCATCGGGATTGGCGATCACGTGCAAGGTGTCCTCACCAGGTTGGGCGGCACGGCGCAGGTAGATCGCCGGCACGTGCGAGTGACCGAGGAAGCACAACCGGGTGTCCTGCAGCGCCATGCAGTCGAGTGCCTCGACCGGGCTGACGACGTAGCCGAACTGCGCCGGGGAGTGCAGAGAGCCGTGCACCACCGTGAATTCGGGGGTCCGCGCCACGTACGGCAACGACTTGAGGAACGCGACGTCTTCGCTGCGCAAGCGCGGCCTGGTCCAATGGATCGCCGTGCGCGCGTAGGTGTTGAAGTACGCCGTGTCGAGCAAGCCGAGCACGGCCGCATCGTGGTTGCCCATGCACACCGTGGCCCCCAGCGAGCGGATCAGGTCGATGCACACCGACGGTTCGGGCCCGTATCCCACCAGGTCGCCGACCTGCACGTACTTGTCGATGCGCTCGCCCGCCAGCTCGTCGAGCACGGCGCGCAGCGCCTCGGCGTTGGAGTGCACGTCCCCGAGGATGCCTAAGCGCATTTCTGGTGGTTGCTTGGAGTATGTCGCCAGGTGCCGATGGTCACCCCGGCGGCGACCAGCAACAGGGCAGCGGCAAACTGGCCGCTGCAGCCGTGCAGCCAGAACGCGCGGCCGGCCAGTCCGCCGAACAGCACGCAACCCCATACCATAGCGCGCCCACACCACCGTGCGAAGGGCGTTTCGGCTTTGATACGGTGCACCGCAATTGCGAGTGGTGTCCAGCAGACCGCGAAGCTGCCGGCGGATTCGATGGCGTCGACCGGGTCGGTGCGCCCATGCAAGGCAACCTCGCCGATCGCTACAGCCAGTGCTTGCACGATGCCCAGCGCCCAGACCAGAGCGACCTGCAACAGGCGCTCCGCCAACCAGTCGCCCACACCATGTATTCGGTACGGCGTAATAATAAGCGGGAGCACTAGGGCGGCCGCCACCCACGTTGCTTGCGGGCCAACCTCAACCCCGACAAGGCGCAACATCCGCGGCTCTTGAGCAAGCGAGGCCAGACACCAAATCCCCAGCAAGCTCCAGGGCAGCCAGCCGCTGCGCCGGAGCCTCGCGAGAGTTTCCAGGCGTAGGTGTCGCAGCGCGACAGCCAACTCTCGTCGTGGTTGTTTCACGTGGAACATCCGGCCGCGGGTGGATCCGCCAGCGATTCTGCTGCGCCGTTGCCGAAGGCAGCCTGCCCCTGGTATACCCTCTGCTCTGAGTGGCCGTCCAGCCCGTACCAGGGGCATCTCACTCGGGAGGGTAGCCTTGCGATCGATCGTGCTTGCCAACCAGAAGGGTGGTGTCGGTAAGACCACCACCGCCATCCACCTTGCTCACGGGCTGGCGCTTGCGGGCCAACGGGTCGCGATGTTCGATCTGGACCCCCAGGGCAACGCCACGGTGGCCCTGCAAGGCATGGAGGGGGGCAGCGAGGCGGAAGGTGCTCTCGCGAACTTGATGCCAGTTGCCGAACGGCTTTGGATCCTGCCCTCGTCTGGGGCGGCCCCATTCATCGAGCACAAGGCCCACATCGAGCTGGAGAAGCTCGCCGGCCTGGTACGAGAACTCGAGCCCCAGGTCGATTGGCTGGTCGTGGACTCGCCGCCCCGAATGGACGAATGGGGCTGGGCGGGACTACAGCTCTGCGAGCAGGTGATCGTGCCAGTGCAAGCAGAGTTCTTTGCGATGCATGGGCTATCGCAGATGTTGGCATCGCTACAGGTCGCTGCGGAGCGGCTACCCGGCAAAGCCAAGCTCCGTGGGATCCTTGCTACGATGGTTGGCATGGAGGAACCCGTCGCCGCGGAGATCCTCGAAGATCTCCGTCGCAACCTGGGCAGCCAGGTACTCGCAACAGTCATCGTCCGTGACGCCGCGGTGGTCGAAGCCCCCAGCCACGGACAAACAGTCTTCCTGCACTCCCCTTGGTCCATGAGCGCGCTTTGCTACGCGGAACTCGTCAAGGAGCTGATCGATGGTTGATCGTCGTTTGGGTCGTGGTCTCGACTTCTTCCTCTCCGGCGGCCGACCAGCCAATCCGCCGGTTCCTCCAGCCGCTGCACCAACCAGCAGCCAGCCCGGCCCACAGGCGCCATCACCTGCCTTTCCGGTGCCTGCTGCCCAACCGCAGGCTTTGGAACCCGCGGCGAACGAGCAACCCCGGGACGGCGAGGTACGGATCGTCCCGGTAGGGGAGCTCGGGCCGAATCCTTACCAGCCCCGCAAGACCTTCGATGACGCGGTGCTGGCTCAGCTCGCCCAGTCACTGAAGGCCAGCGGCATGCTGCAGCCGATCCTGGCTCGCCGATCCCATGGCAAGCTGGAGATCGTCGCTGGCGAACGCCGGTGGCGGGCCGCGAAGCTCGCGGGCCTGGCTGAAGTGCCGGTCCTGGTTCGTGAGATCACCGATGAGGAGTCGGCGGTATTCGGCCTGGTCGAGAACCTGCAGCGGGAGGACCTGAACGCGATCGAGAAAGCGGAGGCCTTCAAGGCGCTGCTGGGCAAGCTTGGCACCACGCAGGAGGAGTTGGCCAAGAAGGTGGGCATGGACCGCTCCTCCGTTGCCAACTTCCTCCGGCTGCTCGACCTGCCCGAGCCGGTACGCGCCCATGTTTCACGTGGAACACTGAGCATGGGCCACGCCCGTACCTTGCTGGGCCTGGGCGACCGCGACCTCATCGTAGCGATGGCCGAGGAGTCCATCCGCCAGGCCTGGTCCGTCCGAGCCCTCGAGAGCAAGGTCAAAGAAGCCAATGAGTCCTTGGCCGCCCAGGCTGCTGGCAAACCAGCCCCAAAACCGAAAGGCGCCGCCAAAGCCCGTCCCGTGTGGCTGAACGAGATCGAAGAGACGCTGGTCGAGGCACTCGGCACCCCCGTGACGGTGCAGTACAACAAGAAGCGCAGCCAGATCGTGATCGAGTGCGCTGGCCGCGAGGAGTTCGACCGCATCTACGAGCGCTTGAAGAACTGCTAGTCGGGCGCCAGCTGCAAGCCCGCAGCGCCCGCAGAGAGAAGGAGAAGGAGAAGGGGATCCCCAGAAACGAAACTCCCCTGGTCATGCCAGGGGAGTTCGGGGGGCGGCCAGTTGGCCGAGCACCAGGACGCGCAGCGGCACGGGGTGGCCCGCGCCAGCATGGGGTCACTTCTCGAGGACTTCGATCGACTCGATGGCCAGGTTCTCGGCCGGGCGACCGCGACCCATCGCCTCTTCCTGCGCGGACATGGCTTCCTCGCAGAGCGCGCGCACGGCTTCAAGGCCCTCGACGACATAGCCGAACACGACTCGGCTCTCATCCTGGCTGGAGGCATCGTCCCCGACGATGTAGATGCGGTCGACTTCGGACTTGCCGTCTGCCCCGGTCCGCGCCGCCACGGCACCAGGGAAGTGGCTCAGCTTGGAGTTCTCGAACTCGATCGTGTTCTTGCTGGGTTCCGTGGTGTTCCACTTGGAGCGATCCAGATCCTTGGTCGACTCGTAGCCGAAGTGGAGTTGCCGCGGTTGGCCCTGCGCAAAGCCCTCGCCTGGGCGCTGGATCTCGTTGACGTGGATCCCGACCCAGAAGTTGGCCTTCGCCAGCTCCAGGAACTTCTCCTGATGCAGCGGCGCCTGCGGCATCAGGGCAATCGTGAAGCTGCGACCACCAGTCAGGTTGAACTTGACCTTCTTGGCATCCGCCGGCGGCTCGATCTTCGCGAAGTGGGCTGGCGGGCTGTACTGACGCGCCGCAGCAATCTGCTCACGCATCAGCGAAACCATGCTGCCCGCCTTGGCCGGCTTGAACTTCGGCTTCTCGTTGGGAGCGCGATCCTGATCCTCACCTTCCGGCTTCACGACTTCCTGGACCTGGACCGGGTGCTCGCTGCTCTGCACGAACGGGTGGTTCGGGAAGCCCGCCTCGAGGTCCTTGAGGGCCTGCTCCGCGCGATCCCAGTTCGCTGCAGCCACGGCGTGGCGCGCAACCGCCAACAGCACGATCGGCTTGGTCGCGCTGTCCGCGCCCTGCAGGGCCTTGTCCAGCGACTCCGCGGAGACCCCGACGACCAGATCCGTCAGGCTCTCCATCGCGTTTTTGGTGTCGATGTAAGTCTTTTCGAGGCCGATGCTTGTGGCCAATCCCGACCACTTGGTGTCGACCTGCCGCTGCTGCATATACCCCCAGCCGTAATTAGCCAGCATGGCGACCAGGAGTGCGCCGACGATCACTTGGACCAGACGCTTGTAACGTTCCCAGAGGAACTCGATCTGGCTGGGGGAAACGGATCCTTCCAGCTTTGGGGGCGATGCAGCCATGGTAGTTCGGTCAGCGACAGGAGGCGAACTGGGAAGCCGCCGGCTTGCAGGCCGGTCGGCCGCTCACCCGCATGGGGAGCGCCAGCGTGTGTGTGGGGGTTGGATCAGCGGCGGGTGAAGTCGGTGCGGTAGTCGACGACCATCAGGGTCGTACCTTCCTGCCGCTGGAAGGTGTACTCGGCCGTGTATCGACCGCGGGCGAACAGCAGCTTGCCGCCCTTGTCGTCGAGTTGCTCGGACTCGATCGTCCAGTTGTGCTGCGGCATGCGCTGCCGGATGTAGTTCGCGGCATCGGCGATCAGCAGCTGGCCCTGGTAGTGGAAGTTGCCCATCCGCCACTCGCCTTCGACGCGCGAATGGCTCTGGTGGGTCTTGTCCAGCAACGTGAAGCCGAGCGGCACCACCATGTCCTGGAACTGCTCGGCGGACACACCGGTGTCGAGGTCGCCGCCCGCGGCGCAACCAGCCGGAACGGCAGCGAGCGCGAGCAGGGCGGCAGCAGCCAGCAGACCACGGCGCGCACGGCGCGGCGCGGCCTCGACGAACGGGGCGCAGGCGTTTCGATTCATGTTCCCGTGTGGGGAGAGGTGGAAAAGACCTCGAAGGGGGCAGGAGTCTATCGAGCCAGCCGCTCCAGGGCAACGCAGACGATCGAGCGGCGGGCCGGCCACGCGCCAACCGGCCGCCGCCAACCCCGCCCCCTGCCTCGGCCGCAGCCCGCCGCTACCCCGCCCGGCCCGCCACCCCCCGGGGGGGCATTTGTCGCCGCCGGCCGAAGCCCTAAACTCCCGCCGCGGCGGGAACCTCCCGCCACGAGTGCCATGCAAGCGTCCGAGACAGCGCGCAGGGCCGACCTGCTGCAGCGTGCGACCTTGGTCCTGAACCGGTCGTGGCGTCCGGTCCATGTCACGACCGTGCGCCGCGCCCTGTGCATGGTGTTCCGCGACGCCGCCCGGATCGTGGAGCCGGACAGCCTGGCCACCTACTCGTTCGCCGAGTGGGCCGAGGTGCCGATCGCACCGGGGGTCCTGGCGATCCACTCACCGAGTCTGGCGGTCGCCCTGCCCGAGGTCGTGCTGCTGCAGCACTACGACCGGGTGCCGAGCCACGAAGCGCCGTTCACGCGGCGCAACCTGTTCCTGCGCGACGACTTCACCTGCCAGTACTGCGGCCTGCGCGGTGGCACCGACCGGCTCTCGGTCGACCACGTGGTGCCGCGCTCGCGCGGCGGTGCCACCAGCTGGGAGAACTGCGTGTTGGCCTGCGTCGGCTGCAACGCCCGCAAGGCGGATCGCACTCTGAAGGAAGCCGGTCTGCGCTTGCTGCGACCGCCGGTGCGCCCGCGCTGGTCGCCGTACCTGAACGTGCGACCGAGCCAACGCATGGCCTCGTGGCAACGTTTTGCGCCGGAACACCGTCGCCGCGCTGGATCCCACTGACCCGAACGCCGATCGTTGCCTGCCGCCAAGGTGTCGACATGAAGCCCACCACGATCCTGCTCTCCCTTCTCGCCCTCGCCACGCCGCAACTGGCGCTCGCGCAATCGCCCGCGAAGATCAAGTCGCAGCTCCAGCAGATGGAGAAGGACGCCAAGAAGGACCCCGAGGCCCTGTTCGCGGCGGCCCAGTTCGCGGCGCAGAAGGGCCTGGCCAACGACGCCAAACGCCTCTATGCCGCGATCCTGAAGATCGCCCCCGACCACGAAGGCGCCAACGCCGGGCTCGGCAACGAGCAGGTCGACGGCAAGTGGCTGCCGGCCAAGGAAGCCGCCGCCGCGCGCAAGAAGGCGATGGCGGCCGAGTACTCCGCGAAGGGCTTCGTCGAGGTCGATGGCGTGTGGGTCGACAAGGCCGAGGTCGACGACGCCAAACGCGGCATCTTCCGCCACGACGGCGAACTCGTCACCAAGGAGGAGAAGCTGGCCTTGATGGCCGGCAAGGTCCGCCACCCGGAGACCGGCGAGCTGATCGACGCGCGCAACCTCGAGAAGGCGCAGAACCGCTACTTCCCGATCGGCAACGACGGCCGCTGGGTCGACGAGAACGAGGCCAACAAGTTCCACGCCGACCTGGCGAAGCCGTGGGTCGTGCGCTCGTCGTTCTGCACGCTGCTGACGACGCTCGAGATCGGCAAGGTCGAAGCCGTCAAACGCGAAGCCGACCGCGGCTACGAGGCGATCCTCGAGGTGTTCGGTGGCGTGCACCCCAAACCCACGCATCGGCCGGTGGTGATCCTGGCCCTGACCGACGACGAGTTCCGGCAGCTGGGCCAGGCGTTCAGCGACGGCACCGATGCCTCGGGAGCGTTCTTGATGGGCGAAGAGGGGCGGATCCGCGTGCCAGGCCTCGGTGAGGTGCGCGGCGGCATCACCCACTACCCGAAGGACCTCGGCCCGTACTACCTGCGCCACGCCGTCGCCCTCGCATTCGCGCACGGGGTCGCCGGCGAACACGGCGTCGAGCTGCCGAGCTGGTTCCAGCAGGGTCTCGGCAGCTTCACCCGCTACTTCATGAACGACAGCGACGCCGGCTGGTTCGCGAAGCCGCTGGCCGGCAAGGGCGGTGCTCGCAACCTGAAGGGCTTCTTCGCCGGGTTCGCGATCAGCGGCGACATGGAGTCGACCGACATCTCCGCGACCCTCTACCAGGCCGGCCTGATGATCGCCTACGCCAGGCGCGGCGGCGACGAGCAGGCCAAGGCGCTGCTGCAGGACGTCATCGACGTCGCCACCGGGAAGAAGAAGGGTGGCATCGACAAGCCGATCAAGGCCCTCGAAGCCCACCTGATCGCGTCCGAGGCGGCGATCGGCACCTACTTGAACCAGTTGCTCGCGAAGGCTCCGAAGTAGCTGCACAGCCCGGGTCGGCCGGCCTGCCAGCCCGACCGGCGGGGCCGCCAGCCGCTCACGCCGGACCGGCCCGGCGGCCGATGACTGGCTGGCTCGACCACGAACCACCCTTCGCAGCGGGCTTACGAGAACGCGACAGTTCCCCAGGCGAACCCGTCCACTATGCCGACCGGTGTCTCGCGCGGCTCCGCCGCCGGCCCCATCCACACTCCGATGAATCGCTACAAGATCCTTTCCCTCACCACCTTGTGCGCGTTCGTCGCGCCAGCCGCAGCCCAGGGGCAGATCCTGCCCTACCTGCCCGAAGGCACGATCGTCGCGGTTTCGGCCCCGGACCTGAAGACGTCCATGGCCGAATTCCAGAAGATGCCCTTGGCCCGCATGTGGGCGGAGAGCGAGGTGCAGAACTTCTTCGCCGGCATCCAGAAGATGGCTGGCGAACAATTCGAGATGGCGATGGCCCAGGCCAAGGCCATGCACGAGCAGGGCGAGCTCCCGGTCGATCCCGAGCAGCTGCGCACGCTCGGCATGGGCGGCATGTCGTTCGCGCTGACCAGGCTCGAGCTGCCGGCCGATCTGCAGGTGCAGATCGGCGTCGTCGTGCACTTCGATTTCGGCGCGTCGGCGCCGCAATGGAACAACCTGCTGCAGATCGGCCTCGGCATGCTCGAGCAGCAGGCCGGCCCGATGCTGCAGAAGTCCGAGAAGGCGATCGGCGACGTCAAGGTGATGCAGTTCGGCGACGGCCAGTCGCCGATGTCGCTCAACGTCGCGATGCTGCCCACCGGGGTCCTGCTCGCGACGCTGCCCGGTGACGTCGAGTCGATCGTCACCGCGATGGCCGCCAAGAAGCCAGCGCTCGGCGCTTCGCCGCGCTTCGCCGCGGCGACCACCAAGGTCGCCACCGACGGCGCCGAGGTGGTGGCCTACATGCAGTCGTCGCCGGTGTTCGACTTCGTGACCAGCGCCCTGCGCACGGCCCAGGCACACAATCCCGATCTCGGCATGATCGACGTCGACGGCGTCGATCGCGCCCTCGAGGCGATGGGCATGAAGAACCTCGGCAGCGCCCTCGCCGCGTGGAGCTACGTCGACGGCAAGGCGGTCGGCAAGTCGTTCGTCGCCAGCGAGAAGCCCGGCACGGCCGCGGTGACCGCCCCGCTCGACATGGGCTTCCTGAAGTGGGTGCCCAAGCAGGCGGTGTCGGTGATGGCCTCGAAGTTCGACATGCTGTCGATCCACGACACGATCTTCCGCGGCCTCGAAGCCTACAGCCCGGAGATGGCCGAGCAGGCCCGCCAGCACCTCGGCGCGATGGAGCAGCAGCTCGGCTTCAAGCTCAAGGACGACCTGTTCGGCGCGTTCGGCGACCACATGGTCAGCTGGTCGATGCCGATGGCGTCGCTCGGCTCGGTGCCCGAGGTCGGCATGCTGATCAAGGTCAACAACGAGGAAGGCCTGCTGAAGGCGCTGCGCAGCGTCGTCGCGATGAGCCAGGGCGTGCTGCAACTCGAGGAATCGGAGCGCCGCGGCTTCAAGAGCTACCAGCTGCGCATCACGCCCCCGGACGTCAACGAGGACATGGCGATGGCGTTCGGCGGCATGAATCCGTTCGAGATGTTCACGCCGAGCTTCGCGTTCAAGAACGGCTACCTCGTCGGTGCGCTGTCGACGCCGGACGTGCGCCGCGCCTTCACGCGTCTGGACCGCGAGGACGACCCGAAGGGCGACATCCGCAGCAGCAAGGAGTTCGAACTGGCGATGAAGGACGTGCCGGCCAACGTGGTCAGCCTGTCGTTCACCGACTTCAAGGCGCAGTTCGACAGCGTCTACACGATCGTCACCGGTGCGTTGGGTGCGATCCCGCTGCCTGACGAAGTGCCGGTCGACCTGGCGCTGCTGCCGGAGTCGTCGACGCTGACCAAGCACCTGTTCGGCAGCGTCAGCTTCGCGACGGTCGACGCCAGCGGCACCGCGACGACCAGCATCTCGCCGATCGGCCCGGAGATGCTGCTCGGCATCGGCGCGATGTTGATCGCCGGTCGCGCCGCCGGATTCGCGTTCTCGACGTCGGTGGGCGGCGCGCCCTTCGTCGAAGAGATCAAG
>JRYL01001298.1_pt1 | contig 25722 bp, 29 predicted proteins | sample 235391 | NCBI WGS metagenome assembly JRYL01 (sample SAMN03074223, study PRJNA261481) | activated sludge metagenome | biome: Wastewater Treatment Plant; feature: Wastewater; material: Activated sludge; isolation source: activated biomass of a wastewater treatment plant treating wastewater from... ...
TGGACGTAGGCCATGATCCAGTTGTCGTTGCCGATCCGGGTGACCCCCTTGTCCTGCGCCGTACCCCGATTGAAAGTACAGAATTCGCGTATGGTATTGCCGTCACCGATTTCCAGGGTGGTCGGCTCTCCGGCATATTTTTTGTCCTGCGGAGCCTCGCCGAGGGAGGAACCATGAAAAATGCGATTATTGCGGCCGATGGTAGTCGGACCGCTGATCACCACGTGAATGCCGATGACGGTATCTGCAGCGATGCGCACATCCGGGCCGATGGTGGTATAGGGGCCGACCTCGACGCTGCTGTCGAGTTCGGCTCTGGGGTCAATGATGGCGGTTGGGTGAATGCGTGGTTGTGACATAGAAGTTTCTAAACGGAAAGAGTCGGCCGTGACGGGTTATGCATTGCGATGCATCATTCGATGGCCTTCAGGATGCACATGAATTCGGCTTCAGCGACGACGGTTCCGTCAACCGAGGCTGTGCCGGAATACTTCCAGATACCACGCAGGATACGGTCGATCTTGACGTTCAGTACCAGTTGGTCGCCGGGTGACACCGGCTTTTTGAAACGCGCCTTGTCGATGCCGGCAAAGTAGTAGACCGAGTCATCGCTCGGCTTGCTGTCCATGGTCTTGAACGACACGATTGCAGCAGCCTGTGCCATCGCCTCGATGATCAGCACGCCCGGCATCACCGGTTCCTGCGGAAAGTGACCGACAAAGAACGGTTCGTTCATGGTTACATTCTTTACGCCGACCAGACATTTTTCTGATTTCTCAATCACCTTGTCCAAAAGCAGGAAAGGCGGTCTGTGCGGAAGAATTTTTAAAATATCGTTGATGTCATAAATCGGATCTTTGGTCAGATCAAATTCGGGGACATTCTTTCTTTTTGCGATTGCAATCTGTTTGCTCAATTTTTTTGCAAAGTTAGTGTTGATCTTATGACCGGGTTTGTTGGCGATGATTTTTGCTTTCAGCTTTACGCCGACCAATGCCAGATCTCCGATCACGTCCAGTAATTTGTGACGCGCAGCTTCATTCGGATAGTGAAGCGTGATATTATCCAAAACACCGTTCTGCTGGATGGCTACATCCTCTTTGTTAAATGCTCTGGTCAGTTTCTTTTTTGTCTCAGGTGTAATTTCTTTGTCAACATATACGATCGCATTGCTCAGATCTCCGCCTTTGATCAGTCCCGAATCAAGCAGATATTCAAGTTCGTGCAGAAAGCTGAAAGTTCTTGCATTTGCAATCTGGGTATTGAATTCGGAAATATTTTTGATCGATGCATTCTGGGTCCCCAAAACTTTGGTTCCAAAATCAACCATGGTGGTCACCTGATAATTATCTGCAGGTATCGCAGTGATCTCGGACCCTGTCGCAGGATCGGTATAAGTGATGATCTCTTTGATTACAAAATATTCTCTTGCTTTGTCCTGCTCGACGACTCCGGTTTTCTGAATCGCATCAACAAACAGTTTTGCCGAACCGTCCAAAATCGGAATTTCGTCATTGTCGATTTCAATATAGACATTGTCCAAATCCATTCCGGTCAGTGCTGCAAGCAGGTGTTCGGTGGTATGGATTTCAACTCCTTTTTTCTCGATGGTGGTGCCTCTTTCTGTGTTGGTCACATAATTTGCATCTGCCTCCACATGCGGCATACCTTCAAGGTCGGTTCTGACAAATACAAAACCGGTGTTGACCGGTGCCGGTTTCAAAGTCAGATTCACTTTACAACCGGTGTGCAATCCCACTCCGTTCAATACGCAGTCTCCGGCAAGTGTTTTTTGCTTATCAGACATTATTCCTTTATTGTTTGTTTAATTTCTTTTTCGAGTTCTTCCAATTTTCTGACGATTTCAGGAAAATTACGGAAATATACATAAGATTTTCTAAAGTCAGCCGCATTCATCGCAGGCGAACCGTAAACTTTTGCTCCGTCTGCCAGATTGCTGTTTACACCGCTTTGTGCCTGAATCTGTACAAAATCTCCGATTTTCAGATGACCGATGATACCGACCTGACCGCCGATGATACAGTTTCTGCCGATTTTGGTAGAACCCGCAATCCCGGTCTGAGATGCGATTACAGTGTTTTCACTGATTTCAACATTGTGCGCAATCTGAATCTGATTATCGAGTTTCACACCCGAACGGATGACAGTCGAACCGAGCGTCGCACGGTCGATGGTACAGGATGAACCGATCTCTACATTGTCACCGATGATCACATTTCCGATCTGAGGAACTTTTTCAAACGAACCGTCTTCTTTGGGTGTAAATCCAAAACCGTCCGCACCGATGACCGTATTGGCATGGATGATACAGTTTTTTCCGATCACCGTATCGGGATACAGTCTGACACCCGAATGGATGATGCTGCCCTCGCCGATCTTTACATTCTGACCAACATGAACATTTGAGAATATCATCACATCATTACCGATTTCAGAATCTCTGTCGATGTATGCAAAATTCGCCACATACACATCTTTTCCGACTTTTGCGGATTCGTTGATAAATGAATTTTCTTCGATTCCTTTTCTTTTGCTTCTCAGATGATTGGCGTGATTCAGAAGTCGGGTGAACGAACGGTAGGCATCGTCCACATAAATTAGTGTTGGAGTCACCTCTTTTTTGGGAACAAAGCCGTTTGAGACGATTACAATCGACGCACCCGTGCTGTACAGATAGTTCTCATATTTGAGATTGGCCAAAAACGAAATTGACCCGGCTTTGCCCTCTTCAATCTTGGAAAGGGTTTCTACTTTAACCTCCGGATTCCCCTCTATTTTCCCTTCCAAAAAAGAAGCAATCTCTAACGCGCTAAATTCCATAGACTGCAAAAATATAAATTTTGGATATATCTGCCGATTGAATTATGCTTTTTTCTTAACATTCAAATAACATAGGTGATACTTTTTGATCGGATTCAGAAGATGATGCGACAAAATCTGAAGCGGTGAATCAGAAATTTCATCCAGCGTTTTGTCTTTGTTCATGATATAAATCGGCGAATGTCCGCTGTCATAAGGCGCTACTCTGATTCGTGTCTGGTGCACAAAATAACTGCCGTCGTCAACACCCACAATCGTCTTTGCCTCTTCGGTCAATTCTTCAATTTTTTGGTTTGAAACTTTTTTGCTGTAAATTTTTGAAACCGGCAGTCTGCGGTTGACCAATGCAGATGAAATGTAAGCCAGAATTTTATCGTCATGATGCTGCCACTGTTTCAGACAGGTCCAAATATCGCTGTCATCCAGTTTTGTAAAATACTCAAGCCGTTCTGCCCAATCGGGTGATTTTGGGTTTTTCAGGAAATATTCCAAAGCGGGTGTTGCAAACAATTTCTCACCTGAACGACTGAGTTCTTTTGCACGTCTCAACGCTTCAATGGCAAGTACTTCAGCAGTTACAGAAGTTTTGTGGTTATAAACCTGCCAGTACATAAACATCCGTGCAATCAGATATTTTTCAATCGAATAAATTCCTTTTGAATCAATCACCAGCTGATCATCATTTACATTCATTGTCGAAATGATCCGGTCTGGATTGATGTTTCCTTCCACCACGCCGGTAAAAAAACTGTCTCTTTTCAGATAATCCAACCGATCGACATCCAGCTGACTCGAAACCAGTTGGGTCAGAAATTTTCTTTTGTATTCGCCTTTGAAAATTTTGATTGCCAATTCAAGCTGACCCGAAAATTCATTGTTCAGCATTTCCATGATGTGGAGAGAAATTTCTTCGTGCCGCCAATCTTCCATGATCGTATGTTCCAATGCATGCGAAAAAGGACCGTGACCGATATCGTGAAGAAGAATTGCAATCAGTGCTGCATTTTTTTCTTCATCAGAAATTTTTATTCCTTTAATTTCAAGCGTATCCAATGCTTTGTGCATCAAAAACATAGCACCCAAAGCATGATGAAATCGCGAATGTCTCGCACCCGGATAAACCAGTTCGGTCAGACCGGTTTGGCATATTCTTCGCAGTCGCTGGAAATACGGATGCTGGATGATATCAAAAATTAATTCACTGGGTATGCTAATAAAACCGTGCACCGGATCGTTAAATACCTTGAGCTTGTTTACGAACTCCAAAATTCAGAATTTTACCAAATATTAATTTACAAATTTAACACAAAAAACAGTCTTATGGCGATAAAGATTTTATGGATAGATGATGAGATTGAACTCCTGAAACCGCATTCAATTTTTCTTGAAAAGAAAGGTTACGAAACCCAAATGATCAACAATGCAACCGATGCACTCGAAATTATTCCGAACGAAAATTTTGCAGCAGTCCTCATCGATGAGAACATGCCCGGAATGAGCGGTCTGGAGGCGCTGATGAAAATTAAGGAAATCAAACCCCAGCTTCCTGTGGTGATGATTACAAAAAGCGAAGAGGAACACATCATGGAAGAAGCGATCGGTGCGCATATCGCCGATTATCTGATCAAACCGGTCAACCCGAATCAGATTTTGCTCAGTCTGAAAAAAATTCTGGACAGAAACAAACTGATTACCGAAAAAACAGTGGTCAACTATCAGCAGGAATTTAGAAAAATTGCAATGGATCTGATGAATGCAAGAGATTATGACGATTGGAAAGACATTTATAAAAAATTGGTTTTCTGGGAATTGGAGCTCGAAAACATTGAAGACAACCAGATGGCGGTCATACTCGAAGACCAGAAAAGAGAAGCAAATGCAGCCTTTTTTAAATTTGTAAAGAAAAATTATCACGACTGGCTGCACACCGACGACAAACCGGTTCTTTCGCATACCGTTTTCAAAGAATATGCAAAACCGCATTTGTCAAAAGACAAAAACACCATGCTGATTGTGATTGACAATCTGAGATTTGACCAGTGGAAAACGATTGAACCGCTGTTTTCAAATATGTTCAATATCGAAAAAGAACAAATGTATTACAGCATACTTCCGTCAGCGACCCAATATGCAAGAAACGCATTGTTCTCAGGGCTTTTGCCGTCAGAAATCGAAAAAAGATTTCCGGACAAATGGCTGAATGACAACGAAGACGGAAATAAAAATCAGTTTGAAAAAGAATTTCTTGATGATCAGATGAAAAGACTCGGTCTGTCAGATCTGACCACTCAGTATTATAAAATCCTGAATTCTGATTTTGAAAAGAAAGTGCTTGATGATTTCCACAAATACAAAAACAAAAATCTGACGGTCATCGTTTATAACTTTATCGATATACTTTCTCATGCCAAAACCGACAATCAGATTGTGAGTCAGATGATTCGTGACGACAAAACCTATCGTTCGATTACAAAAAGCTGGTTTGAAAATTCATATCTGCTTCAAATCATTAAAAAAGCGCAGGAAGAAGGAATGAAAGTTTTGCTGACCACAGACCACGGAACCATCTTCGTGAGAAAACCGTCTCAGGTGATCGGCGACCGCGAAACCAGCACCAACATCAGATACAAAATGGGTCGAAAACTTCAGTATGACGACAATGATGTGTTTGTGATCGAAGATGCGGAAGGCTATTATCTGCCAAGGGTCAATGTGAGTTCAAAATATATTTTTGCAAAAGAGGATGTCTTTCTGGCGTTCCCAAAAAATTACAACCATTTTGTAAATTATTACAAAGACACTTATCAGCATGGCGGAATTTCTATGGAAGAATTAATCATTCCTTTCATAACTTTGAGCCCGAAATCTTAAAAATCGGTCTCAATGACAATTCAGGTTCATTCACTCGATCAGCTCGACGAAGCAGCCGAAAAACTGATGGCAGAATTCAAATATCCGGTCGTTTTGTTTGAAGGCGAGCTTGGCGCTGGCAAAACCACACTGATCAAATCACTGGTCAAAAAGATGGGTTCAAAAGACGAAGTCAGCAGTCCGACTTTTTCAATCATCAACGAATATGACTGTCCAGCCGGTAAGATTTATCATTTTGATTTTTATCGGATCAAATCAGAAGAGGAAGCGCTTGATTTTGGCACGGACGAATATCTCGACTCGGGTTATCCCTGTTTTATCGAGTGGCCCGACCGGATCAGCGGATTGCTTCCGGAGGACTTTCATAGGGTCAAAATTATTTCGGAAGAAGGTATCAGAAACATTTTTTTTGATTAATTTTATAGAATGGAAAGTACCGGAGTCTATACACCATTTTCGCGTCAGGAGCTCATTCCGAAGGCAGAAAGACTGGAAGTGAAACTGAGAGGCGGCAATCTGAGCATTGGCATACCCAAAGAGATTCATCTGCAGGAAAAAAGAGTTTGTCTGAATCCCGATGCGGTTCAGGTACTGGTTTCAAACGGTCATGAAATCACAGTTGAATCGGGTGCCGGCGAAGGTGCAAATTATTCCGATAACGAATATTCCGAAGCAGGTGCAAAGATTTCTTATGATCCGAAAGAAGTCTTTTCAAAACCTGTCGTGCTCAAAGTCAATCCGCTGACCGACAAAGAAATCGAAATGCTGAATCCTGATTCATTTCTGGTTTCAACGGTTCAGATCAATATGCAGACAAGGACTTATTTCGAAAAACTGTCTGCAAAAAAAACAACTGCCATCGGTTTTGAATTTATCAAAGATTCACACGGTTATCTGCCGATTGTCAGACTGCTGAGCGAGATTGCGGGGACCGCTTCCATACTGCTTGCAGGCGAACTGCTGTCAAACACCAACGGCGGAAACGGAATACTGATGGGCGGTGTGGCAGGAATCAGACCGACAGAAGTGGTGATACTCGGCGGCGGAACGGTTGGCGAATATGNNGACTGGGTGCAAGCGTTCGGGTCTTTGATGATTCGCTCAGCCGGTTGAGAAGACTGCAAACCGATCTGGGTGTCAGAGTTTCAACTTCAATGCTCGATCCGAAAGAACTGGCAAAGTCATTAAAAAGATGTGATGTTGCGATCGGTGCGCTGAGAGGCGAAGTCCGTGCGCCCTGTGTGGTGACCGAAAAGATGGTTAAAAACATGAAACCTGGCGCTGTGGTCATCGATCTGAGCATAGACAACGGCGGCTGCTTTGAAACTTCTGAAATTACAACCCTCGACAATCCGATTGTGATCAAACACGGTGTGATTCACTATGGCGTTGCCAATATCACCTCGCGTGTGGCACGTACCGCAACCAAAGCGATGAGCAATTTCTTTATGCCTTATCTGCTGAAAATCGCTAACGAAGGCGGTTTTGAAAGAGTGGTCAAATCGGATATGGGGCTGAGAGAGGGCATCTATTTGTTTCACGGCAGAGTGACCAATCAGCAGGTCAGCGAATGGTTTGATCTGAATTTTCACGACATCAATTTATTAATCGTATAATTGCAGACTAATTTTCAAATCTTATGAGTTTTCTCAGAAGACTTCGTTTTTATCTGATCGGCTTTGGAATCGGGCTGCTGTTTGTGGCTTTCTTTTTTGGTTCAAAGGCAGCACAGTGTTCGTATCTGCCCAATTCGAGAACGCTTGAAGAAGCAAAGATTTATCCGATTGTTTATTCGGATGAAGCTACGGAATTTATAAAATCCGAAAAACTGGACAGCATTTTTGTGTATGACGAACTGTTCGGGAAAAGCGAAATCACAAATTTCGGTACTGACGAGGTCAGAGCCGAACCCTGCAGAATTTATCGTGCGACCTATCGAAAACAGAAATCCTATGATTTTGTATTTGAAATCTGCAATAAAAAAGAAACAAAACTGACTGAGATTAAAAAGTCGGGTGAGTGATTTCTGAAAAATTGATTTAAACTTTTTACAGGTTTGCTCCTGAAAAATAAATGTAATGACCGTCGGATCTGAATATCAGGGTAAAAGGCAGTCTTTCATCATCTGACCAAACAGATGAAAATCGGGTTGAATTCTCTTTTGCGAAAGTAATCTCTCCTTCTTCAAACCGATAATTAATTGTATCTGTACTGACTTTGGAATTATTTTTAATCCGGTTCAGTAAATTCTCATAATCCGCACTGTCAGCAATAAATATCATACCTGCCTGATAATCACCGTGAATATCCGGATAACTCGAATCCTTCCAAACAATTTTGGCTGATTTTGGAAACTCAATTTCGGTAAAGTTTTCAAATTCATCTTTGTAAAAACTGTCGGTCGGATAAATCGCGGTATAAATTAAATAAATTATCCCGCCGATTACAGAAAACAAAACAACCAGCCCGATTTTTTTGTATCCTTTTTTTGACAAAAATCTGAAAATCAGATAAGCAATCCCAATTGGGACCAGGATCAGAAGCAGTAAAAAAAGTCCAAACAGCAGAAAAAACATGATTTATAAAAATTGGTTGAAGAATCGAAAGTAAAAAATTTTACCGAAAAAAAACAGCCGCTCATTTCTGAACGGCTGTCTGTATCTCAACTGAAATTTATTCTGAAATATGCAGTTCAACCTGACAGCTCAGTTTTTCGGCAATCTCATCGATATTGCCCACACCGTCGATTTCCACATATTTATTTTGTGCTTTGTAGAATTCAGCTACTTCATCGGTTTTCTGATAGTATTCGCGAATCCTTTCTCTGATGATTTCCTCATTTGCATCATCTGCCCGACCGCTCTCTTTTCCTCTTTCCAAAAGACGCGAAACCAAAATCTCATCATCCACTCTCAGCGAAAGACAGATGGTCACTTCCTCATCCATATCTTCTTTCAGAATCTGATCAAGCGATTCAGCCTGTGCGGTGGTTCTCGGATAGCCGTCAAAAATAAAACCGTCAAAACCTTTGTGTTTTGTCAGTTCTGCTCTCAGCATATCGGTCGTCACCTCGTCCGGAACCAGATGGCCTTTGTCCATGTATGAACGCGCCAGTTTTCCCAAATCGGTGTCGTGTTTCAGATTGTATCTGAACATATCACCGGTTGAAAGCTGTTTCAGATTAAAGGTTTTCTCAAGATATTTTGACTGAGTTCCTTTCCCGCTGCCCGGAGGGCCAAATAATACGATGTTGATCATTCTTCTAATTTAATTTGATAAATATCCGGCAGATTTCTGCCCAATCCGTCATAATCCAGTCCGTATCCCACCACAAATCGGTTGGGGATGCTGATTGCAACCATATTGATCGGAAGATCCTTTTTGTATGAATCCGGCTTAAACAGCAAGGTCGCAATCTTCACGCTTTTCACATTCTTTTTGTTCAGAATTTCATAAAGCGCTTCCAATGTGTTTCCGGTATCGACGATGTCTTCGAGTATAATCACATGCCGACCGCTCAGATCCATCGGAATTTCCATTTCCATTTCGACCTTTCCGGTGGTATGTGTGCCTTCGTAAGATTTGAGTTTCAAAAATGAAATCTCGCATTCGCCCGGATAATGTTTCAGGAAATCACTCATAAACATAATGACACCGTTGAGCACGCCGACAAAGACAGGCACATCGTTTTTGTGCTGTTCATAAAGCGTGTTCGCCACCTTTTTGATCGCATGCTCTATTTCCTCAAAAGTGATATAGGGCACAAAAATCTTGTCGTGTATCTTGATTTCCTTCATAAAAATTTATGGAGAGCAAAATTACATTTTTTTTGTCAATCAGAGATTGATTTATCGGATTAAATAACTGACTGACTGTATGAATAATATCAGCGTTGTTAATTTCGGTATTATTCAGCGCTTCCCGGCTCGCCCCGACGGACTGAATTTGTAGATTTGTATCATGGATTTCCCGATTCGAAAAATCATACATGTGGACATGGACGCATTCTATGCATCCGTGGAGCAGCATGATCATCCCGAATTGAGAGGAAAAGCAATCGCAGTCGGCGGTATGCACAGAGGCGTTTTGACCACAGCCAGTTATGAAGCCAGAAAATTTGGTGTCCGTTCTGCCATGCCCACCAGGATTGCATTGGAGAAATGTCCTCAGCTGATCATCGTCAAACCGAGATTTGGCAGATACAAAGAAGTTTCAAAACAGGTCAGAAATATATTTTTTGAATACACCGATTTGGTCGAACCTTTGTCTCTGGACGAAGCCTATCTGGATGTAACCCAAAACAAAAAAGGAGTTGATTCCGCAAACGACATCGCAAGAGAAATCAGAAAAGAAATTTTTGAAAAGACCGGACTGACTGCATCAGCAGGAATTTCGATCAATAAATTTCTGGCAAAAGTTGCATCAGACATCAACAAACCCAACGGACAAAAAACGATACATCCCGATCAGGTGATTGAATTCCTTGAAAAACTTCCAATCGAAAAATTTTACGGCGTTGGAAAAGTTACTGCAACCCGAATGAATTCACTGGGAATTTTCAACGGAAAAGATCTGAAACAAAAAACATTGAATGAGATGGTCAGTCTGTTTGGCAAATCGGGCAAACATTTTTTCAATGTGGTCAGAGGAATCCATCTGTCAGAAGTCAATCCGAACCGTATCAGAAAAAGCATTGCGGTGGAAGAAACCTTTTGGGACGACATCAGCGAACAGGAAGATGTATACGAAAAAATTGAAGAAATCGCGGATGAACTGAGTTATCGGCTCGAAAGAAATGATGTGAAAGGAAGAACGCTGACGTTAAAAATCAAATATCCGGATTTTTCAATTTTCACCCGAAGCCGTACCGAAGATGAATTCTTTTATGAAAAGGATTTTCTGTTTTCGATTGCAAAACAACTTTGGGAACAGCGGCCTTATCACAAACCCGTCCGGCTGCTCGGTCTCTCGATGTCAAATCTGAATACCGAAGAAAAGAAACAGCTTTCAATTCAGCTGAGGATTCCTTTTAGGGAATTTATCTGATTGGAAAATCAGGAATCTCGCCAACTTGTCTCGTTTTTTGACGAGATTGGAACATTCGCCGGAATAGCCCAAACCGGCATTTCGTTTTAGTTTTCAAATTGTCAATCTAATTTCCATTTCAGTTATAATCTTGTCTATTATTTCGGGTGAAGTAACTATTTCTAAATGTTCTATAATTGAATCTTGATTCTTTATTAAAAAATTTAAACCATCTCTTCTTTCAAATAAGATAGCATTATCAAATTCAACTTCTTCACCTAAATACTTTTCAGAATATTTAAAGATTTTAATTTTCGAAATTTCAGCTTCAGTTCTTAGGCTTAAAGAGCTAAAGTTTCCATGATGGATAAGCGAACTTTTAACATTTTTGTCATTAGAAGTTTCAATTTCTTCAGGAGTATCAGATATTCTTACGTTAAGGTTAAAATAATCAACCCCAAATTCTTGAGTTTGATTCCAAACATTTGAAATTGTTAAATATTTTCCCTTAAAATTATTTATTGGGATAGAAATTTTAGTTGTTGTTATGATATTGCTGATGTAATTTAGCGCAAAGTTTCCTGAAAGAATTGTCTGAATTCTTTTCCCTTTCAGAAATTCTAAAGAACTTAAACTTTCTTTATCTATGTATTGTATTATCATAAAAATTACACACTACGAATCGCTTCCCTTACCCTAACCAGCTTTTTCAATAAATCCTCAAGCAGATCCAAATGAAGCATATTGGCACCATCGCTTTTTGCATGTGCCGGATCGGGATGGGTTTCAATAAAGATTCCGTCCGCCCCGACTGCGATACCCGCTTTTGCGATGGTTTCGATCAGTTCGGGTTTTCCGCCGGTCACGCCGCTCGACTGATTGGGCTGCTGTAGCGAATGGGTGATGTCCAAAATCACCGGCGCATATTGCTGCATCACCGGAATTCCTCTGTAATCAACCACCAGATCGCCATAACCAAGCATGGTTCCCCTTTCAATAATCGCAACATTTTGATTGTCTGAATCAGTAACTTTCTGAACCGCAAACTTCATACTCTCGGGTGACATAAACTGACCTTTTTTCAGCGTAACATGTTTTCCGGTTTTTGCGGCTGCCACCACCAGATCGGTCTGACGAACCAAAAATGCAGGAATCTGAAGCACATCCACATACTGTGCAGCCAGCTCGGCCTGATAAGGTTCATGAATGTCAGTAGTCGTGGGAACGTCGAACTCCTCTCCTATTTTTCGCAGAATTTTCAACGCTTTTTCGTCACCGATGCCGGTAAAAGAATCGATACGCGAACGGTTCGCCTTTTTAAAAGAGCCTTTGAAAATATACGGAATCTTCAAATCATCTGTAATTCTGACGATTTTTTCAGCAATTCTTCTTGGGGTGTCTTCATTCTCTATGGCGCACGGGCCGGCAATCAGAAAGAAATTCGGTGAGTCCTTGTGTTTGATTTTTGGTAAGTTCTGAATCATGCTGCAAAATTACTGAAAATTTGGTTCTGCATCAAAGAAATCGGAACGACATCGTTCATCCCTGTTTTGATCAAAAGTTTGGCTAATTTTGCAGTCGGAATGAAATCTTTCAACACAGAAAAAATCACCTATTTTGATCAGAAAATGATTCGGGACATCAAAATTCCGGATCGTTTCAATTATCCGCACAATTATGAACCGCACCCGCTCTGTCAGATTGCTGCGGACGAACTCAAGAATTATATTTCCAATCATTTCGGTTCTGAGTTTGATTTCAAAGTCGGAAAAATGTTTGGTGTACTCATCGTTGAAGATGCTGAAGGAAAACTGGGTTATCTGTCCGGTTTTTCCGGAAAACTCAATAATTCAAATCAGTACCCAAGGTTTGTTCCGCCGGTATTTGACATGCTGGATGATGACGGTTTTTATCGAAAGGGAGAACAGCAGCTCAATCAGATCAATCGAAAAATTGAAGTACTCAAAAATCTGCCCGAATACACTGAATTAAATAATAATCTTGAAAAATACAGGCTCGAATCGGTGCTCGAAATTTCGGCTTTCAAAAAACAGATGAAGCTGAACAAATCGGACCGAAAACAATTGAGAGAAACCAAAAAACAGCAGCTTGACGATCAGGATTATCAGGAATTTGAAAAAGAACTGATTCGTCAGAGCAATCTGGATCAGTTTAAATTTAAGATACTGAAAAGAAGCTGGAAAAGAGAAATCGACCGGATGACCGAACAGGCCGAATTGATAAAATCACAGATTAAACTGCTAAAAAAAGAACGAAAAGACAAATCAAATCAACTTCAGGACAAACTTTTTGAACAATATACTTTTTTAAACAAAGACGGAAAAGAAAAAAGTCTGGGCGAAATTTTTAAAGAAACCGTTTTTGAAAAACCGCCTTCAGGTGCGGGTGAGTGCGCAACTCCAAAACTGCTTCAGTACGCGTTTAAAAATCATTTAAAACCAATTGTTTTTGCAGAATTCTGGTATGGTCCTTCACCCGAATCAGAAATCAGAAAACATTCAAATTTTTATCCGGCATGCAGCGGAAAATGCAGACCCATTCTCAAACACATGCTGAAAGGAATTCCGGTTGACGAGAATCCTGTTTTTTCAGAACTTTCAAAAGAGAAACAGCTGAAAATCGTTTTTGAAGACGACAGCATCATCGTGGTCAACAAACCCAACGAGCTGCTTTCGATTCCCGGAATTGAAATTCAGGATTCGGTTTATACGCGGCTGCAGGAAAAGTCAACCGATTTTGAACCGCTGATCGTTCATCGGCTCGATATGTCAACTTCGGGTCTGATGGTGGTTGCAAAAACAAAGAAAGCACACAAGAATCTGCAAAATCAGTTTTTGAAACAAAGCATCAAAAAGAGATATACTGCGCTTTTGGACGGAGTTCCTGCTACAGTTGAAGGCGAAATCAATCTTCCGCTGCGCCCCGACCCGCTTGACCGGCCGAGACAGCAATTGGATTTCAAACACGGAAAAAAAGCACTGACCGTTTGGAAATTGATCCGAGAAGAAGACGGAAAAGCATTGGTTCATTTTTGGCCGAAAACGGGAAGAACACATCAGCTCAGGGTTCATTCTGCGCACCGTTTGGGTTTGGACACGCCGATAGTCGGTGATGAATTGTACGGAAAACCGGCAGATCGGCTGTATCTTCATGCTGCGGTTTTGGAATTTGTTCATCCGACAACCGGAGAAATGATGAGATTTGAAGATGAAGCTGATTTTGGTTAAAAATCTTTTGGATTTGGAAGCCTCGTCGGGATTAAATTATATTTACACGTTAAATTGAATTTATGCTGGAAAAGGACAATCCGAAGATCATCAGCGGCTGGAAATTTTACGATTGGGCGAACTCGGTTCATTCACTGGTGATTGCATCAGCGATTTTTCCGATTTATTACGGTGCCATCACGCTTTCAAATACACCGAATCCGATCAAATTCTGGGGTTTTCATCCTGAGGCTGCATTTAATTTCTCATTGGCAATTTGTTTTTTTGTGGTCATACTGCTTTCGCCGGTTTTGAGTTCGATTGCAGACACCATCGGAAACAAAAAGAAATTCCTCAGATTTTTCTGTTATCTCGGTTCGATCAGCTGTATGCTGATGTTTTTCTTTACCGACGGCAGAATCTGGCTCGGACTTCTGCTCAACGTACTCGCCGGGATCGGCTATTGGGGCAGTATAGTTTTCTACAATGCCTATCTGCCCGAGATTGCAAGCGAAGAAAAAATGGACAAAGTTTCCGCCGGCGGATTCATCATCGGTTATATCGGTTCGGTCATACTGCTCGTATTTTGTCTGGTGCTGATACAGACCATCGGAAAGGATGATCAGTCTTTTTATACCCGGCTGAGTTTTGTGCTGGTCGGTCTCTGGTGGATGGGATTTGCACAGATCACTTTTAAAAAACTGCCGTCAAGGATTTATGAAAAAAAGATTCCAAAAAGCATTGTCAAAGAAAGTTTTGCCGAGCTGAAACATACTGCAAAAGAATTGTTTTCATTTTCGGATCTCAGGACATTTCTGTACTCATTTTTCTTTTTCAGTCTGGGCATGCAGACCATTTTCCTGGTTGCAGCGCTGTTTGGCCAGTCAGAAATCGGATTGAGCACCGACAAACTGATTATGACGATTTTGCTGATTCAGATCGAGGCTATCATCGGTGCCTGGCTGTTTTCATTTTTGTCCGGAAAGATCGGAAACAGAAATACTTTGCTGATCGGAATTTTTATTTGGGTAATTGTTTGTCTGCTCGGTTATTTTATCGATCGCAACGATCCGAATGTTGAAATTCAATTTTATGTGATGGCGGGTCTGGTCGGACTGGTAATGGGTGGAATTCAACCGCTTGCCCGATCAACTTATGCAAAACTGCTGCCGCCGACAGAGGATCATACCACCTATTTCAGTTTTTATGATGTATTTGAAAAAGCTGCACTCTGTATCGGTCTGTTTATTTTCGGTCTGTTTATCGAAATGACCGACGGAATGAAAACCTCTGCACTGGTAATGGGGATTTCATTTGCAATCAGTTTTGTGATTATGTCATTTTTGAAAATGCAGAAGAAGGATTGATCAATCATAATTTTACATTTCCTTCTTTTTTGATGTTACGTAATTAGTTAACTTCACGTTGTGGAAATAAAGAAACAAATCATATTCTTCAGTGAATATTATGAACAGAAACTGAATAACGATGGCAAATAAAAAAAATATCAAAACATTTAATCAGCATCTTGAAGAGAGATACGGTAAAATCGGCAGTGACAAACGAACTGAGTTTGAAATTAAAGCAAAAGCTTTTGCTATTGGAGAAATTATCCGTGAAGAAAGAAAGCAGGCCAATATGACACAAGAGCAGCTTCCTGAAAAGTAAGAAGCAACCCTAATAAAAATCAACAATGACAGATTTATTAACTGAACAAATACAAAAAAATAAGATTTATAAGGATAAAGCAATTTGGGTCGGAACATTTCTTGGAGGACCATTAGTGGCAGGTTATTATATAGCGGAGAACTTTAAAGCTTTTAACGATTCTAAAAAAGCAAAGAAAACTTGGTTTTTCGCAATTTTGTCAACTATTGCAATTTTTGGTATCGTTTTTTTATTACCTGAAAACATCAAAATTCCTAATGCCACTATTCCAATAATCTATACAGTAATTGCATATTCACTCACTCAGCATTTTCAAGGAAAGAAAATTACAACTCACTTAGATTTAGGAGGTGAATTTTTTGGATGGTGGAGGACAATAGCCGTTGCATTAATTGGGGCAGTTATAACTTTTGTTCCACTTGCAGGTCTTATTCTCTTAATATACGGCATCAATTATAATAGTTCAGAAGTAACTAATACCTACGGTATAATGAGAAACGAAATTACCTTTGACAAAAATAACATTTCGGATACAGAAGTGAACAAAATCGCAAACGCATTAACAAAAACCGCTTATTTTGATGATGAGGTTACAAAACATATTTATGCAGAAAAAGTAAATGAAAAATACGAACTTTCAGTTTCAATTGGAAAGGACATTGCTGAAGACACTCAACATTTACAACTTTATTCTAACCTCAAAAACGACTTACAAACATTTTTTCCAAACAACAAAATTGTTTTTAAGTTCGTTGGCGATAATTTAGATGATGTAATAATAAAAATTGAATAATAAAAGGGTTGCTTCTTACTGCCGGTTGCCGGTTTGGCCTTCCGCCAGCGAAAGTGTCACGGGCGAGCTTCATTGATTTTTTCATTACTTTTGTGTATGCCGAGCACTTCCGGCTTTCTGTCATCGGCGGAATGCCAAAAGCCGAGCAAACGATAGGCGCAAAGAAAAGTTATATTTCACGAATCGAAAACGGACATACGGATATACAACTTTCTACGCTTTACAAATTGATTGAGTTGGGGCTTGGGTTAAAACTAAATCTGTCAATCGGATAGAATTTCAATAAAATTACTTAAAAAAATCACCCCTCAACAAACCCTGCCCGCTTCAGCAATGCGGAATTATCCGGTTTTCTTCCTCTGAATTTCTCATAGAGTTCCATCGGGTCAACACTGCCGCCGCTTTCCAGCAGATGTCTGAATTTATCGGAAACCTCAGGATTAAAAATCCCGGCTTCCTTAAAATAAGCAAATGCATCCGCATCCAAAACTTCTGACCATTTGTAGGAATAATAACCCGAAGAATAACCGCCGCTGAAAATGTGCGAAAACGAAACGCTCATATTGTTTCCGGCTACAGACGGATACAGATCGGTGCGGTCAAAAACTTTTTGTTCATATTCAGAAACCGAGTTGACAGCCAACTTTTCTTCACCGTGCCAGGCCATATCCAGCAAACCAAAACTCAGCTGTCTGACCGTCTGATAACCTTCCATATAATTCGCCGCTTTTCTGACTTTCTCAATCAGCTGTTGCGGAATGATTTCACCGGTCTGGTAATGATGTGCGAACAGTTCCAAAACTTCGCGCTCATAACAGAAATTTTCCATAAACTGAGAAGGCAATTCCACAAAATCATAATACACATTGGTGCCCGAAAGGTTTTCGTACTCGGTGTCGGCAAGCATTCCGTGAAGCGAATGACCAAACTCGTGAAACAAAGTGGTCACTTCGTTAAAAGTCAAAAGCGAAGGCTTGTCTTTTCCGGGTTTTGTGAAATTGCAAACGATTGAAATATGCGGTCTTTTCATGTTTCCGTCCACATTTGACTGCCCTCTGAATTCGGTCATCCAGGCGCCTGCTTTTTTTCCTTTTCTCGGAAAGAAATCCGCATAAAACAATCCCTGATGACGACCGTCCCGATTCAGAATTTCATAAACTTTTACATCTTCATGGTATTTGTCGATGTCGTTTCTTTCCTTGAATTTCAGACCGTAAAGTTTTTGAGCCGTCATGAAAATTCCGTCAATCACTTTTTCAAGCGAAAAATATGGTTTCAGTTCTTCTTCCGAAAAATTGAATTTTTGCTTTTTTAATTTTTCGGCATAATAAGCATGATCCCATTTTTGCAAATCATCCAAACAGTCTGCATTTTTCGCAAATTCCTTCAGTTCGGTTACATCTCTTTCGCCAAAATGTTTTGATTTTGAAAGCAGATCATTCAGAAAATCTTTGACTGTTTTTGGCGATTTTGCCATTCTTTCTTCCAGCACAAAATCAGCATGAGTCTTGTAACCGAGCAGTTGCGCCCTTTCCAGTCTCAGTTTTGAAATTGATTTGACGATTTCTTCATTGTTGTGTTCATTGTCCTGAAAAGCACGTTTGCCGTATGCCAGACTCAATGTTTTTCTCAGTTCTCGATTGTCGGCATAAGTCATAAACGGAATATAAGACGGCGCTTGAAGCGTGAAAATCCAACCGGTTTTCTCACGCGATTCGGCTTCATGCGCTGCCTGTTCGATCACAAAATCGGGCAGTCCTGCGAGATCGTTTTCATCTGTGAGATGAAGTTCAAAATCATTGGTTTCGGTCAAAACATTTTGCGAAAAATCCAATGACAATTTTGAAAGCTGTTTGTCGATTTCTCTTAATTTTTCCTTTTTGTCGTCGGGAAGATTTGCGCCGTTTCTCGAAAAATTCCGATAACTTTTTTCAAGCAGTCTGAGCTGTTCGGGATTCAAATCAAATTTTTCTTTGTTTTCATAAACCGATTTGACTCTTTGAAACAAAACCGGATTGAGACGCACATCATTTGAAAATTCTGAAAGCAAAGGCGAAACCGTCTGTGCGGTCCGCTGCATATTGTCGTTGGTTTCAGCATGAAGCAGATTAAAAAATGCAGCCGAAACGATATTCAGTTTCTCACCGCTGGTTTCAAGCGCTTCCACCGTATTTTTAAAATCAGGTTCATTCGGATTGTTGCAGATTTCATCGATTTCCTTTCTTGCCTCATCGAGTGCGGCGTGAAAAGCGGGCTCGTAATCTTCATCTTTTATTTTTGAAAACGGTATGCTGTCAAAAGGCGTATTGAATTTTTCCAAAAACGGATTTGTCATTTTTTAATTTTTTGAATCGCAAATTTAGGGATTTAAAAATCCGTAAAATAATCTTTGATTTCAATTTAAGTTTTATACGTATATTTGTTATAAATACACGTAGATGACAACAAAACTGACTTTAAGTATAGAAGAATCAATTATTAAGCGGGCAAAATCTTACGCAAAAGGCACCGGAAAAAGTCTGTCCGAAATCGTTGAGGAATATCTAGATTCAATTACCCAGGAAGATTATAAAGGAAATTTATCATCCAAACTGAAGAAAATTGTAGGATCGGTCAGTTTACCCGAAGATTTTGACGAAGAAAAAGAATTGCGTTCTTATTTTGAGGAAAAACATTTATGAAAAGGATTTTTGCAGATACAAATATCATCGTCGATTTGATTGCCGACAGAAGACCTTTCAGTAAATATGCAATCGAAATTTTCAGTCGCGCAGAACAAAAAGACATTGAATTGTTCACTTCTTCTCATTCGATTGCAACCACTTATTATTTATTGAAAAAGTATCAGAATGAAGAATTACTGAGAGAAATATTATACGATTTATTTGATTTTCTGACTGTTATTGCTGTGGATTCGGATATTTTAAAAATGAGTCTTCGTTCTGATTATAAGGACTTTGAAGATGCTGTTCAAATTTATTGTGCGTCAAAAATTGAAAATCTTGATTGCATCGTAACCAGAAATATAAAAGATTTTAAAAAGTCTATTATTCCGGTTCTGTCTCCTGAAGAGTTGGTTTTTAAATCCTGAAATAAAAACCCGTTTTAATCTTTATTCACCAAGATATTTCACAAATTCTTTTGCCGAAATCTCTCTCGCACCCAGACTTTCCAGATGCGGCGTATAAACCTGACAGTCGATCAGTTCATAACGATTGCTGTATTTCTGAACAAAATTGATAAATCCTGCTTTTGAAGCATTTGAAACTTTTGCAAACATGCTTTCACCGCAAAAAATCCGTGGCTGTTCAATTCCGTAAAAACCGCCGACCAGTTCACCATTCTTCCATACTTCAAAACTTTTTGCAATTCCCAACCGGTTCAGTTCGATATATGACGATTTCATCTCCTCGGTAATCCAGGTTCCGTGCTGTCCCGGTCTGTAAATTTTCTGACAGTTGTCGATCACCTGTTCAAATGCTTTGTTTTCAGTAAATTCAAAAATCTCATCTTTCAATATCTTTTTCATTGATTTTGAAACCCTCAATTCATTTGAAAAAAGCACAAATCTCGGATCCGGAAACCACCACAATATCGGTTCATCGGGATTGTACCACGGGAAAATTCCTTTGCTGTAAGCGAGTTTCAGCCGTTCGACACTCAAATCACCGCCATAGGCGATAATCCCATCAATGCTCGTTTCCGAATAATCCGGAAAACTGATTTCGTCTGTTAGCCTTTTGATCATTCCGATATTGAATTGTCCGTACTGTCGGTTTGGATTTATTTGATTTTTGGGATTTTCCGGTATTTCCTTCTTCTGCTGAAAATGAAAATCAATCCGAGAATTACAATCAGATTCAGAGGAATCAGCAGATTCATCAGCTGCCATTCTGATTTCTCAAGTCTGACTTTGGTTTCGTTCAAAGCAGGAATTTCAAATTTTCTGTTTTTCAGATTCAGAAAATCGGTGTCGCCGACCAGATAATCGATACAATTGAGCAGAAAATTCTGATTGTCATAAGTCACCGGTTTTTGCTTCGGATTATCCGGTCGTCTCGAAAATTTATCGGCACCCAGCGGCATGGGTCTGCCGGTCATGATGTCAATATCGTTTTTGGCCACATCACCGTCAGAAATCAAAATGATTTTTCCGTTTTGGGTTTCTGGTTTGAAATTTGGAATTTCCTTTCTTTCATATCTTGCTGCAAACATCGATTTGAAATTTCCTTCAGCCAGCACAGCGATCGGGATTCTTCCCATCTGATATTCTTCGGGCGAAATATCATCCACTTCGCCAAGTTCGATAAAACTCATTGACGGCTGAAGCGAGGTAAAGGGCGAAGTCGCAAGCAAAACCGTCGGTTTAACATCCGGATTTTCGAGCAGTTCGATCGGATTTGCAAATCTGAATTCAACCGAATTGACCGTTTGGGTAATCGGGCTCTCAGCTGCTTTGAATCCTCTGACAAAATATGGCCAGGTATAGGCGTTATAGCTCACATTTCCGGCAGTCGTTTCACCGTCGGCCAGAATGATTTTTGCAGCTTCAGCATCCTTGACAATGGCCGGAATAATCCGCATTCCGTAATTGAAAAAGAAGTCGTTCAGATTCAAATCTCTTGGAAAAGCGACGATTTTTCCGCTTCTGAAAATGCTGTCCATTTCGGCATCGACCATTTCGGTCAGAAACATCATCTTTCCGCCGTTCATCACATACTGATCAAGCACCAGTTTGTCTGAATCTGTAAACGGAAGTGTCGGTTTGGCAACAATCAGCGCATCAAATTTTTTCAGCGAATCAAGATCCGATTGTTTCAAAGTGAAAGTCGAATCTTTGATCGGATTGATGTAAGCTTCTACATCATAATTTTCAGACAGTGCGCTTCCCAAGCCTTCGAGATACATTTTTGGAAGTTCGTCGTGATGAACAATCAAACCGATCGATTTCCGGTCGATCTGACTGATTTTCCGAACCTGATTCATAAACAGAAATTCAAGTTTCTCGGTGGTCGCAGTTGCCAATTCGGTAAACGGCAGGCTCGGATCATCGACCAGAGTTTCCATCCAGCCTTCTTTTTCACCGTATTTCAAAAATGCATACGGATAGACATTCAGTACGCCTTTGTCGGTTTTGACCGGCGCCGGCGTCAGTCCTTCTTCCTGCAATTGATCAGAAGTAAAATCTTTGGTCGGATCTGAAAACTGATAAGATATTTTTGGATTGATGTTTCTGAATTCATCGAGCATAAAAGAAATCTCATTCTTCAAAGTCCGATAATCACCGGGCAATTCTCCGCCAAGCAGTAATTTGAAATTCAACGGTTTGTCAACTCTTTTCAGTATTTCTTTGGTGGTTTCGGTCAGCGTATAACGCTTGTCGTAGGTCATGTCGAAACGTTTGTAAAAAGTTTCTGACAGTCCGACAATTATCGCCAGAAGCAAAATCAATCCGATCAAATATCTTTTTGTCTTTTTCATTTTTAATTGCTTACTGCTTCCACCGATTATTTTTTACTTTCCAGATTGTAATGGGTCAGCCCCAAAAACAATGCGGTGATGACCACAAAATAAACCAAATCACGGGTATCGACAATCCCTTTCAGCAGTTGCTGATAATGGACCTGCATACCCAGTTTCTGTACAAAATAATCTGAGCTTCCCAACAGATTGTAGGACGCCAGACTTTCAAACGCATAAAAAAGCACAAAACACAGAAATACCGACAATATATAGGCAGCCACCTGATTTTTCGCAAATGATGATGCAAACAGACCAATCGCCGCAAAACTGCATCCCAAAAGAAAAAGACCGAGATAACCGCTGAAAAATACACCGTAGTCGAGCTGTTGGCCTTCACTGACAAAATTTTCAAGCGTTTTGATAAAACCGAAAGTGGTCAGCAGTGCAAATAGAATCACAATCAGCACCGGAAGAAATTTTCCAAAAATAATTCCGCTGATTCTGATCGGCTGTGTAAAAAGCCACTGCAGCGTTCCCGAACTTTCTTCTTCAGCCAGCGTTCGCATGGTNNAGGGTGCAATAAAAAAGAAACTGCTCAGCGAAGCATTTCCGGAATTGAAAATATTGAAATCATTGTCAAAAAACCAGAGAAACAAAGTGCAGATCAGCGAGAAAGCAGCCGCACTCACATACGCCATATAGCTGCTGAAATAACCTGCCAGTTCTTTTTTGAAGATTTTTATCATCGCTCCTTTTCATCAAACGCACAATCGCGAAGAATCGTACTTTAACGTCTGCAAAACTAATCAAAATCCCGAATTGAAGCGATAGAATTTTGTTTGGTTTTCCTTGTTTCTCTTACATGAACATCCGGCTTCCGGCATCAGACACCCAACATCCAACACCTCAAAGTCTCACATCTCAAAGTCAAAGTCTCAAGTCTCATATCTCAAAGTCTCAAGTCTCATATCTACCTCAATCAATACCTCAAAATATCATCAATCGTAGATTTAATCAAATCAACTTCTTTTTTTGAAATGCTTCCCAGTTTGTTTTTCAGTCTTTCTTTTGAAACCGATCTCAGATGAAAAGTCAGCACTTCTGATTTTTCTTCCAGTCCGTTGAGTTTTTCGGGTTCCAGAATCAGATTTCCTTTGTAATTTTTTATTTTGGTCGTCAGCGGACAGACGATGACCACTTTCAGATATTTGTTCATCAGATCGCCGCTGACAATGACCGCCGGTCTTCTTCCGCCCTGCTCGCTTCCTTTGACCGGATCAAAATACATTTCCCAGATTTCACCCTGTCTCATGATGCTTCTTCGTCGTCAATTTGTTCCATATAAAACTTCATGCCTTCTTCTGCAACCATCATGGTTTCAATGTCTCCACCCGCCTGTTTGTATGACCTGACATATTCTGCACGATTGATCTGATCGAGATAGATACGGAGTGCTCTTTCGATGATTTTGTTTTTGGCTACGCCGAGTTTGTCTGCATATTCGCCAAGCTGGTGAAGCAGATCATCGGGTAATGATGAGGTGAATGTTGCCATTTTATATTTATTTTTTACAAATATAAATCTATTTACATAAATTAAAAAATTCAATTCGGAAATTCTGAAAACGATTCTTAATTTTGTCAGATGAATTTTTCAACCCGTGTCCGTTTGGAAAATGAGATGGCCGTATTGGAGCCGCTCGAAGAATCAGATTTTGATAGATTGTATTCGGTGGCGTCCGATCCTGCGGTTTGGGCCAATCATCCGAATAAAAACCGTTGTGAAAGAGATGTCTTTCAGAATTTCTTCAAAGGTGCAGTCGAAAGCGGCGGTGCCTATCTGATTTGCGACAAAAAAACCGGAAAGGTCATCGGCGGAACACGATTTTACGGTTATGACAAAGACCGGAACAGCATACTGATCGGTTATACTTTTTACGCGACCGACTACTGGGGAAAGGGATACAATCATTCGGTCAAAAAAATGATGCTTGACTATATTTTTCAATTTGTAGACAGCGTAATTTTTCATGTGGGTGCAGAAAATTACCGTTCACAGGGCGCGATGAAAAAACTGAATGTAAGAAAAGTCAGAGAAATTGTAGTCGCTTATTATGGCGAGCCGGACAGAAGAAATGTGGAATACGAAATCACAAAACAGGACTGGCAAAAATTTGAAGAAAATCAGTAAAATTCAACATAGATTTCACTTCCTTTTTTCAGACCATAAAGTGTACTTGCCGCACCGACCGTATTGGGATTGCTTTTGTAAATTGAAATTTCAAGAAAACCCGAAGAACCAAACAGCGCCATTCCCTGTCCGATAAAATCGGTTTCTCTTTCAAAATCGGTTACCAATTCATTGTAACTGTGAAAGATGCTGGTGAATTCATGATTTCTGAATCTGACAGAATAACTTCTCTTTTTACCGACTTTGTTGAATATTTTCTCGGAAATATTGGTGATTGAATTTCCGTAATTGTCAATATAAATCACAGTTCCGATAATCGTTTTCTCATCTTTCACAACCGGTCTCAGCTGAGAAAGTTCTTTGAAACTTTTGATCCGGTTTCCGATAACTGACAGTTTCCCGCCCCTTGCCAGATGACAGGCAACCGGAACAAAAACATCTTTTACAGAAAAAATTCCCTGCTGACTGGCCTGCGGAATATTAATCTCAACCACTTCCTTTGCATTGATTTCAGCATTGATCAGAGAAAGGATTCCGTTGTCACATGCGATGAAATAATGATCATCAATCAAAGCAGCAAGTGCTTTCTTATTGGGCGTAATCAGCGAATCTACACCGATGATGTGAATCGTTCCGTCGGGGAAATTTTTGTAAGAATTTTTAACAACAAATGCGCCTTCTGCAATATCAAACGGCTGAATCTCATGTGAAATATCAACAATCACAGCATCACTCAGCTCTTTGTAAATCTGACCCTTAATCGTAGCCGAGTAAGGATCTTTTACGCCAAAATCGGTTGTTAAAGTGATAATTGCCATTTGAATTGATAACTGCGAACAAATATATTGTGTAATTTTGTAATCATTCAAATATAAACACAAGACATTTGACAGAATTAAATTTAGAATTGGCAGAAGTCAGCATTCAGGAATTTTACGGAGCCAATAATGAAAACTTCAAACTGCTGAAAACCTATTTTCCAAAATTGAAGATTACAGGAAGAGGAAAAAATATTTCGGCAGTCGGAAATGAAGACAGTCTGAAGGAATTTTCGGAAAAAATAAATCAGATCATCAGTTATCTTCAGCATTACAACCGGCTGAATGAAAAAGATATGGAAAATCTGCTTGATTCAGATGCTCAAAATCAGACCTCAAAAATAAACGGAGACGAAATCATCGTTCACGGTGTGGGCGGAAGACTGGTAAAGGCACATACACCCGGTCAGAAAAAATTGGTGGAAGCAGTTCACAAAAACGATATGGTCTTTGTGATTGGTCCGGCGGGAACCGGAAAAACCTATACCGGAGTCGCACTTGCGGTGCAGGCATTGAAAAACAAGGAAGTCAGAAGGATTATTTTGACCCGCCCGGCGGTGGAAGCAGGAGAAAGTCTCGGTTTTCTTCCCGGCGATCTGAAGGAAAAACTCGATCCGTATCTGCAACCGCTGTATGATGCGCTGAAGGATATGATTCCGTTTGAAAAACTGAATGCAAATTATGAAAGAGGCGTCATCGAAGTTGCACCGCTCGCTTTTATGAGAGGCCGTACGCTGGACGACGCTTTCGTGATTTTGGACGAAGCACAGAATACAACCCATCCGCAGATGAAAATGTTTCTGACGAGAATGGGGAAAAATGCAAA
>JRYL01001884.1_pt1 | contig 25683 bp, 35 predicted proteins | sample 235391 | NCBI WGS metagenome assembly JRYL01 (sample SAMN03074223, study PRJNA261481) | activated sludge metagenome | biome: Wastewater Treatment Plant; feature: Wastewater; material: Activated sludge; isolation source: activated biomass of a wastewater treatment plant treating wastewater from... ...
CCGGAGATTGGGTCGAAGCGATACGAGGTCAGATACCCTGTCCAAGTCTCCCCGTTCGCGTCGATCACGGTGTAAGTGCCGCCGCGAGTGTTGTAGGCGCTGCGGATACCCGGACGAATCGTCAGTGGCGCGTTGGCGGCGCGGAACTGCAGCCTCACCACCGGCTCCTCGTCGTCGTAGGCGTAGCGTCCACCGTAGTCGCTCATGGTTGGTAGCACAGCGGGGAACTGGAAGGATTTGCTGGATTCCTCGGATACTAGCCTCCATTCCCAGTCTGCCATCAGTCGAGCCCCGCTTGCGGATCATAGATTCGATTTATCGTGAGGGCTTTCTGGACCTCACGCAGGGCCTCCCCATTGTCGCGCACGTTTCGGGTTTTGCGACTCTCAGTCGTGTTGACCGTCACGCTGATATTGTTATTATTGATGGTGCTAGACGGGGCGGTCTGTGGAGCCATTTTAGCCTGTGCGTCTCGGATGATTCCCGACGGGTCCGCAGCGCGTAGAGCGCGCTGCCTGTCTTCTTCGGCCATCTGACTGACAATCTCGGGGTTAAGCTTGCGGAAGGTCTCTTTCCTATCGAGATCGGCTAGGTCGGCCTTGGCTTTGCGGGCTGCCTTCCGGGCCTCGTAGTCCTCGTCGGATGTGCCAAACGAGCTAAACGAAGCTGAGTCGGAAAAGCCAAAGGTGAGACCCTTTTTCTGAGACTCACCCTTCTTGACGATGTCTTCGAGTTGCTTCCGCTCTTCCTGATACCGCTTCTGCAGTTCTTGGTGGTGCTCCAGGGTGCGCTGCTTCTCCAGCGCCGCCACTTTCGCGTTATATTGCTCTTCGGCTTGCACTCGCTCTTCGCCCGACTGGATCGCGGCGTCTCGTTCTTCCGCCAACTGTTGCAGCTTGAGTTGGTGTAGTCGCTCGGTGGCTACTAATATTTTGTCGTAGCTTTGGAGTGTGCCGGTCTCGATAGTTTTTAGGAGATCAAGCTCTTGTTGCGCTGCTTGTTGTTGCAACGAGAGCATCTCTTGGCGGTGGCGAGCCTCTTCTTGTTCGCCCTGCCGTTTTAGATCGTCTGTCCTTGATGAGTTCTCGCGCAACAAATCAGACGACTGCTCTTCTGAGATCTCGTTCTTGCTCCGGGCTGCGCGAATAAGCTGCTCGCCCCGCTGGAGTACGGACAATTTCTCACTGACACTGCGAGCGCCTATATCCATCTCTTTGAGCTTGTCTTTGAGGTCGTCGAGATTCTTGGCTAACCGCTTAGTGTCGGCGGCAGCCATCCCGACCTTGAGTTGCTCAAGGGTCGACTTTACTCTCGTCCCGAGTTCAGTGTTCTTCTTGATGAGGGCGTCGTTTTCTTTAGTCCATTCCTGAACTCGCGCGATGGCTGCCTTGTAGGCACCAACAGCTGCTTGAGTCCCTGCCTGCGCCGTCTTGGCTATCGCGGGTACGCGAGCGGCTTCGGTCAGCGCTGCCAGCGCTGACTTCTTAGCCGCTGCAGCCTCGTCAGTACGGATCTTGGTGCGCAGAGCAGCTTCCTTGCGCAGCAGCTCGGTGAGCTGATCCTCGCCATCTTTGCCGAGTTTCTTGACCAAGTCGATCTGCTGTTTGATGGTTACGAGTTCTTCTTGGGCGCTTACTTGCTGAAGCGCCTTTTTACGCTGCAGGCGTCTCTCAAGATCCGCCACCTCGTCCCTGGTTGCCTCTTTTCGCTTGTTCGCCGCCTCTTTTTCCGCGTCGGCCAGATCGTCGACAAGGTCGATATGTTCTTTGATGCGCGTGCGAATCTCGTCCGACAGTTTAGGGTCTCGCAGTCGCTCAAGAAGAGAGTCTCGATCTGCGGGCTCGTTCAGTTCCTTCAGTGCTACTGCGCTAGCCGCAATACTATCCCGGAGATGTTCCGCCGCCCTCGTGTAGCCATCGAGATCCTTCGCTTTGTTGGCGTAATTTGCGTAGTCCTCGGCGGCTTTGGCGGCTGCGGTTACCTTGTCGAGCGAGACAGCGTTACTCTCGTAGCGCTTGTCGATAAGCTTAAGCGACTCTTCGTACTCTTTTGTTCTCTCAAGCTGTTGCTCGGCGACACGCAGTTCATTTTCTAGCGCAAGGCGTCGAGGGTCTGCTATTGTAGCGCCGCCGAGCGAGGCGGAACGGGCGTTTGCGAGGTTTTCCGCCTGCTGTGCCTTGAGTAGTTCTTTGCGTAGTTTTTCGACCTTATCTGCTCCGCTGTCAATCTCGGGCCCCATTTTTTGCAGCTCGGTTCTCACTTGCTCTGCGTCAAGGCCGAGTTCTTTGAACTTCTTGAAAAAATCAGACGCCGAAGAGGTCTCTGTCAGCTTCTTTATCTCGTCTAGGCGCTCTGCGCGCGGCGTAAAACTATCCGTACCCGTGGCACTCTGACCCGCGCGTTTCTCTTCTTCCGCGTTCAGTTCGCGAGAAGCCTGAGCCATCTCTTTAAGTTTCTCGATGCGGATCTTGAAGGCGGCGTCCTCGCGCTTCATTTCGGCCTGTAGCTGTTTTTGGGTATCGATATAGCGGTTTGTGACTGTCATCAGTACACCAAATGCCGCAGCTGCAGACCCCACGACAGCAATAGGCCCCGCCAGTGCAGCCAGGGCGCTCGCGATGCGAGGTATTGCGGTTAAGCCCAGCGCGTTGCAGCGCTGCTCAAAAACGAACATAGCGCCTTGTGCTCCACCGATGGCAATAAATGCATTCTTGGCATCGGCAAGGCGAGGAATCAAGAAAGCTAGCCCCCCGACAAGCGTCCCAACCCCAGCCGCTGCAGCAGTAGCGGCCGCTCCAATAGCTAGAGCAGCCCCCGCAGCCTCTTTTAGCGGTTGAGGAATTTTGCGTAGCAAATCGAAGCCGCCGCCCACGAAAGCTGCTCCAAACTTGACGACCTCGGCTGTACCTCGCCCGACTTCGCCGACAAAAGTTTTAATTCCGTCGGAAACCTTCTCGAGCTGCCCGGCTAGTGTCTGAGATTGCCGCTCAATGGCGTCTCCGTAGCGCAGATCAATGATAGCCAACAGAGCCTTTCGAGCTTTCTCTGCCTGTCCCGCGCTTTGGACGAGGATGCCGCCAGCCTTGTTTTGCTCAGCGCCAAAGCGAACGAGTTCGCGGGTTGTGATCCCGTACTCGTTTCGCAGCGACTCAAACCCCTCTAGAGAGCCTGAGAGCGCCTTGCCGACGACTAGCGACGTGTCGGTCAAGCTCTTGCCCATCCCTGCCGCTAGAGCAGCCACGCGAGGCAACACCTCTTGCGATTTTTGGCCGTAGACCTCGAGTTGGACAGTAGCTTTGACCACCCCCTCCAAGTCAAACGGAGTCTTCGCGGCAAAAGCTTGAGCGTTAGCAATGGTCTTCGCGGCGACCTCAGAGGAACCTTGAACGGTAGCCAGCTGAGCCTGCAGTTGCTCGAATGAATTCGCAACAGAGAGCGCATAAGAGCTAAGCCCGGCCAGAGCTGCACCAGCAGCGCCCAGACCTACGGTCATGGCGGTAGCCAGTTCTTTGGCCGATTGAGCGTTCTTGGCCATCTCGGCGCGCGTTTTAGCGAGCGCGGAAGCCTCTTGAGCGGCCGCCTTTTGCGCAGCGGCAGAAGCCGCTACTCTGTATTTTTCTTCCTCTTGGAGAGCGTATCGCAGATTGTCGGCTGCCTTCTTGCGCGCCGCCGCCTTCTGCTGCTCGGCCGCGCGCACTGCAGCAACCTCTTCTTCCGCCTTTTTCTTGGCAGCAGCCGAGGCCGCCTGAGCGGCCTTCTCGGTATCGGCAAGAGACTTCTGCGCCTCTGCGCCCCCGGCAATGAAGCCTTTTCCCGTCGCCTGAGCGGCAGCGGTGAGATCCTTTAAAGCCTTTGCCAACGCACTAGCCTGAGCAGCGGCTTCAGAGAATGATTCCTTAATCCTGGACGCTTCCGCCTCCACACCGGCGAAGACATTAGACACGCCCTTATCGCGTGCGGCTGCGATTTTTACTAAGAGCGTAGCTTCAGCGTTCGTGGCCATATTATTTCCTCAACTGGTTGCGCGACCAGGACGCGAGAATGGACCGGGCATCCTCTCTGCTCTCCTTCTTGTCGCAGGGTCGGAAACTAGGCTCCTTGCCCCCCTTGCCTCCACGGAGACGAATTTGAAAGTCCGCCTCTCGCCACAACTCGCGACAAGCTATCCAGTACGTATTCATGAGTTGCTCGATGCTCCACTCTTTTAGGGGGTACTGAGCGTCAGGGGCTAGGCGGGCTCGAGCGATAGTGGCACCGATTTCAAGCCATCCAATTTCGATTGATCTAAGATCCGGCGGCCTGCTATCCCTAGCAGGCTTAGACCGTTTCCCAAGACTTTTTCCATCGCAGTGAGTTTTTCTTGATCTGCTATGACACGATCGGGATCGTCGGAGTCCAACAACCAAAATTCATCATTCGTCAATGGGGCACCATCGTCAGCCGGCTCGTTTAGCAGGTCCACCACAATCGGGCAGATAGAGCTTAGGTAGGCGCGGGCCCCCCCGGTTAGAGGGGTGATCGTGCCTAGGGCTTCTCCGGCTAATTCAAGCCCCAGGTTACGCCCGATTTCCTGCCTTTCGAGCTGTTCCAATTGCTTAGCAATTGAATGCGCCCTCAGCCTGAATCGCCGCTCCACGCCATCCACCAAGACCGTAATCTCTGTCGTCTTCCTCTGAATAGCACTCACTAGATCGCCACCCCACGGCCAACCTCATCGAAGGTGTAGAGCGGGTTGCCATTGGCCGCCCTAGACTCGTCGTAGATAAAGTTGAACGTTACGTTGTTGGCAATGAAGTCATCAGCACTGAACGACGACTGGAAGTTTGGACTCGGCTCCACGATGGAGTGGGAGATCACTAGGTCGGTACCGGCCTTATATTTCGGATGCCGGAACTCGAGCGGAAATCTCTGCAGGTCGTAACTGGCTCCGCCCTTGATGGTTGAGCGAGCGATCGGAGTGTAGCTATAACTAACACTAACCTCTTCGTCCTCGTCGATGTCTCCGCCCGATAGGCGAATCACCCCTTTAGAGGTGCCATCCATCAGATAGTCGGTGCCTGCGACGTATGTGGTCTCGCCGTCGGCACTTTTGATGACCAGCGACGTCGCGTTTGGCCCGTCCAGGATAATCCTCTGGAGGGTATTGTCATAGTTTCCGCTATCCGAGAACGTGTACAGTTTGTTGGTAACCGTCACAGGCGAAGCGGTGACCACCGCGAGCGGCAGTCCCATGAACCGACTAAAGTTAATCATAGAGAGTTCCAAAAATTCAGCCGAGAGCGTGAAAGTCTCCTCGACCGGTACCGAGGTTTGCAGTCTTCGCGGATTTCCTGTCTTCAGCTCTAACTGTTCGAGATTCCGAGTGATCTGGACGTTGCGGAGAAATCCAGCGTCGGCTCCAGCGAGTTTAAGAATACCGTCTCCAACGGAGACCTGTGAGATATCGCCCATTTTTGGGGCTCCTTTCAAATGGGAGCCCCCAATCCGAGGGCTCGGATTGGGAATGTAGTGGCGCCTTAAGCGCCGGTCAGAAGGTTACGGTGTCGCCCAAGCGGGCTTTCCCTCGACGACAGTCAACACCTGACCGTTCGTGCCGACTGGGATGCGAGACAAAGCATCGCCGTCGAAGTAGAGGAGATCTCCTGCCTCAAGGTCGTTGGCTAACTCCCCGACAGAGGGGATGATGTTGCCGTCGGGGTCCAGGAGGGCACCGTCCTGGTCATAGGTGGCTACTCGCTTAGCGTTGTCGGGGACTCGTAAAGGGTCGTGTCTATATCTGGCCATGGGGCCTCCTTAGTCGATGATCTGGGAGCGATTCATAAGAGTGCGGAAGACAAGCTTTTGGATGGACATATAGCTCCAGCCGTTGCCGGTTTTGGATCTGGCCGCGAAGGTTTTGGTCTCACCTTGGGCTTCCACGTCAAAAGGCTGACCGGCGACAGTTAAACCCTCGAACGTCATCTTCGCGATCGCCGAAGATAGGCCGATAAGCTTCGAACCGTCAACCCGGCACAATAGGGCTTGATGTGCCGTCGCGCCGTCCTCGCGCTTAGGGAGGAGGTGGGAACTGTACCCAGTGACGACTAGGCGGCATTCCACCAGCGCCGCATTGCCATGGCGGCGAATATCCATCCAGCCGTCCCAAGCGACGGTTGCGGCGGGTTGAAGGGCTGTGTCGGGAGTGGCGTGTCCCGAATGGGTGCTCTTGAAGTCCCGCAGCGCACCGTTTGGTGCGCGCATACTCTCAAAGAGCGAGACGACGGTGGTGCAAATATCGTTAATCACCGAGCACCTGCTTCAGCCACCTCGGCAGAACGCTGTCGGCCAACTCCGTCAGTTCCTCGCCCTCGGGCAGGAACGGTCGTGCAGGGATGACCTGCATCCAGGTCCCACCGTCTCTCTTTGCTCGAATCTTTGCTACACCGAGTTGATGGTATGGCGCGTAGGGCACGTTGGTGCCGATACTGAGCTGCGTGGGGGAGAGTTTATAGACGCTATTCTCGCCTCTGCCTGTTGCCCTGGATAAAGACTGGAACAGAATTCCGTCGTCTCTAAGTATTTGGGCACCTTCGCCGTCCTTGCGTCGGCGCTCCAGGGTTGACGGAGCCAAAGGTTCCCACCCCGGCCCTTCCGCACGGAACTTCTCTGTCCAAAAGTCCTCAGCCGCCTCTCCGAAACGTCTAAGCAGAGCAGAGAAATCCCCATCAAACTTGTCGATGGCTTTACGCTGCAACTCGTTCAGCTGCAGCGTGTCGAGGTCAAAAACGACCATTCACCACCTCCTTGGCTTTCTTGGCTCGTTGTAAAGGTCGAAGTCTTCCAGTGTCGGGCGCTGCCCAAGCCGTGAATGCATAGGGATCACGCCCGTGCTCTCTGGGTCCGGTGGTGGAGCATTGAGCAGATTCTCGCCCGTAGCCAACTTATCGAGCTCCACTTCGGCGCGACGACGCAGAGAGTCGGCGAGGCTTGTCGGCTCTTCCTCGCCGCCACCCGAGAAGGCGCCGTCCAGACTAAAGGCGGCCGCTAGGTCGGCAGAGATGTGCTTGATGAGGACAGGCGGAGTGGCGAACGGAACGGCGTACCGGCCCGCTAGTCGCGAGTCGATACGCGCATCCGCGTACTCGATGCCGGCCTCAATTCTGGCATCGACTTCTTCATACTTGCCCTCGCTAGGCGTAGCCGAGAGCCTGTGTTCCACGTCCTCCCGCGTTGAGTACGCCACGGTTAGGCCACCGTGTATCCACTAGGACCCGACGCGATACGTCCGATGGCCAGGAGGCGATCGAACTCCGCCAAAACCTGCTTCTCGGTGTACTCGTCGAGCTTGCGAAGATCTCGCACGATGGCGCCCTTGCTCTCACCAGCGGCAAGCCGCTCCACAATGAGATCCTCTAGGCTAGACTGTCTCGCTGGAATAGGCGAAAGATTCTCGGGCACACCGACAGGTTCTGTCACCTCTGTGTGCTTAGGGATACCGTCCACCCACTCAGCCCAGACGTGGCCTACGTGACGCTCTCCGTCAGCAAGCTCACGTAGACGCGCCGTTTGCTCGCGAGGGGGAACAATGTCGCCCTTGCGATAAACCGCGTGAGCGGTTGTTAACCCGTCTCGTAGGATGCGGATGTTACCAGACTTAGACATGACGCCTCCTTACGCAGCGATCGTGGCGGCGACGATGTTTTTGGGGTGATAGAGGGCCACCCCGCCGTAGATCCCTTGAGTCTGAGTCCACGTAGGCTTTTCTTCTTTGAGCCTGTTGTTCACCACCACGAATTTGCCGGGCCGAGGGGTGTAGCTGTCTCCCATCGCTCCGCTGATTGAGGGAGTAGAGATGAAATGCCCAAGCACCTGACCCTTGGGAGGATTGGCGATCATCAAGAACTTGTTGTCGGCAAGGAAGGGCGAGTAGAGCCCCGTATCCTCATCCAGATATCCGCCATCGTAGATTTCAAAAGTCACGGGCTGCCCGTCTCCCACCATCGCTTCCAGTAGGGTGCCGACATTGGCCGGGCCGAGCTGACCGGCGAATCCGGACTGACGGAAGAGGTCGCGAACCTTCTCGTTGCGGCTCAGATACTGAGCCACCTTGCGAGAGTAGAGGCAGCGCACTCCGAAGCCGACGCCCCGAAACAGCATGAGCCAGTTTTGAATATCGGTGATCGGGTCGGCCTCATCGGCGGTCCACAGGGTTTCCGGGGTCGGCTTATTACCCCCGGGGATGTTGTAGGTCACGGTTTCCCCATCTACGGTGACAGAGCCTTCGCTGATAGCTTTAGCGCGCACCCACTCAATGCGGGTTTCGCACCTAAGGTCGAGCTGTTGAGCTTTGCTCATGACCAGCTCCTCGCAGGCAAGCTTATTGTAGCTCAATTCGCTCATAGCGGTGATAAAGTCTGTCTCATCTAGTTGCCCGGTCTCCCGAAAGAAGAATGGGGTAGCTTGGCGAGGAGTGCGACCACGATGGCCGACAAGCTTCACGTCGGCTCCGGGCTTGTAAGACTGGGTCATCCCCATGATGCTCTCCAGCTCGCTCCATACGAGCGATTGAGCCATGATGGACTTAAGCGGAAGGATGGGCGACAGCTTGAACTGTGACGGGTCCGGCTCCCAGGTCCTGACCGCTTCACCGATTTCGGTAGCGGTCGGAAGACCTAGGTTGGAGGGGGTGTTAACAAGGCCGAGGATATTAGTAAAGGCCACTGGGGGCTCCTTTCATAGAAGAAGCCCCCAATCCGAGGGCTTCGGATTGGGAATGGGGGGAGAGTGGCGGCTCTAGTGCCGGGTAGTCGTTAGCGTAGAATAACGAGATCGTGGCCCGCGATGTCGGACATACGGGCCCCAAAGTTTGTGATGGCTTGAGCGGTTAATCCTGTCAGCTTCGACTTCCTGAACATCCCGGTGAAATACATCAAGGATGGCTGCGTCGAAGAGCTGCCCGGCATATCGTGAGCCAGGATACCCACCGGAGTCTGGCTGCCGTCAGATGCCCCGGTGTTGACTGGGACATACTGGCCGGACGAGGTGAGGCGAGCCATCACTTGCCCCTTGTTTAACGCTCCCTGAGACGCCGCGATAACGATCTTGTCTTTGAGGTTGGGTTGATTGGCATAGGCCAAGATTTCGAGGATCATTAGTTGCTGTTTCCTTTCATGCGCCCGTAGGCGGCGAGGCGATTGCGGCGCTCCTCAGCGTCTTCTCCGCCCGCCTTGCTCTGACGGAATTTCTCAACCAGCTCCGGATCCTGAGACCCGAGCACTTCCTCGGAGACAAGCTGAGGTTGAGCTTCCTTGTAGGCTCGATAGAGTTCCATCTGGTCATCCGAGAAGGTCTCCACGAGCGCAAGTTCCGCCTCGCGCATAACTGGTAAGGTCTTGCCAGCCTCGCTGAAGCGATCAATTTCGCCGGTCAACTCCTTAAATCGGATAACCTTCTCAAGTTCTGCGTTGCGCGCTTCAAGGGCCGCTAGTCGATCTTCCTGAGTCGTGGTCTTTTCGGCAAACTCACGTCTGATTTCCGCGATCTGGGAGTCCGCGGACTGGGTATTGACTGGCTCCACTTTAGTAGGAGCTTCTTCTTTGGGTTCGGTGGCGTTGGTGGCCATAGTATCCTCACTTTCACTATAGGTGGATGCCCCCGCTAACTGCGGGAACGGGGTCACAGAGACTTCTCGGATTCGCTTGGACCTGCCGTAGATTCCGAGGCTCAACTTTTTGTAAAGGCCATTCTTCGCATTACGAACGGCCTTCTCTCCGACGTAGCGAACGGTACCGAAGAGTTGCTTTCCAGTGCGCCAGGTATTGCGGAGGTGTCCGCGCGTCTTGTCGCTACTATCGTCGTGGTCTAGCTGAAGTGGTACCGTCCAGTCAAGCTCACCATGCGGTGCCTGGAACTGCTCGTGCATCAGATCGAGGTCCTTGCCGGTGTAGCGCTTGCCTTTGTGGGTCCCCTCGTAGAATAGTAGCGCAGGCATCTCCACCCAGGGGTCTCCCGTGGTACTCATGGTGCCGTCGACCCACTTCGCAGGGTCCTCGACCACATTGCCGACGGCGGAGAAGGTAAAGATTTCTTCGCTCATGCGAACCTCCTAGAATGCAAGAAGCCCGCTCGACGGCGGGCTTTCTTGAGGTTTTTTCAGTACTATCCGGCGGTACCGGAGCCTTTTTAGCTAGTTTTTTTCAAGTGAGACTTCTTGGCGAGCGATGCGAGAGATTCTCGGTCGGATTCCAGGAATCTATCGGGAATTCTGTCCATCATTCTCCTAACGATGTTCTCAAAGAACTTGCGCTTTCCAAAGGCGTAGGCGAAAGTTTCTATTCCTCCCCTTAATCGGTGGCGACCTACAATGTAGGATTCTCCGATGTCTGGGAATTCCGACAGATCTATTTCGTCGAGATAGAAAAGCTCATCGGGCCTAACGACCGCGATCCAGTGGTCTTCCGTCTCAACCCAGCGATAAACTTTCATAATATACTCTCCCAGTGCTCGTTACTGAACCAACGCTCCATAAGAGAATACACTGCCGGATCTAGTTCTCGCAACTCTTCGGGGTAGGAGAGATAGAGGCGAGCCGCTTGAGCTAACCATTCACGCGGGTTTGTTCGGCTGTACGATGAAAGGTTTACAGTCTCATAAAGGTTGCTAATTTCCTGAGCCAGTCCCGCGAGGCTCGCCTTTATGAAGGCGCCCTCCGAGAGATTCTTTCCCTTCCCGGACGAACCCAAGAGGTGATCCATGAGATGAATCACCTCCTCCTCTGTGACTCCCTTGTCATCGCCTATCGCCTGAGCCGTAAGCAAAATTTGCCCGGTTTTGCGATAGTACGCCCCCGAGAGTCGTGAAAGCCTAGCTCCTCTTTGCACGGCTATCTCGTGAGTTACAGTTATGAACCCTTCTGATTGCTCGATTACCTCAAGGAGTCTAGGAGGAAAGCGAGAGAGGGACTTCTCCAGGGCCACCTCCACGTTCTTTAGTTTATTCCCAAAGGACGATCGGACGTCGGGCTCAGAATACTTGAGCGCGGTAGGCTCTATATTGACACGCCTCTCATCGAGCAGCCTTCGGACTACTGGAACAGACTCTGGGTTCGGCTCTTTCTGCACGGGGTCAAAACCTTCACCACCTGACGCATCGGGCCTGCTGGACTCGGGCTGTCTTCGTCTGTCAGCCTTGGCTGCCTCTCCGGAGGCTTGTCTCTGCCCGACTTGGACGGAAGAAGACGCCTTCTCTTCACCTTCGCCAATGCTCGTTCTCGGTGGCGCGGGAGTCGTTAACGGAGCATCTCCGTCGGATTTGGGCAATACCTTAGCCTTAGGGGAGACCGGGGTTAAGGTATCCCCAAAACCTTTGCCGGGAGGAGTCGCCTTGCGCCAATCTAGCGCATCCGTAAGGTCCTTCGGGGCATCCTCTCCCTTTAGCCACCCAAACCATCGTTTGAGCGCTCTCTCGTCGCCGTTCTCGAGGTCCTCCCATACCCAGTCTGTGATGCCCACCAGCGTGGAGCGACACATGAAGTGGAGAGGGGGAGTGTTACCCGGTAACTTTTCATCGTCGAGTTTCATGATGAGCCCGTCGCGACTGCGACAGATGGCCGTGGTACGCGCATCCATGATAGCGAAGAACTGCACCGCCACGACATTAGATCCAGGCTCTCGATAGCGTGAGATCCTCCCTTGCGTGAGAGCTGCGCTCAGCTCGGTGCGCGCTATAATTTCCAGCCGCACCGAACTGAAGTTTTGAAAGACACCCGCGAGGGCTTCCATTACCTTCTTCTTGGCAACCCCGGTCTCAAGCGCCTGAATGAGGACCTCATTCACCTGAGCATCCAGGTCGCGGTCCCATTTGCCAAGCAGCACATCCCGCTTTCGGAGCCACTCTATAGCGGCATCCGGTGGTGGTCCGTGGCTAGGTTGAGGGGTCTCCGGAATCTCGGCGAATCGGGTGATCCGCCTCTCGTCCGCGAGTTCTTCATCGGCCAGTTGATGGCCGGTTATCCAAGCCTGTGAGATAGCCCGGTGTATCATGGAGCGATGCTCGGCGCGTCCTGGCACCTCCAACTCTCGAGGCCGGCGAGTGTCCAGCACCTGTTCGATCTGAGGAACAATAGCCGCCAGTCGAGCCTCCAGCAGAATGCGCCCCTCTCGCATCAGCCACCGCTCTAGACGGTCCAGGAAACGTGGGGCGGTGGTGGCTATCTTGTGAGGCTTTACCTGAGGTGCCTGGAGAGACGCTCCGCGATCTGGCTGCTCTGCGAAAACGTCTCCACGTGAGAACGTCTCCGCCTGTTGTGGCGCGCAGCATTCGCACGTCTGCGAGCCGCCAGCGAAAAGCTCTTGGCTTCCTCCTCTGGTGATTGATCCTGCTCGATGTCGAGGGGAGGTTCTGTCGAAGGATCGGTCTCGTCTTCGGTCAATGGTGGTGGTTCTGATGGCTGCAAGTCCTCCTCTGTCCACAACTCCAGGCCGAAGCGCTCGCGCCACGCGTTCACGTCGGCCAGGTTGGCCATATTGACCAGGCCGACGCGGGCCAAGATCTCAAGAGTCTCAGCGATCACCTTCTCGTCGTCTTCCTCGAAGCTCTCAATCAGGAAGGTGCCGTACCCGACTGATCCCTGACTTCCGAAGTTCATCTCGATGAGCGGCGCGCAGAGCTGGTCGACGAGACACTCAATCAGGTCGTTCAGAAGCTTTTCAAGGAGCAACACGAACAGTTCGAAATGCTTAGTGCCGAGCGCCTGCGAGCCCACTGTGCCGTGGTCGGCAATGAGTGAGGGCAAACCCAGGGCACGATAGATCATCTTGTTGCAGTAAGCGATGAGGCCCTCGAAGCTGTTGCCGATGTTGGCGGCTGCGTACTGGATCTTCACGTCGTCGTCGAGTCCCACCACTGCTGAGCCTTTTCCCCCGAGTGAGTCAAGGACATTGGAGAGATGATCGATAGCCGATATTTGCTGACCGTTTACCTGCACCACCCCTGTTGCGTCGGTCTTGCCGATTGTGTAGGGGGTACCGTATCTTTCGCACGCCAGTCCCCACGCTTTGAGTATGATATCCTTGATGAACCAGCTCTTATAGGCGCGCTTCAGCCGGCTCGTACCGTACGCGTTAGCAAAGTTGCCGTTATGGCTAAACAGGATGGCCTTGTTTAACGGTATCTCCACTTGGTGGTCGCGCCTAAAGAATTGCCAAGCCGTGCGAGGCTTATTCTTGCGCGGCCCGGTGCGGTGCAGGTCAAGATGGATGGTTGCAGGATGCAGTGTCTGCAGGTCGCCGAGTCCCACCCGTCTGCCGTCAAGTTGCCAAACAATCTCTGTCAGCGAGAAACCATAGACCGCCGCTGTCATGATGTCGGCCAATTTGGCGGTGAAGCTACCTTCCATCTCTGCGAACTGCCGGCGGATAAATTCCTCAATCTTCAGATTCGGGTGCGTGTAGTCGCCGAGCCGAGCCAAGGCGGACATGATGAGGAATTCGATGCCCGAATAAACCGTCTCGTCGGTCGTGTACATCTGTTCGTACGTATCGAGAGAGATGTTATCGGGGTTGTAGTAGACATCGGGACTGTATCGAGTCCAGTGGTGCGCGTTGTTATTGAGTGCTCCGCGCATAATCTTGGGTTTCGCGGACGACGAGAGAGGATGTCCGTGGATATCTACTAGCGACATTTATCCCAACATCCTTCCCCACGGGGTAGCCTTACCCACCGCGCGAGCCGCTACTGTTCTGCCGCGCGTAATCTTGGAGAGCATCACGGCGTCGGCTTCATCCGGCGATACCACTCCTCGGCTCTGCATATCTTCCTTGCTCTCGATCAGGATCTGGCCAGAGGGCCGATACTTATATTTGATTGTCGAGAGTTGCCCAACCAGACGAGGATGGTCGGGCAGGTATAGCAGTCCATCTCTCGCGAGTTCACGTAAGCCCCAATAACCCTCGGCTCTCAGGTTGCCAAACCTCACGGAGTCTCGAGCAGGAGAGCCCACCGTGATTCCGATCGCGTTCACGCGCGGGTTCGCTACGAGTAAATCTAGCGGGCCACCACCCTGGCCAGCCTCATCTACCCGAAGCTCCCGCAGTCCGTATCTCTGGCTGAATTCTGCAGCTCGAGCTGCGGCAAAGATTGTATCGGTCTTCTCATAGCTCTCCAGGGGGGCCCAGATGTTCTGACTCTGAGCGGCGAGCGACGTGAGGTTACTGCCGAATCGAGCAGGGTCGAAGCCACCGAAACGAGGGTGCGTCCATCCTTGAGGATTTTCCCACCACCGCATTTCCGGCGGCATCTCCTGCCATCGCCGGACTGCCTCTTCCAGTTGCCACAGCGGGATAAGCGCATCGTCGGCCGCATCTGGAAACTGCGCCATCACACGCACTTTCCAGATCTGCGAGTCTTCCCCGTACTGATCGAGCAGATCAGCCACCGCCGCGGCGTTCACGAGGTGACGATTCACCACTGGTGCTTCTCGCAGTAGCTTCAGTTTGTCGGCCTTATTCGTGAGAGAAAAGAAGTCAGACTTCAGGTCTCTTAGATTGGGCGTGTCAAAGGCGGAGAGCGTGATGCAATGGTAACTGTTGCGATACTTGTGGAACGCATCGTAGAGAGTGCCTTCCGGTCTCGTCGGGTTGCTCAGCAGCAGCAGACGCACATTGAGACCCGATAGTAGGATGCCTTCAATGGCCCCCATAATGGACGGCTTCACGCCAGAGGCCTCGTCCACCAAGACGAGAATGTGCGGTGCGTGGTATCCCTGAAATCGCTCCGGCTCGTTAGGACTGAGCCCCTGAGCGAACCACTTGTCTCCCAGATTGATCATCGGCGGAGACTTGATGAAGCTGCCGCCAAGCTCTATTTGGCTCATCCGGTGGAGAGCTTTAATCTCCCGCCACAGCAGGTTTTCGACTTGATTCCACGTGGGCGCCGTCGTAAGGACGATCGACCCACAGAACGACGTCAAGAACCACAGGCTTGCCACGGCTCCGGTGAACGTCTTTCCCGGTGCGTGGCAAGCCTTGATCGCAACTTTCTTATGGTCCCGGATGCTCTCTAGGATATTGATCTGGCCGTCCCAAAGGTCGACGCCGAGGATCTCTTTGGCCCACCATGCCGGGTCGCGGCGGGCGCGGCGGGCGAAGGCCTTGTTTTGTATTAGGCCCATCAGTCATCTCTCTCGAGGTCCTCTTCGGTGAACTGGCCAATGTAGTCGCTGAACGTGAGTTTACCCTTCACTTCAACCTCGTGAGTGGTGCGCCACTTAGCTTGGGCTCGCAGCCAGAACTCTATGGCTCGAAAGTTGCCCTTCTTACAGAGCTTCATCAGCTCACCGGCAACGGTTGCGTGAGCCATCTCCTTGCCGTTATCGAGCTCTGTCCGATAGTGCTCCCTGAGAGTCTTGGGGCTAATACCCAGGAGTGCAGCCTGCACATCCTGAGAGATGCCGGCGCTTGTCCAGGCACACACTTGGCCGCGACTAAAATCGTTAGGATCGTGCTTAGGAGGCATCGACTGTCTCCCTCCAGGCTAGCCAAGTCGGACACTAGTCGAAGGTCGCTAGCTCGCGTCCGGTGCGGACTCCTCAACTTTCTCAGGGGCGGCGTTCCCCTCCTCGACTATCTCAGTAGTGCCGTCGGGATGGATGCGAAGCTTAAACCTCACGCAGCCTTCTAGTTGCACGCGCCGAACCACGTCTCGTGGAGAGATTCCCTCCACGCTACACCACCAGAGGCTTGCATGCGCTTAGAGGGGTCACATCAAGCCCGCGTGGAGATTCTTTCTTCCACGTGCGACCGCGCAGCCTCTTGTCGTAACTGCCGCCGCCAACACGGAGCAACTTGTTTGCTGCAGCCTCACAGGTCTCAATCAGATCATCCGACCAGCCCTCTGCAATGTATCGTTTCTTCAGCCGCATGCCCTTGGTGCGACTGGCTAACTTGAACTTCTTCGAGCGTCTACGCATTAAATTTATCCCTCTACTAATGCGTAGTGAGTGCACAAAGCTAGCTTTTATCAGGGTTTGCGGCCAGTATAGAGTTTTTCGAAAAGTGATCGTAAATATCGGTATCGGACGAGACTACCGGGCGCACCCATTCAGTATCTCCCACCCCTTCCGGTGGTGGGTCTCCAAGGCGGTTTGCGCGCGGTCTGTCAGGTTCGATGCCAGCCGCTCGGCAAGCATTGGCCGCCCGGAACATGCGCTGCCGGGCAGCATCCAGGAGGCGCTCCGTGTAGGCGAGTAGAGCCTTCTGGAGGACGGATGATTCCTCGACCTTCAGTTGCCTAGCCTTCGAGAGATAGAGCCGCCGCACTTCTCTACGCGCCACCCTGAAGGCTAACTTTAGAGCTGCTGCCTGCTCCGTCGATACTTCAATTGGGTCCGGTTCGTCGAGGAATGAAAAGAGGCACATGTGACACGCATTGATGTGTAGCGGCATCCCGGGCCGGCTCTTCTGGTACTCGGTGACGTGCACATCTTCGGGAGGCTTCCTAGACTGCCACGGGAGACCGACTGGATCAATCTTGATAGGCGTCCTTCGCCGGACTCTGCGACCTTCCCAGGGCAGTCGGAGCTGATGGGGGAGAACTCCCATCTCTTCGTCGTAAGCCGTACACCTATTACAATAGCGATCACGCGAGAAGCCAGGCTTAGCCAGCATCTCCGAGAGAAAGTTGATTGCATCAGAGGGCACCCAGACGCGTCGCTCTCCGGTCTCAGGGTCGATCACGCCGAGTGATGAGACACGTTGCAGAGCCTCCACGTTGATGGTGTAGCGAGGAGGTATATAAGGGGTGGTATTTCCCGTAGACAAAGTTCGCGCTCCTAGGGTAGGATTAGGGTGCAAACCTAGTATCTATGCGCGCGCGGTCTGTCAGAGGGTCGCGCGCGCGCGTATAGGCGGTAAATGGGGGCTTCGGTGGTGGCTGCGTGTGTCTCGTAGGGCGGTCCGGTTGAGCGCAGGGCGTGAGGGTCTTCCCCTCGCCGGTTTTCCCAGGAGTTGGGGACGAAAAAATCGCTCTTGGGATCCGTGCGTTCCCGCTGTGCGCGTCGATGTTTCATTTATTCGTTGCTCTTCGTGACGCTTGTTGAGTTCTCAATTCGCCAGCCCCACAGCGTCACGCCGATAGTGATATCAATCCCGAACCAGGTCATACTCCAACCTCCTGCAACAGAGATGCCCGGTCAAGGAAGTCGGCCCACGACCACTCTCCTCGTGACATCAGTCTCAATCCGTTGTCCTCACACCAGTCTGGTGTGAGCGTGTTATAGCCCTCTTGATCTCGCGCTCGAAGAGCTGCGTGAATCGGGATTGCCCAGGCTCGATTCAGGTTCTCCACCCTCCACTGCGACCGCTGATTCTGGCTCAGTCTGGCGACATGGTGAATCACAAGCCAGGCCCATCCGACTCGTGTGGCGTCCAGCAGGTTGGCCTCTTGATCCTCGCTCAACTCAGCGAAAGACCAACCATACCCCGTGCGCACCTGCTTGACTTCGATAGCGTGGTAATTACGCCACTGGTCAACTAGGCCGAGGTCGTACACCCTAGCCACGGAGAAGCGAGTCCCGCGCACGCGAGGCGTATCGGGTATCGGAACGATATGGAAGCCGACGGCCTGAGCCGCATTCTGCAGAACGGTGCGAAACGCTCTCTCGCTGCCGTTCACANNGCTTGGGCCATTTACTTTTGCATAGGCCTCTGGCGGCGGCGGTGAAGTCGCCACTCTCCCCGGCGATGTACGCCTCCTCGCTCCCGTCGAGCAGACGCTGGGCGTCGGTCAGGTAGTACCAGCTCTTTCGCTCGACCTCAAACGCCCCGGCAAGCGGATTAGTCTTTCCGTACAGTTGTTCTATTACTTTGCTCTGTTTCGTTGCTTTCGTGGCCATCAGTTTGCCTCAGCTTTCAGTGGTTTGTTATGCATCTCAGCCGCGAGTTCGATCGCGTCGGTGAGAACTTGGTTGGTTGCGAAGTCGCTCTTTTTGCCCACGTTGAACCCGTCGGGCTTGAAGAGGACGATGAAATCGGCGTACCAGACGAGGCAGAACCCTCGGCTATCTACCTCCGGCGGAAGTAGCGGCCGCTGCCTCGGCCATCGAGCAACAAACTCCCTGGCTCTGTCCAGTACGGCGGTCATTCAGGCAGCCTGCCTTGCTCGTGGCGTCGCAGTTGGGTCTGCAGCTTCCGCCCCTCGTCGAATCTTGCACAGGCTCTACGACAGAAGTCGTAGGGCAGCTTCTGCAGCTTGCACTCGTAGTTCATATCCTGCCAGCAGCTTCGAGCTTGCCGAGCAATTTTGAGTTCGTTCTCGAACTTCGCGGCCTTGAAGCGCTCTTGGCGTTCTCGGTCCTCGCGGGCTCGCTTCTGCTCTGGAGACTCCTTGCACTGGCAGTCAATCTCGCCAGGCACGTTCATCTTCCACTGCCGAAAGGCGGGGCGTCCGCACTGGTCGCAGTCGATCTTTTCGGTAGTCCAAAAGACCTGAGTCGGCCTCCCGTCCCACCGGCAGCAACCGGGTGTTGGACACTCCCAGGCGTCGTTGAGCTCGACGTCCATCTCGCAGTTGTTGCATCGTCGTCGGCGGGGGTTCGGTGGGACGTTTGTAGCAGTCCCAGATCGGACGCCACGAAAGGTCCCATTCCTCTTGTCCAGATCTCTGGCTTCGTACTGCTCGACGAGATCCTGCAGTTGCTGACTCGGGCCGGTCATACGGTAGCCTCCACGATTTCATGTGCCCAGTGAAATTCTGGCTCGGAGCCGTGCCTTTCGGCGATCACCAGATATTGCTCGGCCTCGATCAGGTGGTCGCCGACGAGGGTCAAGAGCAAACCCCAGGGGTTGTCGACGGGATCGCCCCGGTTGAGGATGTGTCTGACTTTTTGAGCAGCGAGCAAAAAGGCTCCGGACCGTGCCTTCCAGCCAAATCTCGAGTTCAGTCCTTCGGCAATCCGGAGCGTATGCTTCCGGCTGCGGGGCAGGAACGGCTTGCCGGTAACGACGTGATGAGCCGTTTCGCAGTCTTGCAAAAAAGAATTTTTATCAAAAGGGCAATCAATCAACATTGGACTGACGGATCGATGGGGCGTCGGTTCATCCTCGCGCGCGTCTTTTGATTGTCTGCTCTCTTCTGCTCTTGTCTGATCTGCTCTTGTCGTGACATTCGTGACATTCGTGACCCCCGTGACATCTCTTAAGTCACGAGGGTGAACGTCGTCTTTCAGCGGCTCTGACTCGCGCTCTCTCTGCCGTCGCTTGCGTTCGCGAGTCGCCTCTGGTCGGTCACTCGGACGGCGTACCCAATAGCGGTAATCGCAGATACGGATACATCCATCTTCGTCGATCTCGACCAAATCTAGAGCTTGGTAGGCGAGGAGGGCGCTTTCCCATCCTGTGACGTCTCGGTCATACTCGTCGGCTAAATCCTCACAATCGAGCGGCAATCCGTCTGACCCAATCACCCTGCCGTTGTCGTCGATAGCGTGAGCCCTGAAGATCATATACAAGAAGCGAGCGTGAAAGGCGGCTCCCTGCTCGGGGGTCTTCCCCTGTCGCAAAATCCGCTTCGCGGTCTTGGTGCTAAACCAATCTTCCGGGATTGGCACGAAGGCTTGACTAATCTTGTGCAATGGTTACTCCTGATTTGAGAGGTTTTGGGTAAATCGTGTCTTTACCATACCGGGCCACCAACATCGCATAAGGCTCACCCTTCCAGTAATAGAGCCGAGCACGTTCTCCCCGGCCGTCCTGGCGGCCCAAGATCTCCACGCAGTAGGGAAAGATTCGGGCTAGGTCTTGATGCGCTCGAAGTATCCAGGCCAGGCCGTGATAACCCCAGGGCTTAGGGTCACGACCGACGAGGTGTTCCTTAGTCCATCCGTTGGATCGGAAGTCAGACCATCGATCCCGACACTTCTCGAGCGCGTGTGATGGCGGGCCGTGGAAGATGGATCCGGCCGACTGCTCCATCGCAACGAGGGGGGCCTTACTCATCTCTCACCCTCGACCGGCATTTGGTCTCCCCAGCACTCAAAGCCCTCGCGCGGTGTCCGCTGGAAAATGCTCAGGCGCGGCTCAGGAGACTGCCGCCGAATCATCTCGTAGGCAAGATCTGGCTTTGCCGAATGTTGCGGAGGGTTCTCGGCAACCAGCACGTTAGGCACCTCGTCCCAGAGTAGGTTTTTCTGGGTCGTGGCGCAGATTGGCCGGTTGCCCTGGGTCTTGTTTACAGCAAAGATCAGGTACTCGACGCAGCCCCGAAAGTAATAACCTGGTCCGGTTACAGGTTCCCCGTTGGCGTAAGTTTTTACCCAGGGTATGATGGTCTTCATACTCCAGCCCCACATTTTGATCATTGCCAGAGCGTCTTCCATAAAGTCCTTTGTGGTCCACAGGTAAAGATGGCATCGCTCGGCGGCCACGCGGTTGACCTCAGTCCCCATGGCGTAAATCTGCATGATGTCCTCGACCTGGTAGGCTGGGTGAAGGCGGTACTTCTTTACGTCCTTGTAGCCGTTCATGCCCTTGTGGTGGTCGTCGTACTTCCATGGCGGATCGGTCTCTATGGCACGGAAATGTCTGTCTGGGTAAGGGAGCTTAATCATCGCCCACCCCCTCGAGTCACTCGCTCAATAAGCACTCTCCAAGCCACAGCCGCAACAGGTGGCGACACTGCGTTTCCCAGGCATCGTAGGCGGTCGGTGCGATAGGTAACGGACTCGACCATCCACGCGGGAAACCCATCAACCGCTCCACGAACAGGACGTTGGGCACTAGGCCAGTAGTGTTCCGGCCAGTCTCTCCAGGCGTCTGGGTCTTGCCCTGGTGGCCAGAGTGGCAGATCTCCGATAAGCCTGGGCTCTTGCGCTTCCCTCTGGTCCCCTTCGATCCCGCTCCCGTGTGGCAGTTGGCGTGAGGGGTGGCCCAGTTCTTCCTGCTGGTCGGCGTCGGAAAAAGCTTGGCCGCCGAGGCTAGGTTTGGAGTTACCGAACCGTCCTTCTGTCGATCCCCTCCTCCAGAGTTCCCGTGTGCTCTCGGCGTGGCCCAGTTTTTCGACTGATAATTCAGGTCGATCGTGACCTTTTTTCCGCTCGGAGTCAGGCCGGAAGGCGTAGTGCCTTCCGGAACCTTCCTCCCCCTTTGGCTGACCATCGGGGTGGCCCAGTTCCGCCCCAGAGAGTCCAGGCTTGGACGCTCCTTTCCTGTCCTCCCAGCGGATCCGCCCTTGTTTGAGCCGTACGAGGAACTCGTCGTTGTAGGCCAGGAGGAAGAGCCGCTTGCGGACGTGTGGGGCTCCCAGTTGGGCGCACGAAAACACTCCCCATGCCGCATGGTACCCGAGGTCGGCCAAGTCCCCGAGAACTCGCGGGAGTCCTCGGGAAACAAAGGCGCCCACGTTCTCCAGGAACAAAGCTGGGCGTCCCGACTCGCGAAGAAACCGGCACATTGTGCCCCAGAGGTCGCGGGGGTCTTTCGCCCCGAGTCCTCTGCCGGCAGCCGAGTAGGGCTGGCAGGGGATACCTCCAACGACGAGATCCAATCGGCCGCAGAACCACTCGCCTGGAAGGGTTGTGAAATCGTCCCATATAGGAGCTTGATCCAGGGCCGATACTTCCATCCGCGCCACAAGAGTGGCCGCTGCGTAGGCTTCCCGTTCGACGTAACAAACGGTTCGTATTCTGTGGTCTGCGAGCCTGAGTCCGAGGTCGAGGCCGCCGATTCCGGAGCACACTGAGAGGGTACGTATAGCCACACTACCAATCCCACCTTTCCATCTCCGTCGGCCTCAACAACATGAGTGGGGTTTCGAAGATCTGAGTGTAGTTACTCACTGGGTCGCCTCCTCGATGGTGCAGAGGAGCCTGGCACCCGGGGGGATCTGGAATTTCTTGCTTATCATCAGAACGGTACCTTCTGCTCAGGTGTCCGCTCGAGCCAGCCGAGCCAGTTCTCGAGTTGGGTTTCGGTCCAGCTTTCGAACTGAGGCGTTCCGTCGTCGTTTACCGGACCCAAGGTATCGGGGTCGCTCCCCTCGTTGATGAGGCACGCTTTGGCCGTGGCCACCTCACGCGAGAGCCAGGGGATACGAGCAGCGTAGATTTCCTCGCAGGACAGTTGAGTTTCGAGTCTCTCGATTTTTAGGGCCAATTCGGTCTCGTTATCTTCCACGACTTCCCCCACCACGACTTTCGGTCGCTTCTCAGCGAGGCGCTCAAGATAATTGATAACCTTCTCTATTTGCGCTTTGGTGGCCGTCTTGAAGCTCGGCATCCCCTTAGAATCGACCGGCAACAAGTTCGCAGACTTAATCCAATCCTCGTAGCCCTTGGGGTACTTGTCGCCCCACTCTATAGACTCGGACAACTCTTTCCGCCGGATCGCGAAGTGCTGCTGTTGGGCCCTGCTGAGAGAGTCCCAGGTCTCCGCCGATTTCGTAGCTTGTGCAGGGGCAAGGGGTGAAGACGGCGCGGGGGTTGGCTCCGGATTTGAGACCTTCACCCGGTCGTCGGCTTGATGCATCTCCTCATCGGCGTAGACCCCAGACGTTTCCGCCGGGAAGGCCTTGCGTAGAGCCAAGGCTTCCGCTACCTTGGCGATCATCACCTCCGGCATCATGGACCATAGCCCCGTCTTCTGAGCGTAGCTACTGTATCGAGCTACGGCGAACAGGGGCTCCAGGAATCCTCGACGTCGCACCCCAATCTTGGCTGCAGCCGGCGGTTCCTTCTTGAGCCAGACATCCACCCAGACGCCATCAGGTCCACACCAGAAGGGCCCGACCTGCCCTTCATACTCTCCGGACCGGGAGGCAATAAGCCTTAGCCCGTCGATTCCGGTCTGGACGGTCATTCTGTCACCGCGCTTGATCGCATAGATCTGTTTAGAAAACGGGTCTAACCCCGTCCGCTGACAGACTTTACCAAACAGAGTAACCTCGGCATCCGTACAGTCCTTGGCTATCAAGTTGCGCAGAGCTTCTAGTTCGGCAGTGAACGTCTGTATCGTTAATCCGTTGTCTCCAGTTTTTACAATCGCACTCATACCGCGACCTCCTTCATTACTTCACCCAGCACAATGGCTTCAGAGTGTTCTAGTCCCACGCCGCAGATAATAGCGTGGTCGATAGCTCCGACTTCGAGCAATTGCTCACAAGCCGCATAAAGTAACTCCTGGTTCTCGTGGTCCAGAGCCTCGGCTCGGTCCATCACCAGAATCCGCAATCCGGTAATCTCGCACAGCCAGACCTGTAGAGCGATGGCCACCAAGAGGCCTTCGCCGTCACTCAGTGACTCGTAGTCTCTCCATTCTCCGTCTCGCATCACTTCGATCGTGAGAGCGTCAGTCAATCTCGCTGCCAGGCCCCAATTACTTAACGTTCCGGTGAGCTGCTCGCTCACGCTGTCGAGGTGTTGGCGCAAGACTCTGGCGCGAATGCCGCCGGGGCCGTCCTTGGTCAGAGTCACTAGGCGCTCCAGGCACTCGACCTGTCCCTCAAGCTCTACGACCTTTTTAGCCGCGACTTTCGCGGTCTTGATCCACCGGTCGTGTTCCGCCCAAGCGGCTTCGTCGGCCACCAGGACGGCTAGCTCTGCTTCCACCTGGGCTAGCTCTGCCTCGACGGTTGACGCGTCGGGCGCTTCGGCAGCCTCCAGATCTTCTAACTGCCGGCGAAGAGAAGCGGCCTGCCCGGCCTCTAATAGGTAGTCCACACCCTTTTTGATGCGCCCTCTCAGGCTGCCGAGGTCCGGTATTCGAGGCTCAAGTCCGACCAGCTCTTCACGGGCCTCCTCGGCCGTATGCTGATCGAAGGGACGCTTACATCGGGGACACACGGCCTCGGCGAGGATTGTCTGCAGTTCCCTCACCCGCTCCGCGAGCTTAGCCCCGGCCTCAAGCTCAGACTTCAGCGACTCTAATCTCTGTTTAGCCAACTCCACAGCCTCAGACGACGGAGCGGCTTGCACTTGCCGTCGCAGTCTCTGGAGTTGCTCCTGGCGGGCTCGAGCCTCGCCTAAGCTCAGAGTAAGTTCATGCCTCTTCGCTCGGAGTTCGGCCAGGAGTTGAGGATTCGGCTGCTCCGAGTCCGGCTCGTTGCCGTCGAGGTGAGCTTCCAGGTTTTCAAGCTCCTTTTTTGCGTTGGCGAGCTCTCGTTTCCGTGCCGTGCGCTCGTCGTAGCACGCTTTGTAGAGTCTGGACAGGTCGCTCCCGACGCGGATACCGAAAGTTTTCAGCGCGTCCAGCAGAGGCAGGGGTTCCTTTTTGAGTTCCTCCGTAATCTCGGCGGCCTCCAGCTTGATACCAAGCCACTCCCACCATCGGGCCGTCTGGTCCTTGGCGTCCAGAGACAAGAAGCTAGCGCCCCGCAGGCAGTACGAAATCTCTTTCTCGCTCGCCCCGCAGGCCTGCGTGAGCCGTGCCTGCGCTTGAGTGAGCTTCAGTCCTGTCGCGCTCTCCAGGTGTAAGGAGTGAGTCGGTAGCAAGACTCTGGTGACCTCGCCAATCTCTTCGGTCACGGCCGTGATCTCGCTCCGACTGGCTCCCCGATGCGGTAATCCCGCGAGCGACGTCTTCCCGGTCACGGGGTTGTTGCCGGTGAGGAGCGTCTCGAGCCCATACAAGATAGAGGACTTGCCGGATCCGTTGGGTCCTGTGATCACCGTGGGTTCGGTCGTGGACAAGGGGATCTCGAATTTCTCGAACCCTCGAAAATTGGTGAAACTAAGCTGTTTTATCTTCATTTTCATCTCCAAAAACTAGCGCTATGTGCTCTCCGAACTCTTGAGCCGCCTCGACGATTTCTCGGGCATAGATAAGGATCAGTTGCCTGTGGAGGTCCACTCCCCCGATCCCGTGGTTCAACTCGTAGAGCGAACATTCGATCATCTTGTTCCGGAGCATCAATTTCTCCGCTAAGTGCTGCGCTACATCGATGTGGACTTGGTGGACTACTAGGCCGGAGCCGACGTGCCGATTCAAGATGCCACCGTTGTCAATAGGTTAAGGATGATCTTTCTCATTATCGGGTCTCCAATCTCGGTAAAAAAAGTGCCGCCCTACCTATTATGAGTTGACGAAGTCGGTCGCGGAGCCGGGCGGCGGAACTCCTGGGGTTACTGTCGTTGGGTTACCGATCTCGGAGGGTGCCGATAAGGGGGGAGGGCAAACTCGGCTCCTTCGAGTTGTCTCGCTGTTTAGCAAGCTTGCATAAGGCGCGCTCGATGAGGCGCTCGGTCATCCGGGCCACGCGGCGCCGGAGCACGGGATCATAAGCGTCTTTGCTGTGGTCGGGTGAAATCTTCATGCCGCCACCTCCGCTACAGCCGCGAAGGCTTCGTCGACGATAGCTTGAGCTTCTGGTGAAAGAGTCCGCAGCCGCTGGAGGGCGTCGATTAGCACGAGTCCGCACTGATCTAGCCGCTCGAGGCGTCGTTCTAACTCTTCTTCTCTGGTAGAGCCGTTGAAAGTCATTCGGTGACCTCCTCTATCTGGCCATCGGTGACCCGATAGGCCTTGCCTGGCTCAGTTCCCTCATCGCCTATCTCTACGAGCTTTCGCCTATAGCGCTCTTGCTTTTTATCCCACCACTGGAATATCAGCGTCGAGTAGTTTCCGCCGGTCAGCGTCGAGTGGTGTCCGCCGGTCAGCGTCGAGCGGTGTCCGGCGGTCAGCGTCGAGTAGTGTCCGCCGGTCAGCGTCGAGTAGTCTC
>JRYL01003481.1_pt1 | contig 25428 bp, 25 predicted proteins | sample 235391 | NCBI WGS metagenome assembly JRYL01 (sample SAMN03074223, study PRJNA261481) | activated sludge metagenome | biome: Wastewater Treatment Plant; feature: Wastewater; material: Activated sludge; isolation source: activated biomass of a wastewater treatment plant treating wastewater from... ...
GCGGTGCCGGCGGTCAGAATGTGAACAAGGTGGAAACCAAGGTTCAGCTGACCCACAAACCGACCGGAATCGTGGTGGTTTGTCAGATCGAGCGTTCACAGCTTGCCAATCGCGAAAGAGCGATGCAGATGCTGAAATCAGAATTGTATAAGATTGAGCTTGAAAAAAGGATGGCAGCGAGAAATGAGATTGAAGCAAATAAAATGAAAATCGAATGGGGTTCACAAATCAGAAATTATGTGATGCAGCCCTATCAGCTGGTCAAAGATGTCAGAACCGGCTATGAGACCAGTGATGTACAGTCTGTAATGGACGGCGAGATCGATGAATTTTTGAAAGCTTATCTGATGCTGATGGGTCAGAAAGAGGAGAAAAATTAACCCGCTAGAAAACGATAAAAAATGGAAAACCCCGTAAGACCGAAATCATACGGGGTTTTCTTTTTCCGAAACATTTTGTTCAAAAAACCGGACGAGCCGACTTTTCGGGTAGCTGTTATCAGTCTGAATCTTTGCTGAAAACTTATTCAAAAATAAATTCACTGCGATCGAAAAAGCGAATACAGCCTGCTTCGAAAACTGAGACAGATTTGTGCGTTAGTTAAGCGGGTAACGTTCAGAGATTCCGTGTGGAAATTCGTTCACTGCAGCCACCTTGGTGAAACTGAAGCTAGAGCAGAAACCCCTTCGGCCAAATCTTCTCAATCGTGTCGGAATTTGAACTTCATCGAATTCGTGAGAAAAAGATTCAGTAACAAAAAGGACACTATTTGAAAGAACATCAGTTCTTATCAAAACGATTTTAAATTTTAACTCTTAATAAAAAGAACTTCAATTTTCTTCTTCGGTCTTCAAACGAATTCTTCGGAAGAATCATTTTGATATTTCAAAGATAGATTCTGTTTTTAATTCTGACAAAAAAATTACATTCTACTTATTAACAATCACTTAACTGCTGTTATCAACAATTGTTCATAAGTCTGACAGCTGCCGAATTCAGAAGAATCAACCGATAATAAGCTGTCAGTATATTGACTTTTTCAACAATTGCAGATGCATCCAAACCGTACTTTTTCATCAGTTCGGCAGGTGTTCCGCTCTCTCCAAAAGAGTCATTTACCGCCACAAATTCCTGTCTGACCGGATATTTCTCTGTCAAAAGTCGTGAAATGCTCTCACCCAAGCCGCCAAATTTGTTGTGTTCTTCACAGCTGACGATCTTTCCTGTTTTCTTAACAGAATTCAGAATAATTTCTTCGTCCAATGGTTTAATGGTATGAATATTAATCAGTTCCGCCGAGATTCCCTGTTCTTCAAGCGTATTGCATGCAATCATCGCTTCCCAAACCAGATGACCGGTAGCAACAATGGTCACATCGGTTCCTTCCTTGATCATAATCCCTTTTCCGATTTCAAATTTCTGATCTGCAGGTGTGAAAACAGGAATCGACGGACGGCCAAATCTCAGATAAACCGGGCCTTTGTGTTCTGCAATCGCAAGTGTAGCCGCTTTGGTCTGGTTGTAATCGCATGTATTGATTACAGTCATTCCGGGCAGCATCTTCATCAGACCGATGTCTTCAAGAATCTGGTGGGTTGCACCGTCTTCACCCAAAGTCAGACCGGCATGAGATGCGCATTTTTTTACATTTTTATCCGNNTCCGCCGATGGTCAGACCGGCTGCAACGCCCATCATATTGGCTTCTGCAATTCCCATCTGAAAAAACCGATCGGGATTTTCTTTTTTGAAAGTTCCCATTTTGAGCGAATCGGTCAGATCGGCACAAAGACCGATCACATTTGGATTTGTTCTTCCCAATTCGGTGAGTCCGTCACCAAAACCGCTGCGGGTATCCTTTTTTTCTGTATAATTTAAATCGATCATTTTCAATAGTCTTTTAATTCGGTTTCGGGATTTTGTTCCAATGCAATTGCAAGCTGCTCGTCATTTGGCGCTTTTCCGTGCCATGCATGGGTGCCCATCATAAAATCAACACCATTGCCCATTTCGGTATGCAGAAGAATTGCGATTGGCAGTCCTTTTCCGGTTTCTGATTTTGCTTTTTCAAGAATTTCAATCACCTTTTCTGTATTGTTTCCTTCTTTTTCTTCCAAAACCAGCCAGCCAAAAGCAGTCAGTTTTGACTTCAGATCGGTGGTGTCGAGCACATCTTTTGTGTCACCGTCAATCTGACGGCCGTTGTAGTCGATGGTCGTAATCAGATTGTCTACTTTATTGGCAGAAGCATACATAAAAGCTTCCCAGTTCTGACCCTCGTTCAGTTCGCCGTCTCCCTGAAGCACATAAACCAGTTTGTCGTCATGATTCAGTTTTTTGGCAAGCGCCGCACCGATGGCAACCGACAGACCCTGACCCAGCGAACCGGTTGCAATTCTCACACCCGGAAGTCCTTCGTGAGTGGTCGGATGGCCCTGAAGTCTTGTATTTAATTTTCTGAAAGTATTCAGTTCTTCGACCGGAAAAAATCCGAATCTTGCCAGTGTGCTGTAATAAACCGGCGAAATATGTCCGTTCGAAAGAAAAAACAGATCCTCTCCTGTTCCGTCCATTTTAAAATCGGTCGAATAATCCATCACTTTTCCGTAAAGCGCAGTAAAAAATTCGGCACAACCGAGCGAACCGCCCGGATGACCGCTGTTCACCGCATGAACCATCCGCAGTATGTCCCGTCGGGTTTGCTGCACATGGGTCTGTAATTGTTCTAAAGTCATTTCTGAAAATTTGTATGCAAAATTAAGCTTTTGAATTCAGATACCCGATGACCATTCCTGCTTTTATATAAAGAATTCAGGCCGAGTTTTCAACAAATCATCAATTTGTTCGGGTTTTAATTTTTCTCAAAAGTTTTTTGAAAGGCAGTTGGAATAAAATTAATCAGGTCGGTTGCAATCAGAGATTCTTCACCCAATTCATCGGCCGCCAGATCACCGCACAAACCATGCAGAAAAACACCGAGGATGGCAGCATCTTTCGGTTCATAACCTCTGCCGAGCAGACCTGCAATCATTCCGGTCAGAACATCGCCGCTGCCTGCAGTCGCCATACCCGGATTGCCGGTCGAATTGAAATAAGTTTTTCCATCGGGTGTGTGAATCTGACTGAAGGCTCCTTTTGAAACCACGATCAAACCAAATTCCCGGGTGAGATTTTTAATTTTTTCAAATTTCTCAATGCTGTCATTCCAACTGCCCACCAGTCTTTCCAACTCTTTGTCGTGTGGCGTGATGATCGTATTTTCGGGCAGTATCTTGAGCAGATTTCTGTTTTTTGACAGCAGATTGATTCCGTCGGCATCGATAATGATTTTCTCGTTTTTAAATTCATTTTCTGACAAAAACTGTTCAAAACCGTACTCTGTCCGTTCATCCGTTCCCAGTCCCGGGCCGATTGCAATGGTATCGAAACGGCTGAGTTTTGGAAAACCGATGATTTTGTCATCGGAAAAATCGGTCATCAGCATGGCTTCCGGAAAAAGTGATTGAAGAACACTGCTTCCGCATTTCGGAATATAAGCGGTCACGAGACCGGCACCGCAGCGCATGGCTGCCTTGGCACTGAAAAATACAGCACCCATTTTTCCCTGACTGCCGCCGATCACCAACAGATTTCCATAATTGTATTTGTAGCCGAAACGATCTCTGAGTTTTTTCAAACTTGAAACCGAATCCGAATCGGTAAAATAAAAATCTGTCGATTGGGATTCAATTGAATTCCGGTCAAAACCGATATCCAGAATTTCAAAATCTCTGATATTTTTTGAATTCTCAGGCAGCAGCATCGACAGTTTGGGTGAGTCAAAAGTCAGACAAAGATTGGATTGGACAATAGTATCTTCGGCTGAATTCAAACGGTCGCAAAACATACCAGAAGGCAGATCAACCGAAATCATCTCACAGTTTGAATGATTAATTTTTTCAATTACTTTTTTCAAACCGCCTTCCACAGGACGATTTAATCCATAGCCAAAGATAGCATCAATAATCACCGGCTGATTTGAAAAGTCAAAAGCTGTATGTTCGTCAAAAAATTCAATTTCAACATCTGTTTCTTTCAGTTTTTTCTGATTGGCAAGATTATCTGCCGAATAATTTTCGGATTTTAAAAGATAAACTTTTGGATTTGAACCTCCTTTTTTAATCAGTCTTGAAATCACCAGACCGTCACCGCCGTTGTTTCCCGAACCGCAAAAAACAGCAAAATCGGTATTTGAAATTTCATATTTCAGTTTAATCTGATCAAAAACGGCAGCTGCAGCTCTTTTCATCAGATCGATCATTTCGATATTTTGTTTGGCTGCGGTTTCTTTTTCTACAATTTTTAACTGTTCGGGACTGAGTATTTTCATAACAAATTCAATTATTTTGATTGAATAAAAAGTTTAAATCTAAAATTACGACTTTAATTGCGAAAATTCATAAAAACAAAACTGTTTCTGTCGGAACCTGTACAGTTTACTGTATGTCAGTTTGTTTTGACCGATTTATCATTCCGAAAACAAAATCAGTCTGTCTCAAAATTCCGGTTTTAAAGTATCATTAATTTACAATGTAAATATTCTGTACATATAGGTTCTAATCTGAAAGGCACATTAAAAAACAGTTTTCTATTTTTGGTTTAAAATTCAATAATATGAAATACATAAACTACTTACTTGCCGGTCTGTTCTGCAGCCCGCTATTTTTTAATCTTCAGGCACAAAGTCCCGGAAATGCATTTACAGAAGGATTCAATATTGCAGTGGATGAGGGATATCAGTGTGTTANNGTTAAAAGATCAGGGCAAATTGTTTTACAATGAAGCTTCAAAACCCGATTACATCCAGTTCGCCTGGCCTTTAAAAAAGGCTGAGGGCGTTGGTTACAACCAGATCTGGGGAGTTTCGAATTTCGTGGATCATCAGGGAGGAGCAGGAATTAAAGATTATTTCTGTCAGGAAAAGACCTACAACGGGCATAAGGGAACAGACATTTACCTGTGGCCGTTCTGGTGGTATGCAATGGATCACGATCAGGCAGAAATCATTGCAGCAGCCGATGGTCAGATTTTATACAAATTTGACGGGAATTATGACCGCAGCTGTGTGATGGGATCGGGTGACTGGAATGCGGTATATGTACAGCATGCCGACGGTTCGATTGCCTGGTACGGACATATGAAAAACGGTTCGCTGACCACTAAAAATGTTGGTGATATGGTCAGTAAAGGAGAATTTTTGGGGAATGTGGGAAGTTCGGGAAGTTCGACAGGGCCTCATCTTCATTTTGAAGTTTATAACTCGAGCAGTCAGCTGATCGATCCTTTTGAGGGCAGCTGTAATCTTCTGAACAGCGAATCCTGGTGGGAAGACCAGCTTCCGCACGATAAACCGACAATCAATGCAGTGCTGACTCATTCTGCATATCCTGTTTTTCCGGATTGTCCGCAGCAGGAAGTTACAAATCTGAAAAATTATTTTGAAACCGGAGAGTCCGTTTATCTGGCAGTCTATCTGACCGATCAGGAGGCCGGGTCAACAATGCATCTGAAAGTAACAAGACCGAATGGAACAATATTGAATGAGTGGGATGCAGCTCTGACCGAAAATTATCAGCTTTCTTACTGGTTCTGGATAGCCAATCCCGATATGAACGGGAACTGGAAATGGGAAGCTACATACAAAGGCGTGACAGTTGTTCACGATTTTTATGTAGGTGTGATGGGAACTGCCGAAAATGAAATCAAAGATTTTAAAGCTTTCCCGAATCCGGTTTATGAACTAATCAATCTGCAGTCACCGGATAAAATTGTTGATGTTCAAATCATTGATGCACAGGGAAGGACAGTCAAACACATCAGCAGTCTGTCGGGTATCGACAAAGTGGATGTCAAATCGCTTCCGGCAGGATTTTATGTAATCAAAGCATCAGATATACAGAAAAAGACTTCGACAGTAAAAATTATGAAAAAGTAATTCTATAGTCCCCTTCTAAAGAGAAAAACCGACAGTTTCGACTGCCGGTTTTTTTGATTTTTAAAGTTTGGTGAATATCAGTGTGGTCGTCGTTCCGAGCGAGGTTGCCGAAATCCTGAACTGACTGTGATTTCCGGATTCGATTTCCGGGGTAAATGTCTCGGGCAGTATGGATTCAAATCCTTCCGTGGTCACAATGACTTTGTACGAATCGCCGTTCTTTTCCCAGGTTCCTCCGATGGTTTCCATCAGATGGCACGGATGATCGGTAGTTTCGCCCCATACATCTTCAACAAAAATTCCGCCGCTCACAAATTTCACACTGCCTTTGTATTCGCAAACGCCTGAAATGTCCTGAGTTACACCATTGATCAGTTTTCCGGTCACTTTCCAGGTTCCTACAATTGAGAATGGCGNNCCGATAAAACTTAGTCCAAAACCGATTACCAGCAATAATCCGAGTAGTTTTTTCATTTTTTTGATTTTAATTTAATAACAGCAAACTTCGGTCTTTATTGCCGAAAACGAAAAATTATTCATTGTACCACTCCCCTCTGTGCGGTTTGAGCGCATCTCTGACCGGAATCAGTTCATCTTCATCGACCACCATAAAACAGATCGATTCGTTTTCTGCAAAATGTTCAAAACCGGTTATATTGTTTTTCAAACCGTCTTTTTCAATAAATTCTTTCAGGTGTTCCTCCTGATGTTCGGCCGTTTTATTTGCGTCAGGACCGTAAAAGTCCCAGATTAGTTTTAATTTTTTCATGGTTCAAATTTAAAAATAGTTTTAAAGAATAAGCGACTGAATTGTCTTTTATGTTATGGATTTGGGATTAATTCAATTATAAATTTCATTAAAAATTAACACCTCATTCCAAATAAATTAAAGTCGGTCAGTTGACGAATGGCTGTATGTTTTTGTATTTTTGCACATTCAAATGAAAAATCCGATTTCCACATACAATCCAAAGGAGTATATACTGATTAAAGGCGCTAGACTCCACAATCTGAAAAATATAGATTTGGCCATTCCGAAGAACAAACTGGTGGTCATCACCGGTCTTTCGGGCTCAGGAAAATCTTCACTTGCATTTGATACGCTTTATGCCGAAGGTCAGAGAAGATATGTCGAAAGTCTGTCTTCTTATGCACGTCAGTTTTTGGGAAAATTGGACAAACCTCAGGTGGATTATATCAAAGGAATTGCACCTGCCATTGCCATTCAGCAAAAAGTAATCAGTTCAAATCCGAGATCGACGGTTGGAACCACCNNAATCGGAAAGACTTATTCTCCGATTTCGGGTGAATTGGTTCATAAAGAAACGGTTACCGATGTGATTGATTACATACAGTCGTTGCCGATCGGTTCAAATCTGCTGATTCTTTCACCTTTATATAATACCGGTGACAGATCGTTTTCGGAATTTCTTAAAATTCTTCAGCAGCAGGGTTTTACACGAATGGAAATCGACGGAAATCAGGTCAAAATTGAAGACCTGCTCGAATTTAATTTTGAGCCAAAAGATGATGCATCGGTCAGATTGCTGATCGACAGGGTGAGTACTCAGGATGATGAATCATTTTATCATCGTCTGGCGGATTCGGTTCAAACTGCATTTTTTGAAGGAAAAGGCGGACTGATTCTGAAAAATACGGATGACAACTCTGAAAGAGAATTTTCAAGTTCTTTTGAATTGGACGGAATTACATTCAATGAACCAACCACTCATTTTTTCAGTTTCAACAATCCTTACGGCGCCTGTCCGACCTGTGAAGGTTACGGAAAAGTAATCGGGATCGATGAAAATCTGGTCGTTCCCAACAAAGGTCTTTCAATTTTTGAAGATGCTGTCGTTGCCTGGAAAGGTGACAAAATGGGCGAATGGAAAGATTATTTTATCAAAATCGCTTCAAAACGTGACTTTCCGATTCACAGACCTTATTTTCAGCTGACCGAAGAACAAAAAGATTTTCTGTGGCACGGCGATAAAGAATGGGAAGGAATCGACGGTTTTTTCAAAATGGTCGAATCAAACACTTATAAAATCCAATACAGAGTGATGCTGTCGAGATACAGAGGAAAGACGCTCTGTCCCGACTGCAAAGGAAAACGACTGAGAAAAGAAGCCGGATATGTAAAAATCAACGGAAGGTCGGTTCAGGATCTGGTCGATCTGCCGCTTGACGAACTCAAAGTATTTTTTGACGGTTTGGAACTGACCGAATATGAAAATAAAGTTGCAAAAAGAATACTGATTGAAATCCGAAACCGTATCGGTTTTCTGATGGATGTCGGTTTGGGTTATCTGACTTTGAATCGTGCTTCAAACACTTTGTCAGGCGGTGAAAGTCAAAGAATCAATCTGGCAACTTCGCTGGGTAGCAGCCTGGTCGGATCGATGTACATACTCGACGAACCTTCGATCGGTCTGCATTCGAGAGATACCGAAAGACTGATCGGTGTATTGAAAAAACTGAGAGATCTTGGAAATACAGTAATCGTGGTTGAACATGATGAAGACATTATGAAGGCAGCAGATCATATCATCGACATCGGACCCGAGGCCGGAACACACGGCGGTGAAATCGTATTTGAAGGAAATTACAAAGAACTGCTCAAAGCGGATACGCTGACCGGAAAATATCTGAGCGGAAAAATNNAAGGTGCAAGAGAAAACAATCTCAAAAACATAGATGTCAAATTTCCGCTCAATACTTTGACCGTCATCACAGGCGTGAGCGGTTCGGGAAAGAGTACGCTGATGAAGGATATACTTGCTCCGGCACTTCAGCGCGAGCTTGGAATTTACGGAAACAGAATCGGTGAATTTGATGCATTGGAAGGTTCGGTTTCAAAAATTCAGAGTCTTGAACTGATCGACCAGAATCCGATCGGGAAATCTTCAAGATCCAATCCGGTGACTTATGTAAAGGCTTATGACGAAATCAGAAATCTGTTTGCAAAACAAAAAGCAAGCAAACTGATGGGATTTCAGCCTAAACATTTTTCATTCAATGTGGACGGCGGCCGCTGTGATACCTGCAAAGGCGAAGGCACGATCACCATAGAAATGCAGTTTATGGCGGATGTTGAGCTTGAATGCGATACCTGTCACGGTGCCAGATTTAAAAAAGAAATTCTTGAAATTAAATTTCACGAAAAAAATATTTCGGATATACTCCACATGACGATTGATGATGCGGTTGAATTCTTTAAAAAATACAACGAAGAAAAAATTGTCGAAAAACTGCTTCCGCTTCAGGAAACCGGTTTGGGTTATGTGCAGCTCGGTCAGTCATCCAATACTCTGTCGGGCGGCGAGGCGCAGAGAATCAAACTTGCATCTTTTCTCGGAAAAGGAAATTCTCATCAGCACACCTTATTTATATTTGACGAACCTTCGACAGGTCTACATTTTCATGACATCAAAAAACTGCTGAAAGCTTTGCGTGCGCTGATTGAAATCGGTCATACCGTTTTTGTGATTGAGCATCATCCCGATATCATCAAATCAGCGGATTGGATCATCGATCTCGGTCCCGAAGGCGGAAAAGGCGGCGGGAATATCACAGCACAGGGAACGCCCGAAGACATTGTAAAAGTTAAGGAATCCTATACCGGAAAATATCTGAAAGAAAAACTGAATTGATTTAAAAACCTATTTGCTTTTTCTTCCCAATGGTTTTTTGGGTGATTTTTTGAAACGGTTTTCCAAAATCGGATATTTTTTGAACATTTCAAGCTGAAGAGAAGCATTCATTTCGGATGCTTTCAAAAACATTTTTCTGCCCATTTCCTCATTTCCAAGCAGATAATAACAGTTGCTCAACTGATAATAAAGTTCGGCACGGTTAAAATGTTTCTGTGCCTGATGAACCGATTCGATTGCTTTCTGATAATCGCCAATCGTAATCAGCACCTCAATCAGTCCCAGCCAATTGTAGAAATTATTGGGTTCCAATTCGATCAGCTTGTAATAATCAAGAGATGATTCTTCAAGCTTGCTCAATTGGATATGAAGATAAGCTCTTCGTTTCCACATATCCGGATTCTGAGCATCGAGTTCCACTCCCCTGTTCAGATAGAAAAGCGCTTCTTCATAATTTCCAAGACTCTCATACAAATCAGAAGTTGCGGTCCAAACCTGCGGCAGCTGCGGATCTTCGTGCAGCGCCTGATGATAGGATTTCAGTGCTTTGAACGGCAATCCGAGTTTGACATAGCAGTTTCCGATTTTCAAATAAGTAAAACCTGCAGAATCATCGAGTTCCAGTGTTTCTTTATAAACTTCTATCGCTGCTTCGTAATCATCCAGTTTTTCAAGACAGGCCGCCTTTTGGGTATAAGCCATTATGCTTTTTGGATTGATCAGCGTCACATAATCAAACGCACGGTGCGCCTGTTCATAATCTTTGAGCTGCATATAAACTTCGCCCAGCTGTGACCAGGCAAGCTCAGAATAAGGTTTCAGATCGATGTATTCATTCAGAAACTCAATCAGTTCTTTTGGAACGTGAAGTTCGTCATAACACTGAACACACGAAAAGAATGCAAATTCATCATCGGGATCGAGTTCAAGCGCCTGTTTGAAATTGTATAATGCAAGATCGGTTTCATTCAGATTCAGATATTCGTTTCCGAGACAATTGTATATATATTCCTGGTCTTCACCCGATTCGAGTGCTTTTTCAAAAAATCCGATTGCCATTCTCGGATTCTCCTTCATCGACCAGTAACGGCCGACTGCAATCAGATAATCCAAATCATTTTCGGCGGTTTCCTTCAGTTCCGAAATCAGAAAAGAAGCTTCTTTCAGCCGATTGACCGCAAGAAGATATTCAAGTTTCTTGATTTGGATGTCGATGCTCGACGGATACATTTCAATCGCATAATCGATTGCTTTCTTTGCGTAAGGCAGATCGCCCACATCGAGATAATAGGCTATGATTTCATAAAATTCATCCGTTTCAAAATAATAATGCGTTTTGTTTTCAAGCATCTGTTCAAAACGGCTGATCAGACCATCATTCAAATATTCATCATCCATAGCACGAAGTTAGTCAATACCGAAAAGCATTTAATCAAAACCCAAACCATTTTTGCACAATCAATCAACAATCGGGAAAATCGGCCAAGTTGTCGGGTTAAAATGAGTTTTGAAAAAGAATTGCCATAACTTTGCAGCATGGTACAGACGCCCGTTTATTTTGACCGGATATTTGAAAAACTCAATGAGATACTGACCGAAAAGAAACCGAATCTCATTATCGTACTGGCAGACGAAAACACCCACAATCTGTGTGTGCCGCTGTTGCTGTCAGAAATTGAAACCGAATCTCAGATTGAACTGGTTGAAATTCCGGCGGGCGAATCATCCAAAAATCTTGATATTGCAATTCAGATCTGGGAAACGCTTTCAGAATTCAAAGCCGACAAAAGCAGTCTGCTGATCAATCTCGGCGGCGGAATGGTCACCGATTTTGGCGGTTTTGTCGCTTCTGTTTACAAACGCGGAATTCAGTTTGTCAATATTCCGACTTCGCTGCTTGCAATGACAGATGCTGCCTTTGGCGGAAAAACCGGTCTGGATATGAACGGAATCAAAAATCTGATCGGTGTGTACAATTTTCCGCTGGCAACGCTGGTTCATCCCGGATTTCTTGAAACACTGCCCGAACGCGAATTTCGGTCGGGTCTTGCCGAAATGCTCAAACACGGATTGATTTATAACCGCGAACACTGGCAAAAAATCATCGAAATCGATCAGCCAAATCCCAAAACGATTGGCGGACTGATCAAAGATTCTGTAAACATCAAACTCGAAATCGTTGAAAAAGATCCGTTTGAAAAAGGTTTGAGAAAAATTCTCAATTTTGGTCACACTGTCGGTCATGCGGTGGAAAGCGAATCGATGACCACCGAGAATCCGCTGCTTCATGGCGAAGCGATTGCAATCGGAATGCTGGTGGAAACTGTATTGAGTGCAGAAAATGAGCTGATCGGAAAATCCGAGCTTGATGAAATTTTTTCAAATCTGATCCGACTGTTTGGAAAAACAGAGATTGACGAATCAAAAATTCCGAATCTGATCGGCTGGATGGAAAATGACAAAAAGAACAGCGGCGACCGTATGAATTTTAGTCTGCTAGACGGAATCGGAAAATCGAGATACGATATTGTGCTCAGCCGGGAACAAATCGCTGAGGGAATCAGGATTTATAACCGGATGATTGAGAATTATTAGAATAAATTCGCTAAAATTTTGTATCTATGATAAATTATCGCAAAACCCATCTTTATGTTAAAACCAATAAAAAATAAAAAACAGTATGAAGATATGCTCGAAAGGGTTTATGAATTGATGCAAAAAGATATTCAGCCCGATTCGGCTGATTCTGACGAACTTGAAGTTTTGTCGATTCTGATTAAAGAATACGAAAATGAAAATTATCCGGTTCCCAAACCCAATCCTTTGGAAGCAATCAAATTCAGATTGGAGCAATTGAATATGTCCGAGAGTGAGCTGTCAAAAATTTTGGGTGCGAGATCACGAAAATCAGAAATCCTTTCCGGAAAAAGGAAACTCAGCCTGTCAATGATTAGAAAATTAAATGAGAAACTGAAAATTCCGGCAGAAATTCTTATTCAGGAGTATTGATTTTAATTCAAATAAAGTTAAAATCACTTTAATCCTACATTTGATTCAATTCAATCCCAACAAATCCCGATTATCACTAATTTTATATCCGTTATGAAATTTCTTTTTACAATACTGACTTTCGGCCTGATATTTTCATGTACTCAGTCCCAGTTAAATTCAAATCAAATGGAAAAATCAAATCAATATAAAGTTCGAAAATCAGAACAGGAATGGAAAGCCGAACTCTCACCCGAACAGTATCAGGTGCTGAGACAGGCAGCAACAGAAAGACCCGGAACCGGAAAATATTATATGCATTTTGACAACGGAGTCTATAAATGTGCAGCCTGCGGCGAACCACTGTTTTCATCCGATTCAAAATTCAACAGCAGTTGCGGCTGGCCGAGTTTTGACAAAGAAATCGAAGAAGGAAAAATCGTTGAAAAAACCGATACTTCACACGGAATGATCAGAACCGAAATCCTGTGCGGAAACTGCGGCAGCCATCTTGGGCATGTCTTTGACGATGGCCCCACAAAAACCGGACTGAGATACTGCGTCAACTCAATTTCGCTTGATTTCGATCCCAATTCGAAAAAATAAACACCGATCTGAATTTTCGTTAAAATTATAAACCGGCTCTAAACTCTTTGGTTTATTTTTGTCGGATGAATATCAGCCAAAAATCCTTTAGAATCGGCATCAGTCTGTTTATGATCACCATGCTGCTGTTTTTTCTGCTGCTGTTTGTATTTTCAACTCAGGGAAGAATGACAGAAGCACAGTATTTCAATTATTCGGTGATGATCAGCTGTTTTTTGCTGCCCGCCATCTATGCCGGTTTTGCATTTTATAATATTTACGGTGAAGCAAGCATCAGACCGCTCGGTTTCAGACACATCTGGCGACTTTCTTTCGTTCCGATGTTTATCGGCGGACTGTTGAGTCTTGCTGCCATCTTTGTGTTTTTCAACACTTCCGGAAGCTGGGCAGAAGACAGTCTGCAGCGCGGCTGGTACGATCTGATGACCGCCAATCCGAATCCCGAGTTTATTGAAAAAAATCCCGATCTGGTCAAAGCGATGAGTGATCCTAACAACAATATGTTCAGCTGGAAAGTCTTCTTTATTTCTTTTTCGGTGATTCTCTTTTTTTACTTTTTGATTTCGAGTATCTTCGCAATGTTCTTAAAAAACAGACGTCTCTGATGAATTTGTCAATAGTCATCCCACTTCTCAACGAACAGGATTCGATCGAAGAATTGTTTCAGCGGATCAAGACGGTTTGTCTCGATAACGGTTTTGATTTCGAAACCATTTTTGTGGATGACGGCAGCACAGATGATTCATGGAAGGTGATTCAGTTTCTAGCCGAAGTCAATCCCGAAATCAGAGGAATCAGATTCAGAAAAAATTACGGAAAGTCTCAGGCGCTGATGGCTGCTTTTTCGCAGACACGAGGCGATGTGGTCATCACCATGGATGCCGATTTGCAGGATTTTCCGGAAGAAATTCCCGAACTTTATCAGCTGCTGAAATCAAAAAGAGCGGATATCGTATCGGGCTGGAAACAAAAAAGACAGGATCCGAAACTGACCAAAAATCTGCCTTCAAAACTGTTTAATTCGGTGGCGAGAAAGGTCTCTGGTCTCAAACTCCACGATTTCAACTGCGGACTCAAAGCATACCGCAGCCAGGTGGTGAAGGAACTCGAACTTCATGGCGATATGCACCGTTACATACCGGTACTGGCAAAAAATCTCGGTTTTGGAAACATCATCGAAAAAAAGGTCAGACATCAGTCAAGAAAATACGGAAAATCAAAATTCGGAAGCAGACGTTTTGTCAACGGATTTCTGGATTTGGTCACGCTTTGGTTTATTTCAAAATTCGGAAACAAACCGATGCATCTCTTTGGCGCGGTCGGTACCTTGATGTTTCTGATCGGATTTGTGGCGGCAGCCTATCTCGGCATCGACAAACTCTACAAAGTCTATATCATTCAGAAACAGGCAAAACTGATTACAGACAATCCGTTTTTCTATATCTCGCTGGTGGCAATGATTTTGGGCACCCAGCTGTTTCTTGCCGGTTTTCTGGGCGAGATTTTGGTCAGATCAAAGGTGAAGAAAAATGAATTTGAAGTCAGCGAAATGCTCAATCTCAATCAAACCATTGAATTATGAAAAGATTAATCATTCTCTCTTTTTTTGCTTTTTGTGTAACTTCCTGCAATTCATCAATTGACGGCGAAGGTCCTGCCACTGCCGAACAGGAAGTTGCAACTGATCTGTTTGCCGAACTCAGGGCAGACTGCAACTGCATACTGACCCTGATTCCGTCAGAGAATCCAAAAGTAATCATTGAATCTCATCAGAATCTGATCGACAATCTGAAAGTGGATTCAAAAAGAAACCGGCTTGAAATTTCGGAAAATAAAAAAGTGGACAAATACGCGCTTTACAATGTGAATGTGTATTTCAATCCCGAACTGAACACTGTGGTGCTGAAAGGAAATACAAAAATGAAGGTCTCGGGCACACTGAAAGCAGCAAAAATGAATTTTGAACTCAAAGACAATTCGAGCATCAGCGATACTTATACCGATATTGAAAAATTTGGAATCAAACTCCAAAACAACAGCATCGCGCAGATCAGAGGAACAGCCATCGCTCTGGATGCGGATGTTTCGGGCAAATCAAATGCAGATCTTGCCGAACTTCAGTCGGTGGATGTAAATTTCAAAACAGCTGATGAAGCACAACTGTCTGTTTTTCCACTAAAAAATCTGACCGGAAAGGCAAGCGGAAATTCAATCGTAAAATACAAAGGAGATCCGAACAAAGACGCGACCGCCAAAGAAAAGGCAATTATTCAACAAAATTAAATCAACATGAGCAATGCAGCAGAAAGAGCCAAAAAATGGCTCAGCGAAGAATATGACGAGCATACCAGAAACGAAGTTCTGCGAATGGTGAACGAAGATCCCGAGTTGCTTGAAGAATCATTTTACAAAGACATGGAATTCGGAACCGGCGGAATGCGCGGCATCATGGGTGTCGGCACCAACCGGATCAATAAATATACTTTGGGCGCAGCCACTCAGGGACTTGCAAATTATCTGAAACAGCAGTTTCCGGACAAATCAAAATCGGTTGCGATCGCTTATGACGTCAGAAACAATTCAGACAAATTTGCAAAAATCGTTGCGGATATACTTACCGGCAACGGAATCCGGGTTTTTCTTTTTGAAGGTTTCAGACCCACACCCGAGCTTTCTTTTGCGGTTCGACATTGGAATTGTGATGCCGGAATCGTTTTGACCGCTTCACACAATCCGCCCGAATACAACGGTTACAAAGTATATTGGAACGACGGCGCACAGATCGTGCCTCCGCATGATACTGCGATCATTTCAGAAGTTCAGAAAGTCAGCCCGGCAGATATTCGTTTTGAAGGAAATCAGGATTTGATTCAGATCATCGGAAAGGAAACAGATGATGCATTTATCGACGCCTGTGTCAATCATATCGGATTTACTGACAAAGGAAAACAGGATTTGAAAATCGTGTTTACATCCATTCACGGGACTTCGATTGCGATTACTCCAAAAGCTTTTGAAAGAGCGGGTTTCAGTCAGGTACATATCGTTGAAGAACAGGCTGAACCGAGCGGAATGTTTCCGACCGTGAAATCTCCAAATCCGGAAGAACCGGCAGCTTTGAAAATGGCGATGGAATTGGCTGAAAAAGTCGATGCGGACATCGTAATCGGAACCGATCCGGATGCAGACCGGCTGGGAATTGCAGTCAGAGATTTGAACGGAAAAATGACGCTTTTAAATGGAAACCAGACCAATACGGTTCTGACAGATTATCTGCTTCAGCAAAGAGAAAACGACGGAATGGACGGAACCGAATTTATCGGTTCAACCATCGTGACTTCAGATATCTTTTTTGAATTGGCAGAGCATTACAATGTGGAATGCAAAACGGGTCTGACCGGTTTCAAATGGATTGCGGATATGATCAGAAAAGCGGAAGGAAAACAAACCTTTATCGGCGGCGGCGAAGAAAGTTTCGGATTTATGGTCAGCGATTTTGTCAGAGACAAAGATTCGGTGACTTCCACCCTGCTCGCATGTGAAATTGCTGCCAATGCAAAGGCAAACGGAAGCAGCTTTTTTGAAGAACTGATCAGAATTTACACCAAAACCTCACATTATTACGAAGGTTTGGTTTCAATCGTAAGAGAAGGAAAAGACGGAGCAGCCGAAATCAAAGAAATGATGAGTGATTTCAGACAGAATCCGCCAAAACAGCTGGACGGTTCAAAAGTGGTCAGAATCAATGATTACCAGAGTTCGATTTCAAAAGATCTGATCAGCGGCGCAGAAACCCAAATTGAAATCCCAAAATCAAATGTGCTGATTTTTTATACCGAAGACGGAACCAAAGTCTGTGCAAGACCTTCGGGTACAGAGCCGAAGATCAAATTTTATTTTTCGGTCAAACAAAAACTGGATGAAGAATCAGATTTTGAAAAATCGGAAAATCAGCTGAAACAGAAAATCGAAAGACTGAAATTGGAATTCAAATAAAAAAGATGAAGATACTATCCTATTTGCTTTCAGTAATTTTTTATCTGATTTTTGGTCTGATCCTGGTCGTGATGCACGCGGTTCAGTGGCTTTGTTACAATCTGGGCGGATACAAACCGCATCATACTTCGGTCAAAATCATGGACTGGATGATTTTTCAAAGCACACGCGTTTTGGGAACCACCTATCGTTTTTCGGGTCGCAAAAAAGTTCCAAAAGGAATCCCGCTGATTTTTGTGAGCAATCACCAGAGCATGTATGACATACCGCCGCTGGAGTGGTATCTGAGCGCTTTCCATCCGAAATTTATCAGCAAACTCGAATTGGGAAAAGGAATTCCAAGTGTATCTTACAACCTTAGAAAAGGCGGCTCTGTTCTGATTGACAGAAAAGACACAAAACAGGCTTTGCCCGAAATCAAAAAACTGGGGCAATACATCGAAAAAAACAAACGTTCGGCGATCATCTTTCCCGAAGGAACCAGAAGCCGCGACGGAAAACTCAAAAAATTTCATGAAACCGGAATCAAAGTGCTGATAAAATATTCGCCTTCCGCGCTGATCGTTCCGATTACGATTAATAATTCATGGAAAATGGTTAAAAACGGCAGTTTTCCATTATCTTTGGGTACCCGATTCAGTCTTGAAGTCCACGACCCGATTTCGACCAAAGGAATTGATGTGGAAGAACTGATACAGAAAGTCAGAGACTCGATTGAATCCGGTTTAAAAAATTAAATTATGACCAAAAAAGAAAATGTCCGTCTGGAAGTGATGCAATTTATCGACAAGGATGTGAATGATTATATGGACAAATTTCTAATCAGTCCCGAAAAAATCTGGCAACCCTCTGATTTTCTGCCCGATTCTCATTCCGATAAATTTTATGACGAACTCACCGAATTGAGAGAATTGTCAAAAGATCTGCCTTATGATTTTTGGGTTACCCTGATAGGCGACACCATCACAGAAGAGGCGCTCCCGTCATACGAATCCTGGATTATGGAGATTGAAGGAGTGGACAACGAAAACAGCAACGGCTGGGCAAAATGGTTCAGAGCCTGGACCGCCGAAGAAAACCGACACGGAGATGTACTCAACAAATTTCTGTATCTGTCGGGACGGGTGAATATGCGTGAAATCGAAATTTCAACCCATTATCTGATTTCTGACGGTTTTGATTTGGGAACCAGTCATGATCCGTACAAAAATTTTGTTTATACCAGTTTTCAGGAATTGGCTACTTATATCTCTCACAATCGGGTTTCTGATCTGGCAAAAAAACACAGTGTGAAAAGTTTGGCAAAGATGTGTAAAATCATTGCAGGAGACGAAATGAGACACCATCTTGCGTATGCTGAATTTGTAAAAAGAATTATTGAGGTCGATCCGAGTGAAATGATGCTTGCATTTCAGTATATGCTGAAACTCAAGATTGTGATGCCTGCCCATTTTCTGAGAGAATCAGGTGAACCGATCGGACGGGCCTTTGAGATTTTTTCGGATTCTGCACAGAGATTGGGCGTTTATACCGCCTTTGATTATGTGGACATCATCAGAAAACTGATCAAAATGTGGGGAATCGACAAAATCACGAAACTGACTGAAGAAGCTGAAAGAGCCAGAGATTATATCATGAAACTGCCTGAAAGACTGGATAAAATCTCAGAACGGATCGCAATTCCGGAGAGCTCACCCAGACTGAAGTGGGTTTATTAAGAGACGAAAATAACATTGGTACATGACAAAAAAGTTTTTATTAAATTTTGGAAAATGAGTTTCTCAAAAATCAATAAAGAGAGCCCGATTTTTAAATTTTGTCGCGTACTGTGAAAAATAAAATAATAACAAACACACAAACAATGAACTTATCAGCGTATTTTAACAAGGGTTACAATTACACCGATTATCTGACAAAGATTAAGAATCAACTCAACGAACTTGAAAACGGAAACGATACGGACGGCTATGCCGAACATTATTCGATCAATCTGAAAAGGATCGAACGTTTGAACAAAATTTTTGAACTGAATGACGAGCAGAAAGAAAAATTAAGCCGAATCAAACCAAAATTTAAAATTCTTACCATCAGCGAAGGCTGGTGCGGTGATGCATCCCAGATCGTTCCGGTGGTTGAAAAAATTGCGAAAGAACTGGGAATTGAACATTATATCGTGCTCAGAGACAGCAATCCCGAACTGATGGATGCTTATCTGACCAACGGTACCAGATCAATTCCGATCATTATCGGTGTGAATGAGGAAGGAAAAGAAATTTTCAGATTCGGCCCCAGACCTGCAAATGGAATGGAGATACTGAAAAGAGCAAAGGAAAATCCGGCGGGTTATGATCCGGATCAGTTTCACAAAGACCTTCAGCTGTGGTACAACAAAGACAAGGGAAATTCAATTTTTAATGAACTTTACGAATTAATTTCAAAATAATAGAAAATGAAAATCAATGCCGGTTATGTGATCAGTGGGGCAGCCATCCTTGTTTTGGGGCTTGCATTCTTCACACCGCTGGGAAAACAGTTCAGTTACAAAGTCAATGACGTAACCCTCACCGGTGCGAGCAAAGAGCTGCCCGACAGGGATTTCAGTCTCAATGACGAGGACATGAAAATCAGTCTGAAAGGCTATAACGGAACTGCTGATGCAAATTTGTCCGATTTTAAGGGCAAAGTCGTATTTCTCAATTTTTGGGGAAGCTGGTGTCCGCCCTGTGTGGAAGAGATGCCGTCGATTCAGAAACTGTATGAAGACAAAGGAGATGAAGTTGCGATCGTGCTGGTTACCATGAATGACCGACCCGAAAAATTTGTTCCTTATCTTCAGAAAAATAATTTCAGCATGCCGGTTTATGAAGCGGAAAGTCTGTTGCCCAAAAAAGTCAGACCGGGTTCTTTTCCGACCACCTATATCATTGACAAAGAAGGCAATGTGGTGATGAAAGAAATTATGACCAAAGACTGGAGCGCAAAAGAAATCTATCAGATGCTTGACAATCTGAACGATTGATTTTCAGACTTTAACACAAGGTTTTAAAACTTGGAATATTTTTTGATTTTTAAGCAGCGTTTTTAAAACTAAAATCAATTGAAAAAATCAAAATTAATCGGTCTGGCGGGAGCCGCCGCTTCGGGAGTAAAAAATCCGGATATGTCGTTTATCACGGCATTGAAGGCTTTTGTCAGAATGATGATCAGCGCTTTCAGAGGCAGATATTCTCCAAAAACGATCAATCTGCTGATTGGTACCGCTGTGATTCTGTATGTGATTTCGCCTTTGGATTTTATTCCGGGAATCATACTGGATGATGCGGCGATTGTGTTTTTTGCAATGAAATATTTCAGAAAAGAACTCAACCGCTTTTTGGAATGGGAAAAAGCTCAGAAGATGAAACCGATCATCACTGAGGCAACCATCGTCAATGACTGAAAAAAACAAATATCTGATCAGTATATCGGGCCCCACTGCCATCGGCAAGACGGGGCTTTCTGTTTTTCTGGCCAAATCGATTGACACAGAAATCATATCCTGCGATTCAAGACAGTTTTTTAAGGAAATGAAAATTGGAACTGCCGTGCCGACTGCCGAAGAAATGGAAGGGGTTCCGCATCATTTCATCGGTCATCTCAGTATTTTTGATGATTATTCGGTGGGAGATTTTGAAAAAGATGCAATTTCAAAAATCGAAGAATTATTTAAAAAATACGATCGGCTGATTATGGTCGGCGGATCGGGTCTGTATGAAAAAGCAGTTACCGACGGTTTGGATGAATTTCCCGAAATCGATAAAAAATTCAGAGAACAGCTCAACCGGGAATTCAGCGAATCGGGTATTGAGAAATTACAAAACGAATTAAAAACCGTTGATCCCGAATATTATAAAACTGCCGATATTCAAAATCCGGTTCGGGTGATTCGCGCGCTTGAGATATTCAGGGCAACCGGACGGAAATTTTCATCTTTCAGAATCGGTCAAAAAACTGAACGGGATTTCAAACTGATCAAAATCGGTTTGGAACTGCCAAGAGAAGAACTCTATGAACGGATCAACAAAAGAGTCGATCTGATGATGGAAACCGGGCTGTTGGAAGAAGCAAAACAGCTGTATCCGAACCGAAATCTGAATTCGCTACAGACAGTCGGTTACAGAGAACTGTTTGATTATTTTGACGGAAAGACAGATTTGGAAACCGCAATTTCAGAAATCAAAAAGAACAGCCGCCGTTATGCAAAAAGACAGCTGACCTGGTACAGAAAGGATGATCGGATAGTTTGGTTTCGACCGGATGAAAAAGAGGAGATTCTTCGGTATGTTTTAAAAATCACAAATTAATCAAATGAGAATTCTGTTTAATTTTCTTTGCGTTTTGTTATTTTTTGGCTGTCAGAATAATTCTCAAACCAAATTATCTGATCAGACTGAATCACAAAATCATATTGAATTCAAATTAATTTCAGATTTGGAATGTTTTGATACCGAATCTTCAAAACAATTTGATTTAAAGATCAGGTTTTTGAAATATGAAAATGATTCGGCATCGGTTAAAATCACAGTATTTGGCAAAAATTCAGATTCGCCGAAAGATTCTTTGATTTTGGCTTCTGATACAATCTGGCAGGGAGTTTTTGAAGACTGTAAAAACATCAAATCTTATTCAGGTCAGAGTTTTTTAAACAATGAGATTTCAGATAATTATTTTGGCGATCTTGTCATTTCTGATTTTAATTTTGACGGAATGGATGACTTGGCAGTTTTTCGAAATCACGGAAACAGTTCGGGACCTTTTTATGATTTTCTGATTCAGCAGGATGATTTAAAATTTATTTCGGATCAATTTCTTAAAGATTCGGTCAGAATTTTTCCGTCCGAAATTAATTCTGCAGACAGAATGATCAAAACATTTGAACATTCGGGTATTTGCGGATTGACTGAAAACAGTTATCAGTTGGATGATTCCGGAAAATGGAAATTAAAAAATCAAAAAGAAATCAATATTTGCGATGAATAATCGGTTCTGGCCTATCCATTAAAATCCATTCAATTTGACCGATCCCCAACAACGGATCAAAAGTGTATAGCAGAGAATACATTTCCTCAAAAAATCAAATGAAAATATAAGCTAAGCTTGTCCGAATCATCAGCCGATTTTATTATTTTAGCATTTAAATACAAAAATATGGAACTGCTAACAGGAAAAACCGCCATCATCACCGGCGCAACCCGCGGAATCGGAAAAGGAATCGCTGAAATATTTGCAAGAAACGGCTGTAATATCGCATTTACATACGCCTCATCCGTCGAAAAAGCAAATGCGCTTGAAAAAGCACTCAAAGAAGATTTTGGAATCAAAGCAAAAGGATATCAGTCGGATGCTGCCGATTTTGATGCGGCACAAAAACTGGTCGATGAAGTTTTGGCCGAATTCGGTCAGATCGATGTGCTGATCAACAATGCGGGCATCACACGCGACAATCTGCTGCTCAGGATGAGTCTTGAAGATTATGAAGAAGTGATCCGGGTCAATCTGAATTCTGCATTCAATCTGACCAAAGCAGTTGTAAAACCGATGATGAAACAGCGAAAAGGTTCGATCATCAATATGAGTTCGATCGTCGGCAGAAGAGGAAATGCGGGTCAGGCGAACTATGCGGCTTCAAAGGCGGGTCTGATCGGTTTTTCAAAATCGGTTGCGCTTGAGCTCGGTTCCAGAAATATCCGCTGCAATGTGATCGCACCCGGATTCATCGAAACCGAAATGACCGAAAAACTCGATCCCAAAGTGGTTGAAGAATGGAGAGCGACCATTCCGCTGAAAAGAGGCGGCACACCCGAGGACATTGCAAACGCCTGTCTGTTTCTGGCTTCTGATCTGTCCGATTATATCACCGGCCAGGTGCTGAGCGTGGATGGGGGGATGTATACTTGATTTGAATAATTAATGATTATTCAGCTTGAAAAATCCTATTAGTAGAAAATTTGGGTCCTATCTTTAATCTTTAATAAAATCCTATGAAAAAAATTATATTTTTTATTTTGTTCTTACCGTTTACTATTTATTCTCAATGGACACAAATTGGTCAAGATATAGTTGGAGAAGAAAATATGTTTGGAATTGGAGGTACTGTAAAACTGAACGCAATTGGAGATGTCATTGCATTTGGAAGTTTTTATGAATCCTGTAAATGTGTATATGTTTATGAAAATGTAAACGATAGTTGGGTTCAAAAAGGCCAAACTATTTTTTTAGAAGATGGAGTTAGCCAAGTTACTTTAAATGAAACAGGAGATGTTTTAGTTTTTGACACTTTTGGCTTCAACCAAAATTTATTTCTATACTATTTTAATGGTTCAGAGTGGGTTACCTATGGTGATTTTAGTAATCTTGATTTTCCATTAAAAACGGATGGATATTACCCTATCGATATAAATCATAATGGAGATATTGTTTCCTTTGGTACCTATGAAAAAGTCTTTGTAATAAAAAACAACAATGGGATTTGGGAACAAATAGGGCAAACTATTGAAGGAGATGGTGTAGGCTCTTTTGTTCGCTTAAGTTCTGATGGACAAACCCTTTTTACTACCGCCTATAAATCCAAAGGAAAGGTATTCAAACTTACTAATAATACATGGGAACAAATAGGTTCTGGCATTATTGGTGCCAGTATTCAAATAACTGCTGCTGATATTAGCTCAGATGGAAGTACTCTTTTAATAAAAAACACAAACAATAATAAAGCAATTCTAAGATTTAATCAAAACTCAAATGATTGGGAACTGATATATGAATTATTTAGTCCTGCTCCATATGGAAACTTAAACAGTTCGGGTGATATATTTATCACAACTTCAAAAGTTTATCAAAACCAAAATGGAAATTACACTCAATTAGGGCAGGATCTTGACATTGGTGTTGAGGGAGGATTTATAGAAACGAGCATAAATGATATGGGAGATATTGTTGCCATAGGCTCTGAATTATACGATGAAGGAAAAGGTTTGGTAAGAGTATTTCGTTATGATGGTGATTTATCGGTCTTCTCTATCAACACTGATTATAATATTACTGTTTACCCAAACCCCGTAAGAGACATTTTATATTTTTCTGATTTTGTCCAAAACTTTATAATCTATGATTTGACTGGAAAAATAGTCAAATCATCTAAAGAATTAACAAACCAGGTAAACCTGTCTAATTTGGCAAATGGAACATATATTATAAAAGGAAATATGAAAAGTCAAAAGAGTTTCTCAATTAAAATAATAAAAGCGAATTAAAATACCACAGTTCGTATCTATGTTTCCGTCTTACTCGAAGGGCAAGAGATGAATCCGCCGCGGCAGAGAATGAAATCTGTGTTTTCAATTTGGTTACTCTAAAGTTAAGGCGTTGTTCAATTTGACTTCCCTTCAATATATCTACATCCTGACTCTTAAAGTGCATTAAAAGATCAGTCGCATTTGTGTTAATCTATCCTGATAAACAGGATTTAACAGTTAGGCGAATGTTAATTTGTGGTTTGGGAAAGTTTTGTAAATTTGGGTATTGCACATAATAACTAAATAACTATGAGGAATCTTTTATTTTTATTATCAATTTTACATTTCATGACGATATGGGCTCAAGCTCCCGAAATTGAATGGTCTAAGGTTTACGGTGGAGATGGAGATGATTATCCTCGATATATTCAGCAAACTAATGACAACGGTTATATAATTGTTGGCTATACTCGTTCAAACAATGGCGATGTGAGCGGAAATCAAGGAGGTGCTGATATTTGGGTTCTAAAAACAGATGAGAATGGCCAAATTGAATGGCAAAGATGCTTAGCTATAGGTCCAAATCACAATGAGTATTCATATTCTGCACAACAAACAACTGATAATGGTTATATTATAGCAGGTTTTGTTGAAGGGCTAAATCCTAAGGGTTGGATCATAAAATTAGATAATATCGGCAATACAGAATGGGAGATAATTACTCCCGAAACTTATGACTATTATAGATTAGCATCAATCCAACAAACTTCTGATGGTGGTTACGTCGCCTCTGGTCAAAAAATTGTCGGAGGGGATTTCGGATTATACTATTATTATGTAATAAAATTAAACAACTCCGGTGAAATTGAGTGGGACAAATTTTATGGTGGTGGGGGTGGAACCCATTATATAGGGATGCTGGTAGGAGAATCTGCAAATTCA
>JRYL01000133.1_pt1 | contig 25166 bp, 22 predicted proteins | sample 235391 | NCBI WGS metagenome assembly JRYL01 (sample SAMN03074223, study PRJNA261481) | activated sludge metagenome | biome: Wastewater Treatment Plant; feature: Wastewater; material: Activated sludge; isolation source: activated biomass of a wastewater treatment plant treating wastewater from... ...
CCAGCGGGAGAGGGAGCAAGAAGGCACGCCGCGCGAAGCAGCGGCCTGACGAAACCAAGGCCGAGCGCAGCGGTGGCCCGTATGGGCTTCCCCTCCCCTCTGGCCGTGCCGAGAAGCGCAGGGCGTGGGGCGGGCACGTGCAGCGCAGCAAGCCCACGCTTTGTGCTCTGACTCGCTGCGGCTGTCCGAGCGAAGTGAGCGCAGCGAACAAAGCGAGTTCCGCAGCGCCGCCCCATGCCCGAGCATCGCAGGTTGCCCCGAAGCGAAGCGCAGGGGACACGGCCAGTGGGGTCGCTTTTTCTTTGGTTACTTTCTTTTGGCGAGACAAAAGAAAGTGACTGCGCCGCCGGGCGCACATCCCGGCCAGCAGCGCCCCCAAACAACGACAGTCAACAAAGAACCCGACAAGCCCCTCACCCCCACCCCCGGATCAAGTCCGGGGCAGGCTCTCTCCCCAGCGGGGCGAGGGGGTAAAACCCCAGGGAAGGCCAAGTGAACCTCTCCCGCCCCTTCATCCAGCGCCCCGTCGCCACCGTCCTGCTCACGCTGGGCGTCGCGCTGGCGGGCATCGTCGCTTTCTTCCTGCTGCCCGTCGCCCGCCTGCCCGCGGTCGATTTCCCGGTCATCAGCGTCAGCGCCGGCCTCTCGGGCGCCAGCCCGTCCGACATGGCGCGCAGCGTGGCCACCCCGCTGGAGCGGTATCTGGGCACCATCCCCGGCGTCAACGAGATGACCTCGTGGAGCAGCACCGGCCAGACCCGCGTCACGCTACAGTTCGACCTCAACCGCAACATCGACGACGCCGCGCGCGAAGTGCAGGCTGCCATCAACGCCGCCCGCGCGGATTTGCCGGCCACGCTGCGCAGCAACCCCACCTACCGCAAGCGCAACCCGGCCGCGCAGCCGTTCCTGATCCTCGCGCTCACCTCCGACACGCGCACGCCGGGGCAGGTGTACGACGCCGTCAGCAACATCGTCAGCCAGCGGCTGGCGCAGGTGCCGGGCGTGGGCGACGTGGAGCTGGGCGGCGGCTCGCTGCCCGCCGTGCGGGTGGAGCTGAACCCGTTCGCGCTCAACGACCTGGGCCTCTCCAGCGAGGACGTGCGCGCCGCTATCCAGGCCAACAACGCCAACCGGCCCAAGGGCATCGTCGAGGTGGGCGGCACCGAGGCCGGGCGCGCGCTGCAGGTGCTCACCCCGCCACCGGGGCTGCGCGCGGCGTACTACCGCGACCTCATCATCGCCTCGCGCGGCAGCGCGCAGGTGCGCCTGGGCGACGTGGCGCGCGTGATCGACAGCGTGGAAGACACGCGCCGCCGCGGCATGTTCAACGGCAAGCCGGCCATCGTGGTCAACGTCACGCAGCAGCCCGGCGCCAACCTGATCGAAACCGCCGACGCCATCAACGCCATGCTGCCGGCGCTGCGCGCGCAGCTGCCGCAGGACATCACGCTCGACGTCGCCATCGACCGCACTGGCATGATCCGCGCTTCGGTGCACGAGGTGCAGCTCACGCTGCTGATCTCGATCGTTCTGGTCGTCGTCGTGGTCGGCCTGTTCCTGCGCAACCTGCGCTCGGCGCTGATTCCGGGCGTGGCCACGGTGGTGTCGCTGCTGGGCACCTTCGCGGTGATGTACGCGCTGGGCTATTCGCTCAACAACCTGACGCTGATGGCGCTGACGGTGGCCACCGGCTTCGTGGTGGACGACGCCATCGTGGTGCTCGAGAACATCTCGCGCCACCTCGAGAAAGGCGTGCCACGGCTGGAGGCCGCGCTGCGCGGCGCGCGCGAGGTGGGCTTCACGGTGCTCACCATCAGTCTGTCGCTGGTGGCGGTGTTCATTCCGCTGCTGTTCATGGGCGGGGCGGTGGGGCGCATGTTCCGCGAGTTCGCCATGACGCTGTCGATCGCGGTGATGATCTCGCTCGTCATCTCGCTCACCACCACGCCGATGATGTGCGCCATGCTGCTGAAACCGCAGCGCAACGCGGCCGAGCGGCAAAGCGTGGCGCAGCGCAGCCGTGGCGCGGTGGCACGCGGCCTGGCGCGCGCGCAGGGCGCGGTGGAGCGTGCCTACGGCCACGCGCTCGACTGGTCGCTGGCCGCGCCGTGGACGGTGATGGCGGTGCTGGCCGTGGTGGTGGGGCTCAACGTCTACCTGTTCATGGCCATTCCCAAGGGCTTCTTTCCCGAGCAGGACAACGGCCAGCTGCAGGGCGGCTTGCGTGCCGACCAGAGCATCTCGTCCAGCGCGCTGGCCGACAAATTGCAGCAGGCGGTGGACATCGTGCGGCGCGACCCGGCGGTGGCCACGGTGGTGGGCTTTTCGGGCGGTGGCGGCGCGGGCGGCGGCTTTCTGTCGGCCGCGCTCAAACCCCCCAGCGAGCGCACCGAGAGCACGCGCGAGGTCATCAACCGCCTGCGCCCGCAGCTGAACCAGATCACCGGCCTGCGCGTGTTCCTCAACCCGGTGCAGGAGCTGCGCATGGGCGGGCGCAGCACCAGCAGCACCTACCAGTTCACGCTGAAGGCCGACAACCAGGCCGACCTGAAGCAGTGGGTGCAGCGCCTGTCGGAGCAGATGAAGCAGGACGCGCGCCTGACCGACGTGGACGACGACCAGACCGAGAACGGCGTCGAGACCTTCATTGACATCGACCGCGACCGCGCCGCGCAACTGGGCGTGACCACCAGCGCCATCAACAGCGCGCTGTACAACGCCTTCGGCCAGCGCAGCGTGGCCACCATGTACGCCGACATGAACCAGTATTCGGTGGTGATGGAGTGGGCGCCCGAGTTCGCGCAGTCGCCGGTGGTGCTGCGCGACGTGTTCGTGCCGGCGGGGCGGGTGAGCACGGCGGCCAGCGGCGATGCGGCAGCCGCTTCAAGCGCTGCCGTCGCTGTCTCGGCCAACCCCGCGCTGCGCAGCGCCTCCACCGGCCAGCCGCTGTCGGCGCAGGAAAGCCGCATGGTGCCGCTGTCGGCCTTCGCCACGGTGCGCGAGCGCGCCGTGCCCACTTCGGTGATGCACGACGGCGGCGAGCTGTCGTCCACGCTGTCGTTCAACCTGGCCGACGGCGTGTCGCTGGACGAGGCGCGCCGCGCGGTGCGCGAGGCCGAAGCGGCCATCGGCATGCCCAACAACGTGCGGGGGCAGTTCAGCGGCGCGGCGGGCGAGGCGCAGAAGCAGCAGTCCGAGCAGGTGATCCTGATCGCCGCCGCCATCGTTGTCATCTACATCGTGCTCGGCATCCTGTACGAAAGCCTGATCCACCCCGTGACGGTGCTGACCACGCTGCCTTCAGCCGGCTTCGGCGCGGTGTTCTCGCTGATGGCGATGAAGATGGAGTTCTCCATCATGGCGCTGATCGGGGTGTTCCTGCTGATCGGCATCGTGAAGAAGAACGGCATCCTGATCATCGACTTCGCGCTTGACGCGCAGCGATCGCGCGGGCTGACGGCCGCGCAGGCCGCGCGCGAGGCAGCGCTGATGCGTTTTCGGCCCATCATGATGACCACCCTGGCCGCCGCGCTGGGCGCGCTGCCGCTGGCCATCGGCTTCGGCGTGGGGGCCGAGCTGCGCCAGCCGCTGGGCGTGACCATCATCGGCGGCCTGCTGGCCAGCCAGTTGCTGACGCTGCTGACCACGCCGGTGGTCTATGTGCTGCTCGACAAGCTGCGGCGACGGCCGGCGAATGAGGCGATGTTGGCAAGAGGGGTGGCTTGAGGATGTTGATATGAGCGCGGTCTGTTCTTTCCATGCACCTGTCGAGCGGCCCGGATACTCCCTCGCCCTTTTGGGGAGAGGGTTGAGGTGAGGGGCTGGGGCGTTGGATGCGTTGCTGGCCGGGATGTGCGCCCGGCGGCGCAGTCACTTTCTTTTTGTCTCGCCAAAAAGAAAGTAACCAAAGAAAAAGGCGACCCCACTGGCTCCGCTTCGCTGCGGGCAACCTGCGGTGCTCGCGGGCGGGGTGCGCTGTCGAACTCGCTTTGTTCACTGCGTTCACGCCGCTCAAACATCGCCAGCGAGTCAGATCACGAAGCGGGTGCATCCTTCGGTGCACCCGCTCACCCCGCCCGCTGCGCTCCTCGGCGCATCCAGAGGGGAGGGGGACAACCACACGGGCCATCGCTGCGCTCGGCCTGATGAGGGGCGCTGAATTGTCATGAATAACTACCAAAAAGATAGCTGCTCGCGCTTGTCAGTTGGGCGCCAACGCCCCAAAACGTTGGTAGGCGCTGTGGTTGTGTCCTGCCTGCTCAGCGCCTGCTCGCTGCCGCCCAAGACGGCCATGGAGCCGATGCCGGTGCCCCTGCACTGGAAGAACGCCGCGCCGGCCGAAGGCTGGGTCAGCACCGACGAGGCGCGTGCCTGGTCACAGGGCCAGTGGTGGCTGCTGTTCGACGACCCGGTGCTGCAGGGGCTGATCGCGCGGGTCGATCTGAACAACCAGAACCTGAAAGTCGCCGCCGCCAACGTGGCGCAGGCGCAGGCGCTGCTGCGCCAGCAGCAGGCCGAGTTCATGCCGCAACTGGGCGCGCAGGCCAGCCAGCAGCGCAGCGGCGGCGACGACCGCGCCACCAGCGGCGCTGCCAGCATCAACCTGAACGCGAGCTGGGCGCCCGACTTGTGGGGCCGCATCCGCGAGGCGGTGAACGCGCAGTCGGCCAGCGTGCAGGCCAGCGAGGCCGACCTGGCGGGCGCGCGCCTGAATGCGCAGGCCAGCCTGGCCGAGGCCTATCTGGCCCTGCGCGCCACCGATGCCGAGATCGCGCTGATGGATGACATCATCGCCGGCTACCAGCGCAACGCCCGCATCACGCAGAACCGCTACGACGTCGGCGTGGTACCGCGCACCGACACCTTCCAGGCACAGAGCACGCTGCGCAACGCCCAGGCCACGCGCGTGGCGCTGCAGCGCAGCCGCACTGCCTACGAACACGCCGTTGCGCTGCTGGTGGGCGAGGCGCCGGCCGGCTTTGCCGTGGCGCCGGCGCCGTGGGTCCACACCGTGCCGCGCGTGCCGGCTGAATTGCCGTCGCTGTTGCTGCTGCGCCGCCCCGATGTGGCCAGCGCCGAGCGCGCCGTGACCGCCGCCAACGCGCAGATCGGCGTGGCGCGTAGTGCGTACTTCCCCAGCCTCAACCTGAGTGCCAGCCTCGGCGCGGGCGGCGTGCACCTGGCCGATCTGGTGTCGGCCCCCAGCCTGCTGTGGTCGATTGGGCTGGCGCTGGCGCAGAACATCTTCGACGGCGGCGCGCGCGAGGCGCGGGTGGAGCAGACGCTGGCCGCGCGCGACGCCGCCGTGGCGCGCTACCGCCAGGCGGCGCTGACCAGCATGAAGGAGGTGGAAGACCAGCTCAGCGCCCTGGCCACGCTGGCCGCGCAGACGGAGCACGTGCGCGCTGCGGCCGATGCGGCCGAGCGCATCGAGCAGCAGCAGATGAACCGCTACCAGGCGGGCCTGACCTCGTACACCGAAGTGGTGCAGGCCCAGGCCAGCGCTTTAAGCGCGCGGCGCAGCCTGCTGCAGCTGCAATTGCAGCGCCAGCAGGCGGCGGTGGGCTTGATCCAGGCGCTGGGCGGCGGCTGGCAGGTGCCGTGGGTGGTCGAGAGGCCTATCGCACCGTTGTCGCCGGCGGCGCCGCGCTGACCTTGCGCTGCACGATCAGGTTGCGCTTGGCGTCGTCGGGGTTGGCGAAGGTGACGACGCCGTTGCGCACGGTGCCGAGGTACAGCATGTTCTCGGTCATCGCGTCATGGTCGGTCGAGGAGAAGGCGTTCTTGTAGGTGGCCACCACGCCGTAGTAGGGGCGGTCGTTGTTCTCCAGCGCATGCTTGATGGCCGGGCCGTCGAGCTTGCTGCGGTCCTTGATGGACATCAGGGCGTGGGCCAGCAGGTAGGTGCTGTCGTAGGCCTGGGCTGCGGCAATCGGCACCGCGATGCGGTCGGTCTTGTGGTGGCGCCGGTAGTTCGACAGGAAGGTGGCGCGGCGTTCGTTGCTGGGTTCGGCCACGAAGGTCATGGCCATCAGCGTGCCTTCAGCAGCGCTCTTGGCGGCGTCGATGTAGGTCGGGAAGGTGAGGCCCCACGGGCCGACCTGGGCCACCTTCCAGCCGAGGGCCTCGCGGGCGCGTGCGATCACCGCGTTCTCGGGGCCGACGGTGATGGTGAACAGCACCTGCGCGTTCGAATCGCGCGCCGCCTTCACGGCGTCGGTCATGTCCTTGACGCCGATATCAAAGCGACCGACATGCGCGGGCTTGAGCTTGTGCGCGGCCAGGGCCTTGGTGAAATCCTCCAGGCCCGCATTGCCATAGCCGGTGCTGTCTGCCAGCACGGCCACCCGCGTTCAGCCGCGGCGCACTACCTCGTTGACCACGAAGGGCACCTGAAGGCTGTCGCGTGCTGAGGTGCGGAAGATATAGCTCTCGGCCGCCGGGATGGTGCTGGTGATGGGCGTGCTGGTGGCGCAGGGCACGATCAGCGGCACGCGGGCCTTCTGGTAGATGTCGAGCGACTTGACGGCGTTGCCCGAGTTGCAGAAGCCGATGGTGGCCAGCACGCCTTCCTTGACCAGTTCTTCCGACATCTGGCGCGCGAGTTCGGGGTTGGCCTTGTCGTCGCGCACCACCAGCTCGAACTTGCGACCGACGTAGCCACCCAGGGCGTTGATCTCGCTGACCGCCAGCTCGACGCCGTTGCGCATCGAATTGCCGAAGTCGGCCGAGCCACCGGTGAACGGGCCGATGAGGCCGATCTTGATCTGGCTGTCGGCCTGGGCCGCGGCGGTTGGGGCCAGCACGAATGATGCGAGTGCGGCGGCGAGCAGGGCGGTGGCGTGCGGTCGGGTCATGATGAAAGGAACCTCTGGAAATCGAGGCGCATTGGAGCGGGAGCCGACGCCTGTGCCGCTCAGGGTTTTCGCTGGTCGGTGTGCGGTTTTTCACGCAAACCCGGTGGGTGGTCGAAGTGCCGGCACAGCATCTCGATCAGGTCCTGGGCATAGCCCGGCAGCGTATCGCCCTCACGCACCAGCACGCGGCGCTCGCGCCACTTCCATTCGTCGGTCAGCTCGATCTGCGCCAGCTTCATGGCCTGCAGGTTGCGCCGGGCCGCGCTCTCGGGCACCACGCCGATGCCCACGCCGCCGCTGACCATGCGGCACATGGCGTCGAAGCTCGTGAGCTGGATGCGCAGCTTGAGCGTGCGGCCCATCTGCTCGGTGATGCGGTTCAGGTAGGCCTGCAGCGTGCTGCCGGTGTGCATGCCGATGTAGTCGTGTTCCAGTGTCTCGGCGAGGGCGATGCGCCGGCGGCGCGCCAGCGGGTGGCCGCGCGCCACCACCAGCACCAGCCGGTCGGTGGAAAAGTGCGTGGCGTGCAGGCCGGCTGTGTCGACGTCGCCGGCAACTATCCCCAAGTCGGCGCGGCCGTCGCGCACGCCGCGGGCGATGTCAGCGTTCGGTTTTTCCTGAAGGTCGATGTTGACGCGCGGGTGCTCGCGCAGGAACGCCGGCAGCAGCTCGGGCAGAAAATCCATCACCGCTGTGGTGTTGGCGAACACGCGCAGGTGGCCACGCAGGCCGCCGCCGTATTCCTGCAGCTCGGCGCGCAGCTGCTCGGTCTGGCGCAGCACGCCGCGCGCGTGGTGCAAGAAGGCGTCGCCCGCCGGCGTCAGGCGCACGCCGCGTGCCTCGCGGTACAGCAGCGGCAGGCCGGCCTGCTCCTCCAGCGCCTTGATGCGCGCGCTGGCCGCCGCCAGCGACAGGTGCTGGCGTGCGGCGGCGCGGGTCAGGGCGCCTTCCTCGGCGGTGCGCACGAACAGGCGCAGGTCGGTCAGGTCGAATTGCAAGCGGCGCTCCTTGGGTAAACCCGCATGAGGTTTCGTGAAAACCGAAGGCTTGGTTCCGAATTCGCCGATTGTGGCGCAGCCTGCATGGGTGCACCATGCGGGCATGAGTCAAGACACCGCCAACACCCTGGACGCCGCCGCCATCGCCCACTTGCAGCAGTGGGTGGGCAAGAGCGAGGAACTGCACGACGACATCACCGCCGCGCCGCTGCGCGGCCTCTCCGCCACGCTGGACCGTGACGACGCGCAGCCGGCCAAGGGCACGCCCGTGCCGCCGCTGGGCCACTGGCTGTACTTTCTGCCGCAGGCGCCGCAGAGCCAGCTGGGGCCGGATGGGCACCCCAGGCGTGGCGGCTTTCTGCCCCCCGTGCCGCTGCCACGCCGCATGTGGGCCGGCGGGCGCCTGACGTGGGTGCCGGGCAACCCGCTGCGCGTGGGCGATGCGGCGCGCAAGGTCTCGCGCATCGAATCGGTGACGCACAAGAGCGGGCGGACGGGCGAGATGGTGTTCGTGCTGGTGAAGCACGAGGTGCACAACGCGCAGGGCCTGTGCCTGACCGAGGAGCACGACATCGTCTATGTCGCCGCGGCGCAGCCTGGCGCCAAGCCGGCGTCGCCCATCGCCGCCCAGACCGCGGCAACCTGGCAGCGCCGGATCGTGCCCGACGACGTGCTGCTGTTCCGCTACAGCGCGCTCACCTTCAACGGCCACCGCATCCACTATGACCGCCAGTACGTGACGCAGGAGGAGGGCTATCCCGGCCTGATCGTGCACGGCCCGCTGATCGCCACGCTGCTGACCGACCTGGTGCGGCGGCACGAGTCGCGTGCGGTGATCGAGCGCTTCAGCTTCCGCGCCGTGCGGCCGACGTTCGATGGGCATCCCTTCTTCGTCAGCGGCGAGCCTTCAGCCGATGGCCGCCACGTCAAGCTGTGGGCGCACGACCACGAAGGCTGGCTGACCATGCAGGGCGAGGTGGATCTGGCCTTCGTGTTGTAAGCCGAATCAGCCCCGAGTCGCTGCGGATTGGGCGGTGACAGCTCACTATTCAATAGCAAAATTGCATCATGAAAGCCATCAGCGACGACCAGTTCCCCGACATCCGCGACGCCGTGCGCGACCTGTGTGCGCAGTTTCCCGACGAGTACTTCCGCAAGGTCGACGAAGTGCGCGGCTACCCCAAGGAATTCGTCGACGCGCTGACCAAGGCCGGCTGGTTGGCGGCGCTGATTCCCGAGGAGTACGGTGGTGCCGGCCTGTCGATGGCCGAGGCCTCGGTGATCATGGAAGAGATCAACCGCAGCGGCGGCAACAGCGGCGCCTGCCACGGCCAGATGTACGTGATGAACGCCATCGTGCGCTCAGGCAGCGAGGCGCAGAAGCAGAAGTACCTGCCGAAGATCGCCAGCGGCGAGATGCGCATCCAGTCGATGGGCGTGACCGAGCCGACCACCGGCAGCGACACCACCAGGCTCAAGACCAGCGCCGTGAAGAAGGACGGCCGCTGGGTCATCAACGGCCAGAAGGTGTGGATCAGCCGCATCCAGCACAGCGACATGATGATCCTGCTGGCGCGCACCACGCCGCTGGCCGAGGTGCAGAAGCGCTCGGAAGGGCTGTCCTGTTTCCTGATCGACCTGAAGAGCGCCATCGGCAACGGCCTGACGGTGCAGCCGATCCTGAACATGGTCAACCACGAGACCAACGAGCTGTTCTTCGACAACCTGGAGATTCCCGAGGAGAACCTGCTGGGCCCTGAGGGGCGTGGCTTCAAGACCTTGCTCGATGGCCTGAACGCCGAGCGCACGCTGATCGCGGCTGAGTGCATCGGCGACGGCTACTGGTTCATCGACCGCGCCCGCCAATACGCCAGTGAGCGCGTGGTGTTCGGCCGCCCCATCGGGCAGAACCAGGGCGTGCAGTTCCCGATCGCCGAGGCCTTCATCGAGGTCGAGGCGGCCAACCTGATGCGCTGGAAGGCGTGCGAGAAGATCGACGCGCACCAGAACGCGGGCGCCGAGGCCAACATGGCCAAGCACCTGGCGGCGATGGCGTCGTGGAAAGCGGCCAACGTGTGCCTGCAGACGCACGGCGGCTTCGGCTTTGCATGCGAGTACGACGTGGAGCGCAAGTTTCGCGAGACGCGCCTGTACCAGGTGGCGCCGATCTCGACCAACATGATCTTCAGCTATGTGGCGGAGCACGTGCTGGGCCTGCCGCGATCATTTTGAAAAGAACCAACAGCCGAACGCAGAGGACGCAAAGGATTCGCAGAGGACGCAAAAGGAAATACCCAACTTCTTTTGGCTGTTCTTTTGCGTCCTCTGCGAAATCTTTGCGTCCTCTGCGTCCGGTATTCGGTATTCATCCAGTGCTTGAGACATGACAAACCCCAGACCCCTCGACGGCATCACCGTCATCTCGCTCGAACACGCCATCGCCGCGCCCTTTGCCAGCCGCCAGCTGGCCGACCTGGGCGCCCGGGTCATCAAGGTCGAGCGCCCCGGCGTCGGCGACTTCGCCCGTGCCTACGACACCCGCTTGAAGGGCGAGGCCTCGCACTTCGTCTGGACCAACCGCAGCAAGGAAAGCCTGACGCTCGACCTGAAGCACCCCGACGCGCTCGCCGTGCTGAGGGATCTGTTGAAGAACGCCGATGTGCTGCTGCAGAACCTGGCCCCGGGCGCTGCCGCGCGCATGGGCCTCTCATGGGAGGCACTGCGCGAAAAGCACCCCAGGCTCATCGTCTGCGACATCTCCGGCTATGGCGACAACGGTCCGTACCGCGACAAGAAGGCCTACGACCTACTGATCCAGAGCGAGGCGGGCTTCCTGTCCATCACCGGCACGCCCGATACGCCGTCGAAAGCGGGCAACTCGATGGCTGACATCGCCGCCGGCATGTACGCCTTCACCAGCATCCTGTCGGCACTGCTGCTGCGTCAGAAGACGAGCGAGGGCAGCCACATCGACGTGTCGATGCTGGAGGCGCTGGGCGAGTGGATGGGCTACCCGATGTACTACGCCTTCGAAGGCGCCACGCCGCCGCCGCGCACGGGCGCGTCGCACGCCAGCATCTACCCCTATGGGCCGTTCCCAGCCGGCGATGGCGGCACGGTGATGCTGGGCCTGCAGAACGAGCGCGAGTGGAAGAGCTTCTGCGACGTGGTACTGCAGAACCCGGCGCTGGCCACCGACGAGCGCTTCAACGCCAACGCCCAGCGCAACGCCAACCGCGAGGCGCTGCGTGCGCTGATCGTCGAAGCCTTCGCCAAGTTGAGCACCGCGGAGGTCGAGGCGCGGCTGGACGCCGCGCAGATCGCCAACGCGCGCATGAACGACATGGCCGGCCTGTGGGCACACCCGCAGTTGAAGGCGCGCGAGCGCTGGCGCGATGTCGGCTCGCCCGCCGGCGCAGTGCCCGCGCTGCTGCCGCCCGGCCGCAACAGCGCGTTCGATTACCGCATGGACGCCGTGCCGCGCGTGGGCGAACACACCGAGGCGATCCTGCGCGAACTGGGGCGCGACGACGCCAGCGTGGCGCGGCTGCGCGAGGCCAAGGCGATCTGATCGCTACTTTGAAATGCACAGCGGTTCGCGCCGAATGACGACGGCTGAAATGCGAAAGAACCTGTGGGAGCGGGCGTGCCCCCGATCAAGCGCGAGCCATCACGAGCCCTTGCATCGGGGCCGAGGTTGCTCCTGTAACCATAGCTGCTTGCGCCTGCCAGATAAGCGCTGGAGCCTGAAATGACCATGAAAACCTCTTCTGCTGCCCAACTGGCGACGTTCGCCGCCGGCCTGCGCTTCGACGCGATCCCCGAGCCGGTGGTGCGCTTCGCCGAGAACCTGCTGGTCGACTGGTTCGGCTCGGCGGTGGCCGGCCATGGCTCGCGCCCGGTCGAGACCATTGCGCACTTCGCGCAGAGCATGGGCCCGGCCGAGGGGCCGAGCGAGGTCCTCGTCAGCCGCGCCGGCACCACGCCTTACCTGGCGGCGCTGGCCAACGGGGCGGCATCGCACGTGGCCGAGCAGGACGACGTGCACAACGGCTCGGTGTTCCACCCGGCGACGGTGGTGTTTCCGCCCGCCGTGGCGGTGGCGCAGGCTCTTCAAGCGAGCGGGCGCGATCTGATCACGGCCAGCGTGGCCGGCTACGAGGTCGGCATCCGCGTGGGCGAGTTCCTGGGGCGCTCGCACTACAAGGTGTTCCACACCACCGGCACCGCCGGCACGCTGGCGGCGGCCGCGGCGGTGGGGCACCTGCTCAAGCTCGATGCGGCGCAGATGCTGCATGCCTTCGGCTCCGCCGGCACGCAGTCGGCCGGGCTGTGGGAATTTCTGCGCACCGCGGCCGACAGCAAGCAGCTGCACACCGCGCACGCGGCCGGCGCGGGCTTGATGGCGGCGTATCTGGCGCGCGACGGCTTCACAGGCGCGGCCGACATCTTCACCGGCCCGCAGGGCCTGGCAGCGGGCATGAGCAGCGACAGCGACCCAGCGCGCCTGACCGACGGCCTGGGCACACGCTGGGCCACGGCCGAGACCTCGTTCAAATGGCACGCCAGCTGCCGCCACACGCACCCGGCGGCCGACGCGCTGCTGACGGTGATGGCCGCGCACGGCGTGAAGGCCGGCGACATCGCCCAAGTCGTCACCCACGTGCACCAGGGCGCCATCGACGTGCTCGGCCCGGTGGTGCAGCCGGCCACCGTGCATCAAGCCAAGTTCAGCATGGGCACCGTGCTGGCGCTGGCCGCGCAGCACGGCCATGCGGGCCTGACCGAGTTCGACCGCGACTACCTGAGCGCGGCCACGCAGGCGCTGCGCGACAAGGTGAGCATGGTGCTGGACGAGGAAGTCGACGCCGCCTACCCGCGCCGCTGGATCGGCAAGATCACGGTGACCACCACCGACGGCCGCACGCTGCACGGCCGTGTGGACGAACCCAAGGGCGACCCTGGCAACACGCTGACGCGCGACGAGCTCACCGCCAAGGCGCTGCGCCTGGCGGCCTGGAGCGGCGGCGCGCAGCCGGCCGAGATGCAGGCCGCCATCGATGCGCTGTGGAACGTGGCGAGCTGGCCGCGCGTGGGGCGTTTGCTGGGGCAGGCGGCATGACGCGGGTGCATGTGGTTCGGTTTTTCTCCTTCCCCCGCTGGGGGAAGGCAGGGATGTGGGCGTGCCCGTGCCCAAAGGGGCGGTGCGGCCCCCACCCCAACCCTCCCCCAGCGGGGGAGGGCGCAGAGGCAGGGGTCGCCGGATGAGTGGGCCATCGCCCATGGCCTCGGCCTGCAGCTTCCTCTTCGTGCCCGGTGACCGGCCCGAGCGCGTGCCCAAGGCGCTGGCCAGCGGCGCGCACGCCGTGATCGTCGATTGGGAAGACGCCGTGGCGCCCGCCGCCAAGGCCGGTGCGCGCCTTGGTCTGACCGAGCTGCTGCCCACGCTGCCCGCCGCTGATCGCGCGCGCCTGGCGCTGCGCATCAATGCCGCCGGCACGCCGTGGCACGCTGACGACGTGGCCGCCTTGCCCGCGCTGCCGGCGCAGGGCCTGGGCGCGGTGGTGGTGCCCAAGGCCGAAGGTGCCTCTGCGCTGGCGCCCGTGGCCGCAGCGCTGGGTGCAGACGGTGTGCTGCTGCCGCTGATCGAATCCGCCGCCGGGCTGGAGGCCGTGCGTGCCATCGCCGCTGCGCCGCAGGTGGCGCGCCTGCTGTTCGGTCACCTCGACTTCCAGGCCGATCTGGGCCTGGCCTGCGGGCCGGACGAGGCCGAACTGATGCCGGTGCGCCTGCAGATCGTGCTGGCCTCGCGCCTGGCGGGGGTGGTGCCGCCGGTGGACGGCGTGACGACCGACACGCAGGACACGGCGTTGGTGCAGTCGCACGCGGCGCGTGCGCTGCGCGGCGGCTTCGGCGGCAAGCTGTGTATCCATCCCGCGCAGGTGGCAGCGGTGCACGCGGCCTTTGCGCCCGCGCCGGAGCAGGCCGACTGGGCGCGCCGCGTGGTCGATGGCTTTGCGGCGGCGCAGGGCGGCGTGTTCAGCGTCGATGGCCGCATGGTCGATGCGCCGGTGGTGGCGCTGGCGCGGCAGGTGCTGGCGCGTGCCGCGCCCATCCGCGTGCCACAGGGTGCGAGCGGCCTCGGATAGGCCGCACCAGCTTTCCACGGTTTTCGGGGTTTCATGGTTGCAGGCGCGCCCCGCCAAACCGATCAGACACGCGCCTTGGCTTCACATCATCAGGAGACAGCAACTGGCCTTTCGAATCAAACGCACGATCCAGCTGGCGCTGGCCGCCACCGCACTGGCTGCGGCCAGCGCCGCCACGGCGCAGGGCTTTCCGAGCAAGCCCGTCAGCATCATCGTGCCCTTCGCCGCTGGCGGGCCGACCGACGTGGTGGCGCGCCTGATCGCCGTGCCCATGGGCAAGGCGCTGGGGCAGACGGTGATCGTCGACAACGCCGTGGGCGCCGGCGGCACCATCGCCGCCGCCAAGACGGCGCGTGCGCCGCACGACGGCTACACCATCTTCCTGCACCACATGGGCATGTCCACCGCGCCGGCGCTGTACCGCAAGCTGGCGTTCGATCCGCTGAAGGACTTCGAGTACATCGGCCAGGTGGTCGACGTGCCGATGACGCTGCTGGCGCGCAAGGACTTTCCGCCCAACAACTTCAAGGAGCTGCAGGCCTACCTGAAGGCCAACGGCAACAAGGTGACGCTGGCCAACGCCGGCCTGGGCGCGGTGTCGCACCTGTGCGGCCTGCTCTTCATGAGCCAGATCGGCGTGGAGCTGACCACAGTGCCGTACAAGGGCACCGGCCCCGCCATGAACGACCTGCTGGGAGGCCAGGTGGACCTGCTGTGCGACCAGACGACGCAGACCGTGCCCTTCATCAAGGACGGCCGCGTCAAGATCTACGGCGTGACCACGCACAATCGCCTGGCGTCGCTGCCCGACGTGCCCACGCTGGACGAGCAGGGCCTGAAGGGCTTCGAGGTGAAGGTGTGGCACGGCATGTACGCACCGAAGGGCACGCCCAGGGAGGTGATCGACAAGCTGAACGCCGCGCTGAAGACCGCCATGGCCGACCCGATGGTGACCAGGCGCCTGGCCGAGCTCAGCTCCGACATCCCCAGCGCCGACAAAATGACGCCCGAAGGTTTGCGCAGCCACCTGCAGGCCGAGATCGCCAAGTGGGGGCCGGTGATCAAGAAGGCGGGGATCTACGCCGATTGAGAGCCAAATCGGCCTTCAGCGCTTGATGGGCGGCCGCTGGCAGCTATGAATAAAGTAGTATTCATGCCGGCTTCCAGGCCGGCATGGCGGCTTTCAAGGCGCCTTCGTCTTGGGCTGGTAATCGCAGCAATGCGCCACCGCGCATTCCCAGCAGCGCGGCGTGCGCGCCAGGCACACGTAGCGCCCGTGCAGGATCAGCCAGTGGTGCGCGTGGTTCATGTACTTCGCCGGCACGCGTTGCAGCAGCTTCATCTCCACCGCCAGCGGCGTCTTGCCCGGCGCCAGGCCGGTGCGGTTGCTGACGCGGAAGATGTGCGTGTCCACCGCCATCGTCGGCTCCCCATAGGCCACGTTCAGCACCACGTTGGCCGTCTTGCGGCCCACGCCGGGCAGGGCCTCCAGCTCGGCCCGCGTGCGCGGCACCTCGCCGCCGTGGCGTTCGATCAGGATGCGGCAGGTCTGCATCAGGTGCTTGGCCTTGCTGCGGTACAGGCCGATGGTCTTGATGTAACCCTCGAGCCGTTCGATACCGAGGTCGAGGATCGCCTGCGGCGTGTTCGCCACCGGAAACAGCCGGCGCGTGGCCTTGTTCACCCCCACGTCCGTGGCCTGCGCCGACAGCAGCACGGCGGTGAGCAACTCGAACACGCTGGTGTATTCCAATTCGCTGGCAGGCAGCGGGTTGGCGGCCTGCAGGGTGGCGAAGAAGGTTTCGATCTGGGCGGGAGTCATGTGCCCGATTCTGACCGTAGCCGCGCGACACCGAGCGGATCGGCCCGAATCGGCTCCCGGCCGACGTCAAAGCGCTCAATGGGCTGCACGCGCAGCCTCAAGTCAGACCTTTCGAGCGAATTCTTTGCGGCTGCTAGCGTCCTATGTGATCGCGCCCGATGAACGAGCTCAGTTCGGCGTGCAACTGAAGTTGACGTTATAGCTGCCCGTATTGTTGCCGCTGTCACCAACCTGCACCGCCAAGAAGTCACCCACAGCGATAGAGGCGGATTCTCCTGAAGAACAAACAGGTGTTGCGCTGCTCACAGCGCAAGACATTTTCGACGTCATGTTTGTGAGGCTGGCTCCACTGAGGATGCGCACAGTTTTGGGGCTGCCGTTACCAAATCCAGAGCCCACCACGACCAGCCCACCGGCCTGGCAAGCTTGGCGCCATGCAAGTCCCACATTAGCGGCTGAACTGGCTTGTGCCGAAACCCCGATAATTGGTCCGAAGGCGGCGCCGTTATTCGTCACGTTCAATCGCGACGAGAACATGGTGGGCCCCGCAGCGCCCGGGACGCCTTGTAATCCCTGTGGGCCTTGCAACCCCTGAGGCCCTTGCGGGCCGGTGGCGCCGGTGAGGCCGGTGAGGCCGATGGGGCCCGCGGGTCCGGCCGGGCCAGTGGCACCCGCGTCATCCTTGGGGCCCGCGGGGCCAGCAGCGCCCACATCACCCTTGGGGCCCGCGGGTCCGGCGGGGCCAGCAGCACCCGCATCACCCTTGGGGCCCGTGGGCCCAGCGGGGCCAGCAGCGCCGATGTCACCCTTCGGCCCAGCGGGACCCGCCGGACCCTCCGCTCCCGTGTCACCTTTTGGTCCCGCCGGACCTTGTGCGCCATAGGTCGCCGGGCAAGTGACCAGCAGGCCAGTCGCGTCGTAGCACACCACGCCGACCTGCGAGCCGGTGGTGGCAGGCAGCTTGGGAACGGCGACGCCGCCATCCGGCCGCACGCCCAGCAGCGTGCCGCCGGCACCGCCCACGGGGCTGTTGATGATCACGCTGCCGCCCGGCGGCGCTGTCATGGTGAGGTCGGCCGCCCACGCAGGTGCTGCGACGAGGGTGATGGTGGCGGTGGCTGCGGCCACGCGCGAGAGGTTGAAACGCGGGTTCATTGGGGGCTCCTTCCTGATGGCTTGTTCTTGCGGCCGAAACGCTGGCGCGCGGCGAGTGCGGCGACTGCCAGGGCCATGCCCAGCAGGGTGATAGGCGAGTTGCTCGGCACCGGGGCGATGTTGGCCGGCGTGGGCGGTACAGGTGCCGCGAACCAGTTGCTGACGGCGGCGCCCGGCGGCGCCTGATTGGTCTGCCCGGGCGCGACCATCTGGCCGCTCGCGCTCATGCCCTGCACGGCCACGTTCGAGACGCTCTGCGTGGCGCCAGCGGCCAGATGGAGGTCGGCCGATGGCGTGGCCGGTGTCGTCGATTCGATGCGCAAGGGCGTGCCGGTGCCGGTGAGCACTAAAGACTGCTGCACGGTCTGCATGCTGCCGGCGGCGAACTGGACGAGCTTGCCGCTGCTGCTGGTGATACTGAGCGTGCCGAAGGTGGTGTTGCCACTGATGACCGAACTGGTCGCGCAGGCCACGTCGTCGACGATGGCTACGGTGCCGGGCAGGCCCAGCGTGCCGCCGCCGTTGGTCCAGTTGCCGGCCAGTGAAATCGTGCCGTTGCCCAGGTTGACCTGGCCGCCGGCGCCGATGAGGACGTTGCGCACGTTGGTCAGCGTGCCGCCCGCGAGGTCGAGCGTGCCGTCGGCCACGACGTCGGTGCAGCCCATATCGATGGAGCCGCCAAGTGTGAAGTTGGCGCCGGCCGGGACGACCAAGTCGGCGAAAGCCGCCGGACTCCATAAGGCCAGCAGGCTCGCAGTGGCCATCAGCCAGCGCGGCGCAAGACGGCGCCGCAGGTGCATGTCTTTCATTTATTCCCTCCCTGCCGACATCAACCGGACGCATGTTACGGACGTCGAAAATTTGTGTCAATATGTGGCCGACCCTCTTGGCCAAGTTCGGTTGCACGGCCCCTTGGGGAGCAGGCGATGTGCGCCACAATGTTGCAGATCGAACCGCTATCGCTTCTTCACCCATGCCTCTCCATCTCGCCCAACGCCTGCAAAACGTCGAAACCTCCGCCATCCGCGAACTGTTCAAGCTGCTGGGCAAGCCCGGCATCATCAGTTTTGCAGGCGGCTTTCCGGACAGCGCGATGTTCGACGTCGACGGCATCCGCGAGGCCGCCAACCAGGCGCTGGCCACCGAGCCCGGGGCCGCGCTGCAGTACGGCGCCACCGAGGGCTACCAGCCGCTGCGCGAGCAACTGGCGCAGTTCATGCAGGCCAAGGGCGCCAAAGATGTGACCGCCGACCAGCTGATCGTCACCACCGGCAGCCAGCAGGCGCTCGATCTGCTGGGCAAGTGCCTGGTCGATCCGGGCAGCAAGGCCATCGTGGAGGGGCCGACCTTTCTGGCCACCATCCAGTGCTTCCGGCTTTACGGCGCCGATCTGGTCAGTGCGCCCATCGACGGCGACGGCGTGCAGGTGGATGAGCTGGAGAAGCTGATCCAGCAGCACAAGCCCAAGTTCGTCTACCTGATCCCCACCTTCGGCAACCCCAGCGGCGCCATGCTGAGCCTGGAGCGCCGCAAGCGCGTGCTGGAGTTGGCGGTGAAATACCAGACGCTGATCGTCGAGGACGATCCGTATGGTGATCTGTATTTCGACGCGCCGCCGCCGCCCAGCCTGCTGGCGCTGTCGGAGCAGGTGCCGGGCAGCCGCGACTGGCTGGTGCATTGCGGTAGCTTGAGCAAGGTGCTGAGCCCCGGCCTGCGCGTGGGCTGGATGGTGGCGCCGCCCGAACTGCTGGCCAAGGCGGTGATGTGCAAGCAGTTCAGCGACGCGCACACCAGCACCTTCGCGCAGGCCACGGCCGCGCAGTACCTGGCCGCCGGGCGCATGCCGGCCACCCTGGCGCGCGTGCGGCAGGTGTATGGCGCGCGCGCCCAGGCCATGGGCGATGCGCTGCGCAGCGACTTGGGCGACGCCATCGAGTTCGTGCAACCGCAGGGCGGCCTGTTCGTGTGGGCGCGGCTCACCGGCGCGGGCGGCAAGGTCAGTGACGGCAACGCGTTTGCCAAGAAGGCCATCGAGCAGGGCGTGGCCTTCGTGCCCGGCGCGCCGTTCTATTGCGCCAACCCCGACGTGCGCACGCTGCGCCTGTCGTTCGCCACGGCGGACGAGGCCAGGATCTGCGAAGGCATCGTCCGGCTGGCCAAGGCGCTGGGCTGACGCGCAGGTGAGCGAACCCGCGTCGCCGCACGACGCCGAGCAACTGCAGCGGCTGGTGACGCTGGCCATGCCGTTCGGCAAGTACCAGGGCCAGTTGATTGCCGACCTGCCGGGCGCTTACCTGAACTGGTTCGCGCAGAAGGGCTTTCCGAAGGGCGAGTTGGGGCGCCTGCTGGCGCTGATGCACGAGATCGACCAGGCCGGGCTGAGGCGCCTGCTCGATCCGCTGCGGGGGCGTTGATTTTTTCAAGCCTTTTGGCCTCTTGTCGCCGTCAATAAAGCGCAAGAAGCTATCAAAAAGAGAGTAAGTGCAGGACGGTTCGGTGCGCCCGATCGGCCTTGCATTCGCGCCGCCGGCCCCCAATTGGCAAGGCATGAAGACATTGCAAGCCCCCACTCGAACCGCTGCCATCCTGGCGCAGTTGCTGGAGCGGCTGGATGCCAGCCGGCAGCCCGTCGATGCCCACCAGTACCGCACCGTGGCAGCGCGCCTGGCCGAGATGCTGGCCGACACCGACATCGACTGGCAGCCCCTGCTGGAGCAAAGCCCGGCCGCCGCCGCGCTGTACGAGAACCTGAACTACGCCGATGCCGGCCTGTGCCGCTCGCCGCTGGACGCCGCCATGCGCGCCGAAATGGCCGCCTGCGACGCCATTGCCGCCGCGCGCGCCAAGCCCGCGCCCGACACCACGGCGCCCGATGCCGCATCCTCCACCTGAGCCCGGAGCCTTTTTCATGAGCGAGCCCCTGCACGTCGTCTGCCCGCACTGCCACACCACCAACCGCGTCAAGGCCGACCAGCTGGGCAGCGCGCCCACGTGCGGCCAGTGCAAGCAGCCTCTGTTCACCGGCCACCCGGTGGCGCTGGACGACGAGGCCGCGTTCGACAAGCATGTCACGCGCAGCCAGATCCCGGTGCTGGTCGACTTCTGGGCGCCCTGGTGCGGCCCCTGCCGCATGATGGCGCCGGCCTACGAGCAGGCCGCGGCGCAGTTGGAGCCGCGTATCCGCGTGGCCAAGGTCAACACCGAGGCAGCGCAGGCGCTCGGCGGGCGCTACAACATCCGCAGCATTCCGACGCTGGCGCTGTTCGTCGGCGGCCGTGAGGTGGCGCGCCAGCCCGGCGCCATGACCAATCCGGCGCAGATCGTGCAGTGGGTGCAGGCGCACCTGCCGCGCTGAACGGCTGGGCAGCGTCAGCCGGCCGCTGAGGCCACCGACGCCGGTGGCAGCGGCGACACGAAATCCGGCCCCGCGCCGTCACCCTGCCAGATCTGGATGCGCATGACGCTGGGCACGGGAACGCTGCCGAAATAGGCCGGGCGCATCGGCGTCTCGGCGAACGGGGCGAACAGTTGCTGCATCGCCGGGTCGTTGGCGGCATCGTCCTGCAGTTCGAAACGTTCGATGCGGCCGTCGGCCGTGATCCACACGCGCACTTCCACCGCTGGATAGGCCGGCGGCCAGGGCATCTCGGTCAGCCGCCATTCGTTGTCGACCGGCGTCGGCGCCTGGTCGGCCAGGTTGGCGTCCAGCCACAGGGTGGTGCTGACTGTGGATGGGGCGGGTTCGGCCTGGGGCAGCGTTGGCGCGACAGGCACCGGGCTGGCGGGCTGGCGCGCTTGCGGCGCTGGCAGCGGCGCGGCCGCCGGGCGTTCAAGCGGTGGGCGCGGCGGTCGCAGGTCTGGTGTGGCGACCGGCTGGGCAACGGGTTCGGCCGCTGGCGCCGGCACTTCGCGCGTGTGAACGTGCACGCGCCACGGCGACGGCCGCACCGCCGGCGCCACGGTGTAGTGCGAGGGCCGCAACAGCCACAGCACCGCCCCATGCAGTGCCAGCGCAGCCGCCAGCGCCAGCATCCATCCGCCCCACCGATTGCCGGACATGGCGCCAGGGGCGGTCAGCGCCGCACTTCGTCGACCAGCGCGCGGAACTCGTCGATGTCCTCGAAGCTGCGGTAGACGCTGGCAAAGCGCACGTAGGCCACCTTGTCGAGCTTCTTCAGCTCGCGCATCACCAGTTCGCCGATGCGGCTGGAGGCGACCTCGCGCGCGGCGCTGCCCAGCAGCTTTTCCTCGATGCGCTCGATGGCGGCGTCGATCTGCTCGGTGCTCACGGGGCGCTTGCGCAGCGCCAGGTCGAGCGAGGCCTGCAGCTTGCCGCGCGAGTAGGGCACGCGCCGGCCATCCTTCTTGACGATGGTGGGAAAGCTGACGTCGGGCCGCTCGTAGGTGGTGAAGCGCTTGGCACAGTGCCCGCACTGGCGCCGCCGGCGCACGAAGTCGCCGTCGTCCGACACGCGGGTGTCGACGACCTGGGTTTCGGTGTGGGCGCAGAAGGGGCAGCGCATCTCAAATAGCGGCGGAGCAAGTCCCGCCAGCGGCAGCCGTGGCCGGACCTGCGCCGGCCACTGGCTGCGTCCTCCCTCGCGAAGCGAGAGGGGGGAAGCGGCGGTAGCCGCTCAGGGGGGTGTCACCCATACACCGGGAAGGCCTTGGTCAGCTCAGCCACCTTGGCGCGCACCGTGTTCAGGTTGGCCTCGTCGCGCGGGTTGTCCAGCACGTCGGCCACCAGGTTGGCGGTGGCACGCGCCTGTTCTTCCTTGAAACCGCGCGTGGTCATCGCCGGGGTGCCGATGCGCACGCCGCTGGTGACCATCGGCTTCTCGGGGTCGTTGGGGATGGCGTTCTTGTTGATCGTCATGTGGGCGCTGCCCAGCAGGCCTTCAGCTTCCTTGCCGGTGATGCCCTTGGGGCGCAGGTCGACCAGCATCACGTGGCTCTGCGTGCCGCCGCTGACGATGCGCAGGCCGCGCTGCGTCAGGGTTTCGGCCACAACCTGGGCGTTCTTCTTCACCTGCTCGGCGTACTGCTTGAACTCGGGCTGCAGCGCTTCCTTGAAGGCGATGGCCTTGGCCGCGATGATGTGCATCAGCGGGCCACCCTGCAGGCCGGGGAAGACCGCGCTGTTGATGGCTTTCTCGTGCTCGGCCTTCATCAGGATGAAGCCCGAGCGCGGGCCGCGCAGGCTCTTGTGCGTGGTGCTGGTCACCACGTCGGCGTGCGGCACCGGGTTGGGGTAGACGCCGCCGGCAATCAGGCCGGCGTAGTGCGCCATGTCCACCATGAAGATGGCGCCCACGTCCTTGGCCACCTTGGCGAAGCGGGCGAANNCCGTAGCTGACCACGTTGAACCACTTGCCCGACATGTTCAGCGGCATGCCGTGCGTCAGGTGGCCGCCTTCGGCCAGGCTCATGCCCATGATGGTGTCGCCGGGCTTCAGGAAGGCCATGAAGGCCGCGATGTTGGCGCTGGCGCCGCAGTGCGGCTGCACGTTGGCGGCCTCGGCGCCGAACAACTCCTTCACGCGGTCGATGGCCAGTTGCTCCACCACGTCGACGTGCTCGCAGCCGCCGTAATAGCGGCGGGCGGGGTAGCCCTCGGCGTACTTGTTGGTCAGCTGCGTGCCGGCGGCGGCCAGCACGGCGGGCGAGGCGTAGTTCTCGCTGGCGATCAGCTCGATGTGGTCTTCCTGGCGCTGGTGCTCGGCCTGGATGGCGGCCCAGACGTCGGCGTCGATGTTGGCGATGGTGTGCGTGGAACGGTTGAACACGGCAGTCCTTCGAAAAGGTCCTCCCTCGGCGGTGCAAGGGCTGCCCAGGCGAACGGCGGAACACGCCGCGAGCGCCACACGCGCAAGGGCGGTGCGCTTCCCCGTGGTGGTGGGCGGCAGTCCGCCGCATGTCCACGTCAGCACCGCCTCTGAAAGCACGGCACCTATCGCCAGTCGCGCACGGCAGCGAGTTTAGCCGACGCCCATGCGGCGCCGCTGGGGGATGGAATGGGAGAACGGGCGCGCCTGCGACAGGACGCGCCAGACCGCGTCAGGACAGCGCGGCGACCTTGATCGGCGCCGGGCTGGTGGGCGCGGCGGGTTCCGGCGTGGTGGCGGCGCGCAGGGCGGGGGTGTTGTCGTTCAGCGGAATCGCCTTGCCCTTGGCGACCTGCGACAGGCGGGCGTGCTCGGCCAGCACCTTGCTGGCGTAGCCGCCGTCCGACGGCAGGTTGGCGGCGCCCACGTACCACTTCAGGCCGCCTTCGACCGAACCGGTGCGGCCGATGTATTCCTGCAGGATCTTCACGCCCACGCGCAGGTTGCTCTTGGGGTCGAAGGCCGCGTACAGGCCGCCGAAGTGCTGGTACTTGTCGGAGTGAATCTGCGTCATCACCTGCATCAGCCCCTGCGCGCCCACCGGGCTCTGCGCGAACGGGTTGAAGCTGGATTCGATGGCAATCACGGCCAGGATCAGCGTCGGGTCGAGCTTGGTGTCGCGGCCGACCTCGTAGGCCTCGGCCACCAGCGCGGCCACGGGCTCGGGCGCCACGCGGTACTTCTTGCTGATCCACAGGGCCACGTTGGCCTGCTCGCGCGGCAGGTCGCGGGGGTTGGCGGCGGTGGCGCGCTCGATGGCGCCCAGTTCGGGGGTGATGCCCATGGCGGCGATCTTGCGCGCCGTCAGCCATTCGGTCAGCTGCTGCTCGCCCTGATGGCGCAGATCAGGCCGTGCGCCGAGCAGGGCCGCCAGCACCACCACCACGATGCCCACCAGGGCCAGGCCGTTGTGCGTGATCTCGAAAAATCCTTCGGCCACGTCACCGGCGAAGGTCTTGAAGCCGCGCCCCACGGCGGCCACAGATGCTGACAATGTCATAGCTCTCCTTGTCGGGACGCAAGGGCGGTGCTGGCCATCTCAGGTCCATCTGCCCTTGGGGGGCGATGCCTGCGGCCTGGCGACCGTGATCCTGCATCCTGGGTTCATCACCGCGCTGCGGGCGCCTGTGACAGCTGGCGCCTGTCTCCTGTGTTGTCTGTCGTGGCAGTGCGGTTTGCCGGGGTCGGCAACGAATCTCTCTCAGGGTTTCCCACTAATTTTGTCGGGAACAGGCGATTCTAGGAGTGGCCTAAATGCCGGGTCAATACTAAAAAATGGAGGTTAGATTCTATTTTCGGTATAAGAAACCGCTTGCAAAGCGTTGCTGCTCCCGCCTTCGGAGCGCGGACGCAGGGCGCTGACAGTGACACCGACCCGCACTGCCGCGCTGATTGAGCGCGGCAATGATGGGAGACGGCGGATTGAAATTCATCACTGGTTCACGGTGCCATGCTGGCCTACAGTGAAGGCGTCCGAGGTACTCGGGCATTGGCTGACAGGAGCCGGTCCGCTGTAGTCGATACAGCGACATGGAAACCCATCAGCCCCACCTTGAAGGCAATCCTTTGCCTTCGCCGCAGCCGGAAACAGCAAGCTTTCCGATGCGGACCCAGGCAGACCACGACGCTTTTGTCACGCTGCCTGAAAGCCCGGCGGGCAGGCTGCAGGCCGAAACGCCGGGCTTTCTCGTTTCTGGCTGCAGCAGCGGGTGTCGCTTGCGATTCGTTGCCTTGTCGTCGCCGCCGCGGCGGCCGCGTTGATGGGCAGAAGCGACAATCCCGTCCGTCATGTCCGGCCAGCCGCAGTCTTCCAGTCCAGCCATTTCCGAATCCGACCCCGCCGTGCCGCCACCTCGGCCCAGGCGCCGGCTGCCTGCCAACCGCTGGGTGCGGCGCGGTCTGTACGCCGGCGCGGGCCTGCTCGGGCTCTGGGCGCTGGGCTGGCTGGGGCTGCCGCCGCTGCTGAAGTGGCAGGGCGAGAAGATCGCCAGCGCGCAGCTTGGGCGCGCGGTGCGCATCGGAGCCGTCGATTTCAAGCCCTGGACGCTGGAGCTGACGCTGAACGACGTGGCGGTGGCCGGTGCCGATGGCGCGCCCGACCAGTTCAGCGTCAAGCGCGTGTATGCCGATGCCGAGCTGCAATCCATCTTCCGCCTGGCGCCGGTGATCGACGCCCTCCAGATCGAGGCGCCCGCCGTGCGCCTGACGCACCTGGGCGACGGCCGCTACGACATCGACGATATCCTGGCCCGGCTGGCCGCGCGCCCCCAGCCCGCCGAGCCGGGCGAGCCGGCGCG
>JRYL01000309.1_pt1 | contig 24997 bp, 26 predicted proteins | sample 235391 | NCBI WGS metagenome assembly JRYL01 (sample SAMN03074223, study PRJNA261481) | activated sludge metagenome | biome: Wastewater Treatment Plant; feature: Wastewater; material: Activated sludge; isolation source: activated biomass of a wastewater treatment plant treating wastewater from... ...
GGCCAGCCGCTGCGCTGGCCGCGCGCGCTGCTCCGGTATCTGCTGGCCTGGGTGTGGTTTCTGCCCCCGCTGGCCGCCATGGCGCCGTTCAAGCTGTCGGGCGGCGAGGTCACGGTGCTGATGGGGGGCTGGATCGTGGTGTGGGCGCTGCTGAGCCGCTTTCAGCGCGGGCAGCAGTTCTGGCACGACGTGTGGGCCGGCACCCGGCTGATCGACGTGCAGCCCGACCTGTCGCGCCGCCGCGTGTGAGCGCAAGCGCCGCCGCCCCCACATCCGTCATGCCCGTGCCCGACAATCGCCGCATGAATCCGCCCTCGCCACCGACCGCCTCCACCGCGCCGGACCCCGTCAACCCGCAGAAGGCACGCACCGGCCTGTCGCGCGTGTGGCACGCCACGGGCTACTCCATCGAGGGGCTGCGCGCCGGCTGGGGCGAGACCGCCTTCCGGCAGGAGGCCATTGCCGCCTTCGTGCTGCTGCCGGCGGCGTTCTGGATCGGCCGCAGCTGGATGGAGACGGCGCTGCTGGCCGGCTCGGTGCTGTTCGTGATGATCGTCGAGCTGCTCAACACCGGCATCGAGACCGCCATCGACCGCATCGGCCCGGAATGGCACGATTTGTCCAAGCGCGCCAAGGACATGGGCTCTGCCGCCGTGCTGCTCAGCCTGGTGCTGGCGGGCGGCATCTGGCTGTCGGCGCTCTACACGCATTTTTTCGCCTGATGAACGCTCCTGCCTTTTCGATCTGCGTCTACTGCGGCTCGCGCCCCGGTGTTGACGAGCGCTTCGCGCACACCGCCGCCGAGGTCGGCCACTGGATCGGCGCGCGCGGCGGCCAGCTGGTGTATGGCGGCGGCCGCAGCGGGCTCATGGGCGTGGTGGCCGATGCCACGCTGGCCGCGGGCGGCCGTGTCGTCGGCGTGATTCCGCGCACGCTGGTGGAGCGCGAGCATGCGCACCGTGGCTGCACCGAGCTGCACGTGGTCGAGACCATGCACGAGCGCAAGCGCATCATGGCCGAGCGCGCCGACGCCTTCCTGGCGCTGCCGGGCGGCATCGGCACCTTCGAGGAATTCTTCGAGACCTGGACCTGGCGCCAGCTCGGTTACCACAACAAGCCGCTCGGCCTGCTGAATCAGCACGGCTACTACGAGGCCATGCTGCGCTTCATCGACCACTGCGTGGCCAGCGGCTTCATGGATGGCAGCCAGATGCAACTGATGAACGCCGACGACGACTGGCAGCGCCTGCTGGAAACACTGGTGGAGTCGGCCGGGTTCCCGCTGCCGACGCAGGTGCACGCCATCTGAAGCGGCCACGAAAAAGCCGCGCGGCCTGAACGGCACACGCGGCTTCGGCGGTCAGGGCTCGGCGAGCGAACCCGGCAACCGTACGGCTTACCAGCGGTACTTGTTGCTGCTTTCCCAGTCGCTCACCTGCTTCTCGGCTTCGTCACGGGCGATGCCGTAGCGCTCCTGCATCTTGCCGACCATCTGGTCGCGCTTGCCGGCAATCACGTCCAGATCGTCGTCCGTCAGCTTGCCCCACTGCTCTTTCACTTTGCCCTTGAACTGCTTCCAGTTGCCGGCGATGGTGTCTTCGTTCATGGTGAATCTCCTGTGATGTTTCACAAGCGCCCTTCATGGGGTCATGAAGTAGTGTTGAAGCGTTTGCGATGGGTTCATCGTATGAAGAGATCGGCGCGCGCGCAGTAGGTGCCGGCGGCGCCTGTGCGTCAGTTCAGGACTACTCTGATGTGTGTCGTGCGACATAGTCGCCACACGACGGGCCAGCACCGCAGGCCTTAGTCCTCGGGCAGAAACAGCGCCTGCAGATCGCTCAGGAAATCGAAGCCGCGCGCGGTGGGCCGCAGCACCGCACCATCCTGTTCCAGCCAGCCGCTCTGCTCTGCTTTTTGCAGCGCTTCGCGCACGCTGCTGGGCGGCAGGCCGGTTCTGTCGAAGTAATCCTGCAGCGTGAAGCCATCCTTCAGCCGCAGCGCGTTCAGCATGTATTCGAACGGCAGCTCGCGCCGGGCCACCTCGTGCGCCTGCGCCACGGCGTCGCCGGCCAGGGCGCGCTCCATGTACAGCTCGGGCTGGCGGTGCCGCACCTGCCGCACGATGCGGTGCGGAAAGCTCAGCTTGCCGTGCGCGCCGGCGCCAATGCCCAGGTAGTCACCGAACTGCCAGTAGTTCTGGTTGTGCACGCAGCGGTGGCCCGTGCGGGCGTAGGCCGACACTTCGTAGCGCTCCAGCCCGGCCTGCGCCGTGGCTTCGGTGATGTGGTCGAGCATGTCCCACGCCACGTCCTCGTCCGGCACGCGCGGCGGAAACTTGGCGAACACCGTGTTCGGCTCGATCGTCAGGTGGTAGACCGACAGGTGCGGCGGGTTGAAGGCCAGCGCCGTGGCCAGATCGTGCTGCAGATCGGCCAGCGACTGGCCGGGCAGCGCGTACATCAGGTCGAGGTTGAAGGTGTCGAAGGCGCGCGCGGCCTCTTCCACCGCGGCGCGGGCCTGCGCGCCGTCGTGCACGCGGCCGATGGCCTGCAGGTGCCGGTCGTTGAAGCTCTGCACGCCGATCGACAGGCGCGTGACGCCGGCGGCGCGAAAGGCGGCGAAGCGCTCGCGCTCGAAGGTGCCCGGGTTGGCCTCCAGCGTGATCTCGCAGGCCGGCTCCAGCGGCAGGCGGGCGCGCACGCCGGCGATCAGGCGGTCGATCTGCGCCGGCTCGAACAGGCTGGGCGTGCCGCCGCCGATGAACACGCTGTAGATGGGGCGGCCCCAGATGAGCGGCAGGCCGGCTTCCAGATCGGCCATCAGCGCATCGACGTAGCGCGCCTGCTGCGCGGCGGCGTCGGTGCCCTCGCGCCGCTCGTGCGAGTTGAAATCGCAGTAGGGGCACTTGCGGATGCACCACGGCAGGTGCACGTACAGCGACAGCGGCGGCAGCGCTGGCAGTTGCAGCGTGCCGGGACGCAAGTAGTGCGAGACGTCGTTCATCGGCGAGGGGCGCAACAGTTCACTTCAATAATCAGAGCTGCTTGCGCACGCTGCATAAGGATTTCATTTAGAAACATATCTGAAATCCTTGACTGGCAGGCGCAAGCAGCTATGAATATTGAATCCTCCGTTACGCCAGCCAGTGCGCACGCATCAACTCCACCATGCGCGCTGCGGCGCGGCCGCGGTGGCTGTGGGCGTTCTTCATGGCGGGCGGCAGCTCGGCAAAGGTCTGGCCGAACTCAGGGATGAACATCACCGGATCGAAGCCGAAGCCGCCCGTGCCGCGCCGCTCGCGCGTGATCTCGCCCACCACGCGGCCGACGGCGATCAGCGGCTCGGGGTCGTCGGCACTGCGCAGCGCCACCAGCGTGCTGACCATGGCGGCGCGGCGGTTGTCGACATCGCGCATCTGCTCTAGCAGCGCACGCACGTTGTTGTCGTCGCTCTTTTCGTAGCCGAACTGCGTGGCGTAGAAGGCCGTGTCGACGCCCGGCAGGCCGCCGAAGGCATCGACGCACAGGCCGGCGTCGTCGGCCAGCGCGGGCAGGCCGCTCATCAAGGATGCGTGGCGCGCCTTGGCCAGCGCGTTCTCGACGAAAGTGCGGAACGGCTCCTCAGCCTCGCCGATGCCCAGGTCGGCCTGGCGCACCAGATCCATGCCCAGCGGTGCCAGCATGGCCTGCAGCTCGGCCAGCTTGCCGGCGTTGTTGGATGCCAGAACGATTTTCATGCCAAATCAGGCTGCAGCGCTTTTCAGACAAGCGCAAGCAGCTCTTGTTTTTGCAGTGCCTTGGACTGCATCGCGATCAGCTCGCCAATGCCCTTTTCGGCCAGGCGCAGCAGCTGATCCATCTCGGCACGCGAGAAGGCCACGCCCTCGGCCGTGCCCTGCACCTCGACGTAATGGCCGGCGCCGGTCATCACCACGTTCATGTCGGTGTCGCACGACGAGTCCTGTGCGTAGTCCAGATCGAGCACGGGCGTGCCGCCGACGATGCCCACCGAGATGGCCGCCACCGGGTGCAGGATGGGCGATTCGCTGATCGCGCCGCGCGCCAGCAGCCAGCTCACCGCGTCGTGCGCGGCCACGTAGGCGCCGGTGATGGCGGCGGTGCGCGTGCCACCGTCGGCCTGGATCACGTCGCAGTCGAGGTGGATGGTGCGCTCGCCCAGCTTGGCCAGGTCGAACACGGCGCGCAGGCTGCGGCCGATGAGGCGCTGGATCTCCTGCGTGCGGCCGCTCTGCTTGCCGCGCGCGGCCTCGCGGTCGCCGCGCGTGTGCGTGGCACGCGGCAGCATGCCGTATTCGGCCGTCACCCAGCCCTCGCCACTGCCGCGCTTGTGCGGCGGCACGCGCTCCTCGACGGAAGCGGTGCACAGCACCTTGGTCTGCCCGAACTCGATCAGCACCGAGCCTTCGGCATGCACGGTGTAGCCGCGCGTGATGGTGACGGGGCGCAGCGCATCGGGCGCGCGGTCGGTACGGGTGGAAGCGATGGAGTCAGTGGTCATGTTCGTGTCGAATTCAAAAGGCCGCGGAGCAGGCCATGCCAGGATCGCCGTGGACGGACCTGCGCCGGCCACTGGCGATGTCCCCCCTCGCGCAGCAGAGGGGGGAAGCGGCGTCAGCCGCTCAGGGGGGTGTGATTTTTTTCGTTCTCTGGATCGCCTCATTGATCTCGGCGATCGAGCGCTCGATGGCCTCTTCGTCCATCTCGTCCATCAGCGGGTCCAGCCCGGCCTGGATGGTGGAGGCGAACACATCGTCGCTCATCAGCTCGGTCTCGGTGAAGCCGCTGTGCTGGAAGCCCGAATCGGCCGGCGTCTCCCATTCGAAGGCCAGCACCGTGACGTTGTCGGAATGCTCGCCGGCGGCCTGCAGCGCCATCTCCACCACCGCCGGTACGGCATCGGCCACGGGGCTGGCAGACAGCACGCTGACGATCTGCTCGTCCGTCAGGCTGCCCCACAGGCCGTCGGAGCACAGCAGCACCTTGTCGCCCTCGGCCAGGCGCAGCGGGCCGGCGACGTCGAACATGGGCCGCACCGTGGAGCCCAGGCAAGTGAACAGCACGTTGCGGTTGATGCCCTCCAGCGAGGCACCACCGGCCTTGGCCTGCGCCTCGCTGTACGAATGGTCGCGCGTGCGCGTGAGCAGCGCACCGTCGCGCACCACGTACAGGCGCGAATCGCCACAGTGCACCCAGTGCAGCTCGCCCGACTGCACCAGCCCGGCCACCAGCGTGGTGCGCGGCGTGTCGAGCAAGCCGCGTTCGCTGGCGTAGCGGATGATCTGGTGGTGGGCCGCCATCAGCCCCGTGGCCAGAAAGGTGGATGGCGTGGGCAGCTTGGGCTTGGCCTCGCGCTGGAAGGTGGCCGACATGGACTGCAGGGCAATCTGCGCTGCCACCTCGCCGTCCGGGTGCCCGCCCATGCCGTCGGCCAGCACGAACAGGCCGGCGTCGCGGGTGTAGCAGTAACCCATGCGGTCTTCGTTCTTCTCACGGCCGCCCAAGCGGCTGAGCTGAAATACCGAGAATTTCATTGAAACTGGGATGGAATGGCCGGGGGCTCGCCGTCACGACGGGCGGGTGCGGCGCGGCTGATGGGGGATCGCGTCAACTCTTGCCGAAGCGCGTGGCGCGCTTGAGGTTCTTCTTGGTGTCGGTCACCATGTTGTCGAACTGCAGGCGCACCTTCTCGCCCACGCTGAGTTTGGTGTACTGGCGCTCGCCCTCGCGGCTCAGCTCCTTCTGCAGCGCGAACACCGACTGCGGGCGCGACAGCGGATCGAGCGACATGCACCACTCGACCACCTCGATCAGGTTGTCGGAATACACGCCGCGCATGCGCGTGAGCGACAGCGCCAGGCGGTCTTTTTCGAGCCGCTGCGGCGCATCGTTGGGCGGGTAGCCCTGCATGCACGAATAGATGCAGGCGCCAATGGCGTAGATGTCGGTCCACGGGCCCATGGTGGAGTCGCGGCGGTACATCTCGGGCGCGGCAAAGCCGGGCGTGTACATGGGGCGGGTGAAGTTGCCTTCCTTGTTCAGCACCTCGCGCGCGGCGCCGAAGTCGATCATCACCGCCTTGTTGTCGTCGGTGATGAAGATGTTGGCCGGCTTCAGGTCCAGGTGCAGCATCTTGTGCTGGTGCACGATGCGCAGCCCGCGCAGGATCTCGTCGAACAGCGAGCGGATGGTGGACTCGCGGAACACCTTCTGCTTCTTCAGGTCGCGCGCGGTGACGATGAAGTCCTGCAGGGTCGCGCCCTCCAGGTAGTTCATCACCATGTACACGGTTTCGTTCTGGCGGAAGAAGTTCAGCACGCTCACCACCGAGGGGTGGGAGATCTGCGCCAGCGAACGGCCTTCCTCGAAGAAGCTTTTCAGGCCCAGGCGGTACAGCGACAGCTTCTCGGGCGCCACGTGCGGCACCAGTTCGCCCTGGTCGCGCACCGTCAGCGCCGAGGGCAGGTATTCCTTGATGGCGACCTGCTGGCCTTCCTTGTCGACCGCCAGATAGACCACGCCGAAACCGCCGGCCGAGATGCGACGCACCACGCGATACCCGCCGATCACCGTGTCGGCCGGCAGGGGTGCGGGTTTCTGCTTTGACATAATTTGTGCTGTCTGTCGGCCCGGCCAAAACGGCTGCGTCCCGATCAGACAAGGCCATGATCAAGACCGTTTCGCACCGGGAAAAGTAACATGTCAGTTTACAGTATGACCGGTTATGCCAGCGGTCAGCAGACCGCCCACGGCAGCACCGAAGACGCCCCCGCGTGGAAGAATGCGCAGGCCCGGCTGGGGCTGGAGTTGCGCTCGGTCAACAGCCGTTTTCTGGACCTCGGCTTTCGCCTGTCCGACGAACTGCGCCAGCACGAACCGGCCCTGCGCGAGCTGCTGGGCAAGCGCCTGAAGCGCGGCAAGGTCGAGCTGCGCGCCTACCTGCAAGGCCGCGACGCCGGCACCCTGGCCGACCCACCCCCGCGAGTGCTGCAGCGCCTGGCCTCGGTGCAGGACCAGGTGCGCGTGTGGCTGCCGGATGCCGCGCCGCTGTCGGTGGCCGACGCGCTGCGCGCGGCCAGCAGCGCCGAACCGGCCGACGACGAAGGCACCGCCAAGGCGCTGATGGAACTGGCGCAGACCGTGCTGGACGATTTCGTCGCCGCGCGTGCGCGCGAAGGTGCGCGCCTGGCCAAGCTGATCCGCGAGCGCGTGGCACAGCTGCGCGAACTGGCGCGCGCCGCCGAGCCGCTGGTGCCGCAGGCGGTGCAGGCGCAGAAAGAGCGCTTCATCGCGCGCTGGAACGAGGCGCTGGCCAGCGGCGACGGCCAGGTCGGCCCCGAGGCCGCGCAGGAGCGCGCCCTGGCCGAGGCCACGGCCTTCGCCATCCGCATCGACGTGGCCGAGGAACTGGGCCGGCTGGCGGCGCACCTCGATGAGATCGAGGCCGTGCTGAAGAAAGGCGGCGAGGTCGGCAAGCGGCTGGACTTCCTGATCCAGGAACTGCACCGCGAGGCGAACACGCTGGGCAGCAAATCCGCCGCGCTGGAGCTGACGCGCGTCTCGGTCGACATGAAGGTGCTGATCGAGCAGATGCGCGAGCAGGTGCAGAACATCGAGTGAGCGGTCAGCCTCGTTGAAAACGAGGGGAGTATGTGTTTGCAGCGACCATATGGCGGGCGCTGGTGGCTGACATATCAGGGAGTATCTATCCCCACCGGCCTGTGGGAGCGGCCTTGGCCGCGATGGCGGCGCCGCGCCCTCATCCACCGCTGCATCGCGGGCAAGCCCGCTTCCACACACAGCGCGCAAGCCTGCGCCAACAAAATCAAAGGGAGTATATGTTTCAAGCGCCCAGTGAGCGGGCGCTAGCGTCTGTCACAGCAGGGAGTATCTAACGCCATCACCCTGTGGGAGCGGCCTTGGCCGCGATGGCAGCGCCCGCGCCTGCCCCAGTCACCCGCCACGGCCAACAGCGCCGCCCAACACCCCTCAGCGCCGCAACAACCCCGCCGCCGCCGCCGTGCCCTGCACGCTGCGCGCGAACTGCGCGTAGCCCTTGGCATTGGCGTGCACCTGGTCGGAACGCAGCTCGGCCTGCGCCAGCACCTCGCCCCAGCCTTCGCGCTGCAGCGGAATGTTCAGGTCCTTCGCGACCTCGGCGTACAGCGCGTGGTCGGTCATCTGGCCCAGCGCGGCGGCCACGGTGGCGCGCGGCACGGCCACCAGCAACACCTGCGCACCTGATTCGAGCGCCAGCTTGCAGGCCGCATGCACGTTGGCGCGCGTGTCGCTCTCGGGCAGCTTGCGCAGGAAGTCGTTGCCGCCGATGCTGACGATGACCAGCTTCGGGCGGTGCTCGGCCAGCAGCGCCGGCAGCCGCGCCAGCGCCTGCGCGCTGGTGTCGCCCGGCACGCCGGCGTTGACGACGTTCCAGCCCGTCAGTTCGGCCAGCACCGTGGGGTAGCTGGTCTCGGCCGAGGCGCCGGTGCCGTAGGTCAGCGAATCGCCCAGCGCCAGCACGGTGCTGCCGGCCGGCACGGGCTGCGCCTTGCCCTGGCTGCGGCCGCAGCCCGCCAGCGCGGTGCCCAGCAGCGCCGCCGCGCCCAGCGCCAGCGTGCGCGCCGCAAAGCCGCGCCGGGTGGTCTGCCCTGCCGCGCTCACACCGATTCGGCGCCGGCCAGCACCGCGCGGGCGCCGGTGCCCAGGCGCTCGGGCGAGGTGTATTCGCGCCGGTAGTCCTCGAACGGCACCTGGTCGCTGGCCTCGATGCGCTTCTGCTCGGCCACCGAGGCGGCGGCCAGCTGGTCGAAGCGCGCCTTCAGATCGGCGCTGTACGGCAGCGCCAGCAGCCGGGCGCGGGTGTCCAGCGAACGCGCGCTGACGAAGGCCGAGAAGCTGTCGGCATGCTCGGCGCGCATGGCGCTCAGCACGCGGGCCGAGGGCAGCGTGTGCGGCGCGGCCAGCGCCGCGCGGGCGGCGGCCAGGGCGTCGGCGTAGGCACGGCCGCCATCCTGTGCGTCCATGGCGGCGGCCACGGGTTCCAACTGCCCCACGATGTCGGCCGCCCAGTCGGCCAGGGTCACGGGCTGGCCCAGGCGCTGCAGCAGCAGGCCGGGCTCGCGCCCGCGCGCGGCCGTGAGATGCTGGTTGTTCTTCACCGCCGCGATCTCGTCCGGCGAATCGGGCGGGCTGTCTTCCAGCAGGCAGTGCAGCAGGAACAGGTCGAGAAAGCGCGCCGTGTCGGCGTTGAGGCCGATGGGCTCGAACGGGTCCAGGTCCATCAGCCGCACTTCGACGTATTCGACACCGCGCTCGCGCAGCGCGTGCAGCGGGCGCTCGCCGGGGCGGATGACGCGCTTGGGCCGGATGGTGCCGTAGAACTCGTTCTCGATCTGCAGCAGCGTGGTGGCCAGCTGGTTGTAGTCGCCGCCGGGGTTCTGGATGCCCACCGCCTCATAGGCCGGGTACGGCCGGGTCAAGGCTTCTTCCAGCGAGGCGGCGTAGCTCTCCAGGCTGTTGTAGCTCACGGCCAGCTGGGCCTGCGCATCGCTCTGGTAGCCCAGCCGCCCCATGCGCAGTGAGGTGGCGTGCGGCAGCGCCATGGTGTTGGCACCCATGGGCTGCAGCTCGTGGTCGCGCCCGGCGACGAAGCACGAGCACACCGCTGGCGAGGCGCCGAACAGGTACAGCAGCACCACCGCGTTGCGGCGGAAGTTGCGGATCAGCGCGAAGTAGTTGTCGTTGCTCAAACCCGGCAGCGACCAGTTGTAGTGGATACCCGAGATGGTCTGCATGCGCCGGCCGTAGCGGTGGCCCAGCCCCATGCGGTACACGCTCTTGGCGCGGCCGACGTTGCTGCTGCCGTAGCGGCCCAGCGGAATGGTTTCGTCGGTCGGCAGGCCGCAGGGCATGCTGCTGACCCACAGCATCTCGTCGCCCAGCGCGGCCAGCTCCTGGTAGACCACCTGGTGGATCTGCGACAGCTCGGCCAGCGCGGCATCGACGTTGCCATGCACGCCCGTCACCAGTTCGAGCTGCGATTCGCTGAAATCGGTGGTGATGTGCGGGTGCGTCAGCGGCGAGCCCAGCGCGGCCGGGTGCGGCGTCAGCGCCAGCGTGCCGCCGGGCTGCGCGCGCAGGCTTTCCTTCTCGATGCCGCGGCGGATGCCACGCAGACGCTCGGGCGTCAGCGTGGCCAGCCGGTCGCTCAGCGTGCTCATGTTCTTGTTCCGTTCTTTCAGGCGGGGTGGCGAAGTTAGCACAGGCGCCCAAACCCCGCCTGACGCCGGGTCAGCCGCGTGCCGCCAGCGCCTGCCCCACCTCGTTGCGGCCCTGCTCGCCGCCAACCTGCGGCACGGTTTCGCCGCTGCGGTCGCGCACCTGCTCCAGCGCGGCGGCCAGGCGCTCGGGCGTGTCGGGGGTCAGGCCCAGGTGCACGCCCTTGGTCAAGGTGACGTGCGCCGCCTCGTAGGTGCCGGCGCCGGCGGCAAAGATCATGCGGCTGGGCGCCTGCTCGCTCACCGCCACCAGCATGGCGGGCACCACGGCTTCGGGCTTCAGGGCCTCCAGTACCTCGGGCGGCAGCAGGCCTTGGGTCATGCGCGTGGCGGCCGTGGGCGCCAGGCAGTTCACGCGGATGTCGCTCTTGGCGCCTTCGATGGAGAGCGTCTGCATCAGCCCCACCAGCGCCATCTTGGCGGCGCCGTAGTTGCTCTGGCCGAAGTTGCCGTACAGGCCGCTGGACGAGGTGGTCAGCACGATGCGGCCGTACTTCTGCTCGACCATGTGCGGCCACGCGGCCTTGCACAGGTGCACGCCGCCCATCAGGTGCACATCCACCACCAGGCGGAAGTCGGCCAGCTCCATCTTGCCGAAGCTCTTGTCGCGCAGGATGCCGGCGTTGTGCACCAGGATGTCGACGCGGCCCCAGGTGTCGATGGCCTGCTGCACCATGGTCTGCACGGCGTCGAAATCGGTCACCGAGGCGCCGTTGGCGATCGCCTCGCCGCCCTTGGCCTTGATCTCGTCGACCACCTTCTGCGCCGCGCTGGCGGAGCCGCCGCTGCCATCCACCGCACCGCCCAGGTCGTTGACCACCACCTTGGCGCCGCGCTCTGCCAGCGCCAGCGCATGCAGGCGGCCCAGGCCGCCGCCGGCGCCGGTGACGATGGCCACGCGGCCGGTGAAATCGATCTTGTCCATGTGTGTTGCTCCTTGGCTTGCCTTTGACTGGCGCCGACTGTAATTCACCGCCGCCGCGCCCCCTGTAGCGCAGCCGACAAACGCCGCCCCGGCTTGGCGCCAAAATGCCGCCCATGGAACTCAACCACGACATCATCGACACCCCGCCGCGCGACTCGGCCAGCGTGGTGATGCTGCGCGACAGCGCCGACGGGCTGCAGGTGCTGCTGATGCGCCGCCACACCGATTCGGCCGTGCTGGGCGGCGCCTACGTCTTCCCCGGCGGCAAGGTGGATGCAGCCGACAGCGCGCCCGAGATGCTGGCCCTGCTCGACCGCCCCATGGCCGAGCTGCACGCCCGCGTGGCCGAACCGGCGCTGACGCCCGAGCAGGCCGCCGCCTTCTACGTGGCCGCCGCGCGCGAGGCGGCCGAGGAATCGGGCCTGCTGTATCTGCAGGTTGGCGCCGCCGAGATCGCCGAGCACAGCGCCGCCACCTGCGAGCGCCTGCGCGCCGGCGAAGCCTTTGCCGCGCTGCTCGCCGAGCACGGCGCGCGGCTGGATACCGACGCCCTCGCTCCCTGGGTGCGCTGGATCACGCCGCGCCGGCCCTCGGTGATGAACAAGCGTTTCGACACGCGCTTCTTCCTTGCCGCCGTGCCGCCCGCGCAGGAGGCCAGGCACGACGACTTCGAGGTGACCGAGGCGCGCTGGCTCACGCCCAGGCAGGCGCTGCAGCAATACCGCGCGCACGAGATCGACATGGCCCCGCCGCAAATCGTCAGCCTGCTGCACCTGATGCAGTACCGCGACTTGGCCCACGCCATGGCCGACGCGCGCAGCCGCACGCCGCCGCTGATCGAGCCCCAACCCGCCGACACCGCCGAGACCCGCGTGCTGTGCTACCCGGGCGACGAAGCCCATTCGGTACCCGCACGCGCCCTGCCCGAGCCCGTGCCCACGCGCGTGGTGTGGCGCAACAAGCGCTTCGAGCCGCCGCAGGGCTTTGGCCCTTATCTGGATTGAAATGAAGCCCGCCAAGCTTGCCCCTCTTCATCTCTTTGTGGGGGCGGGCTTGCCCGCGATGAAGCTCACGCCCTGACGGATGCGCCCATCGCGGTCAAGCCCGCTCCCACAACAAACCCCAACCCCGCCGCTGTGCGCCGCCCCTGACATGGAAATCCCGGACTTCACCCCCACCGACATCGTCACCGATGAACTGGCGCTGCTGAACCGGCTGGTGCCGCTGCACGAGCAACGCATCATCGAAATCGGCTGCGGCGCCGCCTACCTGTCGCGCAAGCTGCTCACCGCCTACCCTGCCTGCACCGTCACCGGGCTGGAAGTGGATGAAGCGCAGCACGCCAAGAACCTGGCCGCGCCGCCCGTGCCTGGCCTCAGTTTCGTCGCCGCCGGCGCGCAGGCCATCCCGTTCGACGACGCGGCCTTCGACCTGGCGATCATGCTCAAGTCGCTGCACCACGTGCCGCTGGACGGGATGGACCAGGGCCTGGCCGAGGCGCGCCGAGTGCTCAAGCCCGGCGGCCACCTGTACGTGTCCGAGCCGGTGTTCACCGGCCCCATGAACGAGATCGTGCGCCTGTTCAACGACGAGCAGGCGGTGCGCCACGCCGCCTACCAGGCCGTGCAGCGCGCCGTGGCCAGCGGTGGCTGGCGCGCCGTGGTGGAGCACCACTTCAACGTGCCCGTGCGTTACGCCGACTTCGAGGATTTCGAGCGCCGCATGACCGACGTGACCTACGCCGACCGCCGCTTCAGCCCCGCCATGCGCGAGCGCGTGCGCGACCGCTTCGAGGCGCTGAAGCCGCCGCCGGGCGAGCCCTTCATCCGCCCCATGCGCGTCAATTTGCTTCAAAAAACATAGCTGCCTGCGCTTGCTGGACAAGCGCCAGAGGCCAAAAACACTTGAAAAACACCGGAGACACCATGCACCCCATCACCCGCCGCCAGACCCTGGGCGACCTGCTGCGCCGCACCGCCATCCGCCTGCCGAACAAGCTGGCCATCCATTGCGGCGACACGCGCTGGACCTATGCCGAGTTCGACGCCCTCGTCACCCGCCTGGCCGCCGGACTGGCGCAGCGCGGCATCGCCCATGGCGACAAGGTGGCCGTGCTGGCGCGCAACTCGCACGGCTTTGCCGCCATGCGCTTCGCGCTGGCGCGGCTGGGCGCGGTGCTGGTGCCGATCAACTTCATGCTGAAGGCCGACGAGGTGGCCTACATCCTGCGCCACGCCGGCGCCCGCACGCTGGCCACCGACAGCGGCCTGGCCGAACTGGCCCGCGCCGCGGCCAAGCTGGGCACGCAGGTGCAGGACTTCATCTGGCTGCCCAGCGAAGACCCGAGCGAACCGGTGGAAGGCATGGCCAGCTTTCACGACCTGGCCGCCTGCACGGCGCCCCTGCCCGAGTCGCCCCTGCAGAGCACCGACCTGCTGCAGATCGTCTACACCAGCGGCACCGAGTCGAGCCCGAAAGGCGCCATGCTGACGCACGACGCCGTGCTGTGGCAGTACGTCAGCTGCTGCATCAACGCCGAGGTCGCTGAAAAAGACGTGGCCCTGCACGCGCTGCCGCTGTACCACTGCGCGCAGCTCGACGTGTTCTTCGGCCCCGCCATCTACATCGGCAGCGAGAACCACATCACCGCCAAACCCACGCCCGACAACCTGCTGGCCATGATGGCGGCGCACGGCATCACCAGCTTCTTCGCCCCGCCCACGGTGTGGATCGCCCTGCTGCGCTCGCCGCTGTTCGACCAGACCGATTTGAGCAAGCTGGCCAAGGGTTACTACGGCGCGTCGATCATGCCGGTGGAGGTGATGAAGGAAATCGCCCGCCGCCTGCCCCAGGTCCGCCTGTGGAACCTGTACGGCCAGACCGAGATCGCCCCGCTGGCGACGATGCTCGGCCCCGACGACCAGCTGCGAAAGCCCGGTTCGGCCGGCCGCGCGGTGATCAACGTCGAGACGCGCGTGGTCGACCACGAGATGCGCGACGTGGCCGTGGGCGAGGTTGGCGAGATCGTGCACCGCTCGCCGCACCTGATGCAGGGCTACTTCCACGACGACGAGCGCACCAGGGCCGCCTTCGAGGGCGACTGGTTCCACTCGGGCGACCTCGGCACCATCGACGACGAGGGCTACATCAGCGTGGTCGACCGCAAGAAGGACATGATCAAGTCCGGCGGCGAGAACGTCGCCAGCCGCGAGGTCGAGGAGATGATCTACCGCCTGCCCCAGGTCAGCGAAGTCGCGGTGATCGGCCTGCCCGACCCCAAGTGGGTCGAAGCCGTGACAGCCGTCATCGTCGTCAAGCAGGGGCAGGAATTGAGCGAGCGCGAAGTCATCGAGCACTGCAACGCACACATGGCGCACTTCAAGAGCCCCAAGCGCGTGGTGTTCGTCGAGGCGCTGCCGAAGAACCCGAGCGGGAAGCTGCTCAAGCGGGAGCTGCGCAAGACCGTGGCGGTGGAATAAGGCTCGCTGCGCGCTCCAAGGCCATCAGCCTTGTGAAAAATAAGAGGGGTATCTATCTCCAGCGCCCGTCAATCGGGCGCTGCAGCATGGTCTACTGGGGAGTATCTACCCAAGACATCTCATTTCAATTCCAGATCAAAGCTGCAATAGCTCGTCATTCCGGCGCAAGCCGGAATCCAGACGGCGTGTGCGGAGAAACATGGATCCCGGCCTTCGCCGGGATGACGGTGATTGACGCATTGAATTGGAAATGGAATCAATGCGCTGCAGCCGCCGGCTTGCCGCGCATCTTCTGGATCGCCGTGACCACCGCCACCACGATGCCGCCGACCACGATGCCGACGACGGCGTTGGCCAGCATCTCCAGCAGCCAGCCCATGCCGCCAGCAGCGGCTTTCCAGTCCTGGATCAGGTGGTGCAGCGGCCCGATGCCGTGGGCGATGATGCCGCCACCCACCAGGAACATCGCCGCCGTGCCGGCCACCGACAGGAACTTCATCAGCCACGGCGCCAGCCACAAAATACCGCGGCCGATGGACTGGGCGGCGTTGCTGGCCTTCTGGCTCAGGTACAGGCCCAGGTCGTCCAGCTTGACGATGCCGCCGACCAGGCCGTAGACGCCCACGGTCATCAGCAGGGCGATGCCGACCAGCACCGCCAGCTGGGTCCAGAAGTCCTGCCCGGCCACGGTGCCCAGGGTGATGGCGATGATCTCGGCCGAGAGGATGAAGTCGGTGCGGATGGCGCCCTTGACCTTGTCCTTTTCCATCTGCGCCATGTCCACGCCGGGGTCGGCCAGCGCGGCTTCGAGTTCGGCCCGGTGTGTGGCGGCCTCTTCCTTGTGCAGGAACTTGTGCGCCACTTTCTCGAAGCCTTCGAACGCCAGAAAGGCGCCGCCCACCATGAGCAGCGGCGTGACCAGCCAGGGCATGAAGGCGCTGATGGCCAGCGCCGCCGGCACCAGGATGGCCTTGTTGAGCATCGAGCCCTTGGCCACCTGCCATACCACCGGGATTTCGCGGTTGGCCGATACGCCGGTGACCTGCTGCGCGTTCAGCGCCAGGTCGTCGCCCAGCACGCCGGCGGTTTTCTGCGCCGATACCTTGGTGAGCACGGCCACGTCGTCGGCCATGGCCGCGCTTTTGCGCGCGGCCATCTTGGACATGACGGCCACGTCGTCGAGCACGGCGGCGATGTCGTCGAGCAGCAGAAGCAGGCTGGAGGCCACGGTGAATTTCCTTCAGGTAGAACGGTTGTTGATATTTTTCAAGCCTTTTCGGGCTGCAGCGCTGTACTGGCCGGCGCCGGCAGCTCCTGAATTCGAAGCACCCAGGCGCTGATGGCGTCGGGGTCGTTCACGGCGCGCAGGGCGTCGAAGGCCTGCTGGGCCTCGGGGTAGGCCACGCGCAGGTAGTTCAGCCACTGCTTCAGGCGCCCGGCGCGGTGGCGGCGCTCGACGCGGCCGCACACGTCAGCCCAGAAGTCGGCCAGCAGGGGCACGACGCGGCGCCATGGTAGGGCCGCCACGGCGGCGTCGCTGTAGGACGCCGTCGTCTCGCGCGGCGCCGCAGCGGGCTGGCCGGCAGCGCGGATGGCCAGCGCCAGGCCGGGGCGGCGCACCATGCCGCGGCCCAGCATCAGGGTGCTGCAGCCGGTCACCTGGCGGCAGCGGGCGGCGTCGTCGGCGCTCCAGATCTCGCCGTTGGCGATGACGGGCAGGCGCACGGCTTCGCGCACGGCGGCGATCGACTCCCAGTAGGCCGGTGGCCGGTAGCCGTGCGCCTTGGTGCGCGCGTGCACGGCCAGCTCGCTGGCGCCTGCGCTGGCGATGGCATGCGCGCAGTCGAGCAGGCGGGCGTCGTCGTCGTAGCCCAGGCGCATCTTGGCCGAGACGGCGATGGGCGCCGGCACGGCGCGGCGCACGGCGGCGACGATGGCGTGGATCAGCTCCGGCTCGTCCAGCAGCACGGCGCCGCCGCGGTGGCGGTTCACGGTCTTCGCGGGGCAGCCGAAGTTCAGGTCGATGCCGGCCGGGGCCAGCTCGGCCAGGCGCGCGGCGTTCTCGGCCAGGCACACCGGGTCGCTGCCCAGCAGTTGCGGGCGCACCGGCACGCCGGCGGGCGTGCGGCTGCCGTGCTTCAGCTCGGGCACCACGCGCACGAAGCTGCGCGAGGGCAGCAACTGGTCGGTGATGCGGATGAACTCCGACACGCAACGGTCGACCCCGCCCACGCGCGTGAGGATGTCGCGCAGGCCATGGTCGAGCATGCCTTCCATCGGGGCGAGCACCAGGGTCGGGGTCAAGGGGGTCTTTCGGTCCAAATAGGCCCGTCGCCGGGCGGTGGCAGGGGCCGATTGTCGCTGCGCCGCGGGCGATCCGCGTTAGGATCAAGTGTTCAGGGGCCGCAGGCCCCGTGTGATTTTTCCAACGGAGTTCTCCATGCGCTTCGATATCCACAAGGCCCCGCGCTGGCTGGCGTGCCTGTCGCTGTGCCTGGCCGCGCAGGCCTGGGCGCAGCAGCCGGCCGCGCCGGTTGCCGCACCGGCCCCTGCCCCCGCCCCGGCCGCCATGCCGCAGCCCACGGGCGATGCGCGCGAAGGCACCTTCAAGGCCGTGCAGGGCGAGGTCACCGTGGTGCGCGGCAACGCCCGCAGCGCCGCCGTGGTGGGCGCCGGCGTGCAGACCACCGACCGCATCGTCACCGGGCCGAAGAGCGCCGCCTCGCTGACGCTGAAGGACGGCACCGTGCTGGCCGTGGGCCCCGACAGCGTGATGGACCTGTCCGAATTCGCCTTCAACAACACCACGCAGGAAGGCAGCATGCTGGTCAATTTGGTGCGCGGCAGCCTGCGCATGGCCACGGGGCTGATCGCCAAGCTGAAGCCCGAGCAGGTGAAGGTGACCACGCCCACCACCGTGATCGGCGTGCGCGGCACCGACTTCATCGTGGAGGAAAACCCATGAGCCGGCGCCTGATCGCCCTGCTGGCGCCCGCGCTGCTGTCGCTGGCCGCCTGCGCACCGGCCACGCGCGTGGTGCTGCTGCCGCAGGAAGGCTTGCCGACCGCAGCCGTGACCGTGCAGGCCCGGCAAGGCCAGGTGGTGCTGGACCAGCCCTATGCCGTGGCCGAGGTGGCTTCCAGCGGCAGCGTCGACACCGCGCAGACCGATGCGCAGCAGGTTGAAAAGCGCTACGGCCAACTGCTGTCGGTGCAGCCGGCGGCCGAGCAGCGCTTCACGCTGCTGTTCATGCCGGGCGGCGCGCAGCTCACGCCCGAATCCAGCGCCGCGCTGGCCGACGTGCTGGCGCGCGCCACCGAGCGGCCGGGCGGCGAGGTCATCATCATCGGCCACACCGACCGCGTGGGCAGTGTCGAATCGAACGACACGCTGTCGCTGCAGCGCGCGCAGGCGGTGCGCCAGCTCGTCATCGATCGCGGCTTCGATCCGAACCGGGTGGAGGCCGTGGGCCGCGGCGAGCGCGAGCCGGTGGTGCAAACCGCCGACGAAGTCGAGGAACCGAAGAACCGCCGTGCCGAAATCGTGGTGCGGTGATCGTTGGCGGCGGCGGCTGGGCGCACTGCTGGGCGCGCTGCTGCTGGCCGGCGCCGCGCAGGCCGCCAGGCCGTTCGAGGACAGCATGGCCCAGCGCACGCTGGCCTGCACCGCCTGCCATGGCGAGCAGGGCCGCGCCGGGCCTGATGGCTATTACCCGCGCCTGGCCGGCAAGCCGGCGGGCTACCTGTACAACCAGCTGCTCAACTTCCGCGACGGCCGGCGCCATTACGGCCTGATGACGCGCATGGTCGACGTGCTGAGCGACGAGTACCTGATGGACATCGCGCGCCACTTCGCCGCCATGCAGGCGCCCTACCCGCCGCCCGCGCCGCTGGCCAGCCCGCCGCCGCCCGCCGTGCTGGCGCGCGGGCGCGATCTGGCGCTGAACGGCGATGCCGCCCAGCGCCTGCCGGCCTGCGTCCAGTGCCATGGCCCGGCGCTGATGGGTGCGTTGCCGGACACGCCCGGCCTGCTGGGCCTGCCGGCGGATTACCTGATGGCGCAGCTGGGCGGCTGGCGCACCGGGCAGCGCCGCGCGCACGCGCCCGACTGCATGGCCAGCATCGTGCAGCGCCTGTCCGATCGCGACGCCTACGCCGTCGTCAGCTGGCTGGCCAGCCAGCCGGTGCCGGCCGATGCGCGCCCCGCCGCCGCACGCGGCGCCCTGCCCGGCGACGCCGCCGACCTGAAGTGCGGCACCGCGCCCGCGCCGGGAGCCGCGCGTTGAGGCTGCTTCGCCGCGCCGTGCTTGCGCTGGTGCTGCTGGCCCTGCTGGCGGCGGGCGTGCTCTGGCACCTGAACTACAACGACGGCGTGGACATCGACGCCGCCGAGCCCATGGCCGCCGATGCCGCGGTGCTGGCGCGCGGCGCCTACCTGGCGCGCGCCGGCAATTGCCTGGCCTGCCACACCGCGCGTGGCGGCGTTCCAGCGGCCGGCGGCAAGCCCATCGCCACGCCCTTCGGCACGCTGTACGCCGGCAATCTGACGCCCGACCCCGACACCGGCATCGGCCGCTGGAGCGCCGCCGCCTTCTGGCGCGCGCTGCACCATGGCCGCTCGGCCGACGGGCGGCTGCTGTACCCGGCCTTCCCGTACACCCACACCACGCTGCTCACGCGCGCCGACAGCGATGCGCTGTTCGCCTACTTCCGCAGCCTGCCGTCGACGCGCACCCAAGTGCCGGCGCACGAACTGCGCTGGCCCTACAGCACGCAGGCGGCGCTGGCGGTGTGGCGGGCGCTGTACTTCCGCCCCGGCGATGCGCCAGCCGACAGCGTGCACGCCGATCCGCAGCGCCGCGGCGCCTACCTGGTGCACGCCGTGGCCCACTGCTCGGCCTGTCATGCGCCGCGCGACCGCCTGGGCGGCGCCGACTGGCAGCGGCTGGACGGCGGCCTGATGCCGGCCCAAGGCTGGTATGCGCCCTCGCTCACCTCGCCGCACGAGGCCGGCCTGGGCCAGTGGCCGGTCGAGGACATCGTGCAACTGCTCCAGACCGGCTACTCGGCCCGCGGCCACGCCAGCGGGCCGATGGCGGAAGTGGTGTTCCACGGCACGCAGTACCTGAACGACGCCGACCTGCGGGCCATGGCCGGCTATCTCAAAACGCTGTCGCCGGCCATAACACCCCCCGCTGCCGCGCCCGCCGCCACGCCCACGCGCCTGGCCCAGGCGGGCGAAAAGCTGTACGGCCAGCACTGCGCCAGCTGCCATGGCGAACAGGGCGAGGGCGTGCCCGGCGCCTACCCGGCGCTGGCCGGCAACCGCGCCGTCACCATGCCGCACACGCAGAACCTGCTGCAGGTGATGCTGCACGGCGGCTTCGGCCCGGCCACGGCGGGGCGCCCGCGCCCCTATGGCATGCCGCCGTTCACGCTGACGCTGAACGACACCGAGATCGCCGCCGTCATCAGCCACATCCGCAACGCCTGGGGCCAGCACGCGCCCGAGGTGACGCCGCTGGAAGTGCTGCAGATGCGCCAGGCCAGCAGCAGCAGCCTGCGGCCCTGAGCGCCTGCACCGACACCCATACCCCCGCCCCCCCCCGACGACCGGCGGCGCGCGGCGCCCCGGCGGTCACGCGCTGCCCATGTGGCGCCCCTATACTGTTTTGCACGCGCCTGCCCTGGCAGCCACGCCGGGCCGCGCCACCGAAACAACAGCAAGCACGGGAGCGGCACATGGCTTTCAACTGGTTCACCCCCAAACCGGGCGCGCGCCGCCGCGAGGCGGGTGACACGGCATCCGCCGACCAAGCGGCGGCGCCCCTTGCGGGCGGCGGCGCCAACCTGTCCTGGCCCGACGTGGTGCGCCAGCTGGGCCAGGAAGTGGCCATGTCGCTCAACGCCGCCAGCGAGCAGCTCGAACGCCTGAACCGCATGGAGCCCAGCCTGGTGCGCAGCCTGATCCCCGTGACCGAATCGGTCGAGCGCGCGCGCCAGGCCGGCATGGCCGCGCAGCACGTGCTGCGGCTGTGCGAAGACCCGCCACCGCAGCAGCGCGAAGTGCTCAACCTGGCCGACGTGGTGCGCGCCGTGCTGACGGCCCGCGCCGACTGGCTGGCGCGCCGCCAGATCGGCGTGCGCCAGGGCCTGGCCCACACCCGCGTGTACGCCGACTCCAGCATGCTCTACATGCTGGTCGACGAACTGGTGCAGTGGGCCGGCCAGATGGCGGCCAGCGTCACCATCACCGTCGACAAATCCGGCCGCACCAGCCGCCCGCGCCTGCGCGTGGCCGCCTGGTGCAACCCGGCCGAGGTGCCCGAGCCGGTGTGGCGCAGCATCCGCTGGACGCTGTGGCACCAGCTGGCGCACGCGGTGGGCGCGGTGTCGCAACTCGACACGCGCGATGACCACGTGCGCGTCACGCTCGACCTGGCGCCGGTGTCGGAGGACCAGCTGGCCAGCGCCGTCGAGACCTCGGTCGGCCCGTCCAGCGTGTCGGCCGTCATCCAAGGCTGCCGCGTGCTGCTGGTCACCGGCCACGCGCAGCGGCGCGCGCAGTGCCTGCAGGCGCTGGCCGGCTACGGGCTGATCCTGGACGCCGCCGAGGACATGCGCCAGGCCGAGCGCCTGGCCACCCAGCACCTGCCGGATGCGGTGATCTACGACGGCTCGGTCCACGCCGGCGCCATCGAGCGCCTGCGCGAAGACCTGCAGCGCCGCGCCGCCACGCCCACCGCCTTCGTCGAGATCCACGACCAGGCGGGCGCGCCCGAATTCCAGGCCTCGACCGTCGGCGCCGTCTCCACCGGCCACGTGGCGGCCGGCGCGCTGAACCAGTCGCTGGGGCCGGCGCTGGTGTTCGAGTTGTGCAAAGTCATGTGAACACCCCCCTGAGCGGCTGACGCCGCTTCCCCCCTCTCCTGCAGGAGGGGGGACGCCGCCAGCGGCCGGCGCAAGTCCGGCCGCGGCGGCCGCTGGCCTGGCCTGCTCCGCGGCCACTCGACCTGGCTGAAACGCTGCTTTTTTGGAAGCCGTGCGACGGATGAACTGGCACGGCTCTTTGTGGGAGCGGGCTTGCCCGCGATGGACGGCCTCGCCGGCAGAGATCGATCAGATACTCCCCAACACCCTATCCGACAGCGCCCATCAATCAAGCGCTAACGACTCATACTCCCCATACCCCGCCTGCACACTGGGCTTGAAAGCCCGGCGCCGTCGATGCCGCCGCCGGCTCGGCGAATGCTACAGTCCACGCGGCGTTGCGGCCCATCCGCTGCCCTTCAGCTACACACCATGACCACCCCGCACCTGCCCCGCCTCGGCCTCGCATTGCGCGCGCTGCTGCAGGCGCGGCGCCACGCGGCGCTGGGCACGCTGGACGCGCAGGGCGGTGGCGCCTTCGTGTCGATGGTGCCCTTTGCCATCGACACGGCCACACAGCGGCTGGTGCTGCACGTCAGCGGGCTGGCGGCGCACACCGCCAACATGGCGGCCGAGCCGCGCGTGTCGCTGCTGGTCACCGCCGCCGATGCCGACGATGCGCCGGTGCATGACCTGGCCCGCGTCACGCTGCAGGGGCTGGCCAGCACGCCGGCGCCCGGCTCGGCCGACTGGGTCACGGCGCGCAGGGCCTACCTGGCGCGCTTTCCGGATGTCGAGCCGATGACGGCGCTACCCGATTTCCGCTTCGTCACGCTGCAGCTCACCGGCGCGCGGCAGGTGGCCGGCTTCGGCGCCGCGCGCAGCGTGGGGCCTGACGAACTGGCGCAGGCGCTGGCCGCTTGAACCTGCCAGACGCTCCTGAAAACGCAGCAGCCGGCGCCCAGCCGGCGGCGCCTGTCGCAGCCGTGGACGATGTCGAGGTGCTGCACGAGGACGCGCACCTGCTGGCCCTGGTCAAGCCGGCTGGCCTGCTGTCGGTGCCGGGCCGCGGGCCGCAGAACGCCGACTGCCTGAGCACCCGCGCGCAACGGCGCTGGCCCGGTGCATTGATCGTGCACCGGCTCGACCAGGCCACCAGCGGCCTGCTGCTGATGGCGCGCAGCGCCGCCGTGCAGCGCGCGCTCAGCAGCGCCTTTGCCGAGCGCCGCGTGCACAAGCGCTACGAGGCGCTGGTGCACGGCCGGCCCAGCGCCGCCACGGATGCGGACGGCTGGGCCGAGATCGACCTGCCCCTGATCGTCGACTGGCCGAACCGCCCGCGCAGCAAGGTCGACCACGCCAGCGGCAAGCCCAGCCGCACGCGCTGGCGCCTGCTGGCGCACGATGCCGCCACCGACACCGCGCGCCTGGCGCTGGAGCCCGTCACCGGCCGTTCGCACCAGCTGCGCGTGCACCTGCTGGCACTCGGCCACCCCATCGTCGGCGATGCGCTGTACGGCGCCCCCGACACGGCCCCACGGCTGATGCTGCACGCCTGCGCCTTGCGGCTTGAGCATCCGGTGAGCGGACACACTCTCGACCTGCGGAGCGACGTGCCTTTCTAAGCGTTTTCGGCCTGCAGCGCAGGCGGGGCAAGCGCCGGCAGCTATCAAAATTGATTTCTCATGACGCGCGCACCGCTTTCGCTGTGTGGGAGCGGGCTTGCCCGCGATGAGGCGCCTCGCCGCTACCAACGCTTGATCGCGGGCAAGCCCGCTCCTACAACGCTGTTGGAGACTGGGTGCGACGCAAGCAAGACCGCACCCATCAGCCACCGCGCAGGAACTTGCCTGGCGGCGCGCGACTCGCACCCTGCACCGACCGGAAGCCGCCCATGACCACCCACCCGCGCCCGCCCCTCACCCGCCGCCACGCCGCGGCCGCGCTGCTGGCCGCGCCCTGGGTGTGGCGCGGCTCCATCGCCCAGCCGGCCGAGCGCCTGCGCCCCACGCCGCAGCAGACCGAAGGCCCGTTCTACCCCGTCGAGCTGCCCACCGACAGCGACCACGACCTGCTGCGCAACGGCGCGCAGCGGTACACGCAGGGCACGCCGGCGCAGGTCGAAGGGCGCGTGCTGGACGTCGACGGCCGGCCGGTGAGCGGCGCGCAGGTGGAAATCTGGCAGTGCGACCAGCAGGGCCGCTACCACCATCCGCGCGACGGCGGGCGGGCCGACGCGGCGTTCCAGGGCTTTGGCCGCGTCACCGTGGGCGCCGATGGCGCCTGGCGCTTTCGCACCATCCGCCCCGCGCCCTACAGCGGGCGCACGCCGCACATCCACGTGAAGGTGCGGCTGGGCCGGCACGAGCTGCTGACGACGCAGCTGTACGTCGAAGGCGATCCGGGCAACGCGCGCGACTTCCTGTGGCGCCGGCTCGACGAGCCAGGCCGCCGCGCCCTCACCCGCCCCTACACGCCCGGCTCGGATGGCCTGAGCGCCGACTACACGCTGGTGGTGCTGGCCTGACGCCGCTGCGCCGCACGCGCTGGCGCGCCCCGCACAACGCCCTGGCGCCGGTTGCCACAAGGTCGCGGGCTGCTGTCCTACGCCTCGGCCGCGGCGCGCGCTCTACAGTTTGCACGTCGTCAATCTGACTCACGAAACAAAGGACACACCCCATGAAAAACTTCAACCTGCGCAGCATCGGCCTGGCCACTGCCCTGGGCCTGGGCAGCATCGCGCTGATCGGCTGCACCACCACCACCAAGGACAGCCAGGCCACCCCGGCCGTCAGCCGCGCGTCGATGGAGACCTCGGTCAACGAAACCCTGTCGCGCCTGTACAGCACCGTGCCGGGCACGCGTGAAATGGTGTCCAAGGCCGCGGGCGTGCTGGTGTTCCCGGCCGTCGTGGGCGGCTCGTTCGTCGTCGGTGCCGAACACGGCCGCGGCGCGCTGCGCGTGGGCGGCCAGACGGTGAACTACTACAGCACCACCAGCGGCTCCATCGGCTTCCAGGCCGGCGGCCAGTCCAAATCGGTCATCTACGTGTTCAACACGGCCGACGCGCTGCAGAAGTTCCGCGCCAGCAAGGGCTGGACGGCTGATGCCGACGCCACCGTCGCCGTGGGCACCGTGGGCGCCAACGGCCACGTCGACACCAAGACCCTGCAGCAGCCCATCACCAGCTTCACGCTGACCAACGTGGGCCTGGAAGCCGGCGTTTCGGTGGGTGGCAGCAAGATCACGCCGATCTCCCTGCCCTGATTGGCGCCACGGCCACGCGGGGCACTGAACGCCGCCCCGCATGACCCGACCCAGGGTGCTGCATGATTGCAGCACCCTTTTTCTTTTTCTCTGCGAGATTTGAGTGCCATGACCGCCACCGCTGCCCGCCACCTGTTCATCCTCACCGGCGCCTCGCGCGGCA